>Ga0210044_10008096_pt1 | contig 13194 bp, 8 predicted proteins | sample CryGey13umfilter_2_FD_183959 | JGI IMG/M metagenome (GOLD analysis project Ga0210044, IMG submission 183959) | Groundwater microbial communities from aquifer in Utah, USA - Crystal Geyser 4/9/14 3 um filter (SPAdes) (version 2) | ecosystem: Environmental > Aquatic > Deep subsurface > Groundwater... | reverse complement strand
GGAATTTGAAAAAAATGATGGAAATTTTAAAAGAAAATTTCTTGTATCATTTTTTCTTTAATTTTTTTCAATGGAATTTTGACCAAAATAGATGCAAAATCAACCAAAATTAGCTTTTATAAGGAGCGGCTATTTAGTTACAGCCAAAGTTATGTTGGTTTTAGCGGAGGATTACTTCAACCAATGGCTTATAAATATATACAAGGTAATCATCCTTATTCTAGTTCAGGTGGTTTTGATGAAAAAAATAGTTTTTTTATTTCTGCTCATATAAAAGAAAGGTTAGCTAGAAGATATAATTTTGGTTTTAGTTTTTCTTTAAGTTATTTAGATGTAAATTACTACGAAAGTTATTTCAATAAGATAGGTGGAAGCCAATCTTCGGATATTAACCTTACAAGCTTTCGCTTACATACTCAATTAGATATGGAACTTGCTATTATAAAAACACATTTCTTTTTTAATTTTGGACCAAGAGTAGAAACTCCAGTTAGTTCCTATAGTTATAATAAAAATCATGGTTATAGCTTTATTAATGGATACCACGAATGGAATTCAAGTTCAGAAGGAAAATTCAAAACTAATTGGAGTTTGGGTGTTTATGTTGGGTTAACTTTAGAAAAAAATATTACCGAAAATAAAATTCTTTTTTTAAGAAGCCAAATTAGCTATTCTTTAAGTTCTTCTTATCCAACATTTCGAACCTATGATTTTATAATAGGCGTAGGAATTCAATTTTTTCTTCCAAATTTTACAATTGGTCAAAAAAATGAAAATTCTCTGCAGAGCAACCCTACATTTTAAATGAGAAATAGAAGTTAAGAAATCCGACTCCAATTTACTTTGTTGCCAAGCAAGTGGTTGAATTTGGCTTTTAGTCTATGGTTTTTAGCCAATGCTAAACCGGGGTATTCCCCTTGCTGGTGCATTTAGCGTAGCATGTAAACATTGATTACATTTACTTTATCGATTCAGCATTTTTAGGGTTAAAACTAGAAAATAAAAAAAAATGACTACATTTATTCTCAAAAAACTATAAATCTTCGACTCATGAAACTTCGAATTCCTTTGCTATTATTGATAATTATCGCTTTTATCAATCCTTTTTGTGCACAAAATAACAAAAGTTGGTCGCTAACTTCTAACGATGAAATTTCTTATCATTATCAAGAAGGCATCAAAATGAATAGCATTCATGATACTCCTTTATTATTAACTAACTTAAACGACGAGGCAACAGGAAATACACCTAACGAAATGGCGTTAAACTGGATAAACAATAATAAGGAATTATTAAAAATAAGGAATACAGTAGATTTAACAGTTCGGTTTACTAGAAGTAGTTTATCTGGTCACACCATCCGTTTTCAACAATCGTTCAACAACATTCCTGTTTATCAATCAGAAGTGGTGGTTCATATTTCTCCAAAAAATAAAATCACTTATGTTTACAACACTTTTAACCCTACAATCAAGGATTGCAATACTTTCCCTACTATTTTAAAAGAAAATGCATTTCAACTGGCTCAAGAAGAAATAAAAGTATCTGGAAGAATTTCATTTTCTGAAAACAAACTATTCATCTACCAAAAAAACCAAACTGGCACTATCAAATTGGTATATCGGGTAATTATCGAAGCCGAAATTCCAATTGGAAGTTGGGAAGTGTTGGTAGATGCTCAAAATGGAGAAATTATTAGTGCGATGGATAAAGCATTTTATAACAAAGAAAAAGAAAAAGATAAACATCCCCACCAAAAAACAGTAGTTAATGGAACTGGAAATGTTTTTATTCCCGACCCACTCTCTTTTGCCAATGTAACTTATGCAGGAAATTATGTAGATAATGGAGATGCAACTAATGCTCAATTAGATGCTGCAACTTCTAATGTTATGCTTTTAGATATTGATTTAACAGCAGGAACCTATAAATTAAAAGGTCCTTATGCCGAAATTCAAGATTTTGAAGCTCCCAATAAAGGATTGTTTACTCAAGCTACTAATACGTTCAATTTTAACCGGTTTGACGATGCTTTTGAAGCAGTCAACTGCTATTTTATTATCGACCAAAGCATGCGTTACATCAATCAAACTTTAGGAATACCTTTAATGCCTTATCAGTATGCTACGGGTGTTCGATACGACCCACATGGGTTAAGTGGTGCCGATAATTCACATTACATCCCTAGTTCTGGAAGATTAGCTTTTGGTGAAGGTGGTGTAGATGATGCCGAAGATGCTGATGTAATTATTCACGAATTAGGGCATGGATTACACGATTGGTTAACTGGTGGTGCTGCTTCTTCATCACAAGGTTTGGGCGAAGGTTCTGGTGATTATTGGGGGCAATCATACAGCAGAAGTTTAGGTCAGTGGATTTCATCAGACCCAGAATATCAATGGTTTTTTAGTTGGGATGGTCACAACCCTTTTTGGAGTGGAAGAATTACTAATTATACAGCAACCTATCCTAGTGGTTTAACAGGTGCAATTCATACCGATGGACAAATTTGGGCAACAACATTAATGCGAATTTATGACATTTTAGGACGTGAAAAAGTGGATAAAGCATTTTTAGAAGGATTAGCATTAACAGGTTCTTCCAGCAACCAACAAGATGCAGCTATTGCTGTTCGGCAAGCTGCAATTGATATGGGTTACAGTTGCCCTGATATTAATGTGTTTACCCAAGAATTTACGACTACAGGGTATGTGATGCCTCCTTTAAACTTAGCACAATTTCCACCAGTTGTTGCTAATGTTGTAGCATGTGCTGTTGGAATTCCTGCTACAATTGCAGGAAACGGAAGTAGCTTAAATTGGTATGCTGATGCTGCTTTAACCAACCTACTTCAAACAGGTGATAGTCTAAATACTGGTCAAACCAATACTGGTGTTTATACCTATTACGTAAAATATAGCGATGCAGCTTGTTCTGTTGCTCCAGCAGATACAGTTACTTTAACGATAAATCCATTGCCAAACATTAATTTAGGAGTCGATACAACAATCTGTGATAATAGTGTAATTGTGTTAAATTCGGGTTCTTTTAGCAGTTACTTATGGCAAGATAATTCTACTACTTCAACTTTTACAGTTGATGGAAATGTTACAGGAATAGGAACTTTTACTTATTGGGTAGAGGTAACTGATGGAAATGGATGTGTAAATAGTGATTCAATAGTCGTAAATGTTTCTATTTGTACCAGCATTAATGAAGAAGTAACTAATACTATTTCTATTTATCCTACTCCAACAACTGGAATTTTAACTATCAGTATGAATTATTTTGTACCTGACACTAAAATTCAATTGATAGATAATTTAGGAAGAATCGTTTATCAAATGACTTTAAAAAGTAATAAATCACTTATTTATTTGAGTAAATTTTCGAAAGGTATTTATACTTTAAGACTTAATACCGGTAGTGACATCATTACTAAAAAGATAATTAAGGAGTAAATCTTTCTCTGTTGATTTGATGGAAATTATTTCCATTTAAAAACACCAAAAACGGGTAAATGATCTGATTTTCCTAATTTATATACTTTAGCATTAGAACATGAAAATTGATTGTTAAAAAAGAGATGGTCATATCGGCCACGAAGAATTATAAAACGCCAGGTTTTTGACCTTTTATCAAATAGAGGTAAAGCATCCTGAAAACTCATTTCATTTTGTAGCCATTTAATTGTTTTACCCTTGTCACTCTCATTAAAGTCTCCTAATATAATAGTTGGAAGATTTGGATTCAATTCTTTTATGAATTGTGTCAACTCTTCAATATGTACTTCATCTACTTTGAAGTAAGCATTCCAACCAATTCTTCCCCTACCTGTTAGTGGAGCTTTTAAATGTACATTCAATAACTGAATCGTATCTTGCTCTTTTTTAATAGTAATATGCCCAGCACGAAACCACCCGGGTGTATTTTTAAGGTAATTTATATTAATGATTGGGTATTTAGAGAGTGTAGCCATTCCTCCTGCAGTACCAGAATGCCTAAATTGAATATGAGGATATTTGTCTTTTAATCCATTCCTTATAATTTCTTCCCATTTAGCATTTGTTTCTTGCAAACAAACTACATCAGCGTTAATGGAATCTATAATGTTTACGACTTTTGGGTTTATAAAACTGTAATTTACATTATAAGTAAGTAAACTGATGTTGTTGGCTTTTGAGCAAATAATGAGTAAAATGAATATTGTAGTGGTAAATAATTTCATATAGTATAGTACAACAATAATAAGACCAAATAACTTTACAACATTCTTAAAATAAAGAAGAATCTCCTTATATCGAAAAGCTGAATCTACAAAATTAGTGAAAGAATCGTTTATCAAATAATTTAAAAAAATAAGGTAGAAACATTTGATTTATACTATATCACAGTCGGAGTTTATTAATTAATCATAAATACCGATAACAAATTGTAGTCAAAAAAATAATTAAAGAATAGATTAAAAAAAGTTATTCTTTTTAAAATATTTTTTACTTTTAAATTCTTCTAAAACAAGAATTTATGCACTATTTAGTAAAGCCCTTTTTAAAATCAGGAATTGCCCTGTTATTTATTATAACCACTTTTATTAGATGTGGTAACGACCCTAAAGAAATTATTGAAATAAACCCTGCTTTTGGTCAATACATTTCTGCATTTACGGCTGGTGTAATTTCTAGTGAATCAAGCATTCGCATTCGCTTGATGGAAAACAATGTTTATTTTAATGACAGTGGCGAACCTATTGATAAAAATATTTTCGACTTTTCTCCAAGTATCGAAGGAAATGCTTATTGGATAGATGAACGCACCATTGAGTTTCAACCAAAATCTAAAATGCCATCAGGCATTGTTTATGTCGCTAAATTTAAACTCAATCAATTAGTTGATAATTTACCCAAAGACTTATCTATTTTTAAGTTTCAATTTCAAACCATTCAACAAGCTTTTGCTGTCGATGTTCAAACCTACCAAACGTATGAAAAAACCAAACTAAAATTAAATAAATTACCCGGAATCATTCGTACTTCAGATGTAATCAGTAACGAAGAAATTGAAAAAGTGTTGACAGCTGAACAGGATGGAAAACCCTTAAAAATTAGTTGGGAACACGAAAACGACAGAAAAATTCATCATTTTCAAATAGAAAAGGTAGTAAGAAAAGAAGCTGCCGAAGAAGTTGTTGTGAAATGGAATGGAGACCTGATTAACATCAAAGATGCTAAAGGAGAACAAGTAGTAGAAATTCCTTCTTTAAGCGATTTTAAGGTATTAAATATTGAAGTGATTCAAGAACCTGAACAATATGTATTAGTCGAATTTTCCGACCCTTTAAACGAAACACAAAATTTAAATGGATTAATTCGATTAGAAAACAATAACACTTTAAATTATATTATTGAAAATAATCAAGTAAAAGTTTACCCAACAGTTCGTCAAACAGGCACTAGAAAATTATTTATTGAAACTGGAATCCAAAACATTTTAAATTATAAAATGAAAAAAGGAACACAACTAGATGTTGTTTTTGAAAACATAAAACCAGCCGTTCGATTAGTAGATAAAGGAGTTATTTTACCAAGTACTGATGGATTAATATTCCCTTTTGAAGCGGTAAACCTAAAAGCTGTAAATGTTCGGATAATTAAAATCTATGAAAATAATGTAATGCAGTTTTTACAAATCAACCAATTAGATGGCGATAGACAACTAAAGAGAGTTGGAAGATTAGTACATCAGGAAACCATTCGGTTAACTTCAAAATTACCTATCGATTATGGGAAGTGGAATACTTTCTCTCTCGATTTATCAAAGTTAATTGAAGCCGAACCAGGTGCTATTTATAAAATAGAGTTGAGTTTTACGCAAGCTTTCTCTTTATACCCTTGTGATGGAGAAAAGGTAAGCGAAAATGAAATGGAATCGATGGAAGAAAATTGGGAAGAAGATGACGAAATAGAACAAAGTAATTGGGATTATTACGATGACTATTATTACGAAGATTATTACTATTATGATGATTATGGATATGATTACAATTACCAAGATCGTGATGACCCTTGCACAAAATCATACTATGGTAAGCGAAAAAATGTAAGTAGAAACGTACTCGCATCTGATTTAGGAATTATCGCAAAAGCTGGTGGAAACAATAACATGACCTTTGCTGTTACCGATTTAAGAAGCACAAATCCTATTGCCGGAGTTACTCTTGAAATTTATAACTACCAACAACAATTAATTGGAACAATCCAGACCAATAGCGAGGGATTAGCCAATTTAAAATTAGAAAAAAAGCCGTTTTTATTACTTGCAAAAAAAGGAACTCAAAAAGGCTATTTAAGATTAGATGATGGCTCTTCTCTTTCTTTAAGTAAGTTTGATGTGCAAGGCGATGTAGTGCAAAAAGGAATTAAAGGATTTATGTATGCTGAAAGAGGAGTTTGGAGACCTGGAGATTCACTATATGTAATGTTTATTTTGGAAGATGAGGATCAATTATTGCCTAAAAGCCATCCAGTTTCTTTCGAATTATATAATCCTCAAGGTCAATTAGCTACAAAGACTATTAAAACAAATGGTTTAAATGGATTTTATAATTTTTCAACGATAACTGATGCCGATGCTCCAACAGGAAATTGGTCTGCAGTGGTTAAAGTAGGTGGAGCAACTTTCCAAAAAAATATTAAAATAGAAACCATAAAACCCAACCGTTTAAAAATCAACATCGATTTTGGAGTCGATAAACTAACCATAGCTAATAGTGATGTAGCTGGAAACCTAAACGTAAAATGGTTGCATGGTGCAAAGGCAAGAAATTTAAAAGCAACGATTACCGCTACTTTATCTCAAACAAATACCACATTTAAAAAATATCCAGATTATTATTTTGATGACCCAGCAAGAAACTTTGAATCAGAAGAAATAACCGTTTTTGATGAGAAAATTGACAACGAGGGAAATGCTGCTGTAAAAGTTAACCTCAACATCTCTGATGAAGCTCCAGGAATGTTAAAAGCCAATTTTGTTGCACGAGTTTTCGAAGAAAGTGGCGACTTTAGTATCGATCGATTTTCAATTCCTTATTCTCCTTATGAATCTTATGTCGGAATAAAACTTCCGAGTGGTGATAAAGCCAGAGGAATGTTGTTAACCGACACCAACCAAACTGTTAATATAGTTACCGTTAATGAAGATGGAATACCAATTTCACGCACTGGTTTAGAAGTGGAAGTTTACAAAGTAGAATGGCGTTGGTGGTGGAGTTCTGACGAAGATAATTTAGCTGATTATGTGGGAAATTCATATCATCAACCTATCATTAAAAAAGTGGTAAATACTAAAAACGGTCATGGTAAATTTACATTTAGAGTAAATTATCCTGAATGGGGAAGATACTTGGTTCGGATTATTGACCCAGTAAGTGGTCATGCAACAGGAAAAGCTGTTTACTTAGATTGGCCAGGATGGGCAGGTCGAGCTCAAAAAGAAAACCCAGGCGGAGCTTCCATGTTAAGTTTTAGTTCGGATAAAACAACCTACAATGTTGGTGAAACCGTAAAAGTTAACTTTCCTTCTGCTAAAGACGGAAGAGCATTAGTGAGCATCGAATCTGGTTCTAAAATTATTCAAGCTTATTGGGTGAAAACAGAAAAAGATGAAACTAATTTCGACTTTAAGGTCTCCGAAGAAATGACACCAAATGTTTACATCAACATCACCTTAGTTCAACCCCATTTATATACTGCCAATGACTTACCAATAAGACTTTATGGTGTAATTCCAATACTGGTTGAAAATCCGAACACTAAAATTCAGCCTGTACTTAATATGCCAAAAATATTAGCTCCCGAAGAAAATTTCACCATTCAGGTAAAAGAAAAAGATGGAAAAGCAATGACTTACACCATTGCGATTGTAGATGAAGGATTATTGGATTTAACACGTTTTAAAACTCCAGACCCTTGGCAAAGTTTTTATGCGAGAGAAGCACTCGGAGTGAAAACGTGGGATATGTATGATTATGTGATAGGAGCTTATGGTGGAAAAATTGCTCAATTATTCTCGATTGGTGGTGATGGAGAAGTTGAAGGAGCTAAGGGAAACAAAGCCAATCGTTTTAAACCCATGGTTAAATTTATTGGTCCATTTGAGTTAGGTAAAGGTGCTAGTAAATCTCACCTAATAAAAATGCCAAGATATGTTGGTTCTGTTCGAACCATGATTATTGCAGGGCAAGATGAAGCTTATGGATGGGCAGAAAAAACAACTCCAGTTCGAAAACCATTAATGGTTTTGGCAACTTTACCTCGGGTCGTTGGTCCTGGCGAATCTGTTAAACTTCCAGTTACTGTTTTTGCAATGGAAAAACACGTAAAAAATGTAACCATAGAAGTTAAAACCAATAACTTCTTTACCGGAAGTTCAACAAAATCAATAGTATTCGATGAAATTGGCGACCAAGTGGTTAACTTTGATTTAGAAGTTGCAAAAAAATTGGGTGTGGGCAAAGTTCATGTCATTGTAAAAAGTGGAAAAGAAAAAGCAGCTTATGATATAGAAATTGAGGTAAGAGTTCCAAATCCTCCTGTTGTTGATTATTACGATGCAGTAATAGAACCTGGACAATCGTGGAGTAAAAATTATACTCCAATTGGCATGATAGGAACCAACAAGGGAACATTAGAAATATCAAACATCCCTCCTATTGATTTTGGCAGACGCTTACAATATTTATTACAATACCCACATGGTTGTGTAGAGCAAACAACCTCTGCTGCCTTTCCTCAACTCTTTTTAAGTACGGTAATGGAAGTGGATGAAAAAATGAAAACAAAGATAAGCACCAATGTAAAAGCTGCTATCAATCGTTTAAAATCATTCCAATTGTCAAATGGTGGTTTGGGTTATTGGCCAAATGCTACCGAGTCAGATGATTGGGGAACAAGTTATGCAGGGCATTTTATGTTAGAGGCAGAAGCAAAAGGTTATAAAATTCCTATTGGTTTTAAATCAAACTGGATTAACTACCAGAAAAAAATTGCTCGGGAGTGGTCACCTAAATCTGTTAATAATAAATATTATTATGAAAATCAAGATTTAACGCAGGCTTACCGATTATACACGTTGGCTTTAGCCAATAATCCTCAGTTGGGAGAAATGAATCGGTTAAGAGAAAAAACAGGACTTTCTGTTCAAGCCAAATGGCGATTAGCTGCTGCTTATGTGTTGGCAGGACAACCCGAAATAGCTATTAAACTAACCAACAAACTAACAACTACAGTTAAAGATTATGCTGAATTATCTTACAGTTATGGCTCTGGAGATAGAGATGAAGCAATGATTTTAGAAACCATGAGTTTAATGAAACAACGTTCCAAAGCGATTGGTGTGATGAAAAAAGTTTCAGGTTCATTAAGTAGTAATCGTTGGATGAGCACACAATCTACCGCTTATTGTTTAATTGCCATGTCTAAATTTGCTGGTGATAATGGAACTTCAAAAGAATTAAGATTCAACTATAATTTAGGGAAGGAAAACGTAGAAGCAGCTACACTAAAACCTGTGTCTCAAATTGACATGAAATTAATTGGAAAATCTGACGGTATAGTGTTTGTTAAAAATAATGGAAAAGGCATTATTTATGCGAGAGTTACCTTAGAAGGAGTTCCAGAAATTGGTGATCAAACTTCTGCTTCCAACAACTTAAGCATGAACATTAATTATCTAGATATGAAAGGCAACGAAATTGATGTAACTCAATTGGATCAAGGAACAGACTTTATGGCTGAAGTAAAAATTACCAATCCTGGCATATTAGGAAATTATCAAGAAATGGCATTAACACAGATTTTCCCATCAGGATGGGAAATTCATAATTCCAGAATGGATGGTATTAATGTTCATGCTGCAGATGTTCCTACTTATGAAAACATTAGAGATGATCGGGTTTACACTTATTTTAACATTGAGCAAGGAAAAACAAAGACCTATCGGATCCTATTGAATGCAGCTTATTTAGGTAAATTTTATTTACCAACTGTTTATTGTGAGGCAATGTATGATAATAAAATTAATGCACGTAACCCTGGCAAATGGATTGAAGTGATTAAACCTGGTGAAAATTTAAGTTTTATCACGAAATAATTACCTTTGTATTACGCAGAGAATAATTTTCATCTACTTAGGAAGAGAAAAAATAGATATTATGAAAAAACTACTTTATTTATCACTAATAACTATTAGTTTATTGCTAATGGCTTGTCCTTATGAAGGAACTGTAGAATTAAGCTCTTATGAAGAATCTCTTAAAGTTGACAAGAAGTTAGTTGGAGAATGGGTTTCTTTTCATGAAAAAGGAGGAAGAGAAGAATTGTTAATAGAAAAGGCAGTTAAATCTGTTTTTAAGGTTTCTCACAATCAATTTGGAGAAAACAATAAGTTTGAACAAAAATACAATTATAGAGTCTATTCAACAGAAATTGGGGAATATGATATTTTTAATATCGAAAGCCCAGAAGGTAAATACTTATATTGTAAATATGGGTGGACAGGAAAAAATGAATTTTACATTCAATTTATTGATGCAGATTTTGTGGATAAAAACTTTAAAGCAGATTCTGTAACTACCGAAAACTTTAAATCTTTTGTTACTGAAAATGTAAATAAAGAAGAAATGTATGGTGAAAAATTAGAATTTTACAGAAAATATTCGCCAGAATATGAAAAAGTAAGAATGTTTATGAAAAAATCAGGTTTTTAATTTTTTTCTTCTTTTTCCTTCTCTTTTTTTGCGTCTTTTTGTTCTTTTTTTAAAAATTTAGCATATTCCTCATCAAAATCGAAAGTCCCTTCATCTTTTTTGTACTCAATAATTACGGCAGGAAAATCCGAATCTACACCTTCTGTTGCGTCTTTCTCTGCGATTAATTCCATCACAAAAAGAAAAGGCTCTGCACCTTTATCGCCTTCAAAAGTAGAAATAGCAATTCTTTTAGGAACAAATCCTTCTTTCATCAATTCTAACGTATAATAGGTTTCAAGGTCAAGATCATAATCAAACTTATTCGACCATATTTTAGAGGAAATTTGCTCATTCCCTTTGTAAAGATTAACTACAACATCTTTTATTTTCTTATTGTCTTTACTCACTAAATAGCCCATAAAATTTACCTGACTAAAGGAAACATCAACAAAAATTAAAATTGAAAAGATAATGGTAATAAAAAACTTCATAATTTCTTTAGACTAGGAATTAAGGGTATAAACGAAGTTTAAGAATAAAAGTTACTTATTTTTTCATAACATCTGTATTATTAAAATTAACAAACTATATGGAGTATGATAAATCTACTACACTCTTAAAAATAGAAATAAAAAAAAACTCTCCTTCAAGTATAACTATTTCTCTATTTCAAGTAGTTGTTTGGAACAAACCCGAAAATTTGAACTCTGAACCCAAAACTAAATCTACTAATTAAAACCCTTACGTAGAACTACTTAAAATCAATTTTTTTACAAAATAAGTTTGCTTACTTCCTTAATTTGTTTTAGTATTGTTATAACCAATTTACATTTTATGCAACTTTTTTACACCATAACCTTACCATTACTCTACTGCAAACCCTATTTGCGTAGAGAGAGAGAGAGAGCTTGTCCGACTACTGGCGGAGGAGAGTAAGTCTTACACACTTTTTATTAGTTCATTTAATAAATTTAGGAGGGCTGCCTATGATTAGATAGCCCAACCTTTTAGTGCTTTGCCCTTTTGCCCAGCAAAAGCCAAATGCAACCTTTTTGCTTATTTTTGTGTTTATAAATAATAAGCGTAATTAACTTTAATTATTTAAACAAACTTTAACAATTGCTGAACTTTAAAAACATATTCTTATGTGTTCAGTTCCCGAAAACTCGGGAGTATAAACCTTTTATTTTTTTATTTTTTCTTTTATTTATCATTTACAATTTAACATTTAACATTTCCTACGCTCAAAACCTCGTTTTTAATGGCGATTTTGAAATTTATGATACCTGCCCAACAAACATTTCTACACCAGGTGATTTGCAAATTGAACATTGTACAGGTTGGACTGCTCCTACGAAATTAGGAACATCCGATTATTTTAATGTGTGTAATAATGTTACACCATTTCAACAAGCTGGTGTACCACAAAATTTCTTTGCATATCAACAGCCAAAAAATGGAAATGGATATTGTGGACTATTTACATGGGCTATAAATTTGAACGATGGAAGTAGTTATAGAGAATATCTTCAAACTCAATTACCAACACCATTAATTGGAGGCAATAGATATCGATTTTCTTTTTTTGTTTCCTATTATGGAGTAAATTATTCGGTTGAAAAAATAGGTGCATTATTTAGTAGTAACAACTTTAATGGAAATAATTACTCTCCTATTCTTGAAACGCCACAAATAATAAATTCAAACGGTATAATTACAGACAGTTTAGGGTGGACAAAAATAGAAGGAGAATTTATTGCTACTGGTGGGGAACAATTTTTAACTATAGGTTATTTTGAAGATAGTTTAACAGTTTTTGATACTTTAAATACTCATAATGAAGAATTTGTTTTTCCTGAAAGTTATTATTATGTTGATGGAGTTGAATTGATAGAAATTGAAAACGAAATTATTATACCTAATGTATTTACACCAAATAGTGATAATAATAATGATTTATTTCAACTCAATTTTTCTTTTGAAAAAGTAGAAATTTATAACCGTTGGGGAAACAAGGTATTTGAAAGTGTTAATAATGATTCCTACTGGGATGGTAGAACCACTAGTGGTGTCGAAGTACCTGATGGAACATACTATTATATTATTACAACAACAAAAGAAATATATAAAGGATTTATACAATTGTTAAGGTAGAAAAACTTTAACAAAATGAAAAAACTTAAAATTTTAGTAATGTCCTTCTTATTAGGAGGATTTACTTATGGGCAAGGACCTATTGGAAATCCGCCCTCTCCAAATACAGTTCCAAACAATGCTAATTCTGCTTGGTACAGAGGTGGTAACAATATTGGTGGAACAAACCCCATAGGAGCCAACATCTTCGGTACGATGTGGAACAGCCCCATTTACACTTATACCAACGGTGTAAATAGAACAAAGTTGAATGGCACATTTAATGCAGCAACCCAATATACCATTGAGGGTT
>Ga0210044_10008091_pt1 | contig 13197 bp, 6 predicted proteins | sample CryGey13umfilter_2_FD_183959 | JGI IMG/M metagenome (GOLD analysis project Ga0210044, IMG submission 183959) | Groundwater microbial communities from aquifer in Utah, USA - Crystal Geyser 4/9/14 3 um filter (SPAdes) (version 2) | ecosystem: Environmental > Aquatic > Deep subsurface > Groundwater... | reverse complement strand
GGCCTTCGAATGGCTGGTGGTAGAGGCATTAGTTCGAAGAGGTGAGGGTGCCGCTCTTACTGGGATACCCGGACGCGACAAAGTGTTGGCGACACTGAAAGCCAACGAAAAAGTCTGTATGCGGAACTACTTGAAGACTCCCTCAGTGTTCGGATTTCACGGAATCTACAGGGTGCTGGGCACCAAGGCGGGACTGTTCGATGCGGATGGTCACGCTCTTGAACAGGGCTACAAAGTACTGACTGCCTGGCAGGATGATCAAGGTATGGCGGGATTCCTTCAAGGCGCTGGCCCGGGCCGTGATTTGCGAGTGTCGCTGGAAAGGGCCATAGCCAACACAATTGAAGCTGGATATGCCGTTGACCCGGGTAGCAAGATATCCAAGCTGATCGCAGAACACTTAAACCCCCATGAACTTGGTAATAAGGAACGAGTGACGTTATGGGCAGCTTTGACTCATAGCGACGCCTTCAGGGCTGAGTATGCGAATTTGTTGAGTTCATCTGAAGGCCAAGAAGCGTGGATAAATGCCGAAGGATCAGAGAGCCTCTATCACGATTGGCTATCGCAGCAAGCCTCCCTGCCGATGCAGAAGCTGTTGAAGGCGATCAAATCTTTTGAAAGTCTATCCCGTCTGCTAACCGATGCCTTTAATGAAGCGCGTTGGCGCCTGACTGAGGCGAGAGGACCTGTTGATGCAGATTGGCTCGCCAAAGGAGCGGCTATGCGTGAGGCAGCAGAATCGGGTCCCTCGGCATTGACTGCGGCTTTGCATGATCTGGGAGATATTGACCAGGCGCTCCGCACGCGAGTGGAGAGGTCCTTGAGTTGGATGGGAGAACCTCGCACTGCAAAGGGTATGGCCGAGCAATTGATAGAGCACCATACAAGAATTCAAGCAGCCAAACCTCCAAATGGGAAGCGCCCTTGGTTGGACGTATTTGGTGATGGTCGAGTCGCCATAAGGCCCGGCTACACTCTAAATTCGTTCGAATCAATGACCGGATGGTATGTGCATGCCTATCGGACCAAACCGATTTGGTCATTCGCCCTTGATTTGGGGCTGATCAGAAATAGTCAGGAGAAGAACTGATGGCTCGTTTGAATAAGGGAGACGAAGCCTATCGTCGAATCCTGACTGCGTGGGAACCTCCCAAGAACGCAGGCGATGCGGTCGGAGTCCTTGCAACCACATTCACACTGGATACCGCGCTGTTCGAGGAAGAGTGCCTTGCCCGATTTGCAGGCGTTCAAAGTGATCCTGCCAGAGATGGGGCACTATATAGAATCGAGCGCGAAGAGAAGCTGGCCAATTTGTTATGCGCCGCTGTTGTTGCGGACATCCACCACTGCGCAGGCAAGCGCAGCTTGCGCTGGGACCTGTTGGCAGCCAGACCTCAATCGGGGGTGATGCATGCAAAGATCAGTATGCTGGTCTGGCAGAACCGCCTGCGATTCATCATCGGCTCGGCCAATCTGACCGAGGCCGGTTATCGCCGCAACCAGGAAACATTCACGACGCTTGAATTTGACAAAGAAGCTGCAGACAAAGAACTGCTCGATACCTTGCTCGCCTATCTTAATGAGATCCTGGAAATAACAGCAGGCCAAGGTCGCGAAAGAGCAGAGCGCTTGCTGCGTTGGGTCGATGAACATTTTGAGAGATCCGAAGCCTCGACACGAGGCTTGCAGCGCCGTCTGATTCTGGTCGGACCGAATCGAGACAACTTCTTCGAACAGTTGGACAAGCTATTGCCGGGTAGCCCACCTGGCGTGGCCCACATCGTGTCTCCATTTTTCGACCCGGAACTACGCGATAAAGGCCCAGAGCGTGAGCTTTGGAAAAGGATGAAGCAGCGTGGATCGGTCGAAGTGCATTTCCATGTTGCCGGAGAAAGAGCACCAGAAACCAATAGCTGGCGCCTTGAAGCGCCTAGACACGTTCTTGATGCCACGCCCAAAGGAAGGGGAGACGTCAGTACGCAGCTTCATCCCATCAAGGTGATTGATGTACCAACAGACACAGGAATAGAGCGACGGCCTCTGCATTCCAAGATTCTGGAACTCACACACGAATCCTGGAGCATGTTGGTAATTGGCTCAAGTAATTTCACGTCTGCCGGTACCGGTCTAAATGCCAGAGCAAGGAACTATGAGGCAAACGTGGTGTACATCTTGAAAGCCGATGCAAAGGATCCGCTAAGGCGTGACTTGGATTCGCGCGTGTTGCTTGGCGCAGAAGCCGTGGATGTTGGTCAGGTTACCGAATTCGCGCGAGCCTTCGATGACGATGGAGAGGATGCAACGCCCTTACCCCCCTTGCCGCTATTCTTTGGCGAGGCAGTTTTTCATGGCGTACAGGGTGACCAGTATGTGCTCTCGTTACACTTCAATGGAGAATCGCCCGAAGGCCATTGGCGCGTCGCCAACGACAAACACTCGCTGATCGATGACGTTGAGTGGAACAAGCTTTCCCCCAACTCCAAGGTAGAGCTACGTCTCCCATCCGATGGGCCTCCACCCTCGGTGTTATTGGTTGAATGGGCGGATGGTCAATACAAAGCCGAATGGCCCATGAATGTGGCCGACCCCAGCGTGTTGCCTGCCCCCGTGGAACTGCAGGGCCTTTCGCTTGCGGCGCTTCTTGATCTATTGAGTTCAGCAAGGCCACTGAACGAAGCCCTGCGTTCCTGGTTACGCCAACAACCCAACGACGACGATGCGGAAGTGGATCAGGTCGTAGAGTTGATTGATCCTCACGCCAAAGTCGACACGAGTGGATTCCTGGTCAAACGCGTACAACGGGCCTGTTGGGCGATGCTGGGATTGCGGTCCAGACTGGAGCAACCCGTTTTGTCGACATCAGCTATTGCATGGCGCCTTAGCGGACCAGTCGGGGCGAATGCCGTTCTCGAAGCAATACAAAAACAATGCGATCCCGCACTGCCGGACGAGTGGGCATTCCTGCTATGTGAGTTCGTACGTGAAGTGGCAGCTGTCAGACTAATTGGCGACGGAGGGAGAGCAGCAGACCCTGACGTCATTCAAATGTTTGAAGAGTTCAAGAACAGCCTGGCTCTGAAACTGGTTGAAGCGAAGAAATCATGCTCTCCGTCCATGAAGAAATTCATATCAGAAGCTTCCAATACAAGTCATTCGGGAGAGTTGCATGAAGTTGCCTGATTCATTGAACCTCTATGTAGAGGGGTTCCTGTCTAAAGATGATGCTCAAAGGCAGACCCGATCCGCTCAAATAATACTTAACCGCTTTGAGAATCAGCCAGGAGTCATTCTGGGTGATGAAGTGGGAATGGGGAAAACTTTCGTTGCTCTTGCAGCAGCATCTGCCCAGATAGTGGCAGACGATTCACGCCCGGTTGTTGTGATGGTTCCGTCAGGTGTCGTTGGCAAGTGGGAACGCGATGCAAAAACATTCCGCACTGCCTGTTTAAGAGAAGAAAGCGATCGCACGAAATTCCGGGTAGCAAAAGCAGAGTCTGGAGTGGACTTCCTCAAGCTACTTGATGATCCGAAATCCAAACGTGCCACATTGATCATCATGTCGCATGGAGCAATGCACAGAAAGCTAGCGGACAAGTGGGTAAAGCTGGCCGTTTTACAGGCGGCCATCAAGGGGCGGCATGGTGTGCAAGACTTACGCCACAGATTGGCGCGTTTCGCACCTATGGTCTTGCGTCATGGCCGTAAGGTCGATGAGCACTACGATTTATATTTAAAATTGCTTGAAACGCCAGTGATTGGCTGGAAGTCTGTACTGGTAGAGGCGAAGTGGCTAACGCCAGAAGAAGATGATCCTGTGCCGGAGGTCATCGTAGAGACATTGGCTGTGGTGGATTTGACGTCAGTGTTTGAACAGGTAGTTGAGGTCATCCCTGAAAGGATTTCATCAAGCCTTGATGCTCGAATCAAGCAAGCGCGCAATGCACTGGATGGAAGTGAGGGCGGTTCTGTTCATGATATTTGGAGAGGTTGCTTAAAACGTATGAATCTGACCTTTCCTATGCTTATCCTGGACGAGGCACATCGAACACGTAATGTAGGCACACAACTGTCGACTTTGCTTTCAGCTTCTCGCGAGGATCTCGATACGATTGGCGGTCAGTTAAATGAGCGTTTCGAACGCATGTTGTTTTTGACTGCGACACCGTTTCAGCTTGGACATTCAGAGCTACGCAATGTGCTGCTTCGTTTTGACTCTATCAACTGGAGAACCCGACATGCACCCCTGATGAAAAGGGATGAGTTCGGACAAGCGATTAAGTCGCTTCATGAACGATTAGACTCCATGCAATTAGCCTCGGAAAGGCTGGAGAAGGCATGGAAGAAATTGCTGCCGCAGGACGTTGAAGAAGCGAATAAGTCATATGGCGATGAATGGTGGCTGCGATCCAGCGACAGCGAAGATCCGGAATGCTGCCTAGTGCTGAATGAGCGAATTCGCGCGGTCATGCTGGCGTTTCATCGTTCACAAGCTGAAATCCGCGAAGCCGAGCAATGTCTGAAACCTTGGGTGTTGCGACACTCCCGATCCAATCATTTGCCACCGCCACACCACTCAAAGCTGCGCCGCATTCGTGTGGAAGGCGCAGATGTGGAGCATGAATCCAATGGAAAAGTGGGCGATGGGAATGGCGGGGGACTAAGGGTAGGTGCAGACAACTGCTTGCCCTTCCTGCTTGGAGCCAAAGTGGCGACCCTGAAGGATTGTTCAAAAGTGTTTGGCGACGGGCTCGCATCCAGTTATGAGGCCATGCTGGATACGCGACGTGATGACAGCGCGGAGAAAGCGGGTGCCGACGAAAACATCCAGCATGGCAGCGGGGCCTGGTATGTCGATCAACTGCAAAAAGCGGCCAAGACAGTCGGGGCAAACGGTTATAAACAGCATCCCAAGATGAAGGCCACCATCGACCTTGCGATGTCGCTTTGGCGGCAAGGGGAGAAGGTCCTCATATTCTGTTATTACCGTGAAACCGGCGCAGCACTGCATCGCCATCTGTCGCAGGTAATGATAGATGAGATCGAAAGCAGGGCATGCAAGGCAATCGGTTGTGAGCCTGAGGAACTCCCCGGAAAACTTAAACGTATAACGGATGCTTTCGATCGCGACCGACCGGTCGCCAAGGATGTAATCGGGATCCTCGATTCAATGATCAATCAACACGTATCCCTTCAAGGCGAGGAAACCAGGGATTCCATTCATGAGATCGTATTGCGTTTCCTGCGCACCCCCACGTTCCTGGTACGTTTCGCTAATCTATCCGTAGCTGAGTTTTCGACTGCATGGGTCAAGGACATGTTTGATAGGGCCGATGCTTCTGAGATGTCATTGCGTCAGTTGATCAAACAGTTTCTCGATTTCTTGTCCAAGCGCCCAAATGCATCCGATGGTCAGGCATATCTGGAGGCTTTAAAGAAATTGCAGACAGGATCGCACGCCGGGCCAGAAGTCGAACAATCGATGGGCGATGATGAAGTCGAAGATCGTCGAGTTCGCTTAGTGGCCAATGTAAGACGTGTCTATGGAAAAACCCGAGATGAAACACGTGAACGCATCATGCTCACATTTAATACACCGTTCTATCCCGAGATATTGATCGCGAGCAGTGTGATGTCAGAAGGCGTCGACCTGCACCTGAATTGCCGCCATGTGATTCATCATGACTTGGACTGGAACCCCAGTTCTTTAGAGCAGCGAACAGGCCGTATCGACCGTTTGGGTTCAAAGGCTGAGCGGAGTGGAAATTCCATTCGAGTGTATCTCCCGTATGTTGAAGGCTGCCAAGATGAAAAGCTCTACCGCGTAGTCATGGACAGGGAACGTTGGTTCGGCGTAGTCATGGGGGCGGAAGAATCTATGGCCCGAGTTCTGAAGGCAAACGCTTGGGAAATTGAACGAATGGCCGAGCAACCACCGATTCCTTTGGCAATGGTCAACCGGTTGACGATGCGACTAGGAAGCGATGCCTGAAGAATAGACCAGTTATGCAAATCGTCATCAGTCTCAAAGGGAAGTGACAAAACACTGCATAATTCGCATTAATTATTAATATTAGTAATCCCGATATTACGGATAAGAAAAATACATGGCCATCAAGAAATCCGATCTCTATTCCTCCCTCTGGGCCTCCTGCGATGAACTACGTGGTGGCATGGATGCCAGCCAGTACAAGGACTATGTCCTGTTCATGCTATTCATCAAATACGTTTCCGACAAATACGGCAACAGCGATGACTTCGCGCCGCCGGTCAACATTCCTAAGGGGGCCAGCTTCAAGGACATGGTCGCGCTCAAGGGCAAGGACGACATCGGCGACAAGATCAACACTCAGGTCATCCAGCCGCTTGTTGATGCCAATTCCCGCCTTGCCCGCAACGATTTCCCCGACTTCAATGACTCCACCAAACTCGGCGATGGCAAGGATAAGGTCGAGAAACTCGGCAACCTGATCGCCATCTTTGAGAACCCCGCGCTCGACTTCTCGCAGAACCGCGCCGAGAACGACGACATCTTGGGCGACGCCTATGAATATCTGATGCGGCATTTCGCCAGCCAGAGCGGTAAGAGCAAGGGCCAGTTCTACACCCCGTCTGAAGTCAGCCGCATCATGGCTAAGGTGATTGGCATCTCGCCTGAAAACTCCATCGCAGCGACTACCGTCTACGACCCCACCTGCGGCTCCGGTTCGCTGTTGCTGAAAGTCGCTGCCGAGGCGGGCAAGCACATCACCCTTGAAGGGCAGGAGAAAGACGTGACCACCTCCGGTCTCGCCCGCATGAACATGATCCTGCATGACTTCCCGACCGCCAACGTGCTCTCGGGTAACACGCTGTTCGATCCCAAGTTCAAAGACGGTGAGCAGCTTCGCACCTACGACTACGTTGTCGCCAATCCGCCCTTCTCGGACAAAGCTTGGTCCACCGGTCTCACCTTGGGCGAGGGCGGCAGTGGCGACACATACCAACGTTTCACTTGGGGCGTGCCTCCGGCAAAGCAGGGCGACTACGCCTACTTGCTGCACATCATCCGCTCCCTGAAGAGCACCGGCAAAGGTGCCTGCATTCTCCCGCATGGCGTGCTGTTTCGGGGCAATGCCGAGGCCGTCATCCGCCAGCAGCTCATTCGCTCCGGCTACCTCAAGGCCATTATCGGACTACCTGCCAATCTCTTTTTCGGCACCGGCATCCCAGCCTGCATCCTTGTGCTCGACAAAGAAAACGCCACCGCCCGCAAAGGCATCTTCATGATTGATGCCTCCAAGGGCTTCAAGAAGGACGGCCCGAAGAACCGCCTGCGCGAACAGGACCTCCACAAAATCGTGGACACCTTCACCCGGCTGGATGAACGCGATCCGCGTTACGCCCGCATGGTGCCCGTCGCGGAAATCGCCGACCCCAAGAACGACTACAACCTCAACCTCCCGCGCTACATCGACAGCACCGAGCCGGAGGATTTGCAGGACATCGACGGCCACCTGCGCGGCGGCATCCCGGAGCGCGACCTCGATGCGCTTGGCAACTACTGGAAGATCATGCCGGGCCTGCGCGCCGCCTTGTTCGGAAAATCCACCCGCCCCGCCTACGCCGCGCTGAAGCTCCCCATCGCCGAGGTGAAGCCCGCCATCTTCGCCCACCCCGAGTTCACCGCCTTCACCACCAAGGCCCGGAAACTCTTCACGAAATGGCAGACCGCCTCCGTCCCGCTGCTCAAGAGCCTCGGCAAGGACGGCCACCCCAAGCCGCTCATCGAAACCATCGCCGAGGACCTGCTCGCCACCTTCAAGACCGCACCGCTGCTCGACGCCTACGATGTCTATCAGCACCTCATGGACTACTGGGCCGAGACCATGCAGGACGACTGCTACCTAATCGCCGATGCCGGGTGGAAGGCGGGCGCGTTGCCCCGCGAAATCCGTCAGGTCAAAAACAAGGAAGGCAAACTCGTCTGGCCGGAGAAGGAAGACTACAAAAAGGGCAAGCGCCGCTTCAAGTCCGACCTCGTCCCGGCCGCCCTGCTCATCGCACGCTATTTCGCCGCCGAGCGGGATGCCATCGCAACCCTCGAAACCGAACTCACCGGCATCGAGCAGCAGCTCGACGAAAAACGGGAAGAGCAAAGCGGCGAGGAAGGGCTGCTCGCCGAAGTCATCGAAGGCGAGGGCGAAAAGCAGAAAGTCACCGCCAAAGCCCTGAAGGCACGTCTCAAGGAAATTGGACGCGACTCGGACTATGCTGAGGAACGCCAAGCCCTCGAAGACTACACTGCGTTGCTCGGCCAGCAGGCGGACACCAAGGCCCGGCTCAAGACCGCGCAGGAAGACCTCGAAGCCAAGCTCGACGCCAAATACCCCACGCTCACCGAGGACGAAATTAAGACCCTCGTGGTGGACGACAAATGGCTGGCCACCCTCGCCGCCGCCGTGCAGGGCGAGCTGGACCGCGTCTCGCAAACCCTCACCGGCCGCATCCGCCAGCTCGCCGAACGCTACGCCATACCGCTGCCGCAGCTCACCGACAAGGTGGCGACACTCGCCGCCCGCGTGGAGGATCACCTCAAAAAGATGGGAGCGGTATGGAAGTGAAACCCGGCTACAAACAGACCGAGGTCGGCGTCATCCCGGAGGAGTGGGCAACAAAACGCCTTGGAGAAGTGGCGACCATTGCGACCGGCAACACGCCACCGACCAGCGATGTTACCAACTACGGCGACGAGTTTCTCTTCGTTGGTCCGGTGGACATGGGCGACGTGAAGTTCATAGCCAAGACGGAGAAGATGTTGTCGAAAAAGGGATTCGCGATGTCTCGACGATTTCCGAAAGACTCAATCCTCTTTGTCAGCATCGGCTCGACAATCGGCAAATGTGGCATCGCTCCGGTCGAGCTGACTTCAAATCAACAAATCAACGCAATCTTCCCTTCGAGTAGTTTCTCGGCTGATTACCTCTTTTACGCAGTAAGCTCTGCTGCGCCACGAATCAAAGCACAAGCTGGCGAACAGGCCGTGCCTATTGTCAACAAGACCCAGTTCTCAGAAACTGTTGTTGCCCTTCCGCCCCTCCCCGAACAACGCGCCATCGCGACGGCGTTGAGCGATGTGGATGGGCTGCTGGGCGGGCTGGACCGGCTCATCGCCAAGAAGCGCGACCTCAAACAGGCCGCCATGCAGCAACTCCTCACCGGATCAACCCGTCTCCCCGGCTTCCACGGCGAGTGGGAGGTGAAGCGGCTGGGGCAACTGGCAGAAATGGGAAGCGGGGGGACGCCGCCGTCTTCGGTCGCTGCTTATTACGACGGAGACATTCCGTGGGCTTCGATTTCGGATATGACCAAAGGCGGCAAAGTGATCTTGAGCACCGACCGCAACCTGACACGGGAAGGATTCAGAAATTGCGCCGCACAGATGTTTCCAGTCGGAACAGTCCTGTATGCAATGTATGCCTCGCTTGGCGAGTGCAGCATTGCCGGTATTCCGCTTTGCTCTAGTCAGGCGATTCTCGGTATCCGGCCAAAGGACGGACTCAATGGCGAGTTTCTCTATTATTTCCTCACTTCGCTAAAGGCCAAGGTGAAGACCTTGGGCCAACAGGGCACACAGGCGAATTTGAATAAGGGCATGGTTCAAGATTTTCGCCTATCGCTCCCGTCCCCCTCCGAACAAACCGCCATCGCCGAGGTGCTGACGGAGATGGACTCGGAGCTGGCAGGGCTGGAGCAGCGGCGCGACAAGACCCGCTCCCTCAAGCAGGCCATGATGCAGGAACTCCTTACCGGCAAGATACGGCTGGTCGCTCCACAAGAGGTGCACTCATGAGCATAGCAACAGCAAAGCACGATCCGGGAGGTAAATCTCGTCCAGATTGGCCTAGCGATTCCATTGTTAAAGCTAGGTTTTCGGATGGGGATGAAAAATTCCGTTATGAACTTTCTGAAATCTGGGATCAGAGCAAACCGCTTGTCCTGTGGATTCTCATGAACCCCAGCGTCGCGTGTTTGGACTACAGTGACCCAACACTAATTAAGACTGGCAAATTCGCCCGCACATGGGGCTACGGCGGGCAACTGATCGGCAATGTTCACGCCTACCGCGTCACCAATAAAAAGAGATTGCTAGAGGTAGATGACCCCGTTGGTCCTGAAAATGACCAAGCCATCCTGCGCATGGCAGGTCAGGCTCAGACCGTCGTTCTTGCGTATGGTATTCCTCCCAAAGCGCTTCAGGCGCGGGGGCAAGAAGTTGCCAATATGCTGACTAACCACCCGAGACTTTGCTATCTGAAAATTTTAAAGGACGGCATGACGCCTTCCCACCCATTGTATCTTCCTGCCAATCTTAGCCCCAAAACGTACGGGAAGTAGAGCGCGTATGACACAGACCATTCAGAACGGCATTAGTAGTCTAGAAAACTTGTTTGCTGTAAATAACTTCCGAATTCCGCAATACCAACGCGCTTATTCTTGGGTCGAAGATCCTCATCTTGATGCGTTTCTGGAGGATTTGCGACTACAAGTTAATACACAGAAGAAGAGTCCGGATAAGAGCTACTTCCTAGGTACACTCCTGCTACACGAAGAGGATGTTGGCGGAGGACGTCGGGTGGTCAATGTGGTAGATGGGCAGCAACGTATGACCACTTCAGTGGTGTTTATCGCAACAGCACTGGCGCTGCATGAAAAGAAAATCATTTCCCTTGAGAGCCAGAACCCAGCGCTGCTGCGCAGGAACTTTGTTCACGATGATGCAACAGGCTGCCAGAAATTTAGAACTATTGATGAAGATGGTCCCTTTTTTCAGTCTGAAATCCTGCGTATTGCACCGGGCCCTTGTTCAGATGAGTCACCTTCATCTCGGCGATTAAAGGATGCTACTCGTTACTTTGAGCAGAAGATTGAGCCTCATGAGTGGGATGGGCTAATCCAGATATTAAAAACTGCCAAGGTCATGGTGTATGCGGTGACGAGTGCTGAAGATGCAACCCAAATTTTTGAGCTTCAGAATGATCGTGGCAAACCACTGACCAGCTTGGAGGCGCTTAAAAGCTATCTGATGCATTCTATTTACCTGCACTCGCCGGTAAGAGCTGATGATCGGTTGGCAGCACTTCAGATGCAGTTCGCGACCATTTATCGATCTGTTGAAGCGCTGGCTGAGTGGAAGAGGGCTCCTAACGAGAACCAGGTACTTTCAAATCACTGCGCGGCTTTCCTACGTTGGAACAGTGCTGAATACAACGACCCTAAACATCTGGTGAAAGCTACCATCAAGAAGATGGATGGAGCTGATGTGGTTTCTTGGGTTGAGAGCTTTGTTAGTTCGCTGGTGAAGAGCTTTAAAACGATTGAGGAGCTCTTTAGTAAACCAGACACATTCCCGGAATTTTCTGAGCTGCTCCTGCTCGGTCGCATGGGCTCGTTCTGGCCATTGATCCTGAAGTCCTGGCGGCTCGACAATTCTCCTGATAAAAAGTATTTCCTTAAAACCTGCCGCTTGCTTGAGGTTTTCACCTTTCGAGGCTATGCAATAGCTGGCCTGCGCTCCGACACAGGTCTTTCCACCTTTCATATCGCAGCACGAGATTTAACCAGCAGTTTTGATGCACTGTTTAATCTGCTGGCAAAGATCAGTCTCGAATATGATTTGGAAAATCGCTATGCGACAGGCTTGGACGGTAGCTATTTCTACGGTGCTCAGGGAAGTGATGCGCTGTATTTGCTTTGGTGTTACGAGAACCACTTGCGCGACCAATCTGGCAAGCGCCAGCCCTTGCTTTCGTGGCGGGATTTTATTGATCCGCGCAGCTATGCCGCGAAGTTTAGCGTTGAGCATGTGGCAGCACAGAGCAACGCCATGTCAGATACTGAGGTTGTTTGGGGCAACGATGAACCGAAGCCATTCCACGAGGTTGCTTTGAATCGATTGGGAAATTTGGTGATTGACAGTATTTCATCCAACGCATCCAAGGGGAAAAAAGATTTTCACCTCAAACTTAAGAGTCTCTCTGAAAACTCGATTTACTTGAGTCAAGGTGAACTGATTGGTTTCTTGAAGGATCGTGAAGAATTGGTCTGGGATGTGAATGCTATTTTTGCACGTCACGAACACTTAACAGCCTTTGCTCGAAAGAAATGGAATCCTTCTACATGGCACACCCTAACCTGAACTTAATTACCCATGCCTGAACAGCCACGCTCCGAACGCAAAACACAGAACTGTGTAATCGCCCTGTTTGCGGACAAGGCTCAGCCCGAATGCCTTGGCTACGAATACCTCGGCGAGTGGCACAAGCGGGAGAACAACCGCTGTGTCGAGACGGAATTGCTCCGAGCGAATCTGAAGAAGCGCGGCTATTCCGAGGCGCACATTTCCGCTGCCATACAGAAGTTGATGGCCGCTGCGGACGCCACCGGCATCACGCTCTATCAGGCGAACCTGCGCACATACCAACTGTTGCGCTACGGCGTGTCGGTGAAGATCACAGCCGGGAAACCGCACGAGACGGTACATCTGGTGGATTGGGAACACCCCGATAATAATGACTTCGCCCTCGCCGAAGAAGTGACCTTGCGTGGTGGCTATGAGCGGCGGCCAGACCTTGTGATCTATCTGAATGGTATCGCTGTCGGTGTTATCGAGCTGAAGCGCAGTTCGGTCGAGATCGGGGATGGCGTACGTCAACTCATCACCAATCAGGAAGAGATTTTCAACAAGGGCTTCTTTTCCACGGTGCAACTGGTCTTCGCGGGTAGTGATTCGCAAGGGCTACGCTACGGCACCGTGACCACCAAGGAGGAGTTCTTCGTGGAGTGGAAGGCGGCAAACACCGCCGCGCTCACCGCTGGCGCCTTGCTGGACCGTCCGCTCGCCGAGATGTGCGAGAAGTCCCGATTGCTCGACCTGATCCGCAACTTCATCATTTTCGATAACGGCATCAAGAAAGTACCGCGCCCGCATCAGTTCTCGGGCGTGAAGGCAGCGCAGGAACGCATCCGCAAGCGCGAGGGCGGCGTCATCTGGCACACGCAGGGCAGTGGTAAGAGCATCCTGATGGTGCTGCTCGCGAAGTGGCTGTTGGAACATGATCCCGAGGCCCGCATCCTTGTCGTGACTGACCGCGACGAATTGGATAAGCAGATCGAGGGCGTGATGAAGAACGCCGGGGTCATCGGCGAGAATTCGCC
>Ga0210044_10008088_pt1 | contig 13199 bp, 14 predicted proteins | sample CryGey13umfilter_2_FD_183959 | JGI IMG/M metagenome (GOLD analysis project Ga0210044, IMG submission 183959) | Groundwater microbial communities from aquifer in Utah, USA - Crystal Geyser 4/9/14 3 um filter (SPAdes) (version 2) | ecosystem: Environmental > Aquatic > Deep subsurface >... | reverse complement strand
ATTGGTTCAGGTATTGGTTCAGGTATTGGTGCTGTAACATCTCCATATTGTACATCAAAAGTTTCATTTACAATTACCTCGCCAATCATCCAAGGATGAACCATGCAAAAGTAAGGATATGTTCCTGATTTGTCAAATGTATAATCAAAAGTATTTCCAGACATAAACAATCTAGAATCAAAGACGCCATCTATTCCATCTGGAGTTCCAGAAGTTACAGTGTGTGCTGCAGTATCATCGTTACTCCACGAGATAGTATCGCCGACTTGAATAGTCAAAGAATATGGAAGATAGCACTCATCAATACTTTCACATCCAGGTGCTGACACTCCTTGCGGAATTGAGACATCATAGGTAGAGGGAGCTAAAGAGATTGCACCAGTAGGAGATTTCTCTCCAATAGTCTTTGTAGCACTAACAGAATAGCTTACTGTAAATTGCGTAGTATTTTTAGTGTGAACTGCAAGTGCATTGCCTGCAAACTCCCAAGAGCCCATTGCATTTGCAGGATCTACAAAAATCATCTCAAAAATATTTGTACCATCCACAGTCCAAATTTTTTCCGGATGCTCATCAGGACCAATTGGACCTCTTAAGGTAATTAGCTGAATCGGTTCTGATGCAGAGTATGATAAAATTCCAGAATAAACATCACTTGACGGAGCAATAATTATTGCAATCTGATGAGACTCGTGTCCCATTCCAGGGTCTTGTATAGAATCCATAGTGCCAGTCATAGTATCAGACATTGAATCAAGATCCACTTTGTAATCAACAGTAAAGGGAGTAGTATTTTTTGTGTGAACTGCAAGTGCATTGCCTGCAAACTTCCATTCCCCAGTTGCACTATCAGGGGTTACAAATGTCAATGCATATTTTGTCACACCATCCAAAGTCCAAGTTGGTTGTCCTTTAGCTTCACCATCTTTTAGCGGACCGTGTAATGCAATTAGTTGAATCGGCTCTGATGCGTCATAGTGTAAAGTGCCAGAAGAAACTTTTTCAGACAATGGTATTACAGATACAGACTGATGAGACTCGTGTCCAATTCCAGGATGCTGAGTAGATGTCACTCTAGTGAAACCATCTTGTGATGGCTTTTGAACACATTCACCAGTGTATGCAAGTTTTACATTTGCTGCACCTAACATACATGCATTACCATAAGTTACATTATCAACGCCACAAACTGGATCATATTGCATAGTACATGCAACCGGTTTTGCTTGAGGCTCTACGATATATCCAGGGTCCATCACAATGAAAGCCAAAATGATTGCAACCAAAACGCCCACTGCAGCAATTATTCCTACGGTAAAATTCATCTTATCCACCTGTCAGTTTTGCAAACTTTGCATTCTTGCTTAACTTTTCCATAAATTCAATATTAGATAATGCGACCACGGCAGATTCCACTACTGGAGTCTCTGGATCATTTAATGCTTTTTCCAAGATTGCTTTTGCTTCTTTGGAGCCAATCACGCCAAGTGCGATGGCAGCTTCATGTCTTACAAACATGCTAGGGTCATGCAACGTCGCATCAGCAAGTGGAGGAATGCAACTGGAAAGACACATCTGTCCAAGTGAAAATGCCGCCTCATGTCTTACAAGTTCATTTGTATCATTTTTCAAAACTTGAGCTACATGTGGAACTTTATCTTCACCGCCAAAATCAACTAGTATGCAAGTGGCACGAGTTCTCACTACAAAATCTGGATGAATTAAAAGATTCACAAAGTAGACAGTGTCTTGTTTTTCATATTTTGCCTCCATCTCCGCAAAGAGTTCCAATCTGTTTTGTGTTACTGCCTGCATTTTGCTTTCAGGTTTTTTATATCCTATATTAGGTTACCCGAAACATTTGCATCATTATACAATATGCGTTATCTTTTTAATGGAAAAAAAATTAACGTCGAATAATGAGTGCAATAATAGGACAAAAAACCCCAAATTTTGCAGTCTCTGATTGGGTCCAAGGAGCTCCGACAAACTTTGATCAGGAAAAAGACCACATCGTACTAGTGGAGGTATTTCAGGTGAATTGTCCCGGCTGCTTTATGCATGCACTGCCTGAAGCAATCAACATCTACAACAAATACAAAGATGAGGGCGTACGGGTAATAGGAATCGCAACAGCCTTTGAAGATTATGATAAAAATACTTTGGATAATTTGAAAATGCTAGTTGAAACAGGCGAGGTTGTAGGTGAGACAAAAAGTGCATTATCAATGTACGGACAGTTGCAGACAGGAAACAAGCTACACTACAAGATCCCGTTTCCTCTTGCAATGGACAAGTTGACAAAGATAGACGGCAAGGTAAGCGATGAGAAGATAATGCAGTTTATCTATGGACAAATTCCAGAATTTGATTCACAATCTGAAGAGTATAGAAAACAAATCATTCAGAGAGTAAAAGACTACATGAAGACAAAAGAGTACTCTGCTGAGACATTTGAAAAATTTGCACTGCATGGAACGCCGTCTATGATAATAGTGGATAGAAAAGGAATCTTGAGGGATGTCTCTTTTGGGCAGTCAGGTAATGTGGATGCAATTATTCAAAAATTGCTAAGCGAGTAGAATTATTTTTTAGCAGATTTTTTATCTTTGACTTTTTTTGTCTTGTTTTTATTTTCCAAAATGTCTATGGCTCGCTGATTTGACAGTGTCCATGCTTTGAACATCTGCCTAAATACCTCATTTAGCTGCTTATTCTCAGAGGTACCAATTTGTAACTTGTAAGACTCCCAAGCTGCAATAATTGACTGGTTGCTTTTCTTTAAAAATGCCAGCGCTTCTTTTTCTCCCAATAATTGATGGTGTAAAATTACCGCTATTTTAGGCAATATCTAAAATAAGCAACAAAGACAGTATTGCAACAATACAAAATCCGCCAATTAACGCAACCTTGCCATTATCCATACATACCATTTACACAAACAAGATAAAAATAAATCTCAAATTCAATATCCCCAAAACGAAGTACCAAGCAGTGTCATCATGATTCCATAAAAAGCAGCGATGCTAATAATAATTGCAATAGCGCCTTTAGTAGATTTTTTCATATGCCGTTGTTACAAAATTATCCAGATTGAGGATTTGTAAATTACCAGATTCAAGACATTGCAAAATTATCTCAAGGCTTGTTTTAATGTATCATTTATTGCTCTTGAAAAACTGTACGACGTGTTAGTTTTTTGTATGTATTTTGCTTGTTTAGCACGAAGTTTCTTGTCAACATCATCATCAAGCATTACTGTGACTCTTTTTTTCATCAAATATCATTTTGATTCATCATATTTAAAATAAGAATATTCTTCTCATGGGGGCTAATTGCAACAATCTTCAAAGTTTAGAATTTCTTTGCGATTTTCACAATTACAATTACCGGTGCTACAAGATACATTCCAATGTTTAGCAGTATTACAGAAACTCCCAATCCCAGCATCATAAATTCAGAATCATCAGATAATGACAAAATCGAGAGAGTCGATAACATTGGAGTTATCACAATTTTTACTATTTGTTTGAAAACAGGATTTTCACGCTCATAATCAGCAATTGCGGGGCTAAACGAATAGTAGACGTCATTAAATGAGCTCATAAATAATTTTCCTGATTCCGTTTTGAGTAATTGATTGTCTCGTAGTTCACGCAGTTGCTGTACTTGTGGAGCTAGTTCACTGCCATATGTTGCAGTTGCAATAAGACATCCACCGCCATTATCAATTTCAACAGGCGGTTCATCAACTGATGTCTGGTTTACTCCATGCAGATAATCAGTGCCGATTATCTCTATTTTACTATCACCAGAGCCTGTGAAATTTAATGTGATAAACGAAATTTGCTCATTTATCTTTACGACTGGATGATATTGCTGCCCATTAATGTAAAAAGTAAAATTCCCACTCAAAAGGGTTTTTGGAATGTATAGCTCACCCAGATTGTTTTCAAGACCGCTTGTAACGTAGAGAGTCAAGCGTTTTTGTTCTTCATCAAATGTATAATTTGAGACATCAAAGTTAGATACAGTCTGAACCTCAAAAGAATGTCCACCAGTTTTTACATCCAATCTATTTACCAATCCAGTTCTATCAGACAGTTGAGCAAATGCAGGTGTAATCACTAAAAATAAAAGTAAAACGAATAAAATTAATTTCAATTTATGCAGTTATTTGAGGAATTCTTTGTCGTAATTCTTTGTCTTGTGCAATTCTAGGATGCCTTGGATCTGCCAAGATAACTTCAAACCAGTAATGCATGCCATCTTTGTAAACAAAGTATGAACCTAAAAGTGTCATGTTAGGATATCTTTCAAGTACTCTTCGTACTGCAACTGTTTTCATGTCATCATCTGCCTTGATTCTAGTAACACCAAGATGTTTTGGTCTTCTTCCAGCTACTGGTCTCTGTTTTCGCATACCACCAGTACCGACTCTCATTCGGACAACAACTATGCCTTGTTTTGCTTTGTAGCCTAATCTTCTGGCTCTTTGCAAACGACTGGGTCTATCTATACGAGTAATGGCATTGTCTTTACGCCATTCTACTACTCTCTCTCTTATTTCAGCAGTATTTTCTTTCCATAATTTGATCCAAGTTTTATCTTGTATACTAGGCATATCGATTTTAATAAAATCCCCTTTAATAACTTAAATCGTCATAAATCTAAGCGCCGCTAAGGAATCAAAAATGCTCTTGAGTGGGTATTTCAACCGCACCCAGAGTTTGCATCCGCAGAAAACTCGATAATTAAAGTCACTACAATTCATTAAAAAGGATTTCTGAGCATAAATTTGAGATTTTTATTAAGTAATCATAAAGAAAAACAGATGAAGATAAAACAAGGCATACTCATAGCACTGATAGTTTTTAGCATATCACTGCCAAGTGTTTACGCCACACCGACTCTGGAAATTTTAATGGAAAAAACCACTTACAATTATTGTGAAAAATTATTCTACACCATCAAAGTCTCAGAAGTTACCGGAGATTCTGCAATATTGCACATCACAGACCAAGCAGGAAAAAAAAGCAGTGCAATTCCCATTCCAATAGATAATTTAGAAAATCCAATTCCTTCAGTGATGCCATTTGAAGCAGAAATTTTTCCACCAGGCAAATATTTCATAGATGTTGAATATGCAGGTGCAAAAGACACTGCAGAATTTGATTTAATTGATTCTGGAAATGTTTGTATCTCCACTGTAATGAAACAGTTTGCATTTAGTTGGATTAACAGCCAAATATCAGACGGATTTTTTATAGATGCAATAAATAAATTTGTAGACAAGGACATAATCAAAATTCCAGATAAAATAAATGAGAAAAATCTTGAAGACATACACATACCAACATGGGTAAAAAACATAGCTGCATGGTGGCTTGATGATAAAATTTCAGACGGCGAGACAGCCAAGGCAATTCAATATTTGATTGACAAAGAAATCATAGCAATCTAAATGAACCGTTACTCAAAGATAACACTAGTTGCAATAATTGCAATAGTAATTCCATTTGTAATTTCCATGTTAAATATTGTTGCTGCAGAGCAACTAGAATACAAATGGGTAGATCAGAAAAAGTTTAGCTTGTTTGCATTATCAAATGGAGGAGAAGTAGAATTTTGCAATACAATGCCGTACTGGATGAGTTTTAAAAAATTTGAGATAAGCACATTTTATGATTTAAAACAAAAGGGAGTATTTACTGTGGAGCCACTTACAATAAATCCAGTATCAAATAGTATTCAAAACGGAACTTTTTACGCTGACGAGTTTACTGCCTCACAGTATTTGTTTTTGAACCTAGATTTTGAGTTTAGCGGCGAAGATATCAGACTAGACCCAAACAAGATGTATGTGCTGGTAAATATCAGTACGCCAATTATTGGAATAATTCCATATTCCACCACTACACAGTATTCAGGATTTGATTTTAGTAATTTAATGAATAATGAAAAATTAAGTTGTTGAGTTAATTTTTACTCTTGCTTGCTTTTGACATTAGTGCCAATACAAGTCCTACAACACCTGCGATGATAAATGCTGCAATAACTCCAATGACTAGTTGTTTTCCTAATCCTTGAACAGAAACATCAGAGTCAACAACTGGTTCAGCTACACATTCACCGTCTGTAAGGATACTTCCAGGTCCACATCTTTCATCTAAAACACAGACACCGTCTTTGAGAATTGTTCCGACGCCACATTCTGTTTTTGGTTTTTCAACTACTGGTGTGTCCACATCAGTAGTATCTGTTTCTTCGGGGGCTGTTACTTCTTCTTCTGGTGCTGTTACTTCTTCTTCTGGTGCTGTTACTTCTTCTTCTGGTGCTGTTACTTCTTTGGGTGTAATTCCAGATGAGCCAAATTGAGATCCAATAATTTCAACCTCCTCAGTTCCCAATGGTAATGCAATGCTTAGAGTCCTGCTTTGATCAGTAGTATTAATTTCAGAATATTCTGGCTCATCACCATCAACTAAAACAATAAAGTCGTCATCTTCACCTTGATAAATAGAATCAAAAAAGTTTCTATCAAGTTCAATTTCCAAAGTTCCAGGAGAACCAGTAACATCCACGTTAATTACCAGTGAAATAAAATCAGTATCTGCAGACATGGAAGAAACAGTTACTCCTGTACCAGTATAATCAACATTGTAAGATACGCCATCTACACTTACTGTGGCAGTCTCTGCATAAACAAAAGCCGAAGAAAGAATTGTAACTATAACTAATCCAATTGAGATTTTTACTAGAGAACCCAAACTTGGCACTCTCCCTAGTCGGTCAGATTGTGCATCCATATCTTGACGCCGCATAAAGAATTACCATAAAATCCGTCTTAAAAAGAATGAGGCGATATTTAATCACGTACAAGTCAAGCTTTTTTGGGTTATTCTTCTATTTTACGCAGAAATTAGATTACGCCACGCAGTATTTGAATAATCTTTTCTCCAATTATGTTGGCAGCCAAAGATTGAGCCTCCTTTGTTTGGGCACCAATGTGAGGAGTGAGAAGCACATTATCCAGTTCAGCTAATTTGTTTCCTATTGCAGGCTCTTTCTCAAAAACATCCAATGCAGCACCGCCCAAATTACCATTTTTGATTGCCTCATACAAAGCATCCTCATCAACTACTCCACCTCTTGAAGTATTGATAATTTTTGCAGTCTTTTTCATAGTAGACATTTTTTGAGCATTAATCAGATGATATGTAGAATCTAACAAGGGAACATGAATTGAAATGTAATCTGAACTTTGCAATAACGTATCCAAGTCAGATTTCATCAAGCCAACTTCTTTGGCAAACTCTTCATCAATTGGAACTACATCATAACCAATAATATTCATATTTAGTCCTCTAGCAAGTCGTCCCAATCTTTTTCCAATATTTCCCAATCCAATTATTCCAAGATATTTTCCTCTAAGCTCTGTTCCTTTTAATTCACTTTTCAACCACTGTCCATTTCTAATTGCCCTGTCACCTCTTGCAGTTTGCCTTGCTAATGTCAACATGAATCCCAAAACTAATTCAGCTACAGCATTCATCGCACCCTCTGCAGCATTAATTACTCGAATGTTCTTTTCTTTAGCTGCATCTTGATCAACATTATCCAGTCCCACTCCAACGCGGGCAATTATTTTACATTTATCAGCTTTTTCAATCATCTCTCGCGTAATAGTGGTTCTACTTCGAACAATTACAATATTGAAATTAGAAATTTTTTCTTTAATTTGTTCAGGAGTAATTTTTGGCTCGTAGGAAACTTTCAAACCATTATCCTGCAATATTTTATTTAAAACAGGATCTACCTCATCACAAATTAAAACAGAATCGTCAAACCCCATGCAATTAAGAAAAAATCTACAGAATATAACTCATTAAGAAATGAAAAAGAGAAAAAGTTGAGAATGGGCTACCTATGGTATTGGTGGTAGAGTTGGTACAATTTCCCATAAGGGTAATGCACCGCTTGCTATTTTAGCGGAAGCGACTTCGTCAGTGTACAGACCATGTACGTTTACTGCTGGGTGTGCAATACTGTTCATTCCCATTGGTGGGACAGCATCGCTTGGGTTGCCCAATGCATAAGCATATGATGGCACTGGTGCGGAAATTACTCCTGCATCGACCAATCTTGGGTTCAATCCAAATGGATCACCTGCTACAAATACTGTAGCGGCACCTGTGTAAAGTGCTGCATAGTCGTGATTAACTGCTGCATATGCACCTGGCTCGTCAAATACCAAATCAACAATCATTCCTTGTGAGCCACCGAGTAACCATGTTTCAGTTGCTGCGGATTGTACTCTGTTACCTTGTGTAACTCTATCCAAGATTTCACCAACAATGTGGAAAAATACTGGTTCGTTACCTTGGTTTTCAATGAATAGTCTTACGTGTTGATCATTTTCAACAAATAAGAGTTGTGATTGGTACTGCTTGTGTTCAAGTCCATTCCATGGTTGTGCAACAAAGATGTTCTTGTTTGCATCGCCTTTAACGAGCAAGTTGTGAACCATGTTTGGTACATAACCGAATTGCATTCCGTTAACAACTGTTGCGGTGTTTTGATGTCCGAACATTTTTCCGGCATCATAGTTACCTTCAGGTGTAAGGTACAATTGGTTGTATTGGAGTGTGAACTCTAATGCATCTGCATCGTAGAACTGTCTGTCTAATGATACTTTGCCGTTGCTAACTGATGTTTTCTCTACCATTAGTTTGTTGTAACCATCAATTGGATCAACAATTGCAATTCCGTACATGCCGGAAAGAACGTGTTGGTCCATACCAATGAGTTTTACACCAGAACAATGGTATTTGAAAGTACCAGCTGCTTCTGCAATGTAGCAATACTGACTTGTTTCACCCGGATTAACGGATTCAAAGTTGCTTGCTGACATTTGTGATGCATGCATGTCGTTACCGTGACCAGTAACTTCACCTGCTGGAATTGTTAGTGTCATTTTTACGACATCACCTTGAGTAACTCTTAGTGTTGGTCCTGGGACTTGTCCACTAAAGGTCATTGCATTGTATGTCTTTCCTCCCATGATTGGAAGTGTAACACTTTCACCAGTCAAGTTAAACTCTACGACGTTTCGTCCAGAGCTTGACAATGCACCACAATCAGTTTCTGCGAATGCCTGTGGCATTACAAGCTGTAAACCGCCCATTTGGTGGATTTGTTCAATTACATCGGCGTTCATTTTTGAAACGTCAAGTGATTGTCCACTAATTTGGGTTTGTGTGTATGTGCTTCCGAATAGCGTTGCCCCCATTACAGCTACTGCTGCAATAGTAAAGAGCATACTGATACGCTTATTCATTATGCAACGTCATTCCTGATTCCTATATAATAATTCCCATTTTACTACCTAAAATTAAAAAAAAATCACTAGAAAAAGAATGAATAATGGTAAATTGAAGATAAAATCGATTTGAAATTTAGATTAGATGAAGACTCATTAGGCAAAGTCAAAATTCCATCTGACGCGTATTATGGAGCATTTACAGGAAGGGCAGTCAAACAATATCACGTAACTGGGAACAAGGCACATCCTAATTTGATAAAATCGTTTGTCATGATAAAACGCTCTGCAGCAATTGCAAACATGAAGACAAAAGCAATAGATGCAAAACGTGGAAATGCAATAATTTCAGCATGTGATAAGATATTGTCTGGAAAATTCACAGACCAATTTGTAATAGATATGATCAATTCGGGTGCAGGAACGGCATTCAACATGAATACAAATGAAGTCATTGCAAATGTTGCTTTGGAAATACTAGACAAAAAGAAAGGTCAGTATCAGCATCTACATCCAAATGATCATGTAAACATGTCGCAATCAAGTAACGACACATATCCAACTGCAATGCATGTTGCAATTCTAATAAATTTAAAAGACACAATTCCAGCAATTGACATACTAATAAAATCATTAACAAAAAAGGCAAGAGAATTTTCTTCATTTAAAAAAATTGGAAGAACACATTTGATGGATGCACTGCCAGTAACTTTAGGAAGTGAGTTTACAGCTTATGCCACATCTATTACAAAAGCACAAAATGCAATTGCTTTGTCTCAAAAAGAATTACAAAATATAGCACTAGGAGGAACAGCAGTTGGCACAGGTGCAAACACTCCAAAAGGATATAGAAAAATTGCAATAGCAGAACTTGCAAAGATTTCAAAATTATCACTAGCACCAGAAAAAGACATGCAGTATTCATTACAAAGTAAATTTGCAGTTGCAAATCTTTCAGGAGCATTACGTAATTTGGCACTTGAAATCGGCAAACTTGCAAACGACATTAGATTAATGGCATCAGGTCCTGTTGCAGGACTATCAGAATTAGGAATACCAGCTGTGCATGCAGGTTCATCCATAATGCCAGGCAAAGTAAACCCATCACTAGCAGAATGCATGAACATGATTTGTTTTAACATAATTGGAAATGATACAACTGTATCATATGCAGCACAAAGTGGGCAGTTTGAGCTAAATGTAATGATGCCAGGCATGCTAAAGTGTATGCTAGAATCTACAGACATGTTGAAAAACTTTTTACCAATATTTTCTGCAAATCTAATTGATGGATTAACTGCAAACAAGGAAAAACTTCAAAGTAATATTGAAAATAGTCCAGTAATTGTAACACTGCTTACACCAAAAATCGGTTATCTAAAATCTGCAGAACTATTCAAAGAATCCCTAAAAACTGGAAAATCAATTAGAGAACTAGCTACATCAAAGAAACTGATGAACAATAAAGAAATTGATGCATTGTTTAGATAAATCATGGCAAAGATTTTCGTAGAAGCATACGGATGTTCTGCTAGTTTTGCAGACTCTGAAATGATTTCAGGATTAATTGTAAATGGAGGTCACACACTGGTCAAAGATTCTTCAGAATCTGATTTGAACATAGTTGTCACTTGTTCTGTTAAAGATTCAACTGCAAACAAAATGATCCATAGAATCAAATCGCTAAAATCAAAACCTCTTGTAGTAGCAGGTTGCCTTCCAAAAGCTGAAAAGAACACAGTAGAAAAAATCACACAAAAAGCCAGCTTACTAGGACCAAACTCATTAGGAAAGACATTGCAGGTTATAGATTCTACATTAAGAGGAGTAAGACAAGTTGCACTAGAAGATTCTGATTTATCAAAAGTAGGATTACCAAAAGTAAGATTGAATCCAGTTATAGGAATCATAGAGATTGCAAGTGGCTGTATGAGCGAGTGCACTTTTTGTCAGACGAAATTATCAAAAGGTGATCTGAAAAGTTACAGATTAGGAGATATCGTCAGACAGGTTGAAACTGAAATCAGTGAAGGTTGTAAAGAAATCTGGCTAACATCTACAGATAACGGATGTTATGGTTTTGATATCAATACAGATTTGCCGACTTTGGTAAGAGCAGTATCAGAGATTCCAGAGGACTTTATGATACGTGTTGGAATGATGAACCCAATGTACATGCCAAGAATAAAAGATGAATTGATAGACTCATTTGATAGCGATAAAGTTTACAAATTTCTCCACATACCTGTACAGAGTGGCAGTGACAAAGTCCTAAATGATATGAAGCGGGGTCATACGGTAAAAACTGTCAAAGACGTAATAAAAAAAGCCAAGGAACGATTTGAAAACTTTACAATTTCAACAGATGTCATAGTAGGATTTCCATCAGAAACCAATGAGGACTTTGAGAAAACATTTGAACTCATCAATGAAATACGCCCAGACATTGTGAATCTTTCAAAGTACAGTGCAAGACCAGGTACAGAAGCTGCAGAATGGGACCAGATAGAAGCATCAGAAGTGAAAAGAAGAAGTAGAATCATCTTTGATCTAATAAACAAAATATCGTTAGAGAATAACCAAAAATGGATCGGTTGGAGAGGCAAAGTTTTGTTTGATGAGGAGACAAACGAAGGTATCAAAGGAAGAAACGAGGCATACAAATCAGTATTTGTAAAAGACAAAATTAAGATCGGTCAAACACATACAGTGGAAATAGTAGATGCAACTACGCATAGCATTCTTGGAAAGATTGCAAGCTAATTTTTTTAGATTGAAGATTTGATTAAAGTAACGTAAGAAGGTTTTTTATCCAAATCAGAGAATAACACTTGAAATGACTTTTCAAGTAAAAGAACCGATCTTAATTATTGGTTTAGGCGGCGCAGGCTCAAAATTAGCAATACAAGCCAAAGACGCTCTAAATTCAGATTGTCTAATTATCAGCAATGATCAGAAAGATCTTCAGTCAGGCAATAGTTCAATCAAGGTGTCAACTGATTCAGTCATCAATCCATCAGTCCAGCTAATCAGAGGCTCCACATACAAAGTGGCAGACCAGATAAAGTCCAAGATTTCAAATTACGCTACAATCATACTTGTGACAAATTTAGCAGGAAAAACAGGTTCTGCAATATCACCTGTAGTCTCAGAAATTTGTAAGGAGGCAGACAAGGGACTTATTTCATTTGCCATAATGCCATTCAAATACGAAAAAGATAGAATTTTCAATTCAGGTATTTCATTAAAAAGAGTAAAAGCAAATTCGCAGTGTACTGTTGTTCTGGATAACGACTCACTTTTAGAAAGCAATCCAGATTTAAGCCCAAAGACATGTTACGATATTGCAAATAATGCAATAATGCACGTAGTTAGTTCATTGAGCTCTTCAGAAATTCCAAATCAAACAAACATCCTAACTACTAGCAAGGATGGTCAAAATCTAGAAGAGTCATTACGAGATTCACTCAAAATGCTATATGAAAATGCACCACCTAATTCAGTAAAGCATTCAATGCTCTATGTAGTTGGTGGAAACAATATCCCAGCAGGAATTTTGAATTCAATTACAAATCTAACTAGCGGAATACTAGGCGAAGCCAGTTCTCACATAGACATGTCATCATCTACAAGCGAGTCAAAAGTAATAATGTTATCTTCCATTCAAGGAATGACAAAATTTGAAAAATATGATCCATTAGGAATGATTCCTCAAGAAGATACATTAGATTGGACACATCCTGACTGCAGTATTGATTACAAATTAGATCTATACCAATTAGAATAAAATTATCTTCTAGTAATTTTTAGGAAAAAATTTCTTATTTAGATTTTTTTGGTGTTTTTTTAGATGGAGTTTCTTTCTTTACTTCTTTAG
>Ga0210044_10008086_pt1 | contig 13200 bp, 5 predicted proteins | sample CryGey13umfilter_2_FD_183959 | JGI IMG/M metagenome (GOLD analysis project Ga0210044, IMG submission 183959) | Groundwater microbial communities from aquifer in Utah, USA - Crystal Geyser 4/9/14 3 um filter (SPAdes) (version 2) | ecosystem: Environmental > Aquatic > Deep subsurface > Groundwater... | reverse complement strand
ATCGGTTTTGGTCTCCAATTGAAATATTTGATGCAACTGTAAAACCATTATAGGTAATTTTATCGAAGGTTAATGGTGCAGAAAAACTGCCGGCATCAATACGGAATCCTAAACCGTCAGCTTGTACCATAAAGTCAGTACCTACATTTGGTCCAAGTAAACCTGATGAACCACCTGGTCCATTACCAAATTCTTTATCAATCCCGCCAAAAACTGTTTGGTTTTCAAGAACATTTGTACCTAGTGTAATATCCTTTACCCCCCATTGTTTTTGAGTTACTTTTGGGAAACCTAAAGTTGCTGTACCATAAGCATTTTTAATTTCAACAAAATATTGTGGATAATCACTTGACCAAGCATCGTCATAAATAGTCCAGTTTACATCAAAAGGTAAAGTTCCGGTAACATTCATAACCAAATCAGCAGTGCTTTGGAAACAACCATATTTTGATTGACTACTATCTCCCCATAATATAGATTGACCTGCAATTACAGGGCCTGCACAACCTGAATATGGTTCTGCACTATTAATAGTTACCCCTGTAGGAAAATCTATTTTTACGCCATCTGCATAATCATAGTCTGGTGAAATAACCGATAGTGAGGCAGTTATATTTAATGAACCATCCCCTGGAATTGAAATGGCAAAAATTAAAGTAGATGGGGATACATCATTTGGTATTAAACTATTATAAGGTTTTGCAAAAACTTTTGTCCAGTTACCGTTAACATCGCTTATGTAATCTTGGGTATTAAAAAAAATTTCATAATTATGACCCGTTAACATATCCGGATTTATAATTTTAACTGTTGCACTTATAGTTGCAGTGCCGGATTTTGTAAGAATTACATTTCCAGGATCTTCCAAAGTTATTCCCGGATCAGGTATGTGCGGTCTAACTGTTATAATTTGAATTTCACTTTCAAGATTATTAGGAAAAACATCAATCCCTGGATTGTAACTATATGCTGTCACAGCAAAATAATATTTTAAACCATTAATTAACCATAATCCGTTACCATTAGAATCATAATGTAAAGAATCAACGGTTATAGTTATACTATGTTGTATTCCACTATCATTTCCGAATTGTGCAAGTTTATATAGAAACTCACCTGCAACAGGATCATAATATTTTTCTAATATTTTTCTAACACCGTCAATTCTATCAAACGTAGCAATTCTTTTTCCTTCAGAAATTGCTGATTTTGGAGATGGTAATTGATAAACATTATAACCTTGAAACGAATATCCTCCATTTATTTTCGATTCGGTTTCAAAGACAGCATTACGATCTTCTCCCCAGTCAAGAATTATTTTTCTGTCAAGTTCAACAGTTTTTATTTTAGGAGAGGATGGGGGAGTAAATGAATCAAAATTATTATCGTATAAATATTTTGCTATCATTGTATTTGCCTTCAAATTGCCAATAGCAGAAAGTCTATCTGAACCTGGTTCTGCACCGGCAATAATTTCTGCAAATATAACTTCATTTGTATCACCCGGCGCAATAGTAAAAGGCCCTGAAGCACAACCATTTCTTCTATCACCTGCAGGAAACCCTGATAGATAAGTTAATCCATCTAACCAACCTGTACCTTTTTGAGGATCACCATTATAAATAAATTTAGTTATGGTTCCATCAAGTGGGTTAATAAATGGTTCTCCTGACTGATTCCAAAGTCCTTGAAAAAAATTATAGAATTCTCTTGCCCCTCTTATATCACCTTGAATAGGGTCACCATATCCTACAGTTCCTTTAATAATTGCATAACCAGTTGTCATCGGTAAATTTATTTTACCGGGGCCAATTTTTTGTCCGTTATAAATTCCAAAGTCAATTGCATCATCAATTCCATTTTTATTTAAATCTTGACCTGGGACACCATTAATTATTGGACCTTGAAGAAGATTAAAACCAACAGCCGGTGGCGGTAAGGGATTATATGTAGCATCGGTCTCATTTGCATTGTATGTATAGATTAAACTAAGCACAGAGTCGGTGCCTACAAAATCATCGCCTGCATCTCCCAGATCAACATCAGTCCACATTGAAATATACATACTGTCAAAAACAACAGGTGATAAATTACCTGTACCTGTTTTATTAATTAATTTATATTTTCTAAATAACATGTTCCCAACAGGTCCGGTTTGGTTGTACGCCCAGATAGTTGCCTGCATTTCTACTCCCAATGGATTTGAGCCATAAAGGTATTGAGATTGTGATGAATCAAGATCATTTGCTACAAACCAGATCGTTTGGTCAGCGCCGGGAACACCGGGTACATCAATTGATGGCTCATAGATTCCATTATTGTTTTTATCATCGAAGGGTGCGCCTAAATCTGCAGGCCATTCTGTCCAGTCTTTTTCATAATTGGTTCTTATTATTCCCGTGGTGGATGTTTCGTTTAAAGCATCACTAATTAAATCAACAAAAGGACCATTTGGATATACATCTTTTCGTACCCTGTAAATTCTGTATTTATCTGAGGTAGGATCGGCAGGTGTTCCGTCTGGACTTACATTGCCCGGTTTTAAACCTGTTCTGTATGCAGAGCCACCCACTCTTGGATTTGGATCTCCTGCAACTTTAGCTCCCCACAATAAACCTGAAGTAAATACTGCAGTTTTACCTGTGCCTTTTGGATAAACAAATCCACTATTACCTGTTGGTGTATTATCAGAGATTCCATTATTATAAAAATATGTTGCAATGTTATTAATATCTAAAAAAGTGTAGGTTTTTTGGTCGGTTACTATTCTTAGATCATTCTTTTTGTCTATCTGTGGTGTAATTGTTAGTTGTAGTGAAACAAGTAAGACAAATACTAAAGATATTTTTGTAGAGAACATTCATACCCCTCCTATAAATATTAGGAAATAAAAATTATTAAATATATTTTCAACTTTCAAGACAATTCAGAATTTATTATAATGAATTGTATAAAAGTACCGTTTATATAAAAACAAAATTTTAGGAGGAATAGTGCCTGTTTACATTAAAAAAAGAAATATGATTGCCCAGGTTTTTCTAACAATAATTACATTAGGAATTTACTGTATTTATTGGTTTTATCAGGTATCAGTTGAATTGAAAGGAATAGCAAATGACGAAAATGCTAATCCTGCATTGTGGACTGTATTATTATTTGTACCACTAGCTTCAATTTATTCTATTTATAAATTTTCAGAACTTTATGAAAAAGTTACAAATGGACAAATGAATTTGTGGTTGTTATTTGTTCTTTATATGGTTTTTGCACCTGCTGTTTGGTTTATAGTTCAAACAGAGCTTAACAGAAGAGCAGATATTCAATTCCAGGAACAGGCAAAGAATTTAAGTCTGTAGTTTTATGCAAATGTCATTTCCACGAAAGTGGGAATCTCTTATATTCTTTTTGATTTAAGAACACCGATTAACGAATTATGATTTTAGAAGATTATGATCTTCCCTTTACTTAAACATCTCCGGATGCTTTAAATGAAAATTGGTTGCATCCTGAAAAAATTTTGCCGCTGAAATTATTAATCCTTCATCAAACAATCTGCCTGTAAATGTTATACTTGTGGGAGTTCCATCTTTAGAAAATCCGTTTGGTACAACAACGCTGGGATTTCCTGTCAGATTAGTCAAGAGCAAATTATTTCCTTCCCAGGATGGAGAAATATAAAAATCTATTTTTTGCATTAATTCATACATTTTTTGAATCAACAAAAAACGAATTCTGTTTGCGTTTACATATTCTACTGCCGGAATAAATCTGGATGCTCTGAAAATATTTGACCACTCATATTTTCCCTGTCTTGTTAACAGATCATCCCTTCCGCTTAATGTAAGGTCATCAAAAGCAGCACCGGCTTCTGCCGTTAGTATTATTTGTATTGCATTTACCGGAATATCAGGCAGTTCAATCGGAATTAAGTCTGCACCTAATTTTTTTAATGTGTTAAGTGTAAGTGAGTCATGTAATTTAAAATCATATTTTTTATCAAAATCATTTTTTAAATAACCGATCTTTAGCTTTTTAAAATCGATTTTATTTGAGTAATTAAATGGATAATCATAAAGAGTCTGATCTTGTAGATCATTTCCGTAAATAGAATTAAAAACTATTGCAAGGTCTTCTGCGTTTCTACAAATTGAACCAATTTTATCCATTGACCAACTCAGTGCCATAGCTCCTGTTCTGCTTACTCTACCGTAAGTTGGTCTTAAACCGGATACACCGCAGACAGTAGAGGGAGAAATTATTGATCCCCATGTTTCTGTTCCTATTGCAAAGGGTACAAGTCCTGCAGATACTGCAGAAGCAGGGCCTGCCGAAGAGCCACTAGAGCCTTTACTTGTATCCCAAGGATTTCTTGTTCTACCTCCAAACCAATAATCATCCATTGCCAAAGCGCCAAGTGTTAACTTAGCAACTAAAACTGCACCGGCTTTATTTAATTTTTTTACAACTTCTGCATCTTCATCAATATATTGATCTTTGTAAGGCATTGCACCCCAGGTAGTTTTATAGTTTTTAGTAGATAGTAAATCTTTTACTCCATATGGAATGCCCTGCAATGGACTTAGCACAATTCCTTTTTCAAAATTTTCATCTGCTTTTTTAGCTTGCTCAAATGCAAGTTCTTCTGTTAATGTTATTATACAATTCAAATCGGGATCAAATTTTTTGAGTCTTCCTAAATACATTTTTGTTAATTCAGTGGAAGTTACTTTTTTGGTTTTTAACAGTTCAGAAAGTTGTCCGATGGAGTAATATGCTAAGTCATTAATATCCTTTGGCATTATTACATTAGAATAATCACTTAAATTGAGAGAAGATTTTTTATTAGTGTTTTTAAAACCGATTGGAATAGGATTAAAAGAAACTGCCGGAACAACACTGTTTTTAAGTTTTGTATCCCTTATTGTTTTATAATAATCTAATTGTTCCTTAAGTAAAACTTGCATAGAATCTTTTTCTTTGGTAGTGAATTGCAGCCCTATTAAATTACCAGCCTCAGTGATCATTATATTTGTAATTACTACTTCATCTGTGCTTTTAACAATAAAACCGGTAGCAAACGATAAAATTATTAACAGAAATAATCCAAAATATTTTTTTGTTTTACTTTGCATAATATACTCCGATGTTATTAACTTATACTTACTTAAATTTATGAAATAAATTTCATAGATTGCAAATCAATACTTGAAAGCCTAATTATTAATTATAAAATGACAGAACTAAACTCTAAAAAAAATTCAATTAAAAAATTTATAAAAATAGCTGTGGTTCCACTTTTAGCTATTATAGCTTTTGTGGTCTATTCTCTTCAAACATCAGGTGATTATATTTTTAACGAAAACGAAGTTGTAAATGACAACGGAATAATCTACTTAAACACAGCAAGTAATGTTAAATTTGTTGGTAAAGAAAAATGTTACTCCTGCCACGCAGATATTTCTAATGATTATAAACACGCAGAGATGGGGCACTCATTAGAAAAACTTACTCCTGAAATTATTGTTGAAAAATATCCGCAATCAAAACCTGTGTATGATGAAAAGAACAATTACTATTATAGAATGTTCGAAAAGGATAATAAATATTTTCAAGAAGAATATCGCTTAGACGAAAACGGAAAAGTTATTCACAGAATTGTTAAGGAAGCTGAGTATTCTGTAGGTTCAGGACATAATTTAAGAATGTATTTTTATGAAATTAACAGAAGGTTTTATCAGCTGCCTTTAACATGGAATACATTTCAACAAACTTGGGTTTTAAGTCCCGGATACAAAGAAAATAAGAATTTAAGATTTTCCAGATTCGCTGCAAAAAAATGTATCAACTGTCACAGTGCTTATTTAAAAGAGACTCCCAACTCAATAGACAGATTTGAAAAACCATTTATGCTTGGCATTGGCTGTGAAAGATGTCACGGACCCGGTGAACTTCATATTAAATATGTTAATAACTCATTGGGTAAAATTTCGGAAAATGCAAAGACAATTGTAAATCCTTTAAATCTTTCATCAGATAGACAGTTATCAATTTGCATGCAGTGTCATCTTGAAGGGAAAGCCTGGGTTTTACAAAATGAAAACGGATCTTTTGATTTCAGAGCGGGACAATTACTTTCAAAGAACAGGTCTGTTTATTATCCAAAGGTAACTAAAACTGAAGCAATTGAAGTTGGCGACAGTCCCCACAGATTAATGATGAGTAAATGTTTTACAGAAAGCAACGGAAAATTAGTTTGTTTTACTTGTCACGATGTTCATAAATCAATTAAAACATTTCAGATTCAGCATTATAATGATAAGTGTTTAGGCTGCCATCCTTCTAAAGAAATAAACATGATAAAGGGTTTTTCACATAATGCCTCACTTAACTGTGTCCCTTGCCATATGAAACAAACTGGTACAGCAAATACATTGCACGGAGTTTCTTTATCAGATCACTGGATAAGAAAGGACGCTTATAAATCAGTTATCAATTGGGATATAGTCCGTCATCCTGAAAAACAACCTACTATTGAACTGGTAGCAGCGATAGATGAAAACGACAAATTAAAAGATGCAAGAAAAGGAATAGCTTATCTGGAGTATTTTAAAGAATACGATCACAGAGAAGATTATTTAGATTCATCTGTTACTTATTTGGAAAAAGGATTAATTAATAATCCAAATGCAAGAACATTTTTTTATTTGGCAGAAGTTTATTTTGAAAAAGGAAAACTTCAGGCTGCGGTTAGAAATTTAGACGAAGCTCTTAAATTGAAACCGGATTATCACGAAGCAAATTATTTGTTGGGTAAAATATATAGAAGCACAAAACAATATGACCTTGCTATTTCTTCAATTATTAAAGCAATAGATTCAAAACCTGAAGAAGTTTCATATTTAGAATTATTGGGTATAGTTTATTTTGAAAATTCTTTATATCAAAAAGCAGAAGAGCTTTTAAATAAAGCCAAAGAAATGGACGGCACAAATCCATATGTATATTTTACTTTGGGAAACATTTATGCTATCGGGTATAAAAACGGAAAGAAAGCAATAAATTATTACAAACAGGCTTTAGCTTTGGACCCTGACATACCAAATGGCTTCTTAAACTTGGGCAATTCCTATGCAATGTTAAATAATGCCGAAGAAGCTATTGCAAGTTTTAAAAAACAAATATCAATAAATCCAAAATCTATATTAGCACTAATAAATCTAGGAAGGATTTATAAATTAATGGGTAATAAAAATTTAGGAAATAAATATTTAAGACAAGCATTAAAAATTGATCCTAACTCACAAACTGCTAAATTATATCTTATTCAATAAAACTCAGGTCATTCCGTAATAATTATTCATCAAACATTAGTTTAAGCAATAAAAAAACCGTACAGTCTATTCGGCTGTACGGTTAATATTAACTAATAATTTTTATTAGGAGATTATACTCCTGCTAAACTATTAGAAGGCAAAGCTAACACCAAATATATGGTTTCCACCAAAGAAGTCAGAATGCTTGTAAGCATAATCAACTTGTAAGGCTATGCCGGATAGGTCATAATTAAGACCAACACCAGCTGAATAATCATATATAAAGTTTTCGCTGTTTGCAGCTTGCATTTGATAACCGGCTCTGATAAATAGAGTGTTATCATATCCATATTCTAATCCAAATTTATAACCATCTTCTGAGAAGTTGTTGTTCTGGAATAAGCTTGTTATTAAAAGTGAATTATGCTCGTCTATAGAAGGTGCATAGCTTAAGCCAAGTTCAAAAGAAGCTGGCAAATCAAAAGCTGCTGAATTAATAGAGGTAAAGTTAGGTGGACGATTTTGATCGCCAACAGTAGCTATTCTTAACAAACCGGGACCATCAAATGTTTGTTGAGGTCCAATGTTTTTCATAACTACACCAAAACTTAAACCTGTAATATCAGCCAAATCTTGATAAGCTACACCAACATTAAATGCAAATCCGCTTGCACTTACTTGGTCAATTGTTTCTGATATTAAATTAGCAGTAACACCAACTGAAATTTTATCAGTTAATCTTCTTGCATAAGTAATACCAGCTACTAGATCACGAGGTGCGAATGTTTGACCTGTACCGTCAGGATGTTCAGTTGTTGTTACAGGTATGTCTCCAATACCAAGTGATTTAATGGAAAACGATAGAACTCCAAATCCTTCAAAGTTTGCAGCAACAGCACCATATTCTACACCAATATCAGCAATATAATCTTGATGTGAAAAGGTTAATGACGCTGAATTATCCATTATGGCAACACCAGCTGGGTTCCAAAATAAAGCTTCCAAACCCGTGGCTGAAGCAACATTGGATTCTCCCATAGCGATACCACGAGGACCAACTGGTACAAGCAGCTGAGATGCCCCGGCTGTACCTGTACGATTGCCTCCTCCAGCATATACACTACCAACTCCGAAGAGTACGATAGTTGCTAAAGTTAAATATCTAAATATATTTTTCATTTTTACTCCTTGAGTTTTAAGCTTCATTATTAAAATCTATCAAGAATTTGTTCTTCTTGAATTACAGCTAATTTAAGTATTTTGGTAGCTCCGATGTCTGGCATATCTATGTAAGCAATATAAATACCGCTTGCTACAGGTAAACCGTTTTCGTTTAGTAGATCCCATTTAGTAAATTGTGAACCACCAACTTTGTCAATTGTTTTAACCATAATACCAGCTAAGTTAAAGATTCTGATTTTTGCGTTAGTTGGTAAGTGATTAAATGTGACAAATTTTTGATACTTATTTATTTCTTCTGTATTCACGCCATAATATGGATTTGGGAATACATTTATTTTTTCAACATCTGTTGCTGCAGTTGCGGCATTAAATGTTTTTGCTGTTGTTGTGAATGTATAACTGTCACCACCTGCATCAGCAGTAGGTATGATGTTATTAGCATATTTTATATAGAATACATCACCGGTTGACCAATTTGAAGCACCGGCTTGTGTGAAGAATAAAATCCAAGTTGATTTATCAAGACCTGCTGATTGTCCAACTGTAGCAGATGTTAAATTTTCATCATAATCTGTTACATAAGGAATAAAGTAATCACGGCCTTCTATTCTCCAATGAGTAGGAATACCAGTTGCTCTGTCCCATGGGTTACCGCCGTCTGCGTCACGAGAAACAAACCAGTAATTAATCTGACGATTTCTTTCTGGTTCCCACAACTCAAAAGCACCTCTTACAACTGTTGATAATTTTCTATCTCTGTTATAACCGACAACCATTTGGCCACCGGATGTAACAGGACTGTCATTATCAGGTGCAACACCAGTAAATCTTAATTCAAGATCCTGGATAAAATCAGTTGGTAATGAACCAGTATAGTCACCATAGAATGTTTTACCTGTAGGATCACCAAATAATTGAGCATCACCCCACAAGGTTAACGAAGTTGTTCCGCCTTTTTTGGTTTGTTTAGCACTTAAGAAAGTGATAGGTGCGCTAAATGTTAAGTCACTCATTGCAACCTCTAAACCGTCAACAGTAACTGCATAATTAGGACCAAGGTTTCCACCAAGAAGTGGGTCGGAAGATCCACCAGGGCCTGTACCAAAGTACCAGTCTGTTCCACCAAACACTGTTTGGTTATCAAGAACTACTTTACCTAATGTTTCATCTTTCAATCCCCACTGATTCTGAGTAACTTTTTTAGATGCAGCAGAAGTAATATTTATAGTTCCAAAAGCATCTTTAGAAACTGCGCCAGGGTTGCTATAAATAACACCGTAGTTATCATCATAAATTGTATAATTAACAGCTATTGGTAATGTAGCATTAACATTAAGTACAAATTTTTCACCGCCGCTAAAGCAACCAAAACCTGAACGGCTGCTATCACCCCACATTACAGTAGTACCACTTATATTTGCATTTACATCATCGCCTCTAACAGCACAATGTATTGTAGCAGCACTATTTATTGTAACACCGGTTGGAAATTCAAACTTAACACCATCAGCAAAGTCAAAGTCTGGAGATGTAAGTGTTAATGTTCCGTTTAGTTCTAAAGTACCACCTTGGTTACCAAATACAGCTGACATTGCTATAGTTGAAGGAGATACATCTGTTGGAGCAAAATTGTTGTTGCTTGGTTTAGCTACAACCTTTGTCCAGTTACCGTTAGCATCATTAACATAATCCTGGTTTTTGAAGAAGAAGGAATAGTTATGGCCTGTAAGTTTTGTAGGATCTACAACTTTTACATATGGAGCTGCATCACCTGTTCCTGCTGCTTTTGTAACTGTTAAACTAACATCTGCAGATTGAGTTACACCAGGGTCTGTAGATTGTGGTATAACAGTCATAATTGCAATTGGATTTTCTAAGTTATTAGGAACAGCTGTAGGTGAAGGATTATAATTATAAGATGTAACAGCAAAATAATATTTTATACCGTTAACAAGTGGAGTTCCACCTTTTACAGCATCTTGTGTAATTGTAATACTTCTTTGAATACCAAAATCGTTACCAAATTGTTTTACACCAGTAGCAACTACACCGGTATTTGAATCAAAGAATTTATCTTCAATTTTACCAACACCATCAATTTTATCATATGTAGCAAGTCTTTTTGCTTGTTCAACTTGAGCCGAAGCACTTGGTAATTGATAAACATTGTAGCCTTGGAATGTGAATCCTTTAGTATTGCTGCTTTCTGTAGCAGTAACTGCAGCCCAATCTCCACCCCAGTCTAAAATAATTTTTTGATCTAAAGCAACCGCAGTTACCTTAGGAGCGGGTGGTGCAGAAGGTAGATCAAAGAAGTTATCATAAGCTTGTTGAGCTTGCTGATCATAAAACTTTAATATACCAATTGCAGAAAGTCTGTCTGTTCCAGGAATTGCGCCGCCAACTATTTCAGCAACAACCACTTCCTGAATTTCGCCAGGTGCCATATTAAATGGACCTGATGAACTTCCTTGTCTTCTGTCACCTGCTGGTAATTGGATTCCATCCAACCAGCCTTGACCAGTTTGTGGGTTACCGTTAAGTGCATATGTAGTTGGTTGACCTGTAGCTAAATCTGTAAAGAAAGCTCCAGATATACCGAATTTACCCTGGAAGAAATTATAAAATTGTCTTGATCCGTCAACTGTTCCCTGTGGAGGATCACCAATATTAGCATCACCGTTAGCAAAGTAATAAGCTGCGGTCATTGGTAAATTAATTTTACCTGGCCCAACTTTAGCACCGTTAAAGATACCAAAGTCTGCTGCATCATCAACTCCGTTTCTGTTAACATCTTGTCCGGCAACACCGTTTACAAGAGGACCTTGGAAAAAGTCAAAGCCAACAGCAGGAGGAGGTAAAGGACTATAAGTGTTGTCTACAGCGTTAGCATTATAGCAGAACTGAAGACTAAGTACTGTATCAACGCCAACAAAGTCATCGCCTGCCTCACCTAGATCAACATCTGACCACATAGAAACATACATATTGTTAAATGTAGTTGGTGTTAAAGCTGAACGATCAGTTACATTTTTAAATGTATATTTTCTGAAGTACATATTTCCTAAAGCACCGGCTCTGTTATATGCCCATACAGTTTCTGATACTTCAAGACCTAATGGATTTGCTCCATATAGGAACACTGTTTGTGATGCTGTAAGATCGTTAGCAACAAACCACACTGTTTGATCTGCACCAGGTACGCCAGGTACATCACCAGCATTATATGATCCACTATTATCTTTATCATCATAAGGTGCGCCCATATCAGCAGGCCATTCTGTCCAGTCTTTCTGATAAGCTGATAAAAGTGCAGCTTGAGTTGTACCTTCGTTTGCAGCATCTGCGGAAAGATCAATATCATTTAAAGTAGTACTTGGTGTTACATCAGGTCTAACTCTATAAATACGATAAAGATCTATTGTATTATCTGCAGGTGCATTACCGTTAGCATCAACATTACCAGGAACAAGCCCGGTTCTGTAAGCAGTACCGCCGACTCTTGGGTCAGGGTCACCAGTTACAGTTGCTCCCCAAAGTAAACCGGAAGTAAATACAGCAGTTTTTCCGCTTCCTTTTGGATATACAAGGCCACTATTACCATTTGGGGTAATATCGGAAACTCCTGTATTATAAAACCATGTTGATATATTATTTATATCAAGATAGGTACTAGCTGTTTGTGCTGTAGTCTTTTGTAGAGTGGTTTTGTTATCCTTTTTATCTCCTTTAGCTTGTAAAAGCGTAGGGGCAAGGAATAACGCACCAATCATAAAGATAAGCACATATCTTAATTTTTTTGAAATCATATTGTTTAAACTCCTATTCATTTTATATAAGATGTCAAATTTCATTTTAGTATTCTAAACGAACTCCAACTCTGATTTGACGAGGAGGTCCAAATAACTGATTACCAGTAGCATTTTGGAATCCTTGAGAATAATCAAGATTTATAGCTTTGTACATATTCTCATAGTCTTGTCTTTGGGTTGGATGTAAAGTTCCGCCTAATGTAGGATCACTTAAATAACCATCATCAAATGCAGAACCTGTTCTTAAGAAAACATTTTCAACATTACGAGTATCTAAAACATTTTGCACAAATATGTAGAAATTTGCTTTTAATTTATCAAATAATGATACAGTTTTATCTATTCGTAGGTCTAATTGATAAGTCCAAGGAGTTGTTGAATTATTTAAAGGTTCTATTGGAGATCTAAATCTTGGATCACCTTCCAAACTACCAGCATTATTACCTTTACCTTGTCCTAGAGTATAAGGGTGACCACTGGCAAAAGTCATTAATGCAGATAATCCCAATGACTGTAATACTGGTGAAGATTCATCAGCGCTAAAACGGTAATCAAGGTTAAAGTTACCTGTTACAGCTTTGTTAAAGTCTAGTGGGAAAACATATAATGGATTAAATATAGTTGAACCATCAACCGGAGCACCAACTATACCATTATGTGAGTTAGGGTTAGAACCAGTTCCTTGTGCATTTTGGAATGATACAGAACCGTTAATTTGTATTCTTTCTACTCTTCTCATATTAAATGATAGCTCAACACCTTTTGTTGTAGCAAAATCACCGTTTGTAAGTATATTATAAGCGCCAAATTGAGAACCGGCAGCTGTTTCTTGAAGTTTGAATACAACCTGATCTTTAATATCTTTATAATATGCAGTTATATCAAAAGAAGCA
>Ga0210044_10008073_pt1 | contig 13217 bp, 9 predicted proteins | sample CryGey13umfilter_2_FD_183959 | JGI IMG/M metagenome (GOLD analysis project Ga0210044, IMG submission 183959) | Groundwater microbial communities from aquifer in Utah, USA - Crystal Geyser 4/9/14 3 um filter (SPAdes) (version 2) | ecosystem: Environmental > Aquatic > Deep subsurface > Groundwater... | reverse complement strand
TGGGATTTGTTATTGCGGTTAACGGGCACGAACTGATCGATGGTGGCAACATCCGCAAGACCTTTATCGGTATCTGGGATATCAACGGTAACCAGCTGGAGGGCAGGGGTGCCATTCCGGACTTCATTGTTCAGAATAATCCCAATGACCTCGCAAAGGGCATCGACGATCAGTTGAACAAGGCAATTGAGGTCGTGACTGAAGAAATCGATGGAAAACCGGCTTCCCCTAAGGTAAAAACAACCATCCGGCCCCGGTGAGAATGGGAGGGAAAATCAAGTTTAAGTCTGAGTTTAAGTTCGATCTCAGATGAGATTTAGAAAAGGGCGGGGAATGCACAATTCCCTGCCCTTTTTTCTTCTTTTTATTCAACATCGACCTGGTCTCCACTTGTTCCATCCGCCGGAGATGATACAATTGCAGGAAATGGTGGAAAACAGAATTACGGGAGGAACAGAAAATGGAATATCGACAACTGGGAAGATCAGGTCTTCGGGTTTCGGCGTTGAGTTTTGGTGCTTGGGTGACCTTCGGGGACCAGATTGGAGATGAGACGGCAGAAGCCTGCATGAAGGCGGCATATGACGCCGGTGTGAACTTCTTTGACAACGCGGAAGTGTATGGACATGGCGTAGCAGAGGAAATGATGGGCAGGGTCATCCGCAAACTGGGATGGAAGCGTTCCGACCTTGTGATCAGTACAAAAATTTTCTGGGGCGGAGAAGGGGCCAACGATCAGGGTGTGCATGCGAAACACGTTAAAGAGGGAATGGACGCTGCCTTAAAGCGATTGGAAATGGATTATGTAGATCTGGTGTTCTGCCATCGGCCGGACTTTTACACTCCGGTGGAAGAAACGGTCCGTGCCATGAATCAGCTGATTGTTGAAGGGAAGGCCATGTACTGGGGGACCAGTGAATGGCCGGCAGACATGATTATGGATGCCTGGCACATAGCAAAAGCAAACGGCATGGTCCCGCCTTTAATGGAACAGCCCCAGTATAACCTCTTGAGGCGGGAGCGGATCGAGAAAGAATATATCCGGCTCTATGACCGGATCGGGTTGGGAACAACCATCTGGAGTCCGCTGGCCAGCGGAATTCTCACTGGGAAATACAGCAAGGGAATTCCTGAAGGCAGCCGCCTGTCCCTCTCCAGCTATAAGTGGCTGAAGGAAAACATCATGGACACACCTGAAGGAAAGGCGAAAATCGACAAGGCCAGAAAGTTGCAGACCGTGGCTGATGAACTTGGGATTCCTCTGGCGCGCCTTGCCCTTGCGTGGTGTTTGGAAAATCCCCATGTTTCGACCGTTATTACCGGCGCATCCCGCTCTGAACAGGTCGTGGAAAATATGAAAGCTCTGGACGACGTACCGCTTCTCACGAGCGATGTGATGGGCGAAATCGAAAAGATTGTTGCCAACCGCCCGGTACCGGAACCGGACTTTCGCGGCGCGTAGAATCAAAGTGGGGATGAGTTCGAGTTTAAGTTTAAGTAAAGAAAGAGACGAGTCTCTCTTTTTTCTTTCCCAATTCAAACTCAGGCTCAAACTTAAACTTGTCCCTTTTGACAGTGTGCGTTACAGTTGAGGAGCAATTTTTGAGGAGATGGGAGGGGGATTATGTCAAGAAAGATAATGGTTGCGACAGTTAAACCGTTTGCGCCGGTTGCAGTGGACGGGATTCGGAAGATAGTGGAAGGCGCAGGGTACGAATTGAAGGTTCTGGAAAAGTATCCGGATCAGCAGGCGTTTATCAGTGCCGTGCCCGATGTGGAGGCGTTGATTATTCGCAGTGACAAGGTAACCCGGGAGGTTATTGAGAATGCTCCAAATCTCAAGATTATTGTGAGGGCGGGCGCCGGATACGACAATGTGGATCTGGAAGCCGCGTCGGAAAAAGGCATTGTAGTGATGAACACCCCCGGACAGAATTCCAACGCTGTTGCGGAGCTGGTGTTCGGCCTGATGGTATTCATGGTACGCCGTGGTTATTCCGGCAAGGCCGGTACTGAACTGAAGGGGAAAACCCTGGGGCTGCAGGCTTATGGAAATGTCGGTCGGAACGTGGCGCGGGTTGCCCATGGCTTCGGTATGGATGTGCTGGCGTACGACCCGTTTGTTTCAGAGGATTCCATCCGGACTGACGGTGTAGAGCCGGTGGATTCCGTCGAAGCACTGTATGACCGGTGCGACTTTGTTTCGCTGCATATTCCGGCAATTAAGTCCACCATCAAATCCATCAACTTTGCCCTGATGTCCCGGATGAAGGAAGGCGCAATGGTGGTGAACACGGCGAGAAAAGAGGTAATTGACGAGGACGGGCTGAAGAAAATGCTGGAAAAACGCACGGATTTCCGCTATGTGTCTGATATTGCACCGGATTGCAAGGATGAACTCCTGTCAACGTATCCCGATCAGGTCTATTTTACCGCCAAGAAGATGGGTGCCCAGACCCTGGAAGCCAATGTGAACGCTGCGCTGGCGGCCGCCAACCAGATTCTCGGTTTTTTTGAAAAGGGAGATACAGCTTTTCAGGTCAACAAGTAATCGGTTAATTTGTGAAACTGAAAAGGGGACGAATTTTCGTCCCCTTTTCTATTGATTCAGTCTTTCTTTCAGTTGTTGCAGCGCAGCTCCCGCCACAGGCACATCCGGATTCGTTCGCAAAAGGGTTTACGTCACACCCACAACCTTCTTTCTGCATGCGCTGCTAGAGCCGGACACCGGTGACCATCATTGCAAAGCCGAGCAGCAGGGCACCTGCCCCGATAATCAATGCCCCCATCTTCTCTCCCCGGTAAGTTTCTTAGCTCTTTTCCCTTTCTGAGCTATCCACTATCCACCTTCCACGGCGGCGCTATGCTTCGCTGTTCTGATCTGCCATCTGGCGAAGGACGTAAGGGAGAATCCCACCATGGCGAAAGTACTTCAGTTCTACATCGGTATCCAGCCGAACCCGGGCTTCAAAGGAGTATTCACCCTTGTCCTCTTCCACTTTGATGGTGACTGATCCACCCGGTTTCAGTTCCCTTATTCCATTTACTGTGAACTGTTCTTTGCCGGAAAGCTTATGGGTTTCTGTATTTTCACCTTCCATGAACTGGAGGGGCAATACGCCCATTCCCACCAGATTGGAACGGTGAATTCGCTCGTAGGACTGAGCCAGAACGGCCTTTATTCCGAGGAGCTGAGTGCCTTTGGCTGCCCAGTCTCTTGATGATCCGGTCCCGTATTCCCGACCAGCCAGTACAATAAGATGGGTGCCGTTTTTCTGATAGTCCATTGCGGCATCAAACACAAAGGCCTCTTCACCTTCCGGCAGTCGTCGGGTGTATCCGCCTTCTTTTGGTGCGGCCAGTTCGTTCTTGATACGGACATTGGCAAAAGTTCCCCGCATCATGACCTCATGGTTGCCCCGGCGGGATCCATAGGTATTGAATTCATGGATCGGGACGCCATGCTCCTGCAGGTAAAGCCCTGCCGGATAGTCAGCCGGAATTGCCCCCGCGGGAGAGATGTGGTCTGTGGTTACTGAATCCCCCAGTGAAAGCAGGCATCGGGCATTTTCAATGTGCTCCAGCGGTTTCGCCTCCCGTCCCATCCCTTCAAAAAAAGGTGGTTTTCGTATGTAAGTTGAATCCGGCACCCATTTGAACCGGTCACCGTCTGGAGCGGGCAGGGCATGCCAGAACCGGTCTCCTTCCGTGATTCCGGTGTACTTTTCCCTGAACATTTCAGGACGGATGATGCTGGAAATTACCTGCTGAATTTCTTCATTTGTCGGCCACAGGTCTTTCAGATATACCGGTTTCCCCTTTGAGAAAGCCATCGGTTCTGAACTGAGATCCAGGTTTACCCGGCCGGCCAGGGCAAAAGCAATTACAAGAGGCGGGGAAGCCAGATAGTTTGCTTTGACATCGGGGTTGATCCTGGCTTCAAAATTACGGTTACCCGAGAGAACTGCGGTGGCGACCAGATCGTTTTCCACAACCAGATTCCGGATTTCTCCCGGCAGTGGCCCACTGTTTCCGATGCAGGTTGTACATCCGTAGCCCACAATATTGAATCCCAGCCTTTCCAGATAGGGGAGAAGACCGGCCTGCTCCAGGTATTCGGTTACAACCCTGGAACCTGGGGCCAGCGAAGTTTTGACAAATGAAGGGACACTTAATCCGGCTTCCACTGCTTTTTTTGCCAGAAGCCCGGCCGCAATCATCACCGCCGGGTTGGACGTGTTTGTGCAGGACGTGATGGCGGCAATTACCACGCTGCCGTCTTTCAGCGTAAAGGACTCATTCTCCATATTCAGGGTCGTTTCTCTGGCATTACCGTCTCGAATGATCCGGCGGCTTTTCTCAAAGCTCTCAGGTAGTTCCGGTAGAATCACCCGATCCTGGGGGCGGGACGGCCCGGCCACTGCAGGTACAATGTCACTGAGGTTTACGTTCACTACAGAACTGTAGTCCGGGGTTTCGCCTCCTTCAAAGAAGATGCCCTGGGCCCTGGCATAGGCTTTCACTAGCTTTGCCTCATCAATCCGATCTGTCATGCGAAGATAGGTCAGAGTCTGTTCGTCAATGGGGAAAAAACCGCAGGTCGCCCCATATTCCGGTGACATATTGGAAATTGTGGCACGGTCCGCGAGGGGCAGCTCTTTGACGCCGGGCCCGAAATATTCTACAAACTTTTCCACAACCTTTTCCCGTCGCAGTCTTTCGGTGATGGCCAGTACGACGTCGGTTGTGGTAACCCCTTCCCGTACCTTTCCGGTGAGTCGAACGCCAACTACTTCCGGGATGGTCATATAGTAAGGTTGCCCGAGCATGACGGCCTCTGCTTCAATGCCGCCTACGCCCCAACCCAGCACGCTGATGCCGTTGATCATGGTTGTGTGGGAATCCGTGCCAATCAGGGTATCGGGAAAGGCGAATTGCTGTTCCCCTTCGTGGCGGGTTGCGACAACCGTCGCAAGATATTCCAGGTTCACCTGATGGACAATCCCGGCTCCGGGCGGAAATATGCGAAAGTTCCTGAACGCGGATCTGGCCCATTTCAGAAGTTGATACCGTTCACCATTGCGCTGGTATTCCCGTTCGAGGTTTTTTTCATAGGCATCTTTGCTGCCAAAAAAATCAACCTGAACCGAATGGTCTACCACGAGATCCACCGGCACCATGGGACTTACCATTTTTGGATCTCCCCCAAGGTCTGCCAGTGCGTCACGCAGCACGGCGAGATCCACGACTGCCGGAACGCCGGTGAAATCCTGCATCACAACTCGACTTGGGAACCACGCAATCTCCCGCTTTTCGGTATAGTGCGGCTGCCAGTTGGCCAGTTCCCGTACATCGGCTTCTGTAATAATTTCCCCGTCCATGTTCCGTGCCAGATTTTCCAACAGGACGCGGATGGAAAAAGGCAGGCGAGACATGTTGCCCAGACCTGCGGCTTCAATTTCTTTCAGGCTTACGATGGTAAATGTTTTACCGTCCAGTAGCAGCTGTTTTTTGAAATTCATTTTGACTCCTCTCATTCATGCTTCGTGATCATCCATCCGTTTTCGGGTTTCGGCAAATTCCGGTGCGACATCCTTGAAAGCATGGATCACTTCAGGATCAAAATGCTTTTCTGCGCCTTCCAGGATGATCCCGCAGCTCTTCCCGTGGGAAAAGGCCTCCTTATAGGGCCGTTTCGAGCTAATCTTCCCGCTCCCATATTAACATCCTTTCTAAAAAGTGTAGTCATGATCCCACCTTTAGTAAGTAATATCAAGTTTGGCATTTCTGGCATTACCCCATAATTTCAGCCTCCTTCTGCCAGGGCGTCCAGAGTGGTCGTTCTGAAGCACGAAAATCCTTCAAAGCACGCTCTTCCCGGGTAACGCGAAAGCGCAAAACCCGCTTTACCCCTTCAAACATCAACTGAACACCCCGTAAAAGCGGGCAGTACAGGAATTGAGGGTGGTCTTTTCTGTGCTGTTTCATGGGCCGTGCCGCTATAAGGACAGCTTCCCGCAATCGTTCCCTTCGTCGAATCTGTACCAGCACCAGCCAGGCAAGAGCTGAAAGTCCCAGAAGAGAGCGAATGCCTTGAAAGGAACGCACAGTGGACTGTTCACTCCCGAATCCACTCTATCTTGTTCTCACTTCTATGTGTTATGTCACGCCATTCAACTGTCCCAACCCCACTCACATCTGGTCACAGAAAAAGCTTGCGTTATGAACATACGTTCATTATATTGAATTGTGGAGGTGAAACATGGTGCGACCGAGAAAACTACGGTTTGTTGGAATGGAACCTGGATTTCGGATGTTCAAGCCGATGGGAATCCCGGCGATGGAGATAGAGCAAGTAGTGTTAACACTGGATGAATTTGAGGCAATTCGACTGGTGGATCTTGATGGGATGGACCATGAAGGGGCTTCGGCCCTGATTGGCATTTCGCGGCCCACGCTTTCACGTCTGGTGGAACAGGCTCGTCACAAGGTAGCGGATGCTGTTGTAACGGGTAAAGCGCTTGTAATTGAAGGCGGAAATGTGGAGATGGTTAACCGGGGTCGTTGTGATGATTGTGGTCGGGAAATTTCCCGGAGCAGAGGTGGGGGGCGTCACCGTTGCGGCGGGAGTTTGAGCTGATGTCCCATTTCAGACTCTCTGGCGGTGTAGTCATAAACAAGTTTGACATTCACATGGAAATGTCCGATAACATAGAAGCCCTGGCAGCAAAGTGCGGATTTGACCGCCTGGGCCGGATTCCCTATTGCGCGGAGGAAGTTATTTCGGCTATGAATAATGGTCAAACTGTAATTGAGTCGGCACCAAATTCGCCCGTGGCGAAAGCTGTTGTGGATGTTTGGCAGCAACTGCTTTCCAGGGTGCCCGAAGACTGAATTGAAATATTTGGAGGATAGTACATCATGAGTGAAAATTCCTGTTCAACAGGTTCGTGCGGAATGAATCAGAACCCGGAGCAGATTGCCCGGCAGCGCCAGGTGGAACGCACCCTCGGTGGGATTAAACATAAAATCGTGGTGCTTTCCGGTAAGGGAGGCGTGGGTAAAAGTACCGTTGCGGCGTCCATTGCCACAAAACTGGCAGTGGAAGGTCACCGGGTGGGCATTCTGGATGTGGATATCCACGGTCCAAGTGTTCCGCGCATTTTCGGTGTCAAGAATGAGCGCCCTGGGATGACGGATGAAGAGAAAATGATTCCGGTGCCGATGACGGATAATCTGAAGTTGATGTCAGTGGGATTTCTGTTACCAAATGACAAAGAAGCGCTGATATGGCGCGGCCCGTTGAAAATCGGCCTCATTGAGCAGTTCTTTTCCGACGTGGACTGGGGAGAGCTGGACTACCTCGTGGTGGATTGTCCTCCGGGAACTGGAGACGAGCCCTTGTCCATCCTGCAGATGATTCCGAACGCCCGGGGCATTATCGTGACCACACCCCAGGGACTTGCGGTGGAAGATGTACAGAAATCCATCACCTTCTGCAAAAAAATGAACCTGGATCTTCTGGGCATTGTGGAAAACATGAGCAGTTTTCAATGCCCGCACTGCGCTGAATCCATTGAGATTTTCCCGGGAAAAGGCGGGGAGATGATGGCAAAGGACGCTGGCGTCCCCCTGCTGGCAAAGCTTCCGCTGAATCATAAGTTGATGGAAGCATCTGACAATGGAAAGCTCATGCAGGCATTCAAGGAAATGTCATCTTTTGACCCCATCGTAAAGGTGTTGAGTGAGCTGGAGGAAATGCAACCGGCGAAGAAAGAAGCCGGAACTATGGCTGCTTCGGCCACTCAGATGCCCCGGAAAGACGATCGGATTCAGACCATCGCAATGCCTGTTGATGCGAACAACGTGCTGGATGCCCATTTCGGCCACGCGTCCGGCTTCGCGTTTTTCGTTGTGGATACACAAAAGAAGATCGTGGTGGAGAAAAAAACCCTGACCCCTCCTGCCCATGAGCCGGGTGTCATTCCCACCTGGATCGCGGCCCAGGGAACCCATACACTTCTCACCGGTGGCCTGGGAGAAAGTGCCCGGAAAATCCTGGTGGACAAGGGTGTAGATGTTGTAGTCGGCGTATCATCGGACAATGCGGAAAAGATAGCAAAAGACTACCTGAACAACACCCTTAATATTGCTGGAAATCAATGTAATCATTGAGAGAATAAATAAAGTTAGCGAAGGAGAAACAATGAAACACAAAATGGACACCTTGTGTGTACATGCCGGGATGAGTGAAAACGAACACCTTGCCGTGGCGCCTCCCATCTATCAGACTTCCACCTTCAAATTCCGGGATGTCGACCACGGGGCGGCACTGTTTTCCGGAAGGGAAGAGGGTTATATCTATTCACGGATGCTCAACCCCACAGTGAAGGCAGTGGAAGACGCAGTGGCCGAACTGGAAAACGGGCACAAGGGACTGGGCACTGCCAGCGGAATGGCAGCGATTAATACCGTTTTCATGGCATTTGTTAAGGCAGGCGGCCACGTGGTGTGCAGTGAATCCGTGTATGGCCCCACCGCGACTTCGCTGGAAAAAGTGCTGGTGGATTTTGGTGTGGAATATACCTTTGTGGATACGTCCGACCTGGCCGCCGTAAAGGGCGCTATTCGCCCCAACACGAAGATGGTGTATGTGGAAACACCGGGAAACCCGACCCTGGTGGTGTCTGACATTGCGGAAACCGCTAAAATCGCACATGAAGCTGGTGCACTGCTGGTGGTGGACAATACTTTTTCTTCTCCTGTTGTCCAGCGGCCGCTGGACCTTGATGCGGATATCGTCGTTCACAGCATGACCAAATTCCTCAACGGCCACGCGGACGTGGTGGCGGGGATGATCGTAGTAAAGACTGAAGAGCAGTACAGGAAATGCCGATACATGCTCAACCACTTGGGTGGCGTTATCCCACCTTTTGAGGCATTTCTGGTACTGCGGGGTATCAAAACCCTGTCTATCAGAATGAAGAAACACAATGAAAACGCGCAGAAAATTGCGGAATATCTCGAAGCCCATCACGCGGTGTCGTGGGTAAAATACCCGGGTCTGCCGTCTCATCCTCAGCATGAAATTGCCAGGAAGCAAATGGATGGATACAGCGGCATTATCAGCTTTGAATTGAAAGGTGGCCTGACTGCGGGGAAAAATATGATGAACAGTGTGAAGGTGGCACAGCTTGCAGTGTCTCTTGGTGGGGTTGAGTCCCTGATTCAACATCCCGCTTCCATGACCCACGCCGGTATGCCGAAGGAGCTTCGGGAGCAGGCTGGTATTACGGACGGTCTGGTACGCTTGTCCGTCGGCATTGAAGATGTTGATGAGCTCATCGCCGACCTTGATCAGAGCATGAAATAAATCTCCAATAACAGCAACAGCATTAAACCGGGGCCACATAGCCCCGGTTTTTCTGTCGCCATCTTCTCCTTCTTTTCAAGGCTTCAATCACAAGTAAATTCTGGATGTCCCTGTACCTGCGATATCTGGAAATCCGGCCAAATCTTGACAGGGGAAAATAGGAGACTTATACTCCAAACAGGAAATCCTGAAAATTCAACACATTATTTCGGTCGATTAGTGTCTGCTGAGAAAAGGAGGAAGAAAGATGGGGTACACCTTTTTTACCATCAGTGCCTATGTTTTCATGAGGGCTTTTGAGGTGATTTTTAAGGGACAGGAAAAAAAACCATGGTACAACGTGTGTGTAAGAATCATTGGGATAGGTGTTTTGTACGCGGGACTATCATCAATGATATGGCTCTATTTCAACGAAATCCATCTCCTGGGATTTGATCCCAAGTAGTATTTCTTTCGTTTCAGAGACAATTTCCGGGTTTCACCGAGGTTCAAAAGGGTTGCTCTGCACGCATTTCTTCAGATGGCTGCTGATCCGTGACGGTTGATTCATTGGAAATCGGTGTCGTAATCTGGGATAATGACCGGGAACAGAAAAAGATAGAGGGGTTTGTCATGAAACGAATCTGGTTGATTGTATGTTTTCTTATCCTCGCCGTACCGGTTCGTCCGGCGGCATTGGCACTGAAGCCGGTGCTGACGGCAAATCTGATGCCGGGTGTTACGGTACTCACCGGCATTTCACCGAAGGCCGGGGACACGTTGCCGGAATTTACGGCAAATGTGGCGTTTCAAAAATCGGACACGGTCACTCTTTCGGGTGAAGGTACAGTGGTGGCGGTCTGCTATCTGAGTGTCGCGCAGTTTCAGACAGCTTCTTTCAAGGTTGAAAAGGGTGTGGAGGCAAAGCTGTTCCTCGATGACAAGCCGGTTGAACCCGGCAAGCCCCTTGTGTTTGAAACAGGTGGACACAAAGTGACCATGCTGTTGAAGGGAACAGCAGCCACCGAGGGCGCTGAACCTGTAACCATTGACGGGTTGGATGCGACAGTTACCGTCACGGGAGAGAGGGCTTATTCCCACCTGGATTACACAAAACTGGTGAGCCCCGGGTATTTTACCGCCAGCTCAGACGGAAGGTTTGCAGCCGTAACGTTGTCAGGACGGGACGATGAGGGGAAGCGGAAGGGCTCTCTGGCCGTAATTCGGCTGGATGGCGCAGCGGTTCAGAAGCATGAAATCGAAGGTGCAAGACAACCGGTCTTTTCCAGCGACAGCAAACAACTTTATTATGTGAAAGACAAAAAAATCATGGTGCTGGATCTGGGCTCCATGGATAAACATCTGGTCCGGTTGATGGAAAAGCCCGTTTCCGGACTGGCCGTGTCGGAAGATGGTCGATTCCTCTATTTCATTGTTCGGGACACATTCAAACAGAAGAAAAAGGGGGACTATTCCCTCTGGACCCGGATGGAGCAGAAGCGGCCGGAATGGCTGAGCAAGTCTTTCCTTTTCTCACTCTCCACGGATGGTGTGGTGCTTCAAAAACTCTATGGCCCGGTCTCCATTTCCGCTTACGATGTGCACAAGAATCACGTTGTACTGTCTGTGAATGAAGATATTGAGCGGTATCCGTGGTCTTCATTCAGAGTTGTGGATTTGAATCTGGAAACGCTGGCAGCCCAGCAAGTAGGTGCATACAGCCGCAGTTTTGATGAAGTGAAATATCTCGATGACAAAACTGTGCTGTTTGTTTCTCAACGACGCCCCTACCGGGAGGGACAGCAGACCAATTATTATGACAAAGCACTGTTTACGCTGGATATGACCAGTGGTGAAATCCATTGTGTGTCTTTAGACGCAGCATTCAGTCCCGGCATTGACATCATCTACACCCGTCAGACTTCTGATACGCTTCAAAAGATAAAGGACGGCGAGGTAATATTTATTGCCACTCTGGACGGGAAAGGCGCCGTGTTCCGGTACAAAGATGGTGAAGTTTCCAAAGTGGACATTCCTGGCGGTGTGGTGAATGGTTTTTGCGCGACTGCGGACGGAACGCTGTTTCTGTCCTCTGCCATAGATCAGTACCCGAGCCTGTATCTTGACAAAAAGAGGATCGTGGATTTCCAGGACGAGTCCACACAGAAAGGAGAGCTGTCCCCATACAAAGAATTCACGTTCAAGTCGAAAAACGGGTATAACATTCACAATAGCCTTGTGTACCCTGCCGGTTTTGAGCCGGGGAAAACCTATCCGTTGATTGTGTTTTACTACGGCGGCGTTGTTCCCTGCGGGTCGGTTTTTCACCCGACTTTCCAGTGGCTTTCCGGGAACGGCCACTTTGTCCTGTTGACGACACCCCGGGGTGCAGTGGGCCGGGGCGAGAAGTTTGCCGCAGAGCATGCAAACGAATGGGGAGAAAAGTCCGCGGCGGACCTGATCGAGGCGGCATCGTACACGGTGAAACATGAGCCCTCAGTGGACGGGGCACGAATGGGTGCCTACAGTGGCAGCTACGGTGGGTTCCTGGCCATGTCCCTGGCTACAAAAACCACGCTGTTCAAAGCGTTGATTTCAGAATATGGCATCAGCAATATAACTTCTTACTGGGGCGCCGGTTACTGGGGCTACCTCTATGGCATGTCAGCGCTTGCGGGTTCATATCCCTGGAACGCCCGTAACGTATTTGTTGACAAATCCCCTCTCTTCCATGCGGACAAAGTGAAAACACCGCTTCTGCTGATGCACGGGGACGCGGACACCAACGTACCTGTTGTGGAGTCGGACCAGATGTATACCGCCTTGAAAGTTCTGGGAAAGAAAACGGCCTATGTGCGCTTCTTCGGGGAAAATCACGGAATGAAAGGAAAGTTCTCCAATTGGATAGCCCAGGAGGAATTTGTGATGGCCTGGTTTGACAACTACCTGAAAAATGAACCTGCCCATTGGAACTATCTTTTGAAAGAAACGGAAGTGAAGCCTGAACATGAACCATTCAATGACTATTTTTTCTATGGAGAGAAAGCCCATGACAAAGATTAAGACAGCCGTAATTGGTACTGGCCATCTGGGCGGATTCCATGCCCGGGTACTCAGTGTGCTGAAGAATTGTGAATTCGTATGCGTGGTTGACGTGGATGAGGACCGCGGTCGTGAAATCGCGGCAAAATACAATGTCCCGTATGTGCAGGATTTCCGAGGCATTGCGGGTGAAGTGGATGCGGTAACCATTGCAACCCCAACGGTTTATCATTTTGCCGTAGCCCGGTTTTTCATTGAAAACGGGATCCATGTGATGGTTGAAAAACCCATTACATCAAACGTAGACGAAGCGGAACAACTGGTTGAAATGGCCAAACAGCGGAATGTGAAACTTCAGGTCGGACAGATTGAACGGTTCAACCGGGCGTTCATCGCTTTGAAAGCAAATGTAAACACTCCCTGGATGATTCGAACCAACCGCTACTCCCCCTTTACAGGGAGAAGCACGGATATTGACGTGGTGCTGGACCTGATGATTCACGACATGGACCTGGTCTTCGCGCTGGACGATTCCCCTGTCAAGCGAATTACCGTAAAAGGCACAAAAGTGGTGACTGACAAAACTGACATCGCCTTCGCAATGGTGGAGCTTGAATCCGGTTGCATTGCGGAATTAAACGTCAGCCGGGTAGCGTCAGAACGGGAACGGAGCCTCCGGGTCTTTGATGGAGATAACAACACCTACTACAGCGCTGATTTGAATAACCGAAAGCTGAAGAAGATGTTTTTTCGGGACAAGAAGATTGTAAACCACCCGGTTCATGTGGAAGATCGGGACCAGTTGGAAGCGGAGATCGGCTCG
>Ga0210044_10008067_pt1 | contig 13221 bp, 13 predicted proteins | sample CryGey13umfilter_2_FD_183959 | JGI IMG/M metagenome (GOLD analysis project Ga0210044, IMG submission 183959) | Groundwater microbial communities from aquifer in Utah, USA - Crystal Geyser 4/9/14 3 um filter (SPAdes) (version 2) | ecosystem: Environmental > Aquatic > Deep subsurface >... | reverse complement strand
CCCCGCCGCTGCCCCGGGTTGTGCCAACGCTTCCGGAAAAAAAAACTCCTGAGCCCCGGCCCCTGGTAACCCCGCCGGCCGAGCCCAGTTTGTCGGTCGGCCGTGATGTCAGCCGCGACTGGGATGCTTTCATCGAGTATGTGAAAGAGCGGAAACGCTGGATGGCCCACGTCCTCATGCTGACCTCGGACCGCAAGGAGGCGGGCCGGGAACTGCATCTCAAGTTCGATGAGCCGGCGGAATGCACCGTTCTCCAGGAGCAGGAGAACATGAAGTTGCTGGCCCGATTTGTGCAGGATTTCTTTCAGCGCGAACTGGCAGTGTGCCTTGATATTCATGTTAGTGGCGCGGCCGGCGGCGAGGATAAGGTCACGGATGCGTCCCACGATGAGCGGCGAGCCCTGGCCAGGGATCCCCGGGTGCAACTGGCCGTCGAGGTTCTGGAGGGCCAGGTGCTTGACATCCGCCCTTGCCCCCGTAGCCGTTAGTATCTGGCGGCTAGCGGCAAGCGGCCAACAATGGTGAACACCCTATGGATATGCAAGAAGTCATGAAACAGGCCCTGCGGTTCAAGGATAACATGGGGCGGGTGCAAGGCGAACTGGCCCAGCAGCGCATCACCGCCACCGTGGGTGGCGGCATGGTGAGCGCCACGGTCAACGGCCGGCAGGAGCTGCTGGCCCTGGTGATCGACAAGGCGGTCATCAACCCCGAGGATCCGGTCATGCTGCAGGACCTGGTGCTGGCCGCGGTGAACGACGCCCTGGGCCGGTCCCGCCAGGCGGCCCAGGCGGAAATGACCAAACTCACCGGCGGGATGTCCATCCCGGGCCTGTTTTAACCACGAGGTGGCAACATGAACCTCGTCCCGCCAGCCTTGGAGCGGCTTATCGCCGACCTGGCCCGGCTGCCTGGCGTTGGCAAGAAAACCGCCACCCGCCTTGCCCTTCATATCTTGCGGCGGCCGGCCGTCGAGGCCCAGGCCTTGGCCCGCGACCTGGCCGAGCTGCACACCGCCATCCAGCAGTGTTCGGTGTGCTTCGCCTTCTCGGACCAAGACCCCTGCCCGCTCTGCGAGGATCCCAGTCGGGATCCGCGGCTCCTGTGCGTGGTGGAGGGCAGTGCCGACCTTTTGGCCATTGAGAAAACCGGTGCCTTCAAGGGGCGCTACCATATCCTGCACGGCGCCCTGTCGCCCATGGACGGTATCGGTCCGGCCGAGATCCGGGTGGAGGCCCTGTTGGCCCGGATTCGCACCCAGGGGGTGCGGGAGGTACTGGTGGCCACCAGCTCCACCGTGCCTGGCGAGGCCACCGCCTCCTTTCTCATCCAGCAATTGCGGGGCGAGCCGTTGCGGGTTACCCGGCTGGCCTTCGGCATTCCCATGGGCATGGATATCAAGTATGCCGACGAACTGACCCTGACCCGGGCCATCGAGTCACGCAAGGAAATGGGTAGCATGGCAAGCGACCCGCGGCGCAGATAGCCCCTCGTTACGAGGATAAAGGGCAGTTGACTGATTGCGGTTGTCTTTTTACTGACCTCTGATCGCTGACCGCTGTTCCGGCGCAAATATCCTTGACAGGGATTGGGATTATTGGTAAGTGAACCCGGTTGGAGGAGGCAGGCCAAGGCCTCCCTCTGTCCGGCCTGCCGGGCTGACGAGGAAGCAGCAGGTGAGAGCAGGCGCGTAGCTCAGTGGGAGAGCGCTACCTTGACACGGTAGAAGTCGGCGGTTCAATCCCGCCCGCGCCTACCAGCATCCCTTGGCTCCCCGGTTGGCTGGTTTGAAAGAAAGGCAAGCTTCGCGGGCAGCGGTTCCCGTGGAGCTTGACATTTTTGTAGTGGTTCCCATCCGGAAAACACCTGAATCGGATGGGAGTCAGGGTGCAGTTGTCAGGGTTCTGCTTTGAGCTTTCAGCTTTGGGCTGTTATTTTTTATGGAAGAAGAACGGATCATGACGGAAATTTCCCTGGCCATGGCAGGCGGCGAGGCGCGCCGATTTCCCCGTGGGGTTACGGTGGAGGAGGCCCTGCGCGCCCTTGTGTCCAACAAGGAGCGCAAGCGGACCGTGGCCGTGCAGAATGGCGAGGATCTTGTCGATCTCTCCGCGCCGCTCACCGGGGACGCGCAACTTATCCCGATCACCACTGAATCCGAGGTCGGTCTGCGCATCATGCGCCATAGCGCCGCCCACCTTATGGCCCAGGCGGTTATGGAGATCTTCGGCCCCGAGGTCAAGGTGGCCATCGGCCCGGCGGTGGAGGATGGCTTTTATTACGATTTCGACCGCGCCGAACCCTTCACTCCTGATGATTTTGAGCGAATCGAGGCCCGGGTGGCGGAGATCGTGGCTGCGGCCGCCCCCTTTGCCAGGCGAACCGTGACCAAGGCCGAGGCCATGGAACTCTTCGCAGGGCAGGGCCAAAAATACAAGGTGGAGTTGCTGCAGGGGATTAACGCCCCCACGGTGACTCTCTACGAGCAGGACGGTTTTGTTGACCTGTGCCGAGGGCCGCATGTGCCGCACGCCGGCTTTGTGCGGGCCTTCAAACTGGTCAAGTTGGCCGGCGCCTATTGGCGAGGCGATGAAAAAAACGTCATGCTGCAGCGCCTTTACGGCACCGCCTTTTTCGACCCCAAGGATCTGAAGGCCTATCTGCACCAGTTGGAGGAGGCCAAGAAACGCGACCACCGCAAGCTGGGACGTGAACTGGAGCTGTTCACCATCCAGGACCAGGTCGGGCCCGGGCTCATTCTCTGGCAGCCCAAGGGGGCGCTCATGCGCCGCCTGATCGAGGATTACTGGAAGGAAGAGCATTATCGCAAGGGCTACGAACTGCTCTACACCCCGCATATCGCCAGGCGGGATCTGTGGCAGACCAGCGGCCATCTCGATTTCTATGCCGAGAACATGTTCTCCGCCATGGACATCGACGGGGTCAGCTACCAGCTCAAGCCCATGAACTGCCCCTTTCATATCAATATCTACAAGACGCGCATGCGGAGCTATCGGGAATTCCCCATCCGCTGGTGCGAGCTTGGCACGGTCTATCGTTACGAGCGCACCGGTGTGCTGCACGGGCTTATGCGGGTGCGGGGCTTCACCCAGGACGATGCCCACATCTTCTGCCGGCCGGAGCAACTGGAAGAGGAGATTTTCAACATTCTGGACCTGAATCTCCACATCCTGAAGACCTTCGGCTTCGCGGACTACGACATATATCTCTCCACCCGGCCTGAAAAGTACGTGGGCAGCGATGCACACTGGCAGCAGGCCACCGAGGCCTTGAAGATGGCCCTGGAGAAAAAGGGTCTGGTCTACAAGCTCGATCCTGGCGAGGGGGTGTTTTACGGCCCCAAGATCGATATCAAGATCAAGGACGTCATCGGCCGCTCCTGGCAGTGTTCCACCATTCAGGTGGATTTTAATTTGCCCGAGCGCTTTGCCATGAGCTATATTGGCGAGGATGGTAAGGAACACCAGCCCATCATGATCCACCGGGCACTGATGGGGTCGCTGGAGCGCTTTTTCGGCGTCCTCATCGAGCATTATGCCGGGGCCTTTCCATTGTGGCTGGCGCCGGTGCAGGCCATCATCCTGAATATCACCGACAGCCAGCTTGACTATACCGAGAAGGTCTATGCGGCCTTGCGGGCTACCGGGGTGCGGGTGGCCAAGGATATTAGAAACGAGAAACTGAATTACAAGATCCGTGAGGCCCAGTTGCAGAAAATTCCCTTCATGGTGATCCTGGGCGATCAGGAGGTGGAGGCCGGCCAGGTTACGGTACGACTGCGGGACGGCAAGAATTTGCCGGCCATGTCGCCGGCCGAGTTTGCCGAGATGATTCGTAGCGCGTGCGCCGCCAGCCGCGGCTGGTAAAAGGGTGGCCCGGGCACTTGACTAGACTAGAGCATTCGAGGAGGTAGCTTATTAAGGGAAGAAAGAAAAGCACCGCGCGTGGTGGGCGTGAGGTACGTGCCAGAATAAACCGGATGATCCGGGCCGACGCGATCCGGGTCATTGCCGATGATGGCGAGCAGTTGGGGGTCTTGACGGTTAATGAGGCACTGGCCAAGGCCGCCGAGGCTGGCCTGGATCTGGTTGAGGTTTCCCCTACCGCTGAACCGCCGGTCTGCCGGATCATGGATTACGGCAAGTTCCGGTATGAGGCAAGCAAGAAGCAGGCAGAGGCCAAGAAGAAGCAGACGGTGGTCGAGACCAAGGAAATTAAGCTCCGGCCCAAGACCGAGGCCCATGACCTGAACTTCAAGATAAATAATATTCGGAAATTCCTGGGGCAGAAGAACAAGGTCAAGGTGACCTTGCGGTTTCGCGGCCGGGAGATCGTTTATGCCGACAGTGGTGGCATGGACACACTGAAGAAGATTATTGTGGCGGTGGAGGACATAGCCGTTGTCCTGCAGTCGCCAAAATTGGAAGGCCGGCAGATGGCCATGTTCCTGGGCCCCAAGTAGGCAGAAAGGTGCAAGCTGAAAGTCTATGGATTTTTCATTGGACTTTAAGCTTTCAGTTTTGAGCTTGAGGCTGACAGATGATTACATACAGCCGGAACTACAGTTTCCGGATGGCTATTAAATAAGGAGATTGCAACCATGCCCAAGATGAAAACCAAACGGGGAGCAGCGAAACGCTTCAAGGTCACCGGCACCGGGAAGATTGTTTACAAGAAGGCCTTCAAAAGTCATATCCTCACCAAAAAGAGCACCAAACGTAAGCGGGGAATGCGTCTTGCCGGTGTGGTGGATGCCACCAATATGAAGGGCCTGAAACGGATTCTGCCTTATCTTTAGGACCGGTACGGAGCAAACCAGGCAGCGTCTGGCAGAGGCATTCGAGTATCGGAGGCGAAGAGCCTCCATTTCCATTTGTTGAGGAGAGCATCATGCCCAGGGTAACACGCGGATTTAAAGCGCGTCGCAGAAGAAAGAAGATTCTCAAGATGGCCAGCGGTTATATCGGTGGTCGACACCGGCTGATCCGGACTGCCTCCGAGGCGGTGGATCGCGCCCTGGTTTATGCCTACCGGGATCGCAAGGCCAAGAAGCGCGATTTTCGCAGGTTGTGGATCGTGCGCATTAACGCTGGCGCCAAGCAGAACGGCACTTCCTACAGCCTGCTCATGGGTGGGTTGAAAAAGGCCCATGTGGAGTTGGACCGCAAGGTGCTCGCCAACCTGGCCGTGCTGGATCCCAACGCCTTTACCCAGGTCGTCAAATCGGTCACCCAGTAATGGGCGGTCCCTGTTTCTGCCGTAATCGCCGCCAGAATCATGGAAGCTGAGCTGCATCGCCTGCAAACGGAAGCCCGGGCCGCCCTGACTGCCTCGGTAAACGCCCTTGGCCTGGAGGCCTTCCGGGTGAAGTACCTTGGCCGCAAGGGGCTGTTCACCACGGTCATGCGCGCGTTGGGGGATGTGCCGGTCGCGGAGCGCCCGCGGCTTGGCAAACTCGCCAACGATGTTCGGCAAGAACTGGAAGAGGCCTTTGCCGCCCGCGAGGCGGAACTGGCCGGCAGCCAGATGGCGGTCGGCGCGCCGCGCTCTGATCTTACCCTGCCTGGCCGGCTGGCGCCCTTTGGCAAGTCGCACCCCGTGACCCAGGTCATGGAGGAGGTCTGCGCTATTTTTGAGGGCTTGGGCTTTGCCGTGGCCGAGGGGCCGGACGTGGAACTCGATTACTACAACTTCGAGGCCCTCAACATCCCGCCCCATCACCCGGCCCGGGACATGCACGACACCTTCTACGTCAGCGACTCGGTGCTCCTGCGGACCCACACCTCGCCCATGCAGGTCCGGGCCATGCAGAAGGCGGCGCCGCCCTTGCGGATGATCGCGCCCGGCAAGGTCTACCGCTGCGACTCCGACATCACCCACACCCCCATGTTCCATCAGGTGGAAGGTTTTCTGGTCGACCGCAAGGTCTCCTTCGGCGACCTCAAGGGGGTGTTGTCGGTGTTTATCGCCAAGATGTTCGACAAGAAAACACCGATCCGCTTCCGGCCCAGTTTTTTCCCATTCACCGAGCCCAGCGCCGAGGTGGACATAGGCTGCGTAATCTGCAAAGGCGAAGGCTGCCGGGTCTGCAAAAAGACCGGCTGGCTGGAGATCCTGGGAGCCGGCCTCATTGATCCGGCGGTCTTCAAGATGGTAGGCTATGATCCCGACGCTTACACCGGTTTTGCCTTTGGCCTGGGCATGGAACGCATCGCCATGCTGAAATATGGAATCACTGACATCAGGATGTTTTACGAAAACGACCTGCGCTTTCTCTCGCAGTTTTAGGATAGGTGTTTAGGCTGTAGCTGTTTAGACTGTAGGTCAGAAGAGTTGTTTGAATAGGCTGTAGTGGGTTCAGGTTGTAGTCTGCAGCCTACAGTCTAACCAACCTGAATATTATGAAATTTACCCTGAACTGGCTAAAACAGTACCTCGATCTGGACCTCACGGCTACGGAACTGGCTGACCGGCTCACCATGGCCGGCTTGGAGGTCGAGGCGGTGGAGCCCCTCTTTGTCGGGCTCGATCTGGTGAAGGTCGGTCGGGTGACCGCGGTGGCGCCGCATCCAAATGCCGACAAGCTGGTGCTCTGCACGGTGGAGGTAGGGGCGGAGACCCGGCGGGTGGTATGCGGCGCGCCCAATGCCCGGCCGGGCCTGGTTACCGCCATCGCCCTGCCCGGCGCGGTATTGCCCTCCGGCATGACCATCCGGATCAGCAAGATCCGCGGTGAGATTTCCGAGGGTATGCTCTGTTCGGAAAAGGAGCTTGGCATCAGCGAGGCCCACCAAGGTGGCATCATGGAATTGTCCGCTGATCTGGCCAGCGGCCGCGATTTAGTCGAGGCCCTGGAGCTTGCCGACACCATGATCGAGGTGGACCTTACCCCCAATCGTGCCGATTGCGCCTCGGTCATCGGTCTGGCGCGGGAGGCCGGTTCCTTTGTTGGGCGGCACCTGACGGCGCCGATAGCCGGGGAGTTGCCGGCCCTGACGAGCGCCAATCTGCCTTTTGTCGTGCAGGTGCAGGCGGCCGCGGACTGTCCGCGCTACGTTGCCAGGCTGCTTAAGGGGGTGACCATCGGCCCCTCACCCTGGTGGCTCAGGCGGCGCCTCCTGGCCGTGGGACAGCGGCCGATCAATAACGTGGTCGATATCACCAATTTCGTCATGCTTGAGTATGGCCAGCCCCTGCACGCCTTTGATTTCGCGTGCCTGGCTGGCGGTAGGGTCGAGGTGCGGCGGGCCATGGCCGGCGAGCAGTTGCAGACTCTGGACGGCGTCACGCGCGACCTTAACCCGGAGATGCTTTTGATCTGCGACGCCGAGAAGCCGGTGGCCGTGGCCGGGGTCATGGGCGGCGCAAACTCCGAGGTGCATCCGGCCACCACCGAGGTCCTCTTGGAGAGCGCCTGCTTCAACCCGATGAGCGTCAGGCGCACCAGCCGGGTGCTTGGCCTTGGTACCGAGGCCTCCTATCGGTTCGAACGCGGCGTCGATCCACAACTGGCGCCCCAGGCCATGGAGCGGGCCGTGCGACTGCTCTGTGAAATCACCGGCGCCACGGCAGTGGCGGGCGGGGTGGACTATCGCGAGGGCGTCAAACCGCGGCCGACCATCACCATGCGGGTTACCCGAACCAACGACCTGTTGGGCCTGAATCTGGACGCAGACACCATTGTCCGGCATCTGGCCTCCATCGAAATCCCGGCGGTTAAACAGGCTGACGAGACCATCGCGGTGGCCCCGCCCTCCTTCCGCATCGACCTGGAGCGGGAAATCGACCTGGTGGAAGAGGTGGCCCGGCTGGTAGGCTACAACGACATTCCCACCTCCCTGCCCATGGTGCCGATGTGCTTCCCGGAGCAGGATGCGGCGCGGCTTATGCGGAAGCGCCTGGCCGGCATCATGATCGCCCTGGGCTTTTACGAGGCCATCAACTACAGCTTCGTGGGGGCGCGGCATTGCGATATGCTGGGTCTGGCCGCGGGGCATGCGGCGCGCTGCTGCGTGCCGCTGCTTAATCCCCTGGGCGAGGACCAGGGAGTCATGCGGACCATGCTCCTGCCAGGGCTGCTCGAAAACGTGCGGCGCAACATCAACTTCCAGACTACGGATGTGCGTCTTTTTGAGATCGGCAAGGTCTTCCACCCGGTTGGTGATGCCCAGCCCCATGAAAAAATGCATCTGACCGCGGTGCTCACCGGGCGCCGTAAGCCCCGCTCGCCGGTAGTGCATTTCGGTGGGGCGCTGGTGGATATTTTTGACGCCAAGGGCGTGGTGGACGCCATCCTGGACGGTTGTCGGCTGCCCCAGTTAGCCTTTGTCCCGGCCAGTGACGGCGAGATCGCGGCGCCGGATCAGTTCATCCGTCTCATGGTGGATGGCCAGGAGGCGGGCCAGTTCGGCCAGCTCAGCCTCAAGGTGGCCAAGGAGTTCGGCATCAAGCAGCCGCTGTTTTATCTTGATATTGATCTTGAGGTGTTGTCCGGGCTGCCGCCGGCCGTCATTCAGTGCCTACCCTTGGCCCGTTTCCCGGCGGTCCGTTGGGACCTGGCCGTGGTGGTTGCCGAGGAGGTGCGGGCGGGCGATCTTGTCGCGGCCATTTATGCGGCCGCCGAGCCGCTGGTCGAGAAGGTGGAGCTGTTTGACATCTACCGTGGTAAGCCCATGGAGAAGGGGCGGAAGAGCGTGGCCCTGTCGTTGACCTATCGTGCCAACGAACGTACCCTTGACGATGCAACGGTGGGTGCGGTACATACAAGACTGACGGATATGATTCTGACCCGATTTAAGGCGCGGTTGCGGGAGGTGTAATCTTGAAACGATCCAATTTGACCAGGAAGGACCTGGCCAAGACCATTCATGAGAAGATGGGCTTTTCCCAGCGGGGTTCCAGACAAATCGTCGATGTTTTTTTTGACGCCATGCGGGATGCCCTGATTCGGGAAGATCCGGTGAAGATTGTCCAGTTCGGGACTTTCTCTGTGCGGCACAAGGAGCCGCGGGTCGGTCGTAATCCACGGACCGGCGAAACCATGGAGATCGCCAAACGCAGCATGATCTCCTTTAGGCCGAGCAAGAAACTCAGGGAGCGGCTCAACCCCGAGTGATCCGTCCCCCGGCCCGCGTGAAGCGGACCGGCATTAGTCCACGGCAACTGGCAAACGGCGGCAAAGGCGCTCTGTATGGCCGAGATCCCCGACAAACTCTATTTCAAGATCGGCGAGGTCTGCCAGCTCGCCGACGTGAAGCCGCACGTCCTCCGTTACTGGGAGGCCGAGTTCGCCCTGATTCACCCGCAGCGGGCCTCTTCGAAGCAGCGGCTCTATCGTCGGGTGGACGTGGAGACCATCCTCTGCATCCGCGACCTCCTGTACAAGGAGGGATTCACCATTGCCGGCGCCAAGAAGGCCATGGCCGCCCATAAGGACGCGGCCCATCATTCTGCGGCGCCTGCCGTGCCTGAACCGCCGGCCAGCGGCAAGGAAGTTGGTTTTTTTCGTGACATCAAAATCGAACTTAAGGCCTTGAAAAAGCTGCTGGAAGGGCAGGGCTAGCCTTTCTCGCCGGTCGGGGTATGATGTGCTTGACAGCACCGCCCGGGCCATGCTAAATGGAGGGGCCTTGACGGAATAAGATTTGGGTCGGGACGTAGCGCAGTCTGGTAGCGCACCTGAATGGGGTTCAGGGGGCCGGAGGTTCGAATCCTCTCGTCCCGACCAGTAGTAGCAAGGGTTTGCGGTTCATTCGTAGGCCCTTTTTTTATGGGAAAAGCAGTGTTTGGTACAAATTTTAATACTAATAATAACCAGGTAAACCACCGGCTCTGCCGGTGGACTCGCAAAGTTTGACAATTACGGGATAAGAGGGAAGTCTCACAATTCTGAACCGCTCAAAGTTCAAGAAGAGGAGACTTCCCATGTACGACAGCCAAAGCCTAAGCCAAACGCTGTGGGAATGCAAGTATCACATCGTATGGATCCCGAAGTACCGAAAGAAGACAATATTTGCCGACCTTAGAAAATACTTGGGGGAAATATTGCGAGAACTGGCGACGCAAAAAGAGTGTAAGGTGGTTGAAGGGCATCTCATGTCCGACCATGTACACCTTTTGCTTTCCATTCCCCCCAAGTATTCGGTAGCGCAGGTTGTAGGATTTATCAAAGGCAAAAGTGCGATCCAGATAGCCCGGAATTTTCAGGGGCGGAAGAAGAATTTTGTAGGGCAGCACTTTTGGGCCAGAGGCTATTACGTCTCGACGGTTGGCAAGGACGAAGAAGCGGTGCGAGACTATATTCGCAAGCAGGAGAAGGAAGATCAACGCATTGACCAATTGAAGTTGTTTGCATAAGCCACCTTCAGGTGGCGCCAGGTTTTCAACCGCTTTGAGCGGGTTCAGATATTTCAAGCCACCGGCTTTGCCGGTGGTAGCTGACTTAACCTGACCAAGGAGGAGAACATGGCAAACAAAAAGGTTCTCACCTCGCGGCATCCCTGCCACTTACCGCCACACGCACGGCTTTTGCAGCCACAACTTCATCTGCATTAATGTCCAAATGGAGCGTTATCGGGTTCAGTTTGACTGCAGGGGCCAGCAGGGGATCAAGAATCTGAATGATGAAAAGGCGGAAAAGGTCATCGGCAAGTGCAGCGAGAGCCACCAACACGACCTTTATATGACAGCATCGAAAAAGGGGATTACACGCGCTGGCACCTTTACGTGCGGATCAAGCCGCAGAAGGACGCAGCCAAATGCCCCTGCAACCCATTTGTTAGCTTTGCAACCCCCAACTTCAAAGGAGAACGAAGATGAGCGAAAACAGCAAGTGCCCGGTAACGGGCAGAACCAGCAAACAAATAGCTGGCGGTGGCCCGTCGAATCAAGATTGGTGGCCAAACCAGTTGAACCTTCATATTCTGCACCAGCATTCCTCCAAGTCCAATCCACTGGGCGAGGATTTTAACTACGCAGAAGAATTCAAGAAGCTTGATCTGGCCGCCCTGAAGAAAGAACTGTATGCACTGATGACCGACTCGCAGGACTGGTGGCCGGCTGACTGGGGTCACTACGGTGGGCTCTTCATCCGGATGGCGTGGCACAGCGCGGGCACTTACCGTATGGGCGACGGCCGCGGGGGCGCGGGTTCCGGTAATCAGCGCCTTGCGCCCCTCAACAGTTGGCCGGACAATGTGAACCTAGACAAGGCGCGCCGTTTGCTATGGCCGATCAAGCAGAAATACGGCAGGAAAATCTCCTGGGCCGATCTGATGATCCTCGCCGGCAACTGCGCGTTAGAGTCGATGGGCTTCAAGACCTTCGGCTTCGGCGGCGGGCGCGAGGATATATGGGAACCGGAAGAGGATATCTATTGGGGCAGCGAGGATACCTGGCTCGGCGACAAGCGCTACTCCGGAGACCGGGACCTTGAGAACCCGCTTGCCGCCGTGCAGATGGGCCTCATCTATGTGAACCCGGAGGGGCCGAACGGCGAACCAAATGCGGTCGCCTCCGGCCGTGACGTGCGCCAGACCTTCGCGCGCATGGCCATGAACGACGAAGAGACCGTCGCCTTGGTCGCTGGCGGGCACACCTTCGGCAAGTGTCACGGCGCAGCTCCTGCGTCGCATGTGGGGCCTGAACCCGAAGGCGCTCCCATCGAAGAGCAGGGTCTCGGCTGGCAGAGCAGCTTCGGCAGCGGCAAAGGCGGCGATACGATCAGCAGCGGCATCGAGGGCGCCTGGACACCGAATCCGATTAAGTGGGACATGGGTTATTTCGACATGCTGTTCGGCTATGATTGGAATCTGGAGAAAAGCCCCGCCGGTGCCAACCAGTGGGTCCCGGTCAATCCGGCTGAAAAGAATCTCGCGCCTGCCGCTCACGATCCGGCGAAGCGGGTTACGACCATCATGACGACGGCGGATCTCTCGCTGCGGATGGACCCGATCTACGAGCCGATCGCGCGGCGCTACCACAAGAACCCGGCGGAGTTCGCGGCTGCCTTTGCCCGGGCGTGGTTCAAACTGACCCACCGCGACATGGGCCCCCGTTCGCGCTATCTAGGCCCGGAGGTTCCGGCGGAGGAACTGATCTGGCAAGACCCGGTGCCTGCGGTCGATCATAAGCTGATCGACAAGCAGGACATCGTCGCCCTCAAGGGCAAGATTCTTGCTTCGGGACTATCTGTCTCCCAACTGGTTTCGACCGCCTGGGCCTCGGCCTCCACCTTCCGTGGTTCCGACAAGCGTGGCGGTGCGAACGGGGCGCGCATTCGCCTTGCCCCGCAAAAGGATTGGGAAGTCAACCAGCCCGCCCAACTGCAGGCGGTGCTGCAGACTTTTGCGGGAATCCAAAAGGAGTTTAACCGCGCGCCGTCAGGCGGGAAGATGGTTTCGCTTGCCGACCTGATCGTGCTGGGCGGATGTGCCGGTGTCGAGCAGGCTGCGAAGAAAGCCGGCCACGAGGTAACGGTTCTCTTCATGCCAGGACGCACGGATGCGTCGCAAGAGCAAACCGATGCCAAGTCATTCGGGGTGCTCGAGCCGAAAGCAGACGGGTTCCGCAACTACCAGAAAACCAAATACGCCGTATCGGCAGAGGAACTGCTGGTTGATCGGGCGCAACTGCTGACGCTGACTGCGCCCGAGATGACGGTTCTCGTTGGCGGCATGCGCGTCTTGCATGCCAACTTCGGGCAGTCTAAGCACGGCGTCTTCACCAAGCGGCCGGAGACGCTCACCAATGACTTCTTTATGAATCTGCTCGACATGAGTACCGTGTGGAAGCCCACGTCCGATGCCAGGGACACGTTCGAAGGGCGCGACCGCAAGACTGGCGAACTCAGGTGGACCGGCACCCGTGTGGACCTGGTTTTCGGCTCCAACTCGCAACTGCGCGCCCTGGCCGAGGTCTATGCGCAGGCCGATGCGCAGGAGAAGTTCGTGCGTGACTTCGTGGCGGCCTGGAACAAGGTCATGAACCTGGACCGTTTCGACCTTATTTGATCGTGGCATAAAGTTCCGCATGGGCTTTTAGCTCGGAGAAAAACAGTAAAATAATCTCCGGTTCAGCGGTCGGCATACCGCCGCCAGGGTACGGCTTGGGGATTGTGCGGGAGCTGACCGGCATGGACGAAAACAAGGTGGCTGCCACCAAGGGCGGGACGATTGCCCGGCAGGCACGCCAGGCGCTGGA
>Ga0210044_10008056_pt1 | contig 13234 bp, 8 predicted proteins | sample CryGey13umfilter_2_FD_183959 | JGI IMG/M metagenome (GOLD analysis project Ga0210044, IMG submission 183959) | Groundwater microbial communities from aquifer in Utah, USA - Crystal Geyser 4/9/14 3 um filter (SPAdes) (version 2) | ecosystem: Environmental > Aquatic > Deep subsurface > Groundwater... | reverse complement strand
GTGCGATCCGGCCCCGGGGATCCCTGCTTTGCTCGAATCTGCACGTTTGTGCCGCGGCTGATCCGCCGATTGGCCTCAAATCGGCCTGGATCCGCCAAATTTGACCGATTTATGCAACAGCCTCTAGGCTAGGCTAGATCCGCTCCAGATCGATCCACGGCACCAGGCCCGGCTCCACGCGAGGTGGATCGGTGCCGCGTCGAGCGATGAGGTGGATGTGGGAGTCGAAGCGCTGGGCCGGCAGCCAGCGCACCGCGGCAGCCAGCGGATCGCCGCCGCACAGACCGAGGTGCGCCATGTGGTAGCCACGTCCGTGGTACTCCCGCAGCACAGCATGCAGCAGGTCCCGCAGCACCGCCGGGTTGCTGTTTGCCACGGCCACGCGGTGCAGCGTCAGGGTGCGCAATGGCTGGTTCGCTCCCGGCAGTGGGGCCAGGTGCGGCAGCAGATGGCGAGCGCCGGCGACCAGCTGACGAATGATCTGGCCCCGTCGGCTGTAGCCCAGCACCACCGTGCGGCGTACCGCGTGGCTGTCCCATGCGCGAAGGAGCCCCACCAGGCGTCCGTGATGGTGGGCCATGAAGTAGCCGCCGCTGCCGTCATGTGCCAGCTGCTCCAGGTCTGCTGCCAGCTCGGTGGCTGCGATGGCCGGGGCGAACAACCGCGCGTGCCACGTTTGACGCATGAGATCGGCCATGACCTCGGCGTGGGCCGGCAGGGCTCGGCGGACGTGTGCCACCGCGGGAGGGCGCCGAAGGAACAGCAGGTTGACCGCGGCGAAGGGGCACAGCGGCTGAACGGTCCACTGCGCGGCGCTCCGTGTGCGCAGGATCCACTCCACCGCGGCGTTGCCGCGCTTGACCAGGCAGTAGCCGTGGCTGACCTCGTCGGGCAGCAGGGTGGCCAGGGCCTCGGCGGCCTGGAGCCCCAGGCTGAATCCACGATGGCCGGGCAGGATGCGCCAGTCTCCAAGGTACACCTGCGGCACCAACTCCCGGCCCAGCTGGCCGCGATTGATCCCCACCATGCCGTAGCCCACCAGCTCATCCTCGCAGAAGATACCGATGTAGTGGTAGCTCTCGAAACAGCGGTCGGCCCAGGCGAAGAAGTCGGCGCCGCGATCGAAGTAGAAGGTGAAGTCGGCCTCGATCGGGCACTGGCGGTTGATCCGGGTCAGCCGGGGTGCGGCGCCGCGGTCCAGCGGTTCGAAGTGGTACACCGGGTTGAGCGCCCGGGTCATGGGGCGGCCTCGACCAGCGCCGGGACGATGCCGTAGAACGGGAAGCGGTCGCGGCGCTCCAGCTGCAGCCCCAGTTGCCGGTCCACGCGTAGCGTGGCGGCCAGGTGCTCGGGTACGGGTCGGTCGACGTGGATGAAGCGCCACACGAGGCGTCCCGGGCGAGCGCTTCGCTCGGCGATGAGCTGCAACGTGGTGGCGAAATCCTCGGCGTTCATCCAGTCGGCGATGTTCGACAGGTGGAAGCGGTTGTAGGTCCCGGCAGGGGTGCACCGCAGCGCCTGATGCAGGTCGATTTGACGCAGCCTGAGTCGGCCCACGTGCCGTCGCACGGCCGCGAACCCACGGCGAGTGAGGTAGGCCGGCACCTGCTCGCTGGAGAGCAGCCGACCGAGCAGCATCAGCTGCAGCAGGTGGTTCTCGCGGATTGGAGTCGCCGTGCAAAGCGTCCGGAACTGCTCGAAGTACTGTCGGCCGAGCGAGACACCTGATCGGCGGTGTTGCAGGGCACGTGGATCCATACCTCGACGCGCGAAGACCCGTGGATCGAACGCGAGCTCGAACGCCGCGCGTAGCCACCGGCGATCGAGCGTGTCCGCGAAGCAGGCCCGTTGTTGCTGGAGCGAAACACAGCCCAACAGGCGATCCAGGCGCTCCCCGGCCAGAGGCCGCAGCAGCCGCACCAGCCGCCGGACATAGCGCTCAAAGCGTCCGGCCCAGATAACGCCGTGTTGCACGAGTTGTCGTCGCTCACCCCAGAACCGGCGACTGTCGGGAGGCAGCTCGCACGAGACCCGAGGCAAGGCGTCGTCGCGCTCTGTCGCCGTGGCCGGCATGTAGCCCAGGAAGCGCATGGCCGGGATCCGCTCCAGCTGAAGCACCGCGGCTCGCTTGAGCCACGCCAGGTGGAGCTGACCGCTGTCGATGTCCACGGCGTCCACGCTGTCCGCCCCCAGAGCCAGCAGGCACAGCGGCATCTCTCCGGCGCTGCAGACCGAGAGCACATGAGCTCCGGATGGCTCGGCGCCGATGTCGAGTGCGATGGCCTCGGTGCGCTCGTCCTCCTGCGCGATGCCGAAGCCGTATGGGTGTGCAGAGCTCATCCGAGCTTGAAGCCTCCTTCCAGCAGCGTCTCGAGCAGACCGTGCTTCTGACCGAGTTCATGCATCACGTCCATGCTGTGTGGATCCACCCGGCCCGTCAGCCGCAGCGAGCTGGTGGCCTCCCGTTCGAGGCCCATCAGCATCGCCTCGGCCGCACAGCAGAAGGCGGCGCCCGGCGGGGTGTGAGAGCTGAGCAGCAGGTCCGAGGCCCCGGGCACGACCACGGTTCCGGCCAGCGGTATGACCTGTACGTTGGACATGGCGCAGACCTGACGCGAGACGGCGGTGGGGACTGACACGTCGGCGACCAGGACCGGCCGGTGCGGGTCCAGATGTTGGGGGTACAGCAGCGGCTCGTTGGTGTTGGTCGCGATGGCCACCACGTTGCATTGCGCGAGCGCGGCGATGTCAGTGCTGATCCGCAGGTCCAGCCGCTGATCCGCGAGATCATGTCTGACCTGCTCCAGCCGCCGCAGATCGCGTCCCAGCATCAGAAAACTGCCGAAGCCCGACGGCCCCCGCGTCAGACGGTGAATCAGGGCTGAACCGATGTTGCCCGTGGCGCCGACGACGCCCACGCGGGTGGAGTGTGCCGCCGGGTCGATACCGGCCCGCTGGCAGGCGTGCATGATGCGGCAGGCGCTGACCACCGTGGTGAAGGTGTTGCCGCTGGTGATCTGAACACCCGGAGGTGGAAGAATGGCGTCGCCATCGCGGGCGATGATGCTGGTGTAGCCACCCAGCGCGACGGCGCTGCAGCCCATGCCGGCGGCGAGATCCACCGCCTGCTGCAACCGCTCGGTCTCGAGGAACCGATAGTCCATGCGGTGCAGCGTCTCGAGCAGGGCCACGTCGGCGGGCAGCAGGATCACCGCGAACCAGACCTTGCCGTGGAACAGGTTGTGGGCGAACGTCATGGCGGGCCGGAGCTGCATCAGGCCCATCAGCCGGCGGGCCAGCGCGCGTCGAGCTGCCCTCGGCATCTGGCTCAGGGAGGGGTCGACCATCGTCAGCTCGCGCTCGGGATGGACGAAGTGCAGCACAAAAGCCACGCGGCATGCGTCCCGGGCCGGCTGCACCACGGCCACGGACATGTGCGGCACATCTGTCTCGGGGGCCGCATGGTCCAGCGCGCTCTCGTCCCGTACGAGATGCGAGAGCAGCGCCGATGCGTCCAGGCGCTCCAGGTGCTGACACAGCTGTTCCAGGCCGCCGGTCAGCTGTGCGATGGCGTCGTCGTCGATGAACGCGCTGGGTTCCACGCGCAGGGCATCGGGTGCCGAGAGCGTGGGGAGCAGGCGCACGGCATGGCGATTGAGCATGTAGCTGGCGGCCAGCGCGCCGAGCAGATCGCGGTCGGCCAGTGTGCGCAGGGTGAAGCTGTCGCCCAGCGCCTGTCGGTCGAGCTGCAGCGCCAGGATCAGGCCCCGGCCCCGGACCTCCCGCAGCACCCGTGGGTGACGGTGCTGCACCGCCTCCAGCGCCAGGCGCAGCGCCTGTCCGCGCTCCAGACAGCGGGCCGGGATCCGCTCCCGTTCGATGATCTGCAGCACACGGCTCGCAACGTGGCACGAGAGCGCATCGCCGGCGAAGGTGGAGGCGTACAGCTCGTCGAAACGGTTGACGTAGCGTTGTCGGTCCAGTATCAGCGCGGCGATCTTGACCAGCCCGCCGCCGAGCGCCTTGGACAGCAGGTAGTAGTGGCCCTGGATGCCGGTGGAGGCGAGGAAGCGACCGCTGCGCCCCATCCCACTCTGGATCTCGTCGAGGATCAGCGGAAACTCGAACCGGCCGAGCTCTCGCATCAGCGCCGCAGGAACCTCCCACACCCCGCCCTCGCCCTGGATCGGCTCGGCAATCGCGGCCACGATGTCGTCGAGCTGCACGCTCTGCTCCACGATCTCGCCATCCTGCTCCTGCAGCAGGGGGAGCGTCGTTCTGTGCCGATGCACCAGCGCGTCCAGCTGCCCGGCGGTGGTGTCCCGCGGGATGAAGATCGGCTGCAGCGCGCTCATCCCGGCGATCCGCATCTTGGCGCTGTGAGTCACCGAGCGGGCACCCTGGCTGTGTCCATGGTAGGCGCCCTCGATCGCCAGGACAAACCGTGGCCGGGCTGCGATCCGCTGCTCGATCTCGCGCAGCACCAGACGGACACGGTCGGGGCAGTGGTGGCCGAACCGGCGTTTCTGATCCCGAACCAGATGTCGCACGCGCTCCTCACGCTCCAGGCAGGCGTGGGCCAGCGCCATCTCCACCACCTCGGCTCCGGTGGACCCAAAGCGGACGATGTGCGAGCCGTGGCCCACGATCAACGACAGCTGGCGAGCCAGCGCGCCCTGAGCACGACGCGTGGAGCCCTGGTCCAGCACCGGCACCGCGTCGCCAGCAAGAAACTCCTGAAGCGCTGCCGTCAGCGCTGGATGACGATGACCGAGCAGGTTGCCACCATAGCCACCGACGAAGTCCACCACCTCGCGGCGGACACCGTGCTCCAGATACCACAGCCGATCGCCCGAACCCCCCTCGAATTGCTTGTCCATCGCCAGCAGCCCGAGCATCTCGCCGATCCGTGGACTGGTCAGGCGGACCGAGGCCTCACGCGAGAGGTGCTCGCGGTGCACCAGACCGATGGCCGGGTGCTTGCGGTAGGGGCCGGTGAGATGCTGGATCAACCCTGCATGTCGCCGGGCGATCTCGCCATGGGACAGTGTGCCCTTCGAGGTGCGCGGCGCCGGTCCGTCGACCAGCGCGAAGCGGCCGATGGCGAGCTGCTGGAACTGCAGCGCGTCCATCCCGTGCTGCAGCCGTTCCAGACGCTGTTCCAGCAGCGAGCGGAACCGCGTCAGCAGCCGATGGTCGGACAGCGCCTGCTGGCCGGGCTCCACGCCTCCGCCGAGGCCCCCGCCGTTGGCGCTCACGACGGGGTGCGTGCCGAACAGCAATGCGGCGAGGCCGGGTTCGCGCTGCAAGGGGAAGAATGCGATGTCGTCGAGTCGGAAGTCGTCGAGGTCCCGGTTCGATTCGTGATCGAGATCGGCGTAGGACCGCTCCAGCCGGGCCCGGGAGATCTTGAGCCCGAAGCCGTCATTGATGAAATCACCGGCTTGCCGGCCGACGTAGGTCAGCGCATCTCCGTCCCGGCGAACCATGTCGCCGGTGGAAAACCATCCCTGTGCGAGGCCGCTGCCGTCGAGGTAGCCGGCGAAGCCAAATGGCGAGGAGACCCACAGCCTGTGGCTGTCGCCGTCCGGAACCAGGCGCAGCCGCACCCCGGGGAGCGGGTTGCCCAGCGTCCCCGGTGTTGTGGCGTATGGGCCATCCACCAGGGTCGAGAGCACCTGCATCGTCTCGGTCATGCCGAAGGCGTTGTGCAGCGCAAGACCGAGGGAATGCTGCACGCGGCGGGCGAGGGCGGGGTCGAAGGCCGCGCCGCTGGAGACCAGGGATCGAAGGCTGCGGAAGCATCGCTCCTTCAGTCTGGGGTTGATGCGGGCAAACTCCAGCAGGGTGTGGAACGTGGCGGGACCGCCGGTGACGTGTTCGGGCTCCATCTCCAGCAGCAGCGCCGCCACCCGCTCGGGGTGCTCGAGAAACCACTCCGGCGTGACGAGGCACAGCGCCTGGCGCGTCCAGATCGCGTTCCACAAGCCCCTCAACCCCATGGAGTGGGCCAGCAGCAGCGTGAGCCCACGTCCCCCGAGCCGGTGAGGCTCCAGCAGACCGGCCTGCTCCCAGCTCGCGCAGCAGCGCAGCAGCGCACCCTGAGTGTAGCGCACGATCTTCGCCGCCCCGGTGGTTCCGGACGTCGTGAGCAGCAGGCACTCGCTGTCCATGCACGGGGTGTTCGATTCGGGCTGCGGCTCCGCGCTGCTGGCGCCCGCGGGTGCGCTCCACTCCGCTGTCCAGGGTGGCTCCCCCACTCCGCGCGCGGGTGGGTCGAGCAGCAGCTCGGGCAGCTCCAGATCCTGTTCCAGCGACAGGACCCGCACCTGGTGCTGCGTTGCGGTGACGAGCACCGGCGCGGCCCGCACGGCGTTCTCGCGCGTGCTGACCAGCAGCGTCGTCGCGTTGCAGGCGTCCAGCCACTGCCCCAGAGCGTCTGGCTCGAGGTACATCGGGAACAGTACGCGGACGCCCCACGTGGAGAGTGCGACGTAGAGCACGGCCACGGGTAGCTCGCTGGTGCCGGTGAGGCGGATCAGCGCGACGGTGTCGCCCGGCTGGACGCCATGGCGGGCCAGACGGCGGATGAGAGCCACGATCGTGCGTCGCAGCTGCCCCAGCGTCAGGTGGCTGGTACAGGTCTCGGGGTATGCCAGGCAGCCCTGGATGATCAAGGGATCGAGCTCGTCGGGCTCGTGCTCCCGCTGGCCAAACACCAGGTGAGCCAGGCTGTGAAAGCGAGGGGGTTCGAGCTCCGGCACGCCATCATCCTATATGGGTGGAAGCGCTCTGAACAGCACCCGGTCCCATCCTCGATGCTTGACAGCCGAGCCCACCGGGAGCAGCCTTTTTTCATGGCACGGCACAAGCGACGGTGTATCAAGTGCGAGCTCAATCCCGAGATGGATCGCAGGCTGGTGGAGGAGGTCGAGGTCGACTTCTGCCCCGTGTGCCACGGGCTGTGGCTGGACCAGAACGAGATCCAGCTGCTGGGCGCCAAGTCGGACGCCGCGCTGGGGGAGCTGCGTGAGCTCGTGGCGGCGGAGGGCGAAGCGCCCGACCGCCAGCTCACACAGGCGCCCTGTCCCACCTGCGGCGGGAAGCTGAGCCTGGCGGCGCTGGGCTCGTTCAGCCTGGAGCACTGCACCGCGTGTGGCGGGATCTATCTCGACCGCGGAGAGCTGGATCGGGTGATGTACCTCACCCGGGACCGTGAGGATCGGGTGGCCACCATCGTCGCGCTGGCGCGCTCGGTGGTCACCGCCGGCAGCCTCGGCGACTGACCACGTCCTCGAACCTGTGCTAATCTCCCGCGCACCATGAGCTCGGATCCCACCGACAGCGAACCTCAAGAACCGTCATACACCGGCGAGCCGGCCAACAGCCCGGCGGTGGCGTCGTGGGAGTTTGCCGGGTGGGGGAGCGCCGAGCGCATCACCGACCTGGGAAGCGGTCCGATCGAGGTGCACAACCTGGGCAGCGGCCAGGAGCACAAGCTGGGCCAGCTCAAGGCCACGGCGATCTGCGGCAACGACATCACGTCGAGCTGTCTGTACGTGTCGGCGCTGTGCGCGCTGAGCGCCGGGAAGCTGGCCCCCGTCGCGCTGGCCATCGTGGCCGCGATACTCTATCTGTTCCGGCGGATCTACGCCGAGGTGGGCAGCGCCCTGCCGCTCAACGGCGGGGCCTACAACGTGCTGCTCAACACCACGAGCAAGGCCAAGGCGTCCCTCGCCGCCTGCCTGACCCTGCTGTCGTACATCGCCACCGCGGTGATCAGCGCCAATGAGGCGATGCACTACGCGCACAACGTGGTGCACGGGATGAACGTGTTCGTGGCCACCATCGTGCTGCTGGGGCTGTTCGCGCTGCTCAACATCATTGGGATCACCGAGTCGGCGGTGGTGGCGCTGGGCATCTTCGTGATCCACATCCTGACCCTGACCCTGCTGTGCGCCGTCTCCGGGCTGAGCGTGATGGGTGACCTGGCGACCTTCAGGGCCAACTGGCTCACCGTGCCCGAGGGCGGAATCGGCCACGCGCTGTTCTTCGGCTTCGCCTCGGCGATGCTGGGGATCAGCGGCTTCGAGAGCTCGGCCAACTTCATCGAGGAGCAGAAGCCCGGCGTGTTCCCCAAGACCCTGCGCAACATGTGGATCGCCGTGGCCCTGTTCAATCCGCTGATCAGCCTGATCTCCATGGGGCTGGTGCCGGTGGCGGAGTTCAAGGCTCACAAGCAGGACCTGCTGGCCCATATGGCCGGCCTCAGCGCCGGGGGCTGGCTCAGGTGGTGGGTCAGCGTGGACGCCGTGCTGGTGCTCTCCGGCGCCGTGCTCACGAGCTATGTCGGGGTCACCGGGCTCGTGCGCCGGATGAGCCTCGACCGCTGCCTGCCCCAGTTCCTGCTTCGCGCCAACGACTGGCGCGGCACCAACCACTGGATCATCCTGCTGTTCTTCGCCCTGTGCTGCTCGATCCTGGCCATCACGCACGGGGACACCGAGCTGCTGGGCGGGGTCTACACCCTGTCGTTTCTGGGGGTCATGGGGCTGTTTGCCGTGGGCAACGGACTGCTCAAGGTCAAGCGCGATCGGCTGCCGCGCACGGTGCGGGCGAGCTGGGTCGCGGTGGTGGTGGCCCTGGGCGCGGTGCTCGCCGGGCTGGTGGGCAACGTGCTCAAGGACCCGGCCAACGTCAAGGTGTTCTCGGCCTACTTCGCCGTGACGATGGTGGTGGTGGCATTGATGTTCCTGCGGATCCAGATCATGAAGGTCGTGCTGGCCATGTCACGCGCCATCGTGGACAAGGTGCAGGGCGTCAACGACTGGATCAACCGCCGTGTGCGGGACAAGATCGACGTCATCAACAGCCAGGCCGTGATCTTCTTCACCCGCGGGGACAACGCGGCCAACCTCAATCGGGCGGCGCTCTACGTGCGCAGCAACGAGCAGACCAAGCGCATGATCGTGGTCCACGTGTTCCAGGACGAGGCACAGATCCCCGGGGGCCTGGCCGACGACCTGCACCAGATCGATCGACTGTACCTCGAGCTGCGCATCGACTTCGTTGGCGTCCAGGGCGAGTTCGGACCGGAGCTGATCGAGCGGCTGGCCCGGCGCCTCAACGTACCCAAGAACTACATGTTCATCGGCTGCCCCGGCGATCGCTTCCCGCACAACATCGCGGACCTGGGGGGCGTGCGGCTGATTCTGTAGCTCGGCCGCAAGGGCTATCCCAGCACCAGCAGGCTCACTTGGCCCATCGTGGTGGTGCGCTTGCGCTCATCGGCACCAGAATACCCCCGAACGATTGATTGTCGAAGCATCCCCGCGCCAGCTGACAGAACCCCTTGCCTTGGGTACACTGACTCCGCTCAAGAACCAGGAGATGACCCATGGCGCTGAATCCGGACCAGCTGCGTAGCATCCCCCTGTTGCGGGGCATGAATGACCAGCAACTCAAGCAGCTGGCGGGGGTCTTCGCCCAACAGAACCTGTCCAAGGGGAAGACGTTGTTCGAGGCGGATGGGCCGGCGGACTGCTTCCATCTGTTGGCCCGGGGCGAGGTGAAGATCTACGAGGGGAACCAGGAGCGCTACGCGTTGAAGCCCCCGGCACCCATCGGGGAGCTGGGCGCCCTGGCGGACCTGAGGCGCAACACCACCGCCGTGATCAGCCGCGACGCGGAGCTGTGGGTCGTTGGCCGCGAGGCCCTGCTCGGCTTCTTCGAGTCCCACGGCGAGATCGCGCTGGTGTTCTACCAGAACCTGGTGCACCTCATCGCGGACAAGGTGCGGCGCGATCAGACCCGGCTGGAGGACATGCGCCGCAATATCATCCGCACGCAGAAGGCGATGAAGCAGATGCGGGACTTTCTGCTCGAGAGCGATGACACGCCGGTGAGCGACACGCTGCACAACAAGCTGGAGGATCTGATCCGACACAATCGCCGGGTCAACTACCGTATCAAGCCGCCGCGGACCTTGCCCGCGTCCGTGCGCGTCGACCGTGACACCGCGGCCAAGGTGGTGGAGATTTCACGCACCCACGTCTCGCTGGAAATGGAGGGCACGCTGTTGCCCCAGGCGGGTTCCCCCTGGAGTGGCGTGCTGAATCTGAGCGGGCCCGAGATCCCGATCAGCGGCACCGTGCTGCGGACCATCGATCAGCGCATGGACCTCAAGCTCGACCTGTTGATCGACGCCTACGGCTCGATCCTCGACGGTTACCTCACCCGGATTCAGATGCTGGACTTCATGGTCTGACATGCTCCAGCTCAAGGTCGGAACCACGGGTGTGAGAGGCAAGGTGGACCAGGGGCTCGATCTGGGACTGGTGGTGGATCTGGTCGGGGCGTTTGCCACCTGGATCGACGGTGGTCCGGTGCTGGTGGCGCGGGACACGCGACCGTCGAGCACGATGCTGGAGCACGCTCTGCTGTCGGCGTTGTCGGCCGCGGGCTGCGAGGTGCTTAACGCCGGGATTTGCCCCACCGCCGTGGCGCAGGCCGAGGCTTCACGGCTCTCGGCCGCCGGAGCGATCAGCGTCACGGCGTCACACAACGACGCCAGCTGGAACGGGCTCAAGCTGTTCGGCGCCGGGGGACGGGTGCTGAACAGCGCCGAGGGGGGAGAGATCCTCGATCTGTGGCACCAGGGCGAATACCGCCGGGCCCGGTTCGACAAGCTGGGGGCGATCCACGACGTGGAGGACGTCGTCGATCACTACCTCGACTTCCTGCTGCAGCTCGTTCGGCGCGAGGACATCGCGCGGGCCGGCCTGCGCGTGGTGGTGGACGCCTGCAACGGCGCCGGCGCGATGGTGCTCCCCGAGCTGTGTCGACGGCTGGGTGTGGAGCTGATCCCCATCAGCTGCGAGCCCACGGGTCAGTTTCCGCACGCGCCAGATCCCACCGCCAGCAACCTGGGGCAGGTGGCCGCGATCATGCAGCCGGTGAAGGCCGCGGTGGGCTTCGGCCTGAGCAGCGACTGTGAGCGCGTGTCGATGGTGACCGACCGGGGTGTTCCCCTGGGCACGCCAGCGACGCTGCCCCTGGCGGTGCAGTCGGAGTTGTCGTCGAGAGACGCCGGCCAGACGGTGGTGGCGAGCATCGCCTCGGACAGCCGCGTGGATCAGGTGGCCGCACGTCATGGGGCGTCGGTGGTCCGCAGCGGAGTTGGGATCCAGGCCGTGATGGAGCTCGTATCGCTCGAGCACGCGGCGCTGGGTGGCGAGGGCAGCGGCGGTGTGGCGCTGTCCTCGATCCACCTCGCGTTCGATGGTTTGGCCGTGATGGTTCGGCTGCTGGAGCAGGTGGCGCTGCACGGCTCGTCGGACGAGCTGGCACAGAGTCTGCCGCAGATCCACCTGCGGGCGGTGGAGGTGCCCAGCGCGGTGGGTGCGGGCTACGCCGCCGTGGCCCGGCTGCGCGAGCAGGCGATGCGTGCCGAGTGCACGGTGACGGATCTGGACGGCATTCGAGTGGACCTGGAGCACGGGTGGTACTACGCCCGGGTGTCGCACACCGAGCCGGTGGTGCGGATCATCTGCGAGGAGCAGAGCGCGGAGCGTGCCGACGAACGGATCCAGCAGCTGCGGCGAGAGGTCCACGCCGCGGTCCAGGAGTGAGATGTGCCCGGCCTGAGGTTGAAGATCAGTGTTTCAGGGGTGCGCGGAGTGGTGGGGGAGACGCTCTCGCCGGCGCTCCTGACACGATTCGCCGAGGCGTTCGGGACCTACGTCGGCCCCGGCCGGGTGCTCGTTGGACGCGACACGCGTCAGTCCGGCCCGATGGTGAGCCACGCGGTGATGGCCGGGCTGCTCTCCACCGGGTGCGTTCCGGTGGACCTGGGGGTGGTGCCGATTCCGGCGTTGATGCTGCGTTGCAACGGGCGAAGCGACGTGTGCGGCGGTGTCGCGGTGACCGCCAGCCACAATCCGGCGGAGTGGAATGCGCTCAAGCTGCTCTCGGGGCAGGGGTTGTTCCTCAATCAGCTGCAGGCCCGGGCGCTGCTGGACATCTACCATCAGGGGACGTTTCGTCGGGTGCCCGGGGCCGAGGTTCTGGTGCCGGAGTACGACGACGGTGCAGTGGAGCACCACCTGGACGCCGTTCTGTCCCAGGTCGACCTCTCGGCCATTCGTCGGGCGCGGCTGCGGGTGGCGGTGGACTGCGTCAACGGTGCGGGAGCCGAGGCCACACCGCAGCTGCTGTCGCGGCTGAGCTGTCAGGTATCGCGCCTGGGCTGCCAGCCCTCCGGCCACTTTCACCGGCCTCCGGAGCCGCTGCCGGAGCACCTCACCAGCCTGCGGGAGATGGTGCTGGCCGACGAGGCGCAGGTTGGCTTCGCCCAGGACGCCGACGCGGACCGGCTGGCGCTGGTGGACAACACCGGCCGCGCGCTGGATGGCGACGTGATGCTGGCGTTGCTGGTGGATCTCGTGCTCAGACGACAGAAGGGTCCGGTGGTGGTGAACCTCTCCACCTCGAGCCTGGTGGACTGGGTCGCGCAACGCCACGGAGTGGAGCTGATCCGGACGCCGGTGGGGGAGGCCAACGTGGTGGAGGCGATCCTGGCGCACGACGCGGTGGTCGGCGGCGAAAGCAGCGGGGGCCTGATCTTCCCGGCGATCCACACCTGCCGTGACAGCTTCATCGGGATCGCGCTGGTCCTGGAGTACCTGGCGCGCCGGGAGCTGACGTTGGCGGAGCTCGTGGACGGGCAGCCGCGGCGGGAGATGATCAAGGAGAAGCTGCCCATCTCCTCCTCCCTGGCGCGCGTCCTGCTGGTGCGCCTGAGGGACCTGTTCGCGCACGAGAAGGTCGACCTGCGCGACGGGATTAAGGTGCAGTTCGACGACAGCTGGGTCCAGGTGCGCGCCAGCAACACCGAGCCGGTGGTGCGGGTGCTGGTTGAGGCGGGCGACCTGGCGCGGGCCCGGGCGCTGCGCGATCAGGTGCACGAGGTGGTGCAGCAGGTGCAGCGGGAGGCTGGCTGATGGACCGTTGCACCCTGCGACTGGAGGGGCGAGCGCTGTTGCAGGGAGAGATTGTGCAGCGGGCCGTGTTGCTGGTGCAGCACGACCGGATTGCATGGTGTGGTCCCGCCGCGGCGGCGCCGCCGGTGGACGTTGAGCACACGGTGGTCCACGACGATGGGCTCATCGCCCCGGCCTACATCGACCTGCACGTCCACGGTGCGGCGGGCGCCGATGCGTCGGACGGTACGCTG
>Ga0210044_10008046_pt1 | contig 13244 bp, 7 predicted proteins | sample CryGey13umfilter_2_FD_183959 | JGI IMG/M metagenome (GOLD analysis project Ga0210044, IMG submission 183959) | Groundwater microbial communities from aquifer in Utah, USA - Crystal Geyser 4/9/14 3 um filter (SPAdes) (version 2) | ecosystem: Environmental > Aquatic > Deep subsurface > Groundwater... | reverse complement strand
TGGAACAGGTGCAGGGAATAGAGATGTACATGCAGCCAGTACAGGATTTAACGATAGAGACGCGAGTAAGCAGCACTCAATACCAGTTTAGTGTCACAGACGTGAATCCTGACGAGCTGGCTGAATGGGCGCCCAAACTGCTGGAGCGGCTGCGCACATTGCCGGAACTCATTGATGTTGCTAGCGACCTTCAAAATCAGGGCTTACAGGCTTATGTCGAGATCGACCGAGACTCCGCTAGCCGACTCGGCATTACACCTGCGGCAATAGATAACACGCTCTACAATGCCTTTGGTCAGCGATTGGTCTCAACCATATTCACTCACTCCAGCCTATATCGCGTAGTGCTGGAAGTTAAGCCTGATTATCAACGAGGGCCAGAGGCATTAAATGGGATTTACATAGTATCGCTTGATGGTAGTAAAGTGCCGTTATCGTCGATCGCTCGTATTTCAGAACGTGCGACACCGCTGTCTGTAAACCATATCGACCAATTTCCCGCCGCCACTATTTCCTTTAACTTGGCCCCCGGCGCTTCTCTGGGTAAGGCAGTGCAGGCTATTCGTGCTGCGGAACACGAAATTGGACTTCCCCTTAGTGTTCAAACCAGTTTTCAGGGTGCTGCCCTGGCGTTTCAGGCTTCTTTGAGCAACATGCTACTGCTGATTTTTGCGGCTATCATTACCATGTACATTGTTCTGGGCGTGCTCTATGAAAGCTACATTCACCCAGTCACAATTCTGTCCACTCTTCCTTCTGCCGGAGTCGGGGCATTACTAGCGCTGATGGTGTCGCGCACTGACCTTGGAATAATCGGCATCATAGGCATCATTCTGCTCATTGGCATCGTTAAAAAGAATGCCATTATGATGATCGATTTCGCGCTGGAGGCGGAACGTAAACATGGCAAAACACCACGCGAAGCAATCTATGAGGCTTGTTTGTTACGTTTCCGGCCGATTCTGATGACGACTATGTGTGCCCTGCTTGCCGCACTTCCATTGATGCTCGGTACTGGCGTCGGGTCAGAATTACGCCATCCTCTAGGTATCACGATGGTGGGAGGATTGCTGGTCAGCCAGATGCTGACTCTGTTTACAACGCCGGTCATTTACCTTGCTTTTGATAAGTGTGTGCAGCGCTTTAAATCGCCCCTGGTTGCTGACCGCGCCTGAGGTGTAACTTGGTCTTGTTGCCATGAGCCTATCCGAAACCTTCATAAATCGCCCGGTTGCCACGACGCTATTGGCGCTAGGTATCGTATTGTCGGGGATAATTGCTTTTACATTGCTTCCTGTAGCAGCCTTGCCACAAGTTGATTTTCCAACAATCTCGGTACAGGCATCACTGCCGGGGGCAAGTCCAAAAACGATGGCTGCCACGGTGGCTACACCGCTTGAACGATCACTTGGACTCATCGCGGGTGTGACTGAAATTACCTCGTCCAGCACGCTGGGTTCAACCCGAATCACTTTGCAATTCGAACTTGACCGCGACATTGATGGCGCTGCGCATGACGTTCAGGCGGCAATGAACGCGGCGCGAAATCTTTTACCCACGGGCCTTCCCAGCAACCCAAACTACCGCAAAACCAATCCAGCCGATGCGCCCATTATGATTCTTTCTCTTACCTCAGAATCAATGGATCGCGGACAGATGTATGATGCGGCATCAACTATCCTCGCTCAAAAAATATCCCAAGTGAAGGGAATGGGTATGGTGACTGTAGGCGGCAGTTCACTACCTGCCGTGCGCGTGTCACTCAACCCGAGTGCCTTGAACAAGTTTGGCATAGGCGTTGAGGATGTCCGTGCTGCAATCGTCGCCACCAACGCTAACAGGCCTAAAGGCATACTTGAGAATGGAGACCGGCGCTGGCAGATACTGGCTAACGATCAGGCCAAAACTGCTGCTGAATATATCCCGACTATCGTAGCTTATCGTAACGGTGCCCCTGTCCGTCTTGCCGATATCGCTCAGGTCGAGGATTCGGTGCAATACATTCGAAATGCCGGACTAGTCAATGGTAAACCGGCAGTGATGTTGATTCTGCGTCGCGAGCCAGGTGCCAATGTTATTGAAACCGTAGATCAAGTGAAGAAATTGTTGCCGCTATTGCGCGCTTCTATACCGGCGGCAATGACTCTGTCACTGGTGTCGGATCGCACGCCAACTATTCGCGCATCATTAAAGGGAGTCGAACATACCCTGTTGATTTCCATCGCCTTAGTGGTGTTGGTCGTATTTCTGTTTCTGCGCGATGTCCGAGCTGCACTAATCCCAAGTGTCGCGGTTTCGGTTTCTTTGATCGGCACCTTTGGCGTGATGTATATGGCTGGTTTCAGTCTGAACAATATCTCGCTAATGGCTCTGACTGTCTGTACCGGATTTGTGGTGGACGATGCAGTGGTGATGCTGGAAAACATTTCTCGTCACATCGAGAACGGGGTTCCGCCATTTAAAGCTGCCATACAAGGGGCGCGCGAGGTGAGTTTCACGGTATTGTCAATGAGCCTGTCTTTGATCGCCGTATTTATACCGATTATGTTAATGGGCGGTATCGTCGGGCGACTGTTTCGAGAATTTGCGATCACGCTATCGGCGGCTATTCTGGTGTCTCTGCTTGTATCGCTTACTGTGACACCCATGATGTGTGCACGGTTATTGCGTCCACGCTCGGCATCACCGCAAGGGCGTTTCCATCGGGTAAGTGAGCGTATCTTCAATGCACTTTTGAACGGCTACCGGGTATCGCTCGATTGGGCACTCGCACACGGTCGCATCATGCTGTGCATACTACTGGCAACAATTTGCCTTAATGTTTATCTTTATATCGCCATCCCCAAGGGCTTCTTTCCTCAGCAGGACAGCGGCCGCCTGACTGGCGGTATTCAGGCAGACCAAAGTATTTCTTTCCAAGCTATGGAAGAGAAACTTGCTACTTTTGTTAACATTGTCAGCCAGGATCCTGCGGTGGAGAGTGTCGTAGGTTTTACCGGAGGAGGGCAGGTCAACACGGGACGAGTGTTCGTAGGGCTAAAGCCTTTGGCTGAACGTCAGTTGTCCGCTGACAAAGTTATCGCAAGGTTGCGCCGTAAACTCGCCCATGAACCCGGTGCAAAAATGTTTCTGCAATCAGTTCAGGATATTAGAGTCGGCGGACGAGCCAGTGACGCGCAATATCAATACACGATCCAGGCAGATAGAGTTGATGAATTGCGTACTTGGGAACCCCTCATCCGCCAAGCATTACACTCGCTACCGCAGCTTGCGGATGTCAACACCGACCAACAAGACAACGGTAGGCAGACCTCGCTCATCATTGATCGCGATGCTACTGCGCGGCTTGGATTAACGCAGAGGCTGATCGATACGACATTGAACGATTTGTTCGGCCAGCGCCAAGTATCAACGATATATAACCCATTGAACCAGTATCGAGTGGTTATGGAAGCTGCCCCCAAATATTTGCAGAGCCCGGAAGCACTGAAGGACGTGTTCATCAGTGCCCCCGGAGGCTTGCAAGTACCACTGGCCGCATTTGCTCGCTGGGAAGAGACGGCAACGCCACTGGTTGTTAATCACCAGGGTCAGTTTGCCGTCTCAACGATTTCATTTAATCTCCCTATAGGCGTGTCGCTTTCAGAAGCTACGAGGGAAATTGAGAATGCAATGGCAAGGATCGGCGTACCTGTTTCGGTGCATGGTAGTTTTCAGGGTACAGCTAAAGTTTTTCAGAAGTCGCTCGACAATCAACCACTACTCATCCTTGCCGCATTGATTGCAGTGTACCTTGTGCTCGGCATGCTTTATGAGAGCTTCATTCATCCTATAACCATTCTTTCGACGCTACCGTCAGCGGGCGTAGGTGCGCTACTAGCGTTGCTCGCATTCAAGATGGATTTTAGTATCATCGCGTTGATTGGCGTCATCCTTTTAATAGGTATTGTCAAAAAGAACGCGATTTTGATGGTTGATTTTGCGCTTGAAGCCGAACGACAACATGGTTTGAGTCCTCGTGATGCGATCTATGAAGCCTGTCTGTTACGCTTCCGTCCTATCATGATGACCAGCATGGCCGCCTTGTTTGGCGCATTACCGCTCGCCTTAGATTCAGGCATGGGTGCTGAACTGCGCCAACCTTTGGGAATCTCTATTGTTGGTGGGCTAATTTTAAGTCAATTGCTTACGCTGTACACGACACCCGTGGTCTATCTATACCTCGATCGATTTCGGCTATGGTGCCAAAAGAGCTGGAAACAACGGCCCCAAGTTAAGTCACTGAATTATGAAAAATTTAATGGAGTTGCCAAAACTTCAGGAGTTAATTTTGATAAAAACTAACTATATTATTTGTGGACTGGCATTTTTAAGCCTAAGCGGATGTGCTGTGGGACCCGACTACAAACGACCTGACGTTATCGCTCCAACTAACTACAAAGAAGAAGCAAATCATTGGAAATTGGCAGAACCTCGAGATCACACGGTACGCGGCAAATGGTGGGAAATATATGGTGATATCCAGCTAAATGCGCTGGTAGAACAAGTATCAATCTCTAACCAAAACATACAAAGCGCCGAAGCACAATACCGACAGGCGCTCGCTCTTCTTGGTGTTGCACGCGCACGATACTTGCCAACAGTAACTGGCAGCTTTGCTCATACTCGGGGACAAGGCACAAGTTCAACCAACTCAGGGGTAACCATTCCCGGTAATCCTTCAGCAGCGATTACCGATACGAATCGGCTATTATTGAATGCCAGTTGGGAAGTCGATTTGTGGGGACGAATAGGACGCGCCGTTGAATCAAATCGAGCTTCAGCTGAAGCGAGTGCCGCTGACCTGCAATCGGCACTGCTAAGCATTCAATCTACGTTGGTGCAGACTTACTTTCAATTACGAATCAATGACGCACAAGGCAAATTGTTGGAGCAAACAGCTATAGCCTATGAGCGCTCGCTGGAAATTACTCAAAATCGTTATGAAGCTGGCATGGTGGGACGCTCTGATATTGTGCAAGCAAATACGCAATTAAGATCTACCCAAGCTCAAGCGATAGATCTTGGCGTGCAGAGGGCACAGCTTGAACATGCGATCGCCGTGCTGATCGGCAAAGCCCCATCCAATTTTTTGCTCAAACCAAGTTCAGTCCTGCCAAAGTTGCCAGAATTTCCTGCTGGCCTCCCGTCGGAATTGCTGGAGCGGCGCCCTGATATTGCCGCAGCGGAACGCCGCGTAAAGGCTGCCAATGCCCAGATTGGCGTTACCCAAGCTGCATTTTTTCCATCTCTCATCCTTGGCGCCTCAACGGGTTATCAAAGTTCCCTGCTTTCCAATTTAATATCTCTGCCAAGGCGGGTATGGTCTATTGGACCGAATATTGCGGCCACATTGTTTGACGGGGGAGTGCGGTCATCACAAAAAGAGCAGGCTATTGCTTTGTTTGACAAAAGCGTTGCTGATTATCGCCAGATTGTTTTAGCTGGATTTCAGGAAGTCGAAGACAATCTTTCGACATTACGCATCCTGAATGATGAAGCCAAGGTACAACGTGAAGCGACGCAGTCTGCGCAAGAATCCGTTACGCTCTTTAATAACCAGTACATAGCGGGAACAGTAAGCTACTTGAATGTAGTCACGGCACAAGCAACAGCACTGGATGCGGACATACGCAGCCTCAATATCACTGGCCGAAGCCTGGTTGCCAGCGCAGCTTTGCTTAAAGCACTGGGTGGGAGTTGGTCCGAAGCTGACACCACCCAGCAGCAAATCCCACGGAAAGGTGTATAGCATGAGGGATTTGAGATGTTGCCTAAATTGGTTGTGCCTGGACGAGGAGGGTGCTCAATCTTGGTTTGGAATTGACTTTAGCGGTATTACTTTAGTTTTTTCAATCGCTTGGCAGATCAGGAGAAGGCTCGGTTACTTAATTGCACGACAGTTGAGGCTGAACAATCCGCAGAATTTTAGACTGCCTTACAGTTAAATTCAGCCAAACAAACGGCTAAGATAATGGGGAGCTGGTGATGCTTGACTATGCTTGCCGATATAGGCAGCATTGCTGGCTTATGGAAATGTTCCCTATATTCGTTAGCGCCCATGGATACTCTATTGATGATCGGTTCTTTGTTGAGCAGAAACCTCCCTGCCTTGAGTGCATTTGGGGGAGCGATTTGGTTCTTGTGGACGGTGTATCAATTTTTTCTGATTCGTGAACGGGAGTCGGACACTAAACAATTTGAAACATTTCACAAGCTCGTAAAAGAATTGGTCGAGCCTGACGAAAAAACAAAAGTTCTTTATGTCGATCGCCAAGCGACCATAGCCTTCGAGCTTCGCCACTTCCCGCGTTACCACGCGTTTACGTTGCGTTTACTCAAGTCCTTCCTCGCAAAGGGTGAAAAAGATCAAGAAAACCTACAAAAGCATGCTCTCTTGCTTGAAGAATTGAGGCAAACAATTGCGTTTATCGAAAAACGTCGCTAACCATCATTCGGGGGGCAGGCCAGAAGCGGCCTGCCCCCAATTTAACGTTTGGCTAGAAAGAGATATGCATGAGTGATGTTATTAACAATCAGATTGAAGATGCATCGTTTGGTGGTGTTCTTTTGATTGATGTTGAAAATTGTCCCGCGCACTTGGACGATCTCCCCGGCAACATCGAACATTACGCCCGCATTGTTTTATGCTACGCACAAAGTGTCGCAAAAGTTCCGTTAGGTTGGCTTACCTCCCTTGCTCCAGCAATCACGTCTGGCAGATTAAATATTGTAAAAATGGATAAGCCAGGAAAAAACTCAGCTGATTTTGGCATTTGTTTTCTCGCTGGTGCTTTAATGCAAGAGCTCCCACGGGAAACTCACTTTACGATCGTATCTAACGACTCAGATCTTGACTACACTATTCAACTGCTTAAAAAACACGGACGTTCCGCAGAGCGCAAAGGGACGCAAAAGCAAGAGACTAAAGTGCTCTTGGCTCAGGAAACTCTCCTTTCGTCACCACACACACCGTCGCCGACGGCACTATACTGTACTCATCTCGTAACCTATAGCAAGAACAGACCGTCGAAGGTTGATACGCTATTGAACAGCATTAAAAATAAGTTCAAAGATAGCTCATCATCTTGTGATGTTGTTTACAATAAATTACTTAAATCAGGAGCTATTAAGGTGGCAGACAAGAAGGTCTCCTACAATGATGCGAGGGTTCGAGAGCTTGCGAATAGCACGGACAATGATTAAAAACATTGAGCGCAACAACAACGGGGGCAGGTCTTGCAATGCAACATAAAAAGATTTAATACTGGCACTTATGGCAAGACCACTCAGAATAGAATTAGCCAGCGGGTTGCAAAAATGTATGATTGAAAACCTGACTCTCCATTCTTTCTACTTTGGGTGTCGAACGAGGAGCACACACCACGGCCGTAGCAGGAAAAATCGAAAAATAGTCATGCCCGCAATAATCGCACCACAATGGTTATTTTTTCTTGAAGCTGATGTTTTTTTCCATGCGCTGTGCCACGAAAAGACGAAATTCCTCCATCACCACGACCATTTCTTCTGTCGATGCAGGGATGGGATACGACGCTTCGACAAATTCTATTTCAATAATTCCGTCATGTGCCAATGCGACTCCCAAAAAAAGCAGAGGGATGGATGCTTTGTACGAATATTCAAAAATATTGGGGGACAGGAACAGAAAGTCATTTTGAAAATTTTCATCTGGTGCATGGTCGCAGTAAATCAGAACAATCTCATCGTTGGCTAGTGCTTTGCGGACTTTTATGAGGGATTTTACATCAGATTTAATTAAGCGTAGGGGCTCGGTGCAACCCCAATTCCAACCATAGGCATTTTTTGTGGGACCGCCATTAGAGATGCTTGTAACGGGTAATCCGTGCTTTTCTAGAAAACCAAATACGGCCATGGTTAAACCAAAATGAGCACTACATAGTATGAATCCACCGTATTTACGGTGGTATTCCAAGAGCGCCTGTTCGTTAGGACTACGGAAGGGGATTTCGATATAAGCGTAGCGAGTTATGGCAGAAAGAATAAATTTTAAGAGCGTTGTTTTATTGAAGAATGATTTCTGGTGTCGACGAAAAACCCAGCGATCAACAAAGGCAGCAAAGGGGAAAAACCATTTGACCCAAAGAAGTGCAGACCAATAGCACTGATGAGGAGTGCACATCTTGGCAATAACGAACCCTGAAACTGTGATGAAGGTTTCAATGAGTTTCTTGAATAATTTCTTGATTATTTCCCGCATTTGTATGGAACTTGTGTTTGGGAGAAAAACTCAACTACCACCTACTAAAGTAGGTGGGTTGAGGCTACGACCGCCGCCCACTAAAAGTGGGCAAACCGTGGCGGACTCCGCTAAAACCATATTCACAGAACGTATGATGAAACTCATAGCGTTTAAAACCTTAAATGCACCAGCTAAAGCTGGTGGTTTTTACCAATCGATAGAAAATAATGTTTGAGATTGAACAGTCGATGCAGCGGCCTGCTTGCTCAACCAACGGTACCCCTGACCAAGTCCGACAGCGCATTGGTCATCCACTTCAATTCCATTAACGTGGCACTGGTAGCGGTTTATCGGTGCTGAGATTTTCTGCACAGGCTTGCACTGACTTATGGTCGGTAAATTGTCCTGCTTCAATATCAGTCATTCCTTCAAGGGTCATGCGCCTGCGCTGTTCTTCTCGGCCATTGTGATTGGAAGACATATGCTGCTATAACTTTTGTATTCATTTTAGTCTTTTTAATCATAGTTATTAAGTATGATTAATACAACCCATCACGGTGATAGATATAGTCAACTGTGAATTCAAAGATTCAGAGAAAAATTGGATATTGCGCGGGCTTCCTTGGCAAGCGAGCTCAATGGTGTGTCAATCAGCCGACCACTGAAGTAAACCTGGTGTATTAGAAATCAATATAAGGTTCAGAGAAAGTGTCATCGAAAATGAAGGTGTGCCCATCGTCGAAAACTCAGTCGTGGAGCAATCTATACCGTTACCATTGCATGCCTGTAAGTTTTATCGCCGCCAGCACTCCGGTACAAGTTATAAAAATCATTATCAATAAGCACCGAGATTACGGATTAAATCAGCACACTATACCTGTTGACATTATTTATCGAGGACGGAGATTGATAAATGCAAGCTCATATTAGATTTATATTAAGGCGTATCAAAGAGAAGTTGTGGGTAAAACCACTTTCTATTTGTCTGCTTTCCATTGCAGCTGCATTTTTAGCTCAGCTAGCCGATCAAATGGCATTATTTCCACAGGCTCCTGAAGTAACCTCAGAATCAATCAAAATGTTATTGTCGACCATTTCCTCCAGCATGTTAGTGATGGCAGTATTTGCCGTTGGATCTATGTTGTCGGCCTACCAGTCGGCCAGTAGTGTTGCGACACCTCGTACTTTCACGCTAGTGCTAGCTGACGATGTATCGCAAAATGCGCTTTCCACTTTTATTGGCGCATTCATTTTTAGTATCGTTGCTCAAGTTGCTTTAACAAATAATTACTATGAAAGCGCCGGACGATTTGCCTTGTTTGTGATGACTGTCTTTGTTTTCGCGATAGTCATTTTTAATTTTATAAGATGGATAGATCGGATTGCTCACTTAGGGCGCCTTGATACCATTATCAAAAAAACAGAAGACGCTACCGAAGAAGCACTGTGCCGTCATTTAGATGCGCCTACCTCGAGAGCCCTGAAGGCTGCAGGTCGCATAGATGGAGTGGCGATATATGCGCAGGCTATTGGTTATATTCAACGAATTGACGTTGGCGAATTGCAGAGTCTAGCTAACGAAAATAATTCATTTATTGAGGTTGCATCCTTACCAGGCACATTTGCAGCGCCGGATAGGCCAGTGGCTTATATTCGATCGTCGCAGAGAACTTTAGCGGAGAAAATTGATACCCAAGGTATTGCCAAATGTTTTTTTATAGGCAGTAACAGAACTTTCGACGAAGACCCTCGATTCGGGCTTGTCGTATTGTCGGAAATTGCGAGCCGAGCTTTGTCGCCTGCCGTTAACGATCTGGGAACTGCAATCAGGATCGTAAATAGCTTCGTCCGGTTACTGTCACAATGCGCTCAGAACTCAACGCAAGCTGAACCAAATCAAGTAGAGTTTGACCGAGTGGCTATTCCAGAAATCTTGTTAAGTGACATGTTCGACGACGCGTTTAACCCTATTGCACGCGATGGTGCCGGAGCCATTGAAGTTGTAATAAAACTACAAAAAGCTCTGTCGACGTTGGCCGACCTGGGTAGCGCTCCAATGAAAGAGGCAGCCATAGGGCGTGCTAATTTAGTTTTTGCGCATGCCGAAAATGCGCTGAAAGTATCGGAAGAAATCGCGAAGCTTCGACTTGTGTCTGATTTTATTTTTCATCGCGAGTCGCGTTCATTGTAAAGACTTTGTTGTTCTGGACAAAACAGAAAATAAATCGTTTCGTCAGCTTGATTTAGTGCAAATTTAGATCGAACGTTTAGTGCGTTGAATTTTCGGCATGGAAATTGCTTAAATAATTTGAATTGTCACTATTCCATCTATCTTGAGGTTGTCAAATTATCATGAATGCCTTGAACAAATCCAAGTGCCTGTTGTTAGATGAGATTCAGAAATTACGGACTGAGCTAGCCGCTGTCAAGCTAACGACAGAAAAGCGCGCAAGTGAACTTTATAAATGTGAAGAACGATTTTCTCTGGCTATGCGCGGGGCTAAAGTTGGGTTGTGGGACTGGAATCTTGAAACGGATGAAGTCTATTACTCACCTTGCTGGAAAAGCATGCTGGGTTATGGAGAGAATGAACTTGATAATAATTTAAAAACCTGGGCAAGTCTGGTTTATCCAGATGATAAGAGCATGGCGTTAGAAAAGGCTCAAGATTACATAGCTAGCCGAGCAGATTCCTATGAAGTAGAAATGCGCATGCATCATAAAGATAGTCACAAAATTGTTGTGCTATCCCGAGGGTTTCTTGTTACTCGCGAGTCTGATAATAAACCCGTTCGTCTAGTTGGAACGCATGTCGATATAACAGAACGTAAAAAAGCAGAAGCATTTGATGACAACAATGCCGAAATTCTTGAGATGATTGCAATAGGGCGCCCGGCACCTGACATTTATGACGCCATTGCATTAATGTATGAAGGACGTCACCCTGGATTACGCTGCTCAATGCTCGAATTACATGGCAATAAACTCATGCATGGAGGAGCGCCAAGCTTGCCGAAGGAATATTGTGATGCGTTACAGGGTCTGGAAAGTGGACCCAGTGTTGGCTCATGCGGAACCTCCACTTATACCGGCAAGCGTGTTCTAGTTGAGAATATAGAGACGGACTCTAAGTGGGAAAAATTTAAACATATCGCACTACCTTATGGTCTGCGTTGTTGTTGGTCTGAACCCATTAAAAACTCACATGGAGAAGTTTTAGGTGCATTCGGCATGTATTACAACCATCCTGCACTGCCTAATGAAGAGGAATCAAATGATCTGAAATCTGCGGCAAGGCTTGCTGGAATTGTCATGGAGCGGGATCAAGCTCAAAAGCGTATACGATCGTTAGCCTATAACGATGAACTAACAGGGCTTGCAAGTCGAGCCCACTTTTATCAGCACCTTGAAAAATTAATAAAAACATCTGACCGGCATAATCATCGTTTCAGTCTGCTGTATATTGACCTGGATGACTTCAAAGGAGTTAATGACAGTCTTGGGCATGATGCTGGTGACTTACTCCTCAAGATCATTGCTAAGCGTTTGGAAAGTACTTGTCGTGCAATTGATTATGTTGCACGTCTCGGTGGCGATGAGTTCTGTATTCTCGCCGAAGAGATAGATGCTGACTATCATGCTGCCAATGTTGCGCAACGTTGTTTTGATGCAATATCTCAACCCGTCGAGCTTTCTTCCAGAATACTCACGCCAACTTGCAGTATCGGGATTGCACGCTACCCTGATGATGGAGAAGATATAACAACTTTATTAAAAGCTGCAGATATCTCTCTTTATGCTGCAAAGGAAAATGGAAAAAATCAATACGCCTTTTATAGACTGGAGTTTACCCGTAAAGCAGAGTACCGCTTCCAGATCGAACAATGCCTCAGGGAAGCGATCGAAAAGCATCAGCTATCACTCGTTTATCAACCTCAAATTAAGCTAAAAACCGGTAAAATTATTGGTGTCGAAGCATTGTTACGCTGGCACCATCCACTACTAGGCCAAGTCCCACCAGCTGATTTTATCGCTACGGCCGAAAAAATTGGCATGATTAAATCACTTACCGAATGGGTATTGAGCACAGCCTGTAGTCAGGCAGTTGCTTGGAAGAATGAAGGTTATCCTGGTCTGCGTATGGCTATCAATATTTCTCCAAGCCATTTTCTCGATTATGAAATTGTGCCAATAATTAATCGTATTATCGATGAGACAGGAATGGCTCCAGCTGAACTGGAGTTAGAAGTTACCGAGATTGTTGTACAGAAGACGGATCCACGGCATCACTCAGTTTTTCAGGATCTGAAAGATCAAGGTATTCAACTGACAATCGACGATTTCGGAACAGGTTTTTCATCTTTTGCTTCTCTTAAAAACCTTAATGTTGATTTCCTGAAAATAGATAAACACTTTGTTGATGATATGCTTGTCAATAATAAAATCCTGATTCTTATTAGTTCTATGATAGAAATGGGTCATAAGTTGGGATATGGAATCATCGCTAAAGGTGTCGAGACCTTAGAACAGCTAAATATTCTCACAAACCTTGGTTGCGAGACAGCCCAGGGTTATCTGTTTAGTGAACCTATCAATGCCAATGAAATAACAAAACTGCTGAGTAGGTAACTAAAAAACTACCAGATGTGCTGGCGGACTCTAGAAGTTCGACAATTCCGGGATTAATCGGAAATCTCTTTATCTGTGAACCGCCTACAGTTCAATAAAAGATAAAAACGTACAGGGCTATATGCGTAGCATCGCGTTAATCCAGCCTCTTAAGACACTCTATCTAGGCTATTGTTTTAAATAGTTTCGATTGGATAGATCTTCGGGAGATTGGGGCCTTGAACCGATAGCCACGCTGACTCTGCATTCCACGCAGATGCTGCTCGATAAAGGCGTAGCGCCAGTGATTTTGAACGGTAGACCCCAACAGAGGCTCACTATGCTGAAGAACATCACCTGGAGGATCATCGTTTTG
>Ga0210044_10008044_pt1 | contig 13249 bp, 17 predicted proteins | sample CryGey13umfilter_2_FD_183959 | JGI IMG/M metagenome (GOLD analysis project Ga0210044, IMG submission 183959) | Groundwater microbial communities from aquifer in Utah, USA - Crystal Geyser 4/9/14 3 um filter (SPAdes) (version 2) | ecosystem: Environmental > Aquatic > Deep subsurface >... | reverse complement strand
CCACTTTTGCTTTGCTGCTCCACAGGTTTATAAGAAAAACATAAATATTCTGGGTTTCGGTCTTCCGGGTCAGGGCATTGAATTTTTCCTGGCGGAGGAAGACCCGGTATTCGGGGCCTCCGACGTGTACCGCGAGCCACTGGTCTTTAGGCAGCATCCTTGAATTCCTGGGCCCGAGGCGGGCTTTGAGTTCAGCCAGCTGCCGGGCGCGCAGTTCGCCGATCGGCGGCATATCGGCCTGGAAACGGGATTTTTTAGCGAAGGTTATAGCCTGGTCCCCGGCGGCCCCGCTTATATAGGCCAGGCGTTTTTTAACGTCTTCTTTCGAGGGGCCCTGGGTGCAGAGAGAGTCGGCCTTCATTACGTCCTGGAGGGCTCTGTCGTAATCTTTCATGTAAACATAGGAATCGGCGCGGTTCAGGTAGAGCGGGCAGAGTTCCGCGGTTGTGAGACCGGGCCATTTAAGAAGTTTCTCGTATTCGGCTATGGCCAGCCGGTCGCGCTGCATATAGCGCAGGCTGTCGGCATAATGGGAATTATACTGGAACAGTTCGTCGCTGCTGAAGCCTACCGGGTAGGATTGCGCCGCGCTGAGCGTGCGTTTGCAGGATTCGGCCGCTTTCTCGAAGAGGCCCATGAAATACTCGGAAAAACACAGGTATCCCGAGGAGCGCGGGTCCAGCGGGTCGGTCAGGTAGAGTTTTTGGGAAAGGAAAAGGGCGTGGGGGAAGTCCTGGCGCTTAAGGGCTTCTTCGATAGGCTGAAAAAGGATCCAGATATAAGGCCTGGCCCAGCGGTTATTCTCCCGGACAAAGGAGATATAGTCGCTCTTCCATTCGGAGGAGCCTTCCTTAAGCTGGTATTTTATCATCGCCGCGTTTTTATCTATCGAGAAGACCTGTACGTCCCTGAATTGCCAGGCCGGGGCTTTGGCGTAATAATCTTTGCTGTTCTTTACGTAACTCTCCAGGGTGCAGGCGGATTTGGAGTTGCTGGAAAGCAGTTCGTAAGCTTTGTCGAATTTGCCCTCAGAGATATTGGTCAGGTAAGACTTGGCTGTCATGATCAGCCGCAGGCGCGGCAGGGAGGGGGCGGCTATCATGTAAAGGATGCCTAGCAGCACGGATACGAGAATAATTGTGACTACCGGGCCCAGCAGCCGATGGAACAGATTGGCTCTTAAAGGCCTGGGGAGCGGCGCCTGGCGCGGCAGCCGGGCGGAGTCGGGGCTGAGTACGGTGGTGGTGGCGGCCGGCGGCTGCTTGCCCGGAGGCGGCGGCTGAACCGGCGGGGCGGCCGGGGGCTTGGGCGCCGCCCCGGCGGGTTTCCGCCTGAAAGAAGTGGCTCTTTCTGATACGGTGTCCTGTATGGATTCCATCTCCACTTTGAAAGGCTGGTCTTTAGGCGGCCCGGGCGGAAGGTTTTCTTCTTCTGTCCTGGAAGGCGGCTGCAGGGTCAGGACGGAGCCGCACTGGTCGCAATAATTTTTTTCTACCTGGTTGGCAAAGCCGCATTCCCCGCAGATCTTTTCAAGGCGGGTATTGCACTTAAGGCAGGAGTCGCCAAGCATGTTCGGCAGGTAGCCGCACCTGGGACATTTTATTACGGATTGCTTTGCCGTCATCGGTGGGTTATTTAGGCTCTATGAAAAACAGGGGCTGGCCGTATTCTACGGGTTTCCCGTCCTGGATGGAGATTATCTTAAGCAGGCCGTTGGAGGGGGCGGCTACGGTCTTGAAATCTTTGCCCACTTCTATTACGCCTAATTCGGCCCCTGTCTTTACGGACGCCCCTTCCCTGAGGTGATTGGTCTTGCCGGGCCGGGCGAAGCGGAATATCCCTATTGAGGGCGCGAGTACGGGTTCCAGCGTAGAGGTTATGGAGGAATTGTGCTCCGGATTACTGTTCAGTTTGAGGCTTATTTTATCATCACCGCTCCTCCAGGTTATTTCCTCAAGGTCGGTAGTTTCCATCCACTTGGTCATTTTGGTCAGTGTTTTGACGTCCATTTGTTTTACCTCCGTAAAATGTCTAAAGCTGTAACTGCTAAAAGCCGCCTAAAATTATTCCGCGGGTTCCGCCGTATATTACAAGCCCGCTTCAGAAGGGTCGAAGGCGTGCGGCAGAAGTTTGCCGGCCTTGGTAATTGTGACTTTTTCTTTCTTCTCCAGCGGCTGCCAGTCCAGGTAGATCATCTCGGCGTCTTTATGCGCAAATTCTATTATGACCTGCCGGCAGGCCCCGCAGGGCTTGGCTGACTTCGCGGCCACACAGAGGGCCTGTACCTTCTTTTCACCGTGGCTTACGGCCTTGAAAATAGCGACGCGTTCGGCGCAGATCGCCAGGCCGAAAGAAGCGTTCTCCACATTACAGCCGGTATAAATGCGGCCCGATTCCATCAGTACCGCGGCGCCTACGGGGTAGCGGGAATAGGGGCAATAGGCTTTTTTCTGGGCGGTTTTTGCCGCCTCTATCAGTTTCTTGCGCATCGCAAGTTTACCGGCCCCTGCCGCAGGTTTTTTTTTCGCGGTTTTTTTGGCCATTATTACCCCAGTATCAGCTTCAGCTTTTTATAAGTCTTTGGCGGAAAGTTGTCTTTGTGCGTAAGAAGCGAATTTTTAATAAAGGATGGGCAGCCGTTGCGGCAGCCGGCCCCGGCTACCAGCGGGATGGCTTTTACCAGCAGCCGCCGGATGTTTTCCACGTTTGCATGGACGGTTTCCGAGACTTTATGCTGGTTGACTTCCTCCCCTTCTTTCCAGCAATCGTAGTCGGTTACCAGGGAGACGGGGGCGTAATGAAAGCCGGCTTCGCGGGCGAGCTTGGCTTCCGTGGCCATGGTCATGCCGATTATTGAATAGCCCATTTTGCGGTGGAATTCGGATTCCGCCTTGGTCGAGAAACCCGGGCCTTCCATGCAGCAGTAGGTTCCGCCCTTATGGCAGGTTATCCCGAGCTTTTTAGCTTCTTTATACATCATGTCCGAGATATTCATACAGAAGGGATCCGCGAGGGGCACATGTCCTACTATGCCGTCTCCGAGGAAAGTCGAAGGGCGGCCCTTGGTCTGGTCCACGAACTGGTCCGGGAATACGAAATGAGTGGGGGCGAATTTCTGCCGGAGAGAGCCTACGGCGCTGGCCGAGATTATGGTTTTAACCCCTATTGATTTGAGCGCCCACATATTGGCGCGCTGGTTTATTTCTCCAGGGAGCATAGCGTGCTTGCGGCCGTGCCTGGGAAGGAAGGCCACTTTAATGCCGGAAAGGGTACCGAGTATTATTTTGTCGGAAGGACTGCCGAAAGGGGTTTTAATGCTGATTTCCCTGATTATCCTGAGTTCTTTCATCGCGTAAAGACCGGTTCCGCCTATTACGCCTGTTTCCGCAAGTACCTTGTTCGCCATTTTCTATCCTTGGGCCTGAATTAAGTGAAGCTGCCTGGGGGCCGTAAAAAGGGCCTGTCTCCATTAATATTTATTTTATAATAAATAGGGGCAATAAAACACGGCCTTGCCTTGAAAAAAGCCCTGAGCTTTTTTGAAAAGAAAAAAGCCGCGCCAGCGGCACGGCTCTTTCTTTACAGGCCGCCGGTCAGTTCTCGAAACCGGGGTACATCGGGAACTTGGCGCAAAGACCTTTTACCTGCCCGGCTATGCCCTTCAGGGCTTTGTCGCTGTCCTTGTTTTTTATTGCTTCGTCAATGAAGGTGGCGACGGCGGCCATCTCCCGCTCCTTAAAGCCGCGCGTGGTGATAGCCGGCGTGCCTATGCGGATGCCGCTGGTTACCATGGGGGACTGTGGATCGAAGGGGATGGTGTTCTTGTTCACCGTGATGCCGGCCTTATCGAGGGCAATTTCGGCGTCCTTGCCGGTAACGCCCTTGGCGCGCAGGTCCACGCTCAGCAGGTGGCAGTCGGTTCCGCCCGCGACAATACGGTAGCCGAGGGTCTGCAGTTCGCCGGCCAGTTTGCGCGCGTTCTTAACCACCTGCTTCTGATATTCTTTAAAAGAAGGCGAGAGCGCTTCTTTAAAACAGACCGCTTTTGCCGCTACCGCGTGCATCAGCGGGCCGCCCTGGTTGCCCGGGAAATTAGTGCGGTCGATGGCCCTGGCATAGGGCGCCTTTGAAAGTATCAGGCCGCCGCGCGGGCCGCGCAGGGTCTTGTGAGTGGTGGTGGTCATTATGTCCGCGTATTCCACCGGGGAGGGATATACTCCGGCCGCTATGAGGCCGGCGTAATGGGCTATATCCGTAACGAGGAACGCTTTCCAGGCGTCCGCCATTTTCTTAAGGCGTTTCCAGTCCCAGATGCGGGAATAGTTGGAGGCGCCGGCCATTATAAGTTTGGGGCGCTCTTTTTCCATGAGCTTTTCGGCTTCTTCGTAGTCAAGCAGCTCGGTCTCCTTGTTGACGTTCATGGTGACTATCTTGAAATAGCGGCCGGAAAAGTTGAGGGGGTGGCCGTGAGAGAGGTGGCCGCCGTGCGAAAGGTTCAGGCCCATTACTTTATCGCCGGGATTGATGAGCGAGAGGTAAGCCGCGATATTTGCCTGGGTTCCCGAGTGCGGCTGGACATTGGCGTGCTCCGCGCCGAAAAGTTCCTTGGCGCGGTCGATAGCGAGCTTTTCAGCTATATCTACGTGTTCGCAGCCGCCGTAGTAGCGTTTTCCGGGGTAGCCTTCGGCGTATTTATTTGTGAGGACGGAACCGAGGGCTTCCATGACGGCCCTGGAGGTGTAGTTCTCGGAGGCGATAAGCTCCAAATTGTTCTGCTGGCGCAGGACTTCGCCTTTAATGGCTTTGTAAAGCTGGGGATCGTATTTGCGAATCTCGTCGTACATGGTGTTCTCCTTTGTCGGCGCTGAATAAAAAACTAAATCAAAAGACCGCAAGGTGCAGAGTCAGGGGCGGAGAGCGGGCCGGAACGCAAAACGCGCTCGGCCACACCGTGGCCTCGCTCGGTATTCGCCCGCCGCGCTTATGCAAGCGGCGGGCTCAACGACGGTTTTGCTAACCCGGTCCGCTCTCTGCCCATCCCGGTGGGTTCGGCCGTCATTGCTTGCTGCTAATATCCGCGCCGCTGCAGTCGTTGTTGTTATTCTACTTCTTTTTCAGCTTTTCCAGCGCGGCGTTCACGGCGGACTTTATCAGTTTGAAGACTTCAAAGTAAAAAAAATCGTCCCGGCCGTAGGGATCGGCTATGTCGCCGTTGCCGAAGCCGGCGTATTCTGCCAGGACACGGGTTTTTTTTGCGGCGCGGGGATAGCGGGCGATGAGGGCGTCTTTCTGGCGGGAGGTCATTGCCAGGATAAGGTCCGAGCTTTTGACCAGCTTGCCGGTCATGGGTACGGGGACGTGGTTGAAATTTTTTACGCCTTCTTTGGCGAGCAGCGCGGCTACTATTTCGGGCTGGGATATGTCTTTGCGGGCTTCGAGGCCGGCGGAGGCGAATTTAAGGGGGAGCTTCCCGTCGGCGGCGAGTCCGGAGGCGTAGTAATGGGCTAAAACGCTGCGGCAGGTGTTCCCGGTGCAAAGAAAAAGTATTTTTTTCATTTTAAGGTCCGCAAAGAGCAGCGGGGGGGAAGAGAAAGAAAAAAGACGGGGAGCCGCGGGGAAAAATAAATATTCTTAACTAAGCCCTTGTTCCCCGGCCTCCTCCTCTTCTTCGTCCGTGGTTCTGCGGTGAGAACCGGTTCCCGTTTCTTCCTCTTCTTCTTCCGTGTCCGCTTTTTCGGGAGGGCGGAGCAGAACGACTGCCTCGCCTTTTACGTCGCCGGCGGCCTCTATCCTGGAGATAGTATCGTCTATCGCGCCGCCTGTCCATTCTTCGTAGATCTTGCTTATTTCGCGCGCAATTACAGCGGTAATGGCCGGGCCGAATTCTTCCCGGACCATGGCTAGGAATTTCTTCAGCCTGTGCGGAGACTCGAAAACTATTACTGTTTTGTTCAGGGTGAAAGCCGCCTTGAGGGTTTTGAGTATCTTGCCGCGCGAGCGCGGGAGGAAGCCGAGGAAAATAAAAGAATCCGCGGGCAGGCCGGAGCCGGCGGCCGCCGCTATTACGGCGGACGGGCCGGGCAGGGCCGAGACCTTTATCCCGGTGCTGCGCGCCAGGGCCACCAGTTTTCTGCCGGGGTCGGAGATGCACGGTGAGCCGCCGTCGGTTACCAGCGCGGCTGTTTTGCCGGACCTTAGCCAGGCCATCGCGGCGGCTACGGAGCGCTCGTCGTGCTCGTTATAGCGGAAAAGTTTTTTTTGTATTTTAAAATGGTTCAGCAGGTTGACGGTGCGGCGGGTGTCCTCGCAGAACACCGCGTCCACCTCTTTGAGCGCTTCCAGCGCCCTCAGGGTGATATCCTTGAGGTTCCCGATAGGGGTGGGGACTATAAAAAGCATTACTTTATTACGGGCCAGTCTGAATTCTCAAGCGCCAGGAAAGCCTGTACCACCTGCGGATCGAACTGCCTGCCGGAGCCTTTTGTGAGTTCTCCCTCGGCTATATCGCGGCTGAGGGCTTTGCGGTAGGGGCGGTCGCTGCGCATTGCGTCCCAGGCGTCTATGGTGGCCACTATGCGCGCGCCCAGCGGTATCTCCTCGCCTTTGAGGCCTTCGGGGTAGCCCATGCCGTTGAACCACTCGTGATGGTAAAGCACCATCTGGGCTACGGGCCCGAGGAAATGTATGGGGGAAAGTATCTGGTAGCCTATTGCCGGGTGTTTTTTCATCTCTTCGTATTCTTCCTGGGTCAGCTTGCCCGGCTTGGAAAGAATTCCGCCGTCTATTCCGATTTTCCCTATATCGTGCAGAAGGGCCGCGTATTCCACGTAGCGCAGCGTCTGTTCGGGGATATGCAGCTCCTGGGCGAGGCGGCGGGCTTTATGCCTGGCGCGGCCGGCGTGGTCCCCGGTGTAGGAATCCTTGGCGTCTATAACCCGGGCGAGGGTCTGCACCATTTCCAGGTAGAAATTTTCCAGGCTTTCGTAGAGCTTTATGTTTTCAAGGGTTATGGCCGTTTCTCCGGCCAGAAGGGTCAGGAATTTAAGGTCGTAGTCGGTGAAGGACTCTTTGTCGCGCGAGAGGTGCAGGTTCAGGACGCCGAAGGGTTTATCCTTCAGTTTAAGGGGGATGGCTATAAAGGGGTCCCGCTGCTCTTCTTTACCTATGAAGTCTTTGTACTGGGTGTTCTGCTGGGGATCGGTGACAAAAATAGTTTCCCCGGTCTGGAAGGCGCGGCCGGCTATCCCCAGGCCCGGCTTAATGCGGGTATTCTCTATTACTTCCTTTGAAATGTTCTTGGACGCGGCTATCGTGAGTTCATCGGCCTGGGAGTCGTAGATCATCAGGGAACCGCGGGGTGAATTTATGAGTTCGCAGGCGTTTTCCAGCACGGTCCTGTAAAACTCTTCTTTTTTAATGGTTCCGGCGTTGACTATGCCGATTTCATGGATGGTCAGGAGGCTGGTAAGCAGTTCGTCGAACTTGCCCCAGGTGGTTTTAAGCGAGGCTTCGGCTCCTCCCGACCCCGGGGACGGCTTATCAAGGCGCAGGTCGTAAACTTTGCGCAGCAAAGCCCCAACTATAAATAGGAGTATGACTATGACCAGCGAGAGCAGGTATATCATCAGATAGAGAATAGCAAAAGAAGATATAAGAAATCCATATACTATGGATATCGTTGGACGCAGGCGGGAAAAAGGCGGGCGGATAAGGGCGCGGAAGGGCGGCTTAAAACCGCCCGCTGCCAGCCCGGCGGGCCTGGCGCGGGGGACCGTTCGGCCGGCGATTATTGTGTCGGCAACCTGTTAAAGTTTATAATTAGGTTATGAAAAGACGCGTTTTGCGAATTCTCGTCTGCGGGGCTTCAGGCCGGATGGGCCGGGCGGTCCGCTCGGAAATTGAAGGTTCCGTTTTTTTCTCCTATGCGGGCGGGGTGGATTCGGAGCCCGGGCCCGATACTGAGTCCCCGGGTTCTTTCGACAGGCTGCTCTCTGCTGCCGACGCGGCAGTGGATTTTTCCTCACCCAAAGCCGCCTGCGCCTACGCGGCCGCCTGCGCCCGCGCCCGCAAACCTTTTGTAACCGGTACTACGGGCTTTTCAGTTAAACAGCTGGCGGCACTGAAGGCAGCCGGCAGAAAAACTCCGGTTTTCTTCTCTCCTAATATGAGCCCGGCCGTAAACCTGACTTTTGCCCTGGCCGCCCTGGCCGCCAGGCGGCTGAAGGGTTTTGATATACACGTAAGCGAGGCTCATCACACCGCAAAGAAGGACGCTCCCAGCGGCACGGCGCTTCGCTATGCCGAATACATCGCTATCGCGCGCGGCGGCAAGCTTCCGCCCGTAACCAGCGTGCGGGCCGGGGATATAGTCGGGGACCATACCGTGCTTTACGCCGGGCCTCACGAGCGCGTGGAGATAACCCATAGAGCGCATTCCCGGGCCGTTTTCGCGGCCGGGGCGCTTAAGGCGGCTTCCTGGCTGGCCGGCCGGAAGCCGGGGTTTTACGATTATTTCGATCTGCTGGACCTGAAAAAGGCGCTGCGCGGGAAGTGAAATAAAATTTGCCGGCGTACAAAGGAAACTCATGAGCAAGGTTGAATTGTTGAACTGGCTGCTTTTTGCGCTGGGGTCCATAGCCGCGCTGGCGGTCTTCGCGGCTTTCAGGAAGAGTTCTGAAATAATACGGCCTTCCCGCACCAGAGTCCTTGCCAATACTCCGGACCAGTACAAACTCGCCCATGAAACGGTGGAATTCGCCACGGCGGACGGAGTGCGCCTGAAGGGCTGGTATATCCCGGCCGTAGGCGCGGAAAGCGGCCGCACTATAATTTTCTGCCACGGCTGGGGCTCGAACCGCGGAGAGCTGCTGCGAGATACCTGGTTTTTGGCCGAGCAGGGTTTTAACCTTTTTTATTTCGATTTCCGGGTCTCAGGGGAGAGCAAAGGCCGGGTTTCCAGCGTCGGCTACCTGGAGACTCGGGACTTTGACGCGGCCTATGAGTTTCTCCGGGTGAACCGGCCGCACGCCGTTGAGGCGGTAGGGGTGTTCGGAGCCTCGATGGGGGGCTCGGTGGCTATTTACTCCGCGGTAAAATATCCGGAGCTGGCCTGCCTGCTGGCTGAAAATACTTTCCTCTCCTATAATAAAGTGGTAGCCAACTGGGGCTGGCGGCGGATGAAGGCGCCGTATTTCCCGTTCGTCGCCCTTACTTTATTCTTTATAAGGCGCAAGCTTAAAGCGGATCCTGAACTCTACAGCCCCCTCTATAATGTGGGGAAAATAAAGATCCCGGCGCTGTTCATAAACGGCGACCACGACGACCTTGTCCCTCTGCCCGACGCCGAGGCGCTGTTCGGGGAGTGCCATTCCGATAAAAAGCAGATGTGGGTTATAGCCGGGGCTTCGCACGCTAAATGCGCCGAGGTCGGCGGCGAAGTGTACCGCAAGCGGGTGTCGGAGTTCTTCACGGAAAACCTGCGGGAACCCGCCCCGGAAAAAGAGCCCGCGGAAAGTAAAAAATAGTTATTGCAATTCCCCGTCGTCATAATGTAAGATTTACCTAACATCCCCGACGGGGATGAAATTCTGCCCCGGCGGTAAAGCGGGGGGAAGTATAATGGAGGACGTTAAAATGGCAGAAATGATACAGAAAGTCGGGCTCAAAAGGGAAAAGGGTTTCCTTTATTTCATAGACAAAGCCGGAGACATCTCCTGCGCAGTCATGGCCCGCGGCAAAAAGAAAGGCGGCAAGGCCAAGAAAGTTACCAAAATCGGCCTGACGAAAGAAAAGGGCTTCCTTTACTTCATTGACAAGAAGGGCAATATATCCCGCGCTATAATGAAGAATTCCGGCAAGAAAAAGAAAAAATAAATTCTTTTACTTGACGAACCGCCCGGCCAAAAGCCGGGCGGTTTTATTTTGGTAGAATATCGATGTGAAAATAATAATTATCCTCATGCTCGCAGCCGCCCCTGCCTCGGCAGGCTGGGGCCGCGCTGAAAATTCCGCAGCCGGGGCTCTTGTGTCCGGCCGCGCCGAAGTCTCCGTAACCGGTGGCGTGCCGCTGCTTGACCTTCTGGGCGCGCGGGATAAAGCGGCTCTCCCTGTGGTGATAGGGGGGCGGGCTTTTCTGGCATCCGTTGTTTTTGATTCCAACTGGGACGGCTGGTTTACTCTTAAGCCCGCGGCCCCCGGCTTCGGGGCAGGGGCCTGGAAAGAAACCGACCTGGCCCTGGGGGCAGTTTATAAATTTAAAGATCTTGAGCTGAGGCTCAAAGAAACTTCCGGGACCGTATCGATAGAGGCTCCGGACGGCAAGAGGGTCGAGATAGCGGTGACGGGCCTTTTTGACAGGCTTTACGGGAATTCTTTGAAAGTGACTTTCGGCGGCATCGTTACTTACGCGGTTTTCAGGAACCTGGAACCTCTTTCAGGATCAGAGGGCGTGGTAACGCTGCGGACAGGTTCGGACGGACTTTATTATTATTCGGTTACGCAGGATAAGCAGATAGAGGACGCCCCTCGCTGGCTGTTGGCCGTAAACGGCGTTCTTTACGGTCTGCGGGTAGAGGAGGGGTCTTTGCTCTTTCTTTCTAAACCTGTAGAGCAGGCCGGGCCGGCGCTGCCTGGCGGGCGTTCCCGCTGAACCGGCCGCAATAAACGAGGGCGCCCGCTCCGGCGGGCGCCCTTCTTTTTGCACGAAGATAGGCTAGACTTTATTTCCCTTCTTTTCGAGCTTCTCTTTTACCTTCTCCTGGCGGGCTTTGCAGCCGGCGGAGAGGTCTTTGATGTTTTTCTGCAGGCAGTCCCTTAACCGCCCTTCACCGGGCTTTACTCCGGCGCAGAATTTCTCCCGGTCTGAAACGCAGGCCTTTGAGGCCTTAGCGTTCTTCCTGCCGCCTTCTGCCTTGAGCCCGGTTCTCATATTAAGGCCGTATTTAAAACCGGAAGAAAAGCCCTTGTCATAGGCGCCAAGGCAGGTCCCGGCTTTATCCTTGCCGCGTTTCTCCTGCGATACGGTTTTGCGCTCGCTGCAGGCCTGGGATATTTCCTTTTGATGTTCTTTAAGGCAGGCCGCTATACGGCCTTCCCCGGGTTTAATATCTTTGCAGAACTTCGCGGTGTCCTCGGCGCAGGGGCCTTTCCCCTTTTCAGCCGAGGCCGGCTGAGTGAGCGCCAAGCCTAACCCCGCAGAGACCGCGAGAACAGCTAATATCGTTTTTTTCATAACCTTGCTCCTTTTTCCCGTGCACAGGTACAACGGGCAAGGTGCTGGTTTTATTGCATGCCGATGTAAACAAGGCCGCCTTCGGTCTTTACCGGCCAGGTTTTAAGGTCTTTGGTTCTGAGGGCGGGGTCTGCAGGGTTTTGGTGTATGCTTTCGGGAGGGGCAGGGGCCGGGCCGCTGAGGGCCGAGCCGGTGCGGATATCGAACTGGGCGTAATGAAGCGGGCAGGTAAGTATCCAGCCGGTAAGGGCGCCGCGCTCCAGCCGCGCTCCGGAATGTCCGCAGGCGCGCTCTACCGCGTAAAAATCGCCCTCGTAATTGCAGAGAACTATTTCATGGCCGTTCAGGACGACGGCCTTCATTCCTCCGGGCGCAATATCTTTTTCTTCAGCGGCTTTTATGAACATAAGTTCGGTATTTAAACCGTGTTCCGGCGGAAGCGGCCCTCACGCGTGGCTCTGTTTCCTGTTCACGGGTTCCTGATTTTAGATTCTCGATTCCGGGATCTGTCTGAGCTTGCCGGGGTCTGTTACGTCCTTGTGTACGAAAAGGCCGCACCAGCAGCGGCGCATAGCGTTGTAATGCTCCCTGTGGAACGGGATGCAGGGGCAGACCATCTTCATGTTCTCTCCCCTGTCGGTGGTGCGCGCCTGGCACGGGCAGTAAGGAATGCCGGTCTCGGCTTCTATCTGCGCCTCTTGTTCAAGCAGAAAGTCTGCGTCCTCTTCTACGGGCGTGAATTTATAGCCCAGCCTGTCCGCGACAGGAGCGAATAAAAAGCGGAGGGCTTCTTTCCGGGCTTTGATGTTCATTTTTTGTCGAGAAGTTTTTCGAACTCCTCCGGATCGTAGCCCTGTACGCAGGCGCTGCCGATCTTGATAAAAGGAAAAGAGCCGGTGCAGCCGGCGCCGCGCATCTCTTCCATCATCTCGCGCTGGCGGTCCGCGGCCTGCTTGTCGTAGTCCACCGACACAAAAGGAATTTTGTGTTCCTCAAAGTAGATTTTGCTTTTCTTGCACCACAGGCAGGTGCTTAATGCGTAGATGGTAACTTTTTTCATTACAGCCTCACGGATATTATTCCATTGGTTATTTCTACGGGATAGGTTTTTATGCCCAGCTCCGGCGCCCGGGTGAATTTTCCGTCCCGGATGTCGAAGGCCCAGTCGTGACAGGGGCATTTCAGGATATAGCCTTCCAGCTTTCCGGAGGACAGCGGGCAGCCCATGTGGGCGCATCTGTTCTCCACCGCAAAAATTTCCGCGCCGACCCGGATCAGAAGTACCGGCAGGCCAAGCGGAAAAAACGCCGAAGGTTTTTTTTCGGCCAGTTTTGAGAGCGCTAGAATTTCATGACTTGTCCCCATTTCGTAAATTATATGAAAACTTTGCGGTGGTAATTTCCGTTAAAAATAAAAAAAAGAAAAATTCTTGTTGCATTTTTCTATAACAATATATAAAATCAGAACACAGCGCATAGTTGGCGCAAGGAGAAAAAATGCCTAAAGCTAAAAAGAAAGTTGCAAAGAAAGCCGTAAAGAAAGTCGCCAAGAAAGCAGTGGCGAAGAAAACCGTAAAGAAAGCGAAAAAGAAATAATTCGTTAGACTTACGTCGGAAGGCGGCACTAGGGCGCGGTTCAACGGCTCTCAGTGCCGCCTCTGTTTTTGGGGGCAAAGCGGCGCGGATCAGTCCGGCCCGGCAGGCCGCAAGGCCGGAAAAATTAATTGAAAAATTTCACTCCTGAATTCGCGCGAATATGAAAGGGGATTTTTTTATATTAAATCCTGCGGCCGGTCACGGGCGCGCGGGCCGTGCGTGGAACTCTTTAAGCGAGGCCGCGCTCAGGCTGGCTCCGGGCTCATGCTGCGCCGCTACCGAATATCCCGGACACGCATCGGTCCTGGCGCGCGAAGCGGTTCTTGCGGGGGCCGCGCGGCTGATAGCGGTTGGAGGTGACGGAACTTTTAGCGAGATGCTGGAGGGCGTGATGGCGGCTCCCGGGCATCTGCGGCGGGAAGTT
>Ga0210044_10008043_pt1 | contig 13251 bp, 12 predicted proteins | sample CryGey13umfilter_2_FD_183959 | JGI IMG/M metagenome (GOLD analysis project Ga0210044, IMG submission 183959) | Groundwater microbial communities from aquifer in Utah, USA - Crystal Geyser 4/9/14 3 um filter (SPAdes) (version 2) | ecosystem: Environmental > Aquatic > Deep subsurface >... | reverse complement strand
ACACACTGACCGCTGGCGACTACGGCCCAGACTATATACGCCACCGTCTGCAGGTTGGTATTGCGCACCAGCGCATTGGTCTGGAAACCCAATGGTATTTGGGTGCCTATGCCAAGTATCTCGTCGATCTCATGCCTGAAATATGGCAAAGACTAGAGGGGAATCACGAAAAATTCATTGCCTCACTACAGTCACTACTCAAAGTTGTGCTGCTGGACATGGGGCTTGCCATCGACACCTATATCCACGCCGACCGGCGGGCGATTCTGGCGCTCAAAGAATATGCAGAACTGGTGTTCTCCGCTATTCCAGACGGACTGTGCGTTCTGACCTCAGACTTCACCGTGCTTTCTGCAAATCGTGCATTTCTCAAGCGATTCGGTTTGCGTGATGCCGATATTCAAGGGCTATCCCTGCTTTCTATCGTGGCTGCCCATGGGCTCGATACCAAGCTCTGCGAGGTTCGAGAATCCGGCATGACGCAGCGCGATCTGCTGCTTGACATGGGGCTGGTAGGAGAATCTTCGCGCAATCTTGTGCGCGTTACCATCTCTGGCATTCATCTTGCGGAAGAAGAAGAAGAAGAAGAAGAAGAAGCCCGTTTGCTCATGATCGTGGAAGACATCACAGAACAAATTCAGTTACAGCAGGCGCTCCAGGAAAGCGAAACCACACTGTTACGCGCGCAGGAGGTTGCACACATCGGAAGCTGGCGGCTCGATTTCAGGGAGGGGACGCTAACGTGGTCGCCCGAGGTCTATCGAATTTTCGGGTTGCCGCAAAATGAGCTTGTCAGTTTTGAAACTTTCCTCGCTTGCGTCCATCCGGATGATCGTGAAACGGTGGAAATAGCATGGAAGGCCGCGCTCAAGGGTGCAGCCTACCAGATTCAACATCGCATCCTTGCTGGCGATACTGAACGTTGGGTAGAAGAGCGAGCCGAATTCGAAATTGATGCTGGTGGAAATTCATTCAGAGCGATCGGCACCGTTCAGGACATTACAGAGCGCAAGGCCGCCGATACGAAGATTGAACATCTGGCCTTTTATGACCCGCTGACTGGATTACCCAACCGCGCACTGTTCATGGACCGCCTTAAACACGAGCTCTCCGCAGCCGAGCGACGCGGCCAGCGACTTTCCTTGTTATTCCTTGATTTGGACAGGTTCAAGGAAATCAACGACACCCTTGGGCACGACGCCGGAGATCTCATGCTTACGGAAGTAGCGCACCGCTACAGTCAGGCAATGCGGGGAGACGAGACGCTTGCGCGCTTGTCCGGAGACGAATTTGTGATCATCGCATCCGACTCGGGCGAAGCGGCAACCCATATTGCCGAACGCATAGCCCGTGCGCTTGCCGAGCCCATCTCCATCAACGGCCATAACTTCATGATTACGACCAGTATCGGAATCGCCATCTTTCCAGAAGATGGCCGCACTTCCGAGGAATTGCTCAAGCATGCCGATATTGCAATGTATCTCGCCAAGGGCAGCGGCAGTGGCCATCGCTTCTACCGTGCCGAAATGGGCGAAGACATCGCCAGAAAACTTGCCATCGCACAACGCCTCGAAAGTGCGCTCGCCGCTGGAAAACTTCAACTCCACTACCAACCGCAGGTGCGTTTGCAAGATGGCAAGCTCGTCGGCGCAGAGGCGCTGGCAAGATGGCATGACGATGAGTGGGGAGTTATCAGCCCATCGATCTTTATTCCGGTTGCCGAAGAGCGAGGTTTGATTGCAAATTTGGGAGAATGGGCGCTACATGAGACATGTTGCCAAGTACGGCGATGGCAGGAATGTGGGCGCCCAACACCTGGAAAGGTGGCAGTCAATGTCGCGGCCAAGCAGTTCGAGGATGATGACTTCATTGACCGAGTATTGCGGATCGCACGTGAAGCTGCCGTAGCCCCTTCAGCAATCGAGCTTGAGATAACCGAGAGTGGCATGATGCGCGACCCGGAGCGCGCTGTCGAGATCACGCATGCACTGGCATCTGCAGGCTTCGCATTATCCATCGACGACTTCGGCACCGGCTATTCTTCGCTAGCCTATCTCAAGCGATTCCCCGTGAACAAGCTGAAAATCGATATTTCCTTTGTTCGCGACATGCTGAACGACCACAACGATTACTCAATTGTCAGCACGATTATCGCTATGGGCAAGAGTATGGGGCTGGAAACGCTCGCTGAAGGCATAGAAAACGCCAAACAGGCAGAAGTCCTTTTGTCGCTTGGATGCCGACTTGCGCAAGGTTATCATTTTGGGCATCCGGTAGCTACTGACGATTTTGAGAAAAGATGGCTTCGCAACTCTGGTCAATGAGCTGCTGCCTCAGCTCACAACCATGTTTTTCTCTTGTGAACTACCTTGTTTGCCATGGGAGGCATAAAGTTGCATCCGCTTGGCGTCATATCATTGCACTGTGCGGAAAAGACCATCATGAACTTTGACTTCCGCTTTTCGGCCCTTGGACTAAACCGCTAACGCGGTATGGGCGCTACGATTCACGAGTTGCTGCAAGTTGAAACACAGATTCTTTTCCTTGATGTTGTGAGTAAGGCGATCCGCCTTATTTCACGACAGGAGAAATCATGATCACATCCGACCAAATTGTTCAAACCATCTCCCCGCTGCGCCAGCACATGCTGGAAGACATGCGGATACGCAAGCTTTCGCCCAAGACACAATCCACCTACATCCGTGCAGTGCGCAACCTTGCGCGCTTCCTCGGCAGGTCACCGGATACGGCGACGCCTGATGACCTACGGCGCTATCAGTTGCATCTGGTGGATAGCGGTACATGGGCAGCGTTACCGGCAAGCCCAGTCTAGCCATCTGAGCCTCACGCAGCTCAAGTTCATGTCGGCCATCGAACAGTGCCGCACTGCGGCGCTGGGGGCCATGCTTTGCGCTGCGATGCATGCGACCACACCGAGCTGTCCTACAACTCCTGCCGCAACCGGCATTGCCCGAAGTGCCAGGCACGGGCCGCGCAACGCTGGCTTGAGGCGAGACAGGCGGAACTGCTGCCGGTGGAGTATTACCACGTGGTGTTCACCCTCCCGGAAGCAGAGGCTCAGATCGCCTATTACAACAAGGCGCTCGTCTACCGCCTGCTGTTCGAGGTCGCAGGCGAAACGCTCGGCACCATCGCCGCCGACCCCAAGCATCTGGGCGCACAGATCGGCGCGACGCTGGTGTTGCATACCTAGGGTTCGGCGCTCACGCACCATCCCCATGTGCATGGCATCGTGCCGGGCGGTGGTATCTCGAAGGATGGTGAGCACTGGGTCACCTGCAGACAGGGCTTCTTCCTGCTGGTGCGTGTGCTGTCGCGTCTGTTCCGGCGGCGCTTCCTGGAGGAGCTCGACCGCGCATACCGAGCTGGACTGCTGCAGTTCTTCGGCGCGCAGACATCACTTGCCCAGGCAGTGCCCTTCGCCGCATGGCTTGCGAAACTCAAGGAACCGGAATGGGTTGTATACGCCAAGCGTCCGTTCGCCGGCCCCGAGGCTGTGCTGGCCTATCTCTCCCACTACACACACCGGGTCGCCATCTCGAACAGCCGCCTCATCGCGATGGACGAGCGCGGCGTCACCTTCCGCTGGAAGGATTACCGCGCCAAGGGTGCCACGCGACATAAGACCATGACGCTCGAAACGGGCGAGTTCATGCGCCGCTTCCTTCTGCATGTCTTGCCCCGTGGCTTCCATCGCATCCGCTATTACGGGCTCTTATCCAACAGCGCTCGCTCAGACAACATCAAGAAGGTCAGGCGACTGCTCGATGCCGTTGCAGAGGCACAGCCAACCGCCCTTGCAGAGGAGACTGCGTCACATCAAAGGACAGCCTTCGTCTGCCCGGATTGCGGTGAGGAGATGTTCGTCTTCGATGTCGTGGCACGCATGCAGCACATTCGCGCACCGCCTGTCTGGCAGGTCGGATCATGAACGTGCCGCAAACAGCCATACGGCTCGATTGAGATTTGCGTTTTGTTTTACTGATGTTAGCCAAAGCTTTCTCATGCGCATAATCGTTCAACACTTCGATCAATGCCGCTCCGATCTGTGCACGGTGTTCATGCGGCAGTATCACCATGCGTTCGATTCGCCCGTCCGGCGTGATGCGTGCGCAACCGACGGCTCTGCCACTTTTGTTCAGCGCAATACAAGCCGCCGTGGCGGAATCGCCCAAGCGGGAAAGCATCACCATGTCCGCTTGCAATATGTGTTGGGCAACGCTGAAAGTCAGCAGCAGTGGTACAAAGCCACGCCACAACTCACGCCATTTCATCGTGGGATTTCAGACCAGCCGGGGAAATTATCCAGCTCGAACTTCGCTACCGTGAAGTAACCTAACCGCCCTTGCGGCATGGGCAGCGAGTCTTCCAGTTCCAGCCGTTCGACTTCGCGCCCGCCGCTCGCGCTATGGCATTTCCAACCGGCAATCAACTCTGGAAAATCGGCACAGCCAAGCACGATTCCACTGTTGGTGCTGCGATCTCCAGTGGCCCATCGCGCTGCCGAGGCGGCCATCAACGACCGTGCCAATTCGTTGGTCACCTGATCGCGGAATTCCGACTCCAGTAGCCACTGATAAACCCAGATATAAAAAGTCCAGTTCATGGAAAGCTGGCGTGCGTCGGCCCAAGCCATGAAAGGTCGAAAAATGGCCAAACCATCCGGGCCGCACCAATCTAACTCTTGTGGACTTCCAGAGTTGCGCCACGGCCACGATTTTGCCCATTCTTTCTCTCTCCATGGCAAAATTCTCCGGCGACTACTTAACCTCGCTAAAGCCGAAGTCAACGAAGGGTTGAAAATACTTCGTTTATTCTCATATTGTTACTCGCGGACTCGGATGAATGGTTTGACGAAAGAATTGCCCCAGATAAGCAGACGCCACATTTTCAAACTAGACACTACGCGCAATCTGCACCCCCACCCGCGCTAGATCGCCCAACGCCCCTGGCTTCTCAATGCCGATCACAACACGGCTGCAAGGCCATTCCCGCAGCATACACTGGGCAAGATATTCCGCCAGCGCTTCCAGTAAATGGTAGCGGCAAGGTTTGAGCCACTCTGTCAACTGTACCGCAATTTTTCTGCGGGAAAGTTGCAACGAAACGGGTGCAGTCAGATGTATGTCAAAAATGAGAGGCCGCAGCGCCTCCCGCTCCCACTCAAATACCCCGATCAGGGCGTGCAATTCGATACCCGTGTAGCTTTCGGTGCGCATTTTCAGGCGTTCGGTTGATGCGCCACAGCAATCATTTTGAATCATCTCCTCAAGTTAACGATAAACCGAAAACATCCCAGTCAGTCTTGCCGCCTGCTCGCGCACCTGTGCAATGCGGCTGGCATCCTGCGGAGCATCGAGTACATCGGCGACCAAGTTTCCAACGAGACGAGCTTCGTTTTCTCTGAAGCCCCGGGTGGTCATCGCTGGCGTACCGAGGCGTATGCCAGAGGTGACAAAGGGCATTTCTGGATCGTTGGGAATGGCATTCTTGTTGACCGTGATGTTCGCCTCGCCCAGCACGCGCTCGGCCTCCTTGCCGGTGATCTGCTTGGCGCGCAGATCGACGAGCATGACATGGCTTTCGGTGCGCCCCGAGACAATACGCAGGCCGCGCTCAATCAACGTTTCTGCCAGCACGGTGGCGTTCTTGACCACATGTTGCTGGTAAATTTTGAATTCCGGCGACATGGCTTCCTTGAAGGCCACAGCCTTGCCAGCGATCACATGCATCAGCGGGCCTCCTTGCAGTCCGGGGAAGATGGCCGAATTGATCCGCTTGGCGATCTCTTCGTTGTTGCTCAACACAATGCCGCCACGTGGGCCACGCAGGCTCTTGTGGGTGGTCGAAGTGACCACGTCGGCATACGGCACCGGGTTAGGATAGACGCCCGCCGCGATCAGACCGGCGTAGTGGGCCATATCGACCATGAACCAAGCCCCAACCTCTTTGGCAATGCGGGCAAAGCGATCGAAGTCGATGCGCAGGGAAAAGGCTGAAGCGCCCGCAATGATCAGTTTGGGTTTGTGTTCGCGAGCCAAGGATTCCATCTTCTCGTAGTCGATGTCTTCCTTGGCATCAAGGCCATAGCTTACAGCCTTAAACCACTTGCCCGACATGTTGAGATGCATGCCGTGAGTCAGGTGACCGCCTTCGGCTAGGCTCATGCCCATGATGGTGTCGCCCGGTTGAAGCAGCGCAAAAAACACCGACTGGTTGGCCTGCGAACCGGAATTGGCCTGCACATTGGCGAACGCAGCCCCATAGAGCTGCGTTACACGGTCGATAGCAAGCTGCTCGACGAGATCGACATATTCGCAGCCGCCGTAGTATCGCTTGCCGGGGTAGCCTTCGGCATACTTGTTGGTGAGCTGCGAGCCTTGGACGGCCATCACGGCTGGCGAGGTGTAGTTTTCGGAGGCGATCAGCTCGATGTGGTCTTCCTGCCGCTGGTTTTCCTGCTGGATGGCGGCGTAGATTTCGGGGTCGATCTGGTCAACGGCGTAACGGGCACGTTCAAACATGGGTAGTCTCTCAAGAAAAAGTCCCGGCAGCATGCCGGGAGTGTTGTTGCGGAAGTAAACGGATCAGGCCACCGAGGCGCGCAGTGTCTTGGCCGCAGCGACCATGTTGGTCAGCGCGGGGATCACCTCGTTCCACTGGCGCGTCTTCAGGCCGCAATCCGGGTTGACCCACAGGCGCTCGGCGGGTACGCGTTCGGCAGCCTTCTTCATCAATTCGACCATATGCTGCTCTGTCGGTATATTTGGGGAATGGATGTCGTACACACCGGGACCGATTTCGTTCGGGTACTTGAAGTGGTCGAACGCATCCAGTAACTCCATGTCAGAGCGCGAGGTTTCGATCGTGATGACGTCGGCGTCCATGTCAGCGATGGCTGCGATGATGTCGTTGAATTCCGAGTAGCACATGTGGGTGTGAATCTGTGTTTCATCTTCCACGCCGTTCGCTGTGATGCGGAAGGATTCCACCGCCCAGTTCAGATACTTGCGCCATTGCGCCTTGCGTAGCGGCAGGCCTTCGCGCAACGCGGCTTCGTCGATTTGGATCACGCGCACACCGGCCTGTTCCAGATCCAACACTTCTTCGCGGATGGCGAGTGCCAGTTGCTTGCACGACACCGAGCGAGGCTGATCCTCGCGCACGAAAGACCAGTTAAGGATAGTCACTGGGCCGGTCAGCATCCCCTTCATGGGTTTCGTGGTGAGCGACTGTGCATGCTTGATCCATTCGACGGTCATTGCCTTGGGTCGGCTTATGTCGCCGAACAGGATTGGTGGCTTCACGCAGCGTGAGCCATAGGACTGTACCCAGCCAAATTCGCTGAATGCGTAGCCGTTGAGCTGTTCGCCGAAGTATTCGACCATGTCGTTGCGCTCGGCTTCGCCATGCACCAATACATCCAAGTTCAACGCCTCCTGCTCACGCACGCAGCTTGCGATCTCGGCCTGCATTGCGGATTTGTAGGCAGCCTCATTGATCTCGCCCGCCTTGAACTGGCGGCGCGCCAAGCGGATTTCGGCGGTTTGCGGGAAAGAACCGATGGTAGTGGTGGGGAACTTGGGCAGCTTCAGCAGGGCCGCTTGCTTGGCGGCACGTTGAGCATAGGGACTTTGGCGCTGGCCGAGTTTTGCGTCGATCTTGTCCAAGGCAGCCTTGATCACCGGATTGTTGACGCGCGGCGAGTTGCGGCGTGACTCGATGGCTGCGCGGTTAGCGGCAAGTTCGGCCTTCACCGCATCGCGGCCCTGGTTCAGCGCGGTGGCGAGTACGGAGATTTCGCCCAGCTTCTGCTTGGCGAAAGCCAGCCAGGACTTGATCTCAACGTCGAGCTTTTGCTCGCTGTCCAGATCTACGGGTATATGCAAAAGAGAACACGATGGTGCAATCCACAGGCGATCACCCAATCGTTCAGCGATCGGCTCCAGCCAATCGAGCGTCGCGTTCAGGTCGTTCTTCCAGATGTTGCGACCGTTGATGACACCCAGCGACAGCACCTTGTGCGACGGCAACAGGTTGAGCAGCGGCTGGATTTCGTCGCGTGCGTTGATGGCATCCATGTGCAGGCCCGCCACCGGCAGATTGCAGGCGAGATACAGGTTGTCCTGCAAGGTGCCGAAATAGGTAGCCAACAGCAATTTGACACGGCTGCTCTTCAGGTGGTGGTAAGCCAGGTTAAACGCATGCTGCCAGCGGGCCTCCAGTTCGGTGACGAGCACGGGTTCGTCAATTTGCACCCAGTCCGCCCCTTGTGCAGCCAGTAGCTCCAGAAGTTGGGCGTAGACTGGAAGCAAGCGCTCCAGCAAAGCTAGTTTGTCGGTGTCGTCCTTGGCTTTGCCAATCCATAAATAAGTGACCGGACCGATGATGATTGGCTTGACCTTGATGCCTTGGGCCTTAGCCTCATCCATTTGCTGGAGCAGGCGCGAGGCATCCAGCTTGAACTCGGTATTGGCGGTGAACTCCGGGACGATGAAGTGGTAATTGGTGTCAAACCATTTCGTCATCTCGCCTGCAGACACGCCATCGCAACAGCCTACTTGTTCTTCGGTCCCGGCAGCGGAGCAGCCACGTGCCACGCGGAAGTAGTTATCCAGTTGATCGCCGTGAAAGCCGCGCACACGCTCGGGCAGATTGCCTAGCGTAAAGCTCATATCCAGCACCTGATCGTAGAATGCGAAATCGCCCACTGGTACTAAGTCCAAGTGGGACTGATTTTGCCAATGACGCTGACGAAGTTGTGCGCCTTGCGCTTTTAGATCGTCGCGGGAGAGCAGACCTTTCCAGTAAGACTCAAGCGCGAATTTGAGTTCGCGCTTGGCACCGATGCGAGGAAAACCCAAATTATGTGTCTTAATCATTTTTTGCTTTCATTTTAAGAGTGAGAGATGAGTGCGCATGGTAAGGTTGGTTAATCATGAAATATAATGATATTATTTCAATAATTGATTACTTGCATTCATGGATCGCAGTGCTTGAAAGAATACATCTGGCTATCGTGCGGGAGGTGAGCCGCCAAGGGTCGCTGACTGCGGCAGCTAATGTGCTGTGCTTAAGCCAGTCGGCATTGAGCCATACCGTCAAAAAACTGGAACATCAACTGGGTATAGACATATGGCTTAGGGAAGGCCGAAGCCTTAAGCTGACCCAGGCTGGCGAATACCTATTGGGAGTAGCTAATCGGGTACTGCCACAACTGACCTATGCAGAGGAACGCATGAGGGAGTATGCGAAGGGCGAACGTGGCACGCTACGCATAGGCATGGAGTGTCATCCCTGCTATCAATGGTTGCTCAAGGTCGTGTCACCCTACTTGGCGAACTGGCCCGACGTGGATGTCGACGTCAAACAGAAGTTTCAGTTTGGCGGCATCGCTGCGTTATTTGGCTACGAGATTGACCTGCTCGTCACGCCAGATCCTTTGTACCGGACAGGGTTACACTTCGAGGCGGTATTTGACTATGAGCAAGTATTGGTGGTGGGGCGCAAGCATCCCTTGGCGGTAACTTCGTATGTCAAGCCTGAACAGCTGGCTGATGAAATCCTGATTGCGTATCCCGTCGCTATCGACCGACTCGATATTTATAACCAGTTTCTCATGCCGGCAGGCATCATTCCAAAAAGGCACAAGGTTATCGAAACAACCGACATCATGTTGCAGATGGTGGCGAGTGGACGAGGCGTGGCCGCTTTACCGCGTTGGTTGGTGGAAGAGTATGCCGACAAGGTTGAAATTACTCCAGTTAGCTTGGGAGCAATGGGTATCTCCAAGCAGATATTTCTAGGTGTGCGCGAGACGGACATCAATATTGACTATCTCAAAGCCTTTATTGGCTTAGCCCGGCAGCCGCTCTTCAAGGCCGTCAAGGAACAGAACAGTGTTTCTGACTGAGAATTTCGAACGCCATGTTGGACTCCTTAGGTTCGGTGAGATTGACCATGCGTATTTTTCCAGATGGTGCACGGACGTTCTGGGATGAATAACGCACGAATACTTGGATATTCGATAGAGGCCGTTCCAGAGCCGGTGAACGGAATGGTCGCGATGGCAAATACGGAGTCTCAGTGCTTAAACGAGCGTGGACGTTCCAGAGCCGGCGCACGGAACGGTAGCAGGTGGAACGGCATCTATTTGTGCGCCCCCTCGCGAGAGCCGTTCTGTAACCGGTGTATGGAACGGCAAGATGGAGTCGCTGGACTGGAGCGATGTGAAGGTCAGATGGATGTAGAGCGGCGGCTGAGTAAGATTCAAATCCGCCGGAGACAGAGTGATCAGAAAACCGCGCCAACACTGGAAATTCCTTGGAAAACTGGTTCTTTCGATGATGGTTACGAAACCAAGATTCAAACCCGGCAAGGGAATCTTGGAACCGATCTACCCACATTGCTCGACCTTCTCGGTAAAGATCAGTTTTAACGCTCACCCACCGGAAAATCCGGATACCCTTTTTTTGAACTGGGCGGATACTAAAGCCCTCTCGCAAGCAAGGGAATGTAACAAATTGTCGCGCGACAAAATGTCGCAGCGATTGTCAAGACACGTCGCACGGCTATATCGGCACCTCTGTCGCGGTGTGCCTGCGACACGGCCATCGAGGTTACCGCCCCTACCGCCATCGTCAGCAGCAGTGGTACAAAGTCACGCCACAACTCACGCCATTTCATCGTGGGATTTCAGACCAGCCGGGGAAATTATCCAGCTCGAACTTCGGTACCGTGAAGTAGCCGAACCGTCCTTTTGGCATGGGCAGCGGGTCTTCCAGTTCCAGACATTCGATCTCACGACCACCATTCGCGGTATGGCATTTCCAACCGGCAATCAGCTCCGGGAAGTCGGTACATCCGAGCACGATTCCGCCGTTTGTGCTGCGGTCGCCATTTGCCCAGCGCGCCGCCGAGGCGGCGGTCAACGACTGCGCCAATTCCCTAGTCACCTGCTCGCGGAACTCCGACTCTAGTAGCCACTGATAAACCCAGATATAAAAAGTCCAGTTCATGGAAAGCTGGCGTGCGTCGGCCCAAGCCATGAAAGGTCGAAAAATGGACAAGCCATCCGGGCCGCTCAGTTCCAGCAGCTCCGGGCAGATGTCGAACAATACGTGCCAATAAACCCGCAGACTGGTATCGATACGTACAAAGGCGCGCGAGTCGCGCGGGTAGTCCGCTTGTCTGGCCGGAACCATCAGCGCATCCAACAATTCGCTATCTATCGTGCGATTTTCAGACATGACTCACCGCCTTGGCATCGCCGAATATCGCGCGTAGTTTACGCAAGTCCGCGACGATGGCGTCATACTCAATATTGACATCGCGCTCGTAGGTCATGGTAGCACCTGGCTTATCGAAGCGCTCTTTGTACCGTTCCAGAAACGCCAGCGTATCGGAGGAAAGTTCGCCGTCGTGGGTGTCAAGTACGACTTTTGGTTCGAGTATGGAATAGTTGTAACTCCCCACATGGAAATGGGGGGTGGAATCAATGAGCGTTTCCCAAGCGTCTAAGGCAAGACCACAATTGTGGTGGGCACAAACCGCGTTAGAGGCATCGAAAAACATACCGCCCCCCGTTTCTTGCGTAATGCGTTCGAAGAACCCCGGCGCATCGCAGCCGCTGTCCATGATCGACGGATAGTTTTCCAGATAGAGCCGTTGTCCGAGTTTTTCCTGCCACCGCTCGACCCGTTGGCGCACCGCATCATATTCGGACCGATAATCAAGCTCCGCCAGATGATAGAGCTGCCGTCCGTTATGGTTGAAACGGGCGACGTGATCGGATACGTACATCGGCTTTAAAACATCAATATAGGTACGCAGTCGCGCAGCCATTGATTCAAGGTATTCGGGATCGCTTTCCAGAAATTTGGAGAACATGATATGAAATCCAATAGGGCAATCAAAAGCTCCAGCCAATTCATGCGGAGGAACATGAAGAAAATTGTCGATCAACAACTCGCAATAATCTACCTCGCCTTCCCTGATCAGTCGCTGTACCAGGTCAAGGGTGTTGCCTAATGTAAAATTCAGACCTATCTGCATAACAACTCCTCTACTCGAGAAACAAAACATGACGAATGAAAACGCTGCCTCTGCTCCCGGAATAAACGCCGGAAGCGGAAGCAGCGAAGCTTTACTTAGTTCACGCCAATCGCTGCGCAACACGAACCACAGCACATGCCGGCACGACCAGGTACGTTGATGCTTTGTTTCTTGGTGATTTTGATTTTCATTGTAAGACTCCTTTAAAGTTTCGATCACGGCGGAATATTTTGATACAAATGTGCACATGATCCGCCGACACATGTGCCCACAAACCATGATCCTGCTGTATTACGAACTCGTGAAAATTCTCCCGGGATATTTGCGCTCCGCTCCGGCACTTCACTGCGCACTAATCCTGGTTAATCAAACGTAATATTTGCTTTTACCCAAAGATTGCGTCCCGGCTCGTTGATGCGAACATTGAGGGGATTAAGATAACCGGGAGCTGCTGCCCCTGCTCCGTTCAGGTTTTCCGAATACACCTTGTTCAACAGGTTATCAACACCCGCAGTAAGCTGAACGATCTTGGATGGCTTCCAACCGGCATTGAGCGAAAGCACGCCAAAGCCGCCGGTCCTGCCGCGATCCTGGCCATTCATCACAATATTACCGGAACCGGTATCGAACCGATTTTGCGCAGCAACCAGGCGTGACAGAACGCCGAAAGAATAAACTTTGTCGTCGTAGTTTGCGCCCAAGCGAACTTCCAGCGGGGGTTGCTGTGCCAATGGCTTGTTGTCGGTATCGTTGGTAGCGTGAACGTAAGCCAATGTAGCATCGACCTTCCAGCTATCCGTAACCCGGTAAGACACATCCGCCTCCGCACCCATCGTCGTCGCATTAATGTTGCGAGTCAGGGTAGGGGCTGGCAGCCATCTGATCAGGATGTAGTCCGTCACCTTGCCGTAGAAACCGGCAACCGAACCCGACCATGCGCCGGTTTTCCAGTTCATCCCCACATCAAGCTGGTCAGTCTTTTCCGGCCTGGTATGTTGGCGCGCGTTTAAAACTGACCACCTGTGCGCGTTGAATTTTGACCAGGCGTATTTGCATCGGATTTGATCCGTTGCTGTGGATAAGTCTACCAGACTGGAATGGTGTAGCGCCTCCTGTTCAAGTGGGTGGATGAGTCGGGAGTGATCTCCCGGCTACTGTTTTAGAACGGCTCCTCCT
>Ga0210044_10008039_pt1 | contig 13256 bp, 10 predicted proteins | sample CryGey13umfilter_2_FD_183959 | JGI IMG/M metagenome (GOLD analysis project Ga0210044, IMG submission 183959) | Groundwater microbial communities from aquifer in Utah, USA - Crystal Geyser 4/9/14 3 um filter (SPAdes) (version 2) | ecosystem: Environmental > Aquatic > Deep subsurface >... | reverse complement strand
TTAGTACTACAACCGTACTTAGCTCGGGGCAGGTCTCCGACCGCCCCGAAACGCTTGACCGGAAGGTCTTAGCTCGGGGCAGGTCTCCGACCGCCCCGAAACGCTTGACCGGAAGGTCTCAAAGGGCTGCGAATCCACGGGATTCGAGGAGACCTGTCGGTCCGGGGAGCGGCGGGGTCAGGAGACCCTCGCCGAGCACAGTTCGGCCGAGTCACCGGCGCGACCCCGGACGGCCGGCGGGCCGGAGAGACGTTGGCAGACAGCTTAGGCGCCGCGCAAGGCCGCGACCGGCGCGGTGTCACCGGCCTCCTCAACTCCGTCGCCAAGCTGCCCCACCAGCTCCTGCCCACCGCCACCACGCTGAACGTCAAGCTCGACCCAAAGCTGCTGGACACCGACGCGGGGATCGGGAACGTGGCAGCTCTCATTCGGGCGCACTTCGAGCAGGGCGGGCAGCAACTGCAGTTCAACCTGGTGAACCGGGCGACACTGCTCGATGCCAAGCAGCACCCCGAGAAGCACGCCGACCTCATGGTCCGTGTCGCCGGCTACAGGGCCCCGTTCACCTCGCTGTGGGACGACCTGCAAGACGAGATCATTGCGCGGACAGAGCACGAGCTGGGGCGTTGACTGTGCTCCCCACCTACCACGCGCAGACGCGCGCCAGCATCGGGTTGTAGAACGCAGACAACCTCCGCGCCAGCAACTGCGTCAAGTCGGCAACGGTCTCGCGGTACTGTGGCTCGCCGGCCACATTCCGGCACTCGCCCGGGTCGGCGCGATGGTCGAACAGCTCCACGAAGTCGCTGGCGGGGTACCACGTCAGTCGGTGGGCGGCATCGTAGACCGTGTGGTTCACGGAGTTGGGGTCGCCGTTGGCGCTGAAGGCGAAGGCGTAGTGCTCGTTGCCCGCGCGCACGACTTCGGCGAGGTCGCGCCCGTGCAGCCCAGCCGGTGCGGCCACACCCGCCAGTGCGGCCAGCGTCGGCAGGACATCGCAGTTGCTCACCGGCAGGTCCACTTGCGGAGGCAGCCCACTGCCGGGAGCGTGCAGCACCAGTGGCACGTGCAGCAGGGAGTTGGACGCTCCGACGCCCTTCCGCAGATGCCCGTGGTCGCCCAGGTAGTCGCCATGGTCGCTGGTGAACGCAATCACTGTGTCCTCCAACAGCCCGGCTTCCCGCAGGGCTCCGACGATCATCCCGACAGCCAAGTCGAGCTGGTGCACCATCGCGTGGGTGTAGCGAACGGCGTGCTTCACCGCCTGCGCGCTGGTGCCGTCGAGGCGCTGCTGGTTGAGGGCCAGGACCGGTGAGCCGGCCATGCCGTGGCCCTCGGGGTCCACGGGGTCGGGGACCTCCAGGTTTTCGAACGCCTCCGCAATCTCCCGGCACGGCGTGAACGGATGGTGCGGATCGGGAAAGCCGACGAAGGCGAAGAACGGCGGCTCGCCCTCTCGGCGCGACCGGAGGTATTCGACCAGTTGCTGCGCCAGCCAGTGTGTGTGATGCAGCTCGAACGGCAACGACGAGGCATACAGGTCGCCGATCTCCGGGAAGAGCCGCCCGGCCCGCTCCTGCGACAAGCGCGCGAGCGCGTCGGGGTGCTCCCGCTTGAGCCACTCGCCATAGTGCCCCGCGTGGCACGTTCCCTCCCCGTGCCCCAACGTCAGCGCCACCCGCTGGAACCCGTAGTACGGCCCCTGCCAGTCGGCGAACAGGCCGCCGCTCCAGTTGGCGGTAGTCTCGGGGTAGCCGTACGACTCCGGCGCAAGGTACGGCGTGAGATGCAGCTTGCCAAAGCTGGCCGTCCGGTACCCCGCCGCAGCAAACACGTCGGCCATGGTCTGCGGCTCCGGCACAAACCCACCGAGGCCCGTCTGCGACCGTTCGCGTTCGTTCCGACTGTCGTAGGCGGCGTACTCCCGGCGGTTCAGCGCCACCCCGTTACACCACACGTTATGCCCCGGCGGGTAAAGCCCCGTCAACAGGCTCGCCCGCGACGGCGAGCAGATGGGATTGCCGACCACATGGCGGGTGAACAGCGTCCCGCCGGCGGCCAACCGGTCGAGGTTGGGTGTGCGGGCCAACGGATTGCCCCTGCACCCCAAGCTGTCGGCGCGTTGTTGGTCGGAGTGGAGGAGGATGACGTTCTTTGGCATGGGTGGGTACCTGTGCTTTGCTGTTGAGTGTGGGGTCCAGGCGTCCTGCGAGGAACCTGCCGGAGGGAACAGTGGCAGTACCAGATCCAGGGGGCCGCCAGGCGCCCATGGAGGGGCTATCTGTCGCTGCAAGGCCGCTACCGCAGCACGAACACCCGTGCCTCGCCCGGTTCCAGATTCACTGCCAGCACCGTCGTCCCGGCTTCGTGCTCCGGCTTCGCTCTGATCCCTCCGTCCACCGTCGCGTCCACGACCTGGGTGAACTCGCCCCGGACCTGAACTTGGCCAACGACGGTCCGCTGGGCGTCGCCGTTCAGCACGATCAACAGCCGGCTGGAATCGGGCAGGGCCCGGAGCATCAGCTCCAGGCGGTTGTCGGTGGCGACTGCTGCACGGTCGCTGAGGGCTGCGTCTACGGCGTCGCACACTGCGCCGGCGATTGCTTCGACGCTGCCCTGCAGTGGCACCCGGACGTGGCGGCCCTTGTTGTGGTTGGCGTCGGACGGCTCTGGCGCTTGCGGGTGACCGAACTCGTCGTGAATGGCGAACGGCCCCAGTGCGACCAGCACTCCGCCCGCCTCGACCCAGTCGGCCAGCCGTTGGCGGACGGTCTCGGGCAGGTAGGGCGCCACTGGGACCACGATCACGCGCACCTTCGACAGCGACTCGTGCCCGTCCACCAGGTACCGTTCCGGGCAGAACGCAGGCCGGTTGAACCGCACCAGTCCGCGAGCGCCCCACATGAGGTTGCGCCAGAGCAGACTGGCAGCGCGGGCCCGCAGTGCTTGCTCGGAGGTTTCCGCCCTGGGCGCCCGATCCGACCAGATATGCTCGTCGTTCCAGAGCGGCCGGCCGTTGTAGCGTGCAAGGCTGTACAGGTACGGGAAGGCGGCGTCGGTGTGGAACGACAGAATGTCCCACCCAGCCTCCGCCATGCGCGAGAGATCGACGGCGCCCAGAGGATCGCCGAACAGGGGCGTGGTGAACTGCGGGATCACCGGGCGCGTCGGGTCGCCCCGGTGGAGGGCTGCCACCATCTAGCGGAAGTACTCCGCGTGCTCGGCTGCCCGGAACTCCTGGAACGCTGCCAGCAGCGCCACCTCCGGCCCTTCCCGGCTTGGCTCGCGGCGGTGTAGGAGGGGCGGTGGCGTGATCCCCGCGAAGGAACCGTAGCGCGTCCCCCACTTCCCGTTCAGCGTCTCGATCGACGCGTAGGTCTGTTCGAGGCGATGCCGGAACGCTACGACCGCCGCTCTTGAGTACCCCCCGTAGCGGGCCTGCACCTTGGCGCTGTTTGGCTCTGACACGTCAAATCGGAGCGCTGACTCCTCGACCAACTCGTATCCCAGAATCCGCGAGTCGCCTCGGAGCGCTGAGGAAACGCCTTCCAGCCATCGGCACACCTCCTGCCGGACTCGTGGGTGGAAGACGTTGATCGTGTTGTTGATTCGGGTGCGCTTCTGCCAGTTCCCGTTGGCGTCGTGCAGGTACAGCGCCTCGCCGATCTCCCCCCACAGCCCGTCAACCGTGTACTGCGGCTCCAGCCAGACCAGCAAGGGGAACCCCGCCTTGTCGAGCCGGGCGGCCACCGAGGGGATCAGCGCTGGATCGGTGACGTTCAGGGCCAACTGGTTTGGCGGGCAGTATCACCCGAACCACGGGCTGAACGCTTGCACGCCGAGCGTGTGGAGCACCTCCTGAAGGCCGGTTTCGGCCGTCCAGCCGGGCCACTTGGCCTGCGGCGCCAGACCGGTGAAGACGAACTGAGCGGTGAGATTGGCGCGGCCCGCCGCGGAGAGAGGTGCCAGCGGGGTGAACGGTGGCCGCGGCTCCCAAGGCCCGAGGCGCGCCCGGAGTTCTGCCTGGAGCTGCCCCACGGCGGCCTTCGCGACCCTCGCCGCTGCGGAGGCAGTGGCGAGCGCGTCGGTCACGTCGCCAAGTGGCGGCGAGGGGGAAGGAGCCTCGACCCTCAGCAGGGCCCGCACCTTGGCCAGTGCGTCTTCGCCCTGGCCGACGCACCGTTGAGCGTCCGTCGACGGCGCGCCGGTTGACTCTGCGTAGCGGACGGCGGCGCGCAGGGACCGCAGGGCGTCTTCCAGGACCGCCTCCTGCACCAGCGCCCGGGCATACTGCCGGGCGAAGTCCGGCGTCTCGGCAGCAGCCGCGTCGCTGAAGCTCTCCGGGAGCTGAAGGAACAGCACCCACATCGCCAGCGGCAGCAGGCTGTTGGGCTGGGTTGTCAGGTGGTGGGTGGTCACCGGTGGATCTCCACGTGAGTGGCTGGATGGTCGTCGGCAACAAGTGTAGCAGTCGGGTCGGTCTGCAGCCACCTCTGACAGCAGGGAGACGGGATGCCGGCAGCGAACTGAAAGAAGCCGAGCGGCTGCGTGCCCGCCGCCGAGGACGAAGACACATGACTGTTGCCTGCTCCACAATCTGCGCAACCGCCACCGGTCTGGACGAGGCGCTTCAGAAGATCGCCGCGACGGGCTTCCGGGACGTCGATCTGATGGCGTTCGCCAACTGGGCGCACTTGGCGCCGGCCGACATTACCGACGACCCCGGAAAGGCGGCGGCGTTCGTCGCTGAACTCCTGGACCGACACGGCTTGCGGGCGGTGGCGATGAACGTCGGTCAGTCCTACCCGACCAACACGAGCGATCTTGCCCAACGTGCTCAGAACCTGAGGGAGCTTCGGGCAGTGGCGGCGTTCGCGGGCCAGTTGCGCATCCCGGTCATTGCCCTGCAGCCGGGGCACAAAGACGCCGGCTGCAGCTACGACGAGGCGTTCGCCCTGTCGGTGACGGCGTTTCAGGAGATCACCGAGGCCGTCGCCGGCAGCGACCTCGCCGTCACCTTTGAGCCGCACTCCGGTTCGGTCGCGGAGACGTACGACTCGATGCAGGCCCTGCTCGACGCCGTACCGGCGTTGGGTGTCGCGTACGACCCGAGCCACTTTGTCGCGATGGGTCTCGACGTCGCCGAGAGCGCCTTCCTACTGCCGCGCACCGCCCACGTCCACCTGCGCAACGCCGTGCAGGGGAACTTTCAGGCGCCGATGGACAAAGGCACCCTCGATTTCGCGTGGGTGGTGGAGCAACTCAAAGCGCACGGATACGACAGGGCACTTGCCATCGAGTACCTCGACGGGCGGGAGGACATGCCAACCGTGAGTGCCGACATTGTGCAGCTCAAAGAGCTGCTGCTCAGCCTGACCGTGGGGTGATCGGTTGGCGGACCACGTGCAACCCTGACTAACTCCGAATCCTCACTGACAACGCTATGCATGAATGCGCTTTGGCCGAGGCAGTCGTCGCTGCCGCCGTGAAGGCGGCGGAGGGGGAAGGGCTGCGCCGGATCACTGCGATCAACCTGAAGATCGGGGAGTTGCAGCAGATCGAGCGCGAGATCTTCGAGTTCGCGTTGGAGGAGGTCCTCCCCCCACAGACTCCGCTGTTGCAGGACACCGAGATCAACCTCGAGACCGAACCGGCAGAGCTGCAGTGTCGCCCGTGTGAGCATGCCTGGCTGTTGGGCGACTCGCTGGAGACGTTGACCCACGACGAGCGAGAGGCCATCCACTTTGTCCCGGAGACCGCCCACGTCTACGTCAAGTGCCCGAACTGCGGCAGCCCCGACTTCGAAGTGATCAAGGGACGCGGCGTGTCGGTGGACTCGATCACCGGGGAGTGAGGCGCATTGGATCCGCGACTGGAAGTCATCGACCGACGGCTGGAGAAGATCGACCGGATCGTTGGCGTCACCGGCGGCAAGGGCGGCATCGGCAAGAGCTCGGTGGCGTGCGGGCTGGCGGTGACGCTGGCACAGTGCGGCAAAGCCGTAGGCTTGCTGGACCTCGACTTCTGCGGTCCGTCCACGCACGTGATCCTGGGAATCAAGGACGCGCAGTTCGTGGAAGAGCGAGGGCTCATCCCGCCGCTGGTCCGGGTGTCGGGTGCCGACCACGGCCTCCGGTTCATGTCGATCATCCACTTCGTCGGCGACAGCGCCTCGCCCCTGCGCGGCACCGACGTGTCCAACGCGATGATCGAGCTGTTCGCCATCACCCAGTGGGGCAAGTTGGACTACCTGATCCTCGACATGCCTCCCGGTCTCGGCGACGCAGTGCTCGACACGGTCCGGCTGATGAAGCGCGCGGAATTCCTGGCAGTCACGACGCCGTCGGTGGTCGCCCTCGAAACGGTGAAGAAGATCCTGCGGCTGCTCATCGATCTCAAGCGCCCGGTGATCGGCGTCGTAGAGAACATGCGCCGCGGGGACGAGCCCTCGGCGCAAGCCGCCTTGGCGCCCCTCGGCGTGCCGTTCCTGGGCGCCCTCCCGTTTGACGAGGCGTTCGAGAGATCGCTGGGGGACATCGCGACACTCTCTGAGACGCAGTTCCTTCAAGCCCTGCGGGGCATTACGAACGAGGCGCTACTTCGCCTGTGACCGTCCAGAGACTCTCACGGCGCCCAGACGTACACGTGCACTGCGTACGGGCCAAACGTGTCCGCGAACCCGCCGTTGGCGCCGGTCAGCTCGCGCTTCTCAAACGGCAGCGAGACCTGGGTAACCGGTCCAACGGTGAAGCGCGCCGTGACTCTCGCGTCCGCCGAGTTGGCGGCGATCAGGTAGCGCTTGCCGGCGTGGTCCTTCAGCAGCATGCTGATACTCGGGTGACCGAGGGCATCTTCCTTGGCACCGGCGACGATCTCGGGCGCGGGTGGCTGCGGGCCGGTTCGTTCGGTCAGCAAGTCCTGCAGTTGGGACAGTTCGCCGGCCAGGTTGCAGATGGTCTGCCACGTCTCGGGCGTGTCGGTGACTCCGTGGTTGTCGCCCCAGCCGCCGTATGTGTACCAGGTGATTCCGTTGGCGCCGTGGATGAGCGAGAGGTAGCTCATTGCCCACAGTTCTGCTCGGGTGGGGTAACGCGGCCAGCCCCAGCCTTGGAAGTACTGCACGATGGCCCAGATCGTCTTCCCGCGGGCTCCAGACTTTGCCAGGTCAGCTCGGACGGTCTCCATGTCGGTGATGATCTGCGGGACGCCGCGGTTGCCGTCGTCGCGAATGGGATATAGCTCGGGCAGGAAGCCGTCGGTTGAGTCGACGTAGTTGGTGTACCGAGAGCGCGGCGGCCCGCCAACGCCGTCTGCCTGAACGGTGAGGTGCGCCGGGTCCACGTCGTGGATGGAATCAGTGAGGGTCTGCAACTCGCCAAAGCCGACGTGGCTGGCGGTGTCGTCAGCGAGGTACCAGGCCAGCAGGGCTGGCTGCCCTTCCTCGCGGACAACGTCCCAGAGCACCGCGTCGGTGTCGGTGCAGTTCGCCCCGGCATCCGAAGCCACGAACAGCTTGAGCCCGTGCTTCGCCGCGGCGGCGTAGAACTCTGCGAAATCGGGACCGCGCTGGCTGCTGTAGGTGTGGGCGAAGTTGAAGCCGGCCGCCTTCAGGTCGCCGAACGCCTTGTCTAAGCTGTCGTTGTTGAACGGCTTCTTCCAGACCGCGTACAGACCGAGGGGGAAGAACGGCCTTTCGTCCACCAGCACCGTGCCGTCGTCCCGCGTGGTGACCACGTTCTCGGTGCGCGGCGGCCGGATCAGCACGTGCCAGGTGCGGGTCAGCGCGTTCCCGGCGAGGTCCGACACCTCCACCCGGACTTCGTGCAGGTTGGGGGCGTCGTTCGGTCGGTTGGGGCGTGGACCGTCGAAGGTGACCTCGGCAAGATCGAGGAACGCGCCGTCGTGGAGGTTCGGGCTGTCGAAGCCGAAGGCGAGCTGCGCATGCATGGCTTGCGCAGGAGCCGTGAGTTGGTACGTGTCCTGATGCCACTCCGGGTTGGCGTCGCCGAGGTCGAGTGGTGCCCGGTCGCCGACCGGCGCGTCCTGCGCACCCAGCCAGGTCACGCCGCCGCTGAACCCCGGCTTGCCGTTCATCGCTCCCTTGAGGTTCAGTGTGTGGCGGGACCAGTAAGCCAGGGCGTACCCCGCTCCGGGCTCGATGGGTATCGGCGGCGACTGAATGCAGAACGCCGTGTCCACTTCGCCCGCCTCCCGCGTCAGGTGGAGACCCGGCGGCGAGTCGGGTGTGCGGCGGGCGGTTCGCTCGAGGGTCAGGGCGTTCTGGTAGTTGTTCACGCGCCAGCGGGAGACCGCCGCCTCCAATGGCGGCGGCGCGAGCGGGGCCGCCGGTCGGTACACAGCTCTGCCGTCGTCGCGCGACAGTTGACCGGTCACGTCCAGGCCGTCAAGCTTCACCCGCAGACTGCGGCTGTCGACGCCGCTCTCGTCGGCGAGGCGGAACCAAATCGGTGCGCTGGCATCTGCGGTGCGCGTCGGGCTCCGCTTGACGACGGCCGGCGGTGTTGTGTCCAGTCCGGCCCAAGGGCCGTCCGTGGCTTCAGCAAGTCGCACGCTCTTCAGTACCGGTGTGAGGGCCGAGTTGTCGGTGTTGAGCAGCGCCCTGTAGCGAAGCCACGGGCGGACTGCCTGCGCGGCCGGCAATTCGCCGTCATGCGTGAAGAAGCTTCGCGCCGTGCCGTCCGGCCCGAGGAACTCCGACCAATCGCCCGGCCCGCCGGCCTCGTCGGCAGCACTCGCTACCTGCAGCCGCACGGTTGTGCCGGCGGGTGTCACCGCTTCCCACGCGACCCGCCGCGCCTCCCCGGCAACCCGCATGGGTCGCGAGACGATCTCTCCGGCCGACTCGAACGGCGCGCGCTCCGGCTGCACGTCCAGAGCGACGTTGTCGAGGGCGAAGAACTCATTGACCGCGAGGTCCGGATGGTCCCAGCCGAACCGGAGTAGGACGCTGACCGCCGCCTCGGGGATGACGCCCTCAACTTGCGCGCGCTGCCACTCCTTGGCGGGCTCACCGAAGCCGAACGACTGCGGTGCCACCGGCTGGTTGGCGGCATCGCGCCACTCGACTTGCGTCAGGTAGTGCCCCTTGTGCCCGCCCAGTTGCTCCAGGGAGCGGTTCGCCCGCCACGAGAAGCGCAGGCGGAACCTCGCCCCGCCGACGACGGCAACTGGCGGAGAAGCGACCTCGAAGGCCGTGTCACCTTTCGCGGCCAGGTTCCTAACTGACAGACAGCTTCCGGTCTCACCGTCTCGGTCGGAGCCGATTACCAGCTTGCCTTCGTAGTTCTCGACTGCCCACGGCCCGATCCCGTCCTCGAAGCTCTCCGTGAACGCCCGTTTCCACTGCTGTGCCAACTGCACAGCCCCGTCATTCACCTGCACGTTCCGCTCGCCGCAGTAGCGGCTCGGCGCAGCCTGCGCCGCGGCCGACAGGACAACAGTGAGCACGACAAACACGGCCATCGCGGACCGCCTCGCTTCGTAGGGAAACGGATTCCCGGGAATATGCGGCTGTCCATTCTACCCGAGGAAGGCCGGCAACCAGCACAACCCTCACGGAGCCGCGTCTTCCTCGCACGGTAACGCTTTGGCCTTGCCCTTGCCCTGCCTGTGGTGCAACGGCAGCACCATGTTCCACGTCCGCGAACACTCGCGGAAGCCGCCGGGGCCGTCGCCGGTCGCCGCGAACAGATGCGTGGGTTCCCCGTCCTCGATCAGCAACTGCGGCCGTTCGACGCAGCCCAGGACAGTCGTGGTGCCGTCGTCCCACGTGACTTGTCGGGAGTAGGCTTTGGGCGGCTCGCAGACGTGCCAGTTGAGCCCGTCGGGCGAAGTCGCGTGGACGCCAGCGTGAACTTCGCCGGTGAGACCGCCCTTCATGTCCTTCGCAATCAGTTCGTAGTCGTCGCCGGTCTGCCAGACGTAGGGATCCTCGACAAAGTCGCCGCCCGCGAAGTGCAGGACCGGATCGTCGACAAGGCGCTCGAATGCCGTGCCCAAGCCGGGAGCGCTGGCCACACCGATTCGGAGGCCATCGGGCGTGTTGGAGCGGTAGTAGAGGGAAATGCTGCCGTCGGCGTGGACGCAGGGAGCGGGGTTCGTGACCACCGTGCAATCCCACTTGCCGGGACGCGGTAGGAGCACCGGTTCCGCCGCGCGTGCCCACGGCCCGAAGACGGACGGCGCCGTTGCCAGCCCGATGCGGATGTTGGGGTAGGACTGCGCGCGTTGCGGGCAGTCGCCGCTCCGGAGCGCTTCGGCGTCTGGTCTGGCACCGGCGTAGGTAGCGCCGATGTAGAACAGCAGGTACGTGTCGCCCCATCTGTGGATGGTTGGGTTGTGGGTCATCCGACCGTCCCAGTGGTGGCTGCCCCGGTCCGGCAACACGACCTCCTCGAACGAGTACGGTCCCTCAGGCGTATCCGCACTCGCCCGAACGACCTCGGAGGCGACGATGTAGCCCTCGAAGAACGGCAGCTCCTTCGGCCAGCGAGAGGCAAACAGGTAGTAGCGCCCGTCGTCGCCCCGGATCGCCGACCCACACCAGACCCAGTAGTCGTCCATCGCGAAGCCGCCGCTCTTCGGCGCCGGCAACAAGCGGTCAATGAATGCCATAGTAGCGTCTGCTCCGTCCTTTGTGAGGCACTGCCGATTGCGACCAAGCCCCTTGTCCCCTAGACGGTCCCTCCGCGCACCTTCCGCCACGTGTCTGCCAGGAACTCCTGCACCTTGATCGGCTGCCCTGTGCGGCTCGACTCGATGCCGGCGAACACCAGCGCGACGGACTGCAGGTTCGCTTCGAGGTTCGTCTCCATGGGCGGTCCGCCGTCCAACCACTTGACGAACTTCTCGACCAGCCAGGCGTTTGCCCACTTGGGTTGCTGCAGGAGCGGAATGGGTCGGCCGTCTTCCGGGCCGCGGGTGCCTCGCTTCTCGGTCTCGTGGTCCAGCGCGACCAGCGCCTGTCGGTTCAGGATCAGCGTTGCGCCCTCGCACTCGGCGCGGACGTATTCATCCCCCCAGCAGTTGAGCTGGCCAGCATTAGTCTTGGCGCCTTCGTAGAACGCCCGAGTGCCGTTGCCCATCTGCAGGACGACCAGCCCCTGGCTATCGCCTTTGAACTCGCCCCAAGACGGGTTCCACGTGGTCGCGAAGATCGTGTCGCAGGTGCCAGCCGTCATGTCGACCAGCAAGTCCAGGTGGTGCACCGAGCCTTCAATCATCAGCGCATCGGCGATCTCGTGCCGGAACGCGCCCCACGAACCGTACTTCCGGCAGTCGCAGGTGAACCGGCAGACCAGGTAGTCCAGCGCGCCGTACTTGCGCGACTGCACCTCGCTCCGCAGTGTGGTAATGTCCTGCCGGAAGCGGTGGCTCATGGTCACGCCCATCTTCACCCCCGCGACGCGGACCTTCTCGGCGATCCGGCACGAGCCTTCCAGCGTATCGGCGATGGGCTTCTCGGACAGGATGTTCAGCCCGTGCGCCAGCGCGGCATCGACGATCTCCTCGTGGTGCGCCGGCGGAACGACGATGGTGCAGAAGTCGGCTTCGTTCTCGTCCATCGCTTGCCGGACGTCCGCGTAGCACTTCTCCAGCGGCAACCCCAGATGCTGCTGCGCGTTCTTCAGTGCCTCGGGGTTCAAGTCCACCGCTGCCACTGGCTGAATCAGTCCGTCCTTCACGTTCGGCGGCAGGAACTGCGAACACCAAGCGGCGCCGAAGCCGCCGCAGCCGACTTGGATCATTCTGTATGCCACTGGGGTTTGCTCCTTGGGGGCGGTCAGCTATCAGCTTTCAGCCGTCAGCGATCAGCTTGGGGCGCGCTGCCGCGTTGGTGTCGCAGAGGATTGGACAAGGCGGGGTGGACTCCTTCTCTGGCGGGCTGCCGCTCACTTCCCCGCCTGCTCGTAGATCCACCTCACCACCTTGTGGTTGTCCGCTGAGTACCAGCCGTGGATCACCAGGATGTCGCCGCGCTTCACGTCTTCGATGAGTTGCGCTTTGACCGGCTCGGGGTCGCCGTGGCCGATGTAGAGGGCGCAGAAGGCGTCGGGGTAGAGCCGGCGGACGTAGTCGGGGGTGCCGAGCTGCTTCAGGTTGGCGTAGCAGCGATAGGGCGCGGTGCCGGTGTAGTATTGCGGGTTCTCGTGTTCCGGCATCAGCAGGCAGTCTGGGTGCTTGGCGGCCAAGCGGCAGAACCACTCGGCGGGCATTGGGACGTTCGGGTCGCCGTTGGAGTCGATGTAGAACAGCGTGCAGCCCCACCGCTTCTTCCCGTACTCGATCTTGGCGTCGAGGTTTGCCTCCGCGTCGGCCGCTTCGAGCTGGCGCACGCCGTCGCCGTAGGCTGTCCGCACCGGGAGCTGCGGCCGGATGCAGATGCCGACGCGCAGGCCGGCGTCGGTGAAGGTCTTGAAGTACGCGTCTGCCACCGGCTCCATCTCCGGCGGCAACGAACGCGGGTCGCCCAGGTAACTCGTGGCGTGGGGGTACTCCTGCCCCTCAATGTCCCACGTGATCATCCCCTGGCAGTTCATCCCTTGCAGCACCTTCACGCTCTGTTGGGCGTACGCCAGCACGCGCTCACGGAACGCCTGACGGCCCGCCTCGCTCACAAAGTCTGCTGCCTTCTCGTTGAGCCAGCCGCGCGGGTTCTTCTCGGCGCCCAGGCCGCTGGAGCTGAGGAACAGCGCGCCAATGGGCCGGCGATCATCCCACTTCAGCCGGTACGGATGCACTTCGGCGAACCGCTTCCACAAGTCGCCGGCAAGCTGCTCGTCCGGCGCGCCCGCCGCCGCGAACCGCAGCGACAACTCGAACCGGTCGGTCTGCCCGGGGTAGAGTGGTCGGCTGAGCATCGGGTTGAGCATCTCCCCCATCCAGTCGCTCACAGTGGCGACGATCAGCGGGCGCTGGCTCAGTGACTCGCGTCCCGCCCAGCCAAACTGAAGCGGCCGGCCGACATCTTCGTTACACGCCGCTACCGTCGTGTGTTCGCACGCGGCGAACAGCGTCGTCGGGCTGCCGAGGTTGAAGCTGCGCTGCGGGTAGTGCGGCTGCCAGCCTTTCGGCGGCTGCGGGAAGCGAGTCTGCATGGTCTCGGCAGCAAATTCCGTCAGCACGGTGTCGCTCTGGTTGGTGAGGTCGATGGTGAGCCGAAGGCGGTCGGCCTCCGGATTGTACGTACAGCCCACCTCTCCCCAGGGGTAGCTGATTTGCAGGCGTCTCTTCTC
>Ga0210044_10008036_pt1 | contig 13258 bp, 13 predicted proteins | sample CryGey13umfilter_2_FD_183959 | JGI IMG/M metagenome (GOLD analysis project Ga0210044, IMG submission 183959) | Groundwater microbial communities from aquifer in Utah, USA - Crystal Geyser 4/9/14 3 um filter (SPAdes) (version 2) | ecosystem: Environmental > Aquatic > Deep subsurface >... | reverse complement strand
GAGGATGTACAACCCGGCGACCGTTGAGATGGTTACCGGGACGATCGAGAGCATCGACCGGACGGTCCCGATGAAGGGGATGAACCGGGGCGTGCACCTGACGTTGAAGACGGAGAAGGAGACGCTGGCCGTCCACCTCGGGCCGGTGTGGTACGTCGAGAGACTCGATAACGAGTTGAAGAAGGGCGACTCCGTCGAGGTCAAGGGGTCCCGTGTCACGTTCGCCGGGAATCCGGCGATCATCGCCGCGGAGGTGAAAAAGGGGGATGCGGTCCTGAAGCTCCGGGACGACAACGGCATCCCCGCCTGGGCCGGGTGGCGAAGGTAGGAAAGCCCGGCGGGAGTTGCTCGCGGGTATGAGCACCGGGCTGGGAGGGGGTTCGTTCTGCTGGAAGCCCCCCACCAGCCCGGGGAAGGAATCGACTGGCGGAACGCCATCCACCCAAGCCGGTTAAGGGGAATAACAAAGTCTGGGATCGATGTCCCCCGCAGCAAATCCCTGAAACCACCCTGCATCGCGAAAAGGGAAAAAATATTGACAGCGGGTAATTTGTTGCTATCGTACTTATTAAATATCGAATATACGCATTAACGAATAGAAATGAGGGAGCGATGGAAAAGACCGACATTTTCGAGTTGCACGCCGATTTGTGCAAGACCCTCTCGAACCCCAAGCGGCTCATGATCCTCGCCTTGCTGGCCAAGAAGGAGATGAGCGTAGGGGAAATCGCGGAAGTGATCGCGGTCCCCCTCTCGAACGTGAGCCAGCACCTGTCGTTGCTGAAAGCGCAAAGCCTCGTGCAGACCCGGAAGGATGGGCAGACCGTCCACTACAGCCTCTCCGACCGCAGGATCATCCAGGCGTGCACGTTGATCCGATCCGTCCTGCTGGACAAGATGAAGGAGCGCGGCCAGATCGCGCGGGAGATCGACCCCCGGTACGTGGTGGCCGCCGTATAAGCGGCCTTTGGAAACCATTTCGGACGAAGCAGAAGGAGGGAACGTCATGGCTTTGGATCTATCGACCCTGAAAGTGGACAAGACGATCGACGCCCGGGCGACCGCATGCCCGGGGCCGCTCCTCGAGGCGAAGCGGGCCATCGCGGCGGTGCCGGTGGGCGGTGTTCTCGAAGTGATGTCCTCCGACGAGGGGACCAACGAGGACATCCCCCTCTGGGCGAAGAAGGTCGGGCATGCTTACCTCGGCAACTCGGAGGAGGCAGGATACTGGCGACTGTTCGTGAAGCGGGGGAAGTAGGTGGCCAAGGCCGCGCCCGCCGGGGGGACCCGTCCGAAGATCCTGGTCTTCTCCACGAACAACATCTCCGACCCGGGGATCGATCTCGCCGGAAGCCAGCACATGAGTTACTCCCCTTCGGTCAAGGTGATCAGCGTCCCGTGCTCCGGCGGAATCAACCCCACATGGATCGTCTACGCGCTCGAGTCCGGTTTCGACGGCGTATTCATCGCGGCGGACGGGGGCGACTGCGCCTTGCTTCCCGACTGCACCGCGCGGACCGCCCGGATCGCCGGGAAGGCGCAGGGGCTGCTGAAAGAGCGGGGGATCGACCCGCGCCGGGTGAAGATGGCCGCGATCTGCTCGGTCTGCTCGGAACCGTTCGTGTCGCACATGCGGCAGTTCACCGAAGCGTTGAGCAAACTGTAAAGGCGGGTCTCATGGACTACGACGTTCTCATCGTCGGCGGCGGCATCGCGGGGATGGAATCCGGCCTCACGCTGGGCGACATGGGATACAAGGTCCTCCTCGTGGAGAAGGAGGCCAGCATCGGCGGGAAGATGATCCTGTTGAGCAAGGTCTTCCCCACCCTCGATTGCGCCAGCTGCATCTCCACGCCCAAGATGGCCGCCACCGCGCATCACCCCAACCTGACCGTTTTTACCTACAGCGAGGTGGAGGGGATCGTCCGGAAGGACGGCGGCACGTTTGCCGTCCGGCTCCTCAAAAAGCCGACGTTCGTGGATCCCGCGGCGTGCACCGGGTGCGGGGAATGCGAGCTGGCGTGCACTGTGGCGATCTCCGACAAGTTCAACACCGACCTGGTGGCAACGCGGGCCGCCCACATCGCGTTCCCCCAGGCGGTCCCGAAGAAGGCGGTCATCGAGCGGGCCGGCACCTCCCCCTGCTCGTTCGCCTGTCCGGCGGGCGTGAAGGCGCACGGCTACGTGTCCCTCGTCCGCAGCGGCAGGTACGAGGAGGCGTTCCGCCTGCACATGGAGGACGCCCCCCTCCCCGGATCCTTAAGCCGCGCTTGCTACGCGCCGTGCGAGGGGCAGTGCACCCGGGGCGAGGTCGAGGGGAAGGTGCCCATCCGCGGGATCAAGCGGTTCATGGTCGATACCTACTACGAGCGGCACCCCGAGCCCGAGTACGGTCCGCCGGAATCGCAAAACGGGAAAAAGATCGCGATTGTCGGCTCCGGCCCGGCGGGACTGTCGGCGGCATACTTTCTCGCCCGCAAAGGGTACGGCGTCACGGTGTTCGAAGGCGGGCCTGAGGCCGGCGGGATGCTTCGACACGCCATCCCTCCGTTCCGGGTCCCCAAGGAGCTGGTGGACCGGGATATCCGGAACGTCACCGCCCTGGGGGTGGAGATTCGGACCGGCACACCCGTCGGGTCCATCGCCTCCCTGAACGACCAGGGGTTCGACGCCGTGTTCCTCGCGGTTGGAATAACGGACGGGCAGGGGATGAAGGTACCCGGTCGGGAGCTGTCGGGCGTCACCGAGTCGATGGAGCTGCTTGCGACCGGGAACGCCGGCGCCCGCCCTTTCGACGGTGAACTGTCGCTGAACGGGAACGGGACGATCCAGGCCGACCCCGAGACGCTTGCGACCTCCCTGCCGAACGTCTTCGCCCGGAGGCGACGACGTGACTGGCCCTTCATCCATGCGATTGCCGAGGGGAAGCGCGCTGCCTTCTATATCGACCGGTCGCTGCAGGGGCTCCCCCTGTCCGGGATCACCTTCGACGCCCGCCTCCCCTCGGTGGACGGCAAAGAGGTGCTCGGCCGGGCGGATGTGCCGCCGTCGGCACGGGTTCCGGTCGTTCCGCTGGAGCTGCCCGCCATCAGCCGTTCCCGGTCGATGGAAGAAGTGGAAAAAACGATGACCGAAGAGGAGGCCCGTTACAGCGCGGGCCGCTGCCTGGACTGCGGGGTCTGCTCGGAGTGCCACCAGTGCGTGGCGGCCTGTCCCGCCGGCGCCATCCACTTCGACATGCGGGAGGAGAGGAAAACGGTCGAGGTCGGCTCCGTCCTGGTCGCCACGGGCTTCACGCTCTTCGACCCGAGGAGAAAGCCCGAATACGGGTTCGGGGTGTACCCGAACGTCATCACGGCGATGCAGATGGACCGGATCCTCGCCCCCACCCGGCCGTTCAACGCCGTCGTGCGCCCCTCCGACGGGAAGGCGCCGTCGAACATCGCCTTCGTCCTGTGCACCGGCTCCCGCGACTGCACCGTCGACAACCGGCTCTGCTCCCGGGTCTGCTGCATGTACTCGATCAAGCAGGCCCAGCTCCTCATGGGGGCGTTGCCGCTGGCCGACGTCACCATTTACTACATCGACATCCGTGCCTTCGGGAAGGGGTACGAGGAGTTCTACGAGCAGGCGAAGGGGATGGGGGTGCGATTCATCAAGGGGAAGGTGGCGAAGGTGGACGAGACGGGGGAGGGGGACCTCCTCGTGCGGTACGAGGACATCGAAGGAAACGGTGGGACGCTTACGGCGGAGCACGACCTCGTCGTCCTGTCGGTGGGCCTCTCCGCCAACCCGGAAGCGTTCGGGTTGTTCCCGCCGGGTCTGCTTTCGGCGGACCCGTTCCGGTACGTCCGCGAGGTCGACCTGGACCTGGAGCCGGGGAAGACCAGCATCGACGGGGTGTTCGTCGCAGGGACCGCCTCCGCGATCCGCGACATCCCCGACACGATCCTTCACTCCGGGGCGGCGGCCACCCAGGTCGCGTCCTTTCTCCAGGGAAAGCGGGCGCTGCGATGAGCGGGAGACGGATCGGGGCGTTCATCTGCCACTGCGGCGGGAACATCTCCGACTACGTCGACGAGGAGAAGGTCCGCGCCGCGGCGGAGAAGGAATCCGGGGTCGTCGTGGCCAAGACGTTCCTCTTCGCCTGTTCGGAGGCCTCCCAGCAGGAGATGATCCGGATCCTCCAGGAGGAGAAGCTCGACGGCATCGTGATCGCCTCCTGCTCCCCCAAACTGCATCTCACCACCTTCCGCGCGATGGCGCAGCGGTCCGGGTTGAATCCCTACATGTATACCCAGGTCAACGTCCGGGAGCAGTGCTCCTGGGCGCACCGGCACGAGCGGGAAGAGGCCACCGGGAAGGCGATCCACCTCGTGCGGGCCGGGATCGCGCGGACCCGGTTCGGCGTGCCGCTGACCAACCTCCGGATCGAGACGACCCCCGCGGCGCTGGTCGTGGGAGCCGGCGTCGCGGGATTGCGCGCGGCCCTGGCGCTCGCAGACCTCGGAATGGCCGTGTACCTGGTGGAACGGGCCGTGGAGGTCGGTGGACGGGTTCCCGCGTGGGGCAGGATGTTCCCCAACGACCGGGAAGGGGCGGAGATGATCGACACCCTGCATCAGGCGGTCCGCCGGAGGGAGAACATCACGCTGTTCACGGGCGCCGAGGTGGTCGGGAAAAGCGGATGCGTCGGGGACTTCTCCGTCAAGGTCCGCGTCCGCGGTGCGGAGGAGATCGCGCTGCACGTCGGGGCCATCGTGGTCGCCACGGGGTTCGACCCGTATGCCCCGAAGGCGGGCGAGTTCGGATACGGCCTTCCCGGAGTCGTCACGTTGCCGGAGTTTCGGGAGCTTCTGGCCACGGCCAAGGGAAAGCTGCGGTACCGGGACCGGGAGGTAAAAACCATCGTCTACGTCTACTGCGTCGGCAGCCGCCAGGCGGCGACGGAGGAGAACCCCCACCCGAACCTGTACTGTTCCCGGTACTGCTGCACGGCGGCGGTTCACACCTCCCTCCTGGTCAACGCGGCCGACGGCGGCGTCAACCAGTATCACCTGTACCGCGACATGCGGACCTACGGGAAAAACGAGATCCTCTTCGAAGAAGCGGGCCGCAAAGGGTCGGTGTTCGTCCGGTACGCCGATGACGCTCCCCCCGTGGTGGAGCGGCCGGACGGCGAGCTGCTCGTCCGGGTCCGGGACGGCCTTCTCGGCGGCGAGGAGATCGGGATCCCGGCGGACCTCGTGGTCCTTGTCACGGGAATGGCGCCCCGGGAAAACGCGAACCTCGCGAACGTCCTGAAACTCCCGGTCGATGCGGGAGGGTTCTTCAACGAGATCCACCCCAAGCTGCGTCCCGTGGAAACGCTGATCGACGGCGTCTTCATCTCCGGGGCCGCCCAGGGGCCCAAGACGCTCGCGGAGAGCGTGGCCTCCTCCCTGGCGGCGGTTTCCAAGGGGGCGGCGCTGCTGCTCAAAGGGTACGTCGATCTGTCCCCCCTCGTCGCGAAGGTCGACACGGACGCGTGCTTATGGTGCGGGGAGTGCGAAAAAGCGTGTCCCTACGACGGGGCGGTCGAGAAGGTGCGGCAGGGGGATAAGGAGGTTGCGTACGTCCACCCCGCGCTTTGCAAGGGGTGCGGGGGGTGCGTTCCCGTCTGCCCCGTGGAGGCGATCGACCTGGAGGGGTACACCAACGCCCAGGTGAAGGGGATGATCGACGCGCTGGTCCGGGAGGCCGTCTGATGGGGACCGGACGGAGACGGGATCCTTCCGAGGTGATGCGGGACGAGATGCTCATGAAGGAGAAGATCGCGTCCCTCCTGCGCGAGGGTCCGAGGACCATCCCGGAGATCGCCGACGCGCTTCGGTGCCCGTCCCGGGAGGTTACCCTCTGGGTGATGGCCCTCCGGCGGTACGGCGCCCTGGAGGAACTCCCGAAACCGAAGGCGGACGATTACTACCGGTACAAGCTGGCGAAGTCGTAGAGGGGGGGGAGATGGGCGGTCGGGTCACACCGGGGTTGTACAGGGAAGTCGCGAAATACGGCGGCGGAGACATCACGGCGTGCATGAACTGCGGCAACTGCACGGCCACCTGTCCCCAGTCCCAGGATGCGGGGGGGTTCCCACGCCGGATCATCCATCTCCTGCAGATGGGGCACACGGAGAAACTCGCTGCGTCCCTCGAACCGTGGCTCTGCTACTACTGCGGTGAATGCTCGGACACCTGCCCCCGGGATGCGAACCCTGGCGAGACCATGATGGCAGCCCGTCGATACCTCACCGGGGTGTACGACTGGACGGGCCTGGGGAGGAAGTTCTACGCTTCGGTGCGCTGGGAGATCGGTGCGATCGTGCTGGTCGGTTTATTCGTCGTCGGCCTGTTCGCACTCCTCCACGGCCCCGTGGTCACGGATCATGTGGAGCTCAACACCTTCGCCCCCGTGAAGTGGGTGGAGATCGGCGACTGGATCCTGGGCGGCGTCCTCGCCTTCCTCCTTCTCTCCAACGGGTGGCGGATGTCCCACTGGGTGATGAGCGCGGGGAAGGGGGGCGACGTCCCTTTTTCGCTGTACCTGCGCAAGTTGCCCGTGTTTTTCGAGAACTTCGCGACCCAGAAAAAGTGGCGGGAATGCGAAGGACCGAACACCCGGTGGCTCAAGCATTTCCTGCTGGTCACCGGGTACGTCACGATGATGGTCCTCGTCATCGTGTTTCTCCGGTGGTTCCAGACCGACGAGATCGTCCCCTTCTACCACCCGACCCGCCTGCTGGGGTACTACGCCACGGCCGCCCTTCTGTACGTGACCGGTGATTTCCTCCTGGGCCGCCTGCGCAAAGAAGACAACATCCACAAATTCTCCGAGCCTACCGACTGGGTGTTCCTGGTTCTCCTGTTCCTGGTGGCGCTCACCGGGATCCTGGTCCACGTGTCCCGTCTCTCGGGCCTTCCGCTCGCCACGTATTCCACGTATGTGGTGCACATGGCCATCGTGGTCCCGATGCTGGTCGTGGAGGTGCCGTTCGGGAAGTGGGGGCACATGTTCTACCGGCCGTTCGCGGCTTACCTGGCCGCCGTGAAGCAGGGGGCGGCGGAGACCGCCGCCCGGGAAACAGAACTCGCGGCGTGAGGCAGGGCCGCGCGTCCCGGGGGAATCGCATGACGTTGTTCCACAAGGGCCTGTTGCGGCCCAACTTCAACAAGGAGGGTTGAGATGGCGGAGACAACCGAAGAGAAGATCGTGATCATCGGAACGCACGGTGGGGAGGACCCCGATCGGGCAAGCCTTCCGTTCGTGGTCGCGAACGCCGCGCTGGCCATGGACGTCAAGACCACCGTCATCCTTCAGGGGAACGCGGTGACGCTGGCGGTGAAGGGAGCCGGCGGAAACATCCAGGGGATCGGTTTTCCCCCCCTGAAGGACCTGATGGCGAGCTATTTCGGGCAGGGAGGGAAGCTGCTTCTCTGTACGCCCTGCACCAAGGGACGGAACCTCGCCCCGGAAACGCTGGTGGCGGAGGCGTCGCTGATCGCGGGCGCCCGGGTCGTCCAGGAATGTCTCGAAGCGAAGGCGACGTTGAACTACTGACGGGACGGGAACGGGGAGCCTTTCCGGAGGTTCCCTGTTTTTCATGCTTTTTTACAGGAGGACCGATGACGGTGAAAGCCTTTCAGGATTTCTACCCCGAGAACGTGGCTCATTGCTTCGGCTGCGGGCGTTTGAACGAGCATGGCCACCGGATCAAAACGTATTGGGAGAAGGATGAGGCCGTCACGCGCTTTCGCCCGGAACCGTTTCACACGGCCATTCCCGGCTACGTGTACGGCGGATTGATCGCATCGCTGATCGATTGCCACGGAACGGGGACCGCCGCCGCGGCGATGTACCGCGCCGAGGGACGCGCGATGGACAGCGATCCACCTTTTCGCTTCGTGACCGCTTCGCTGCGTGTGGATTATCTGAAACCGACCCCGTTGGGCGTGGAGCTGGAGATACGCGGCCGGGTGAAGGAAATCAAGGGGAAGAAGGTCGTCGTCGAAGCGACGGTTTATGCCGAAGGGGTGGCCACCGCGCGTGGGGAAGTGGTGGCCGTCCGGATGCCGGAGACCTTCCTCCGGGAGCAGGAAAAACACCCGACGTAGGATTATTCCGTCAGCGCTCGTTCCATTTCGGAGCTCTTTTGCCAAGAAATGCCTGCACCCCTTCCACGGCATCTTCCGTGGAACAGAGGGTGGCGAACAGGTCATCCATGGTATCCAGTCCTTGGTGGTACGGGAAATCCTCCAGCCGGTTGATCCCCTCCTTGCCGATCCTCAATGCCAAGGGGCTTTTGGAGGCCAGCTTTTCGGCCAGTTGCATCGTCGCCGCGTCCAGTTGATCGTCCGGCACGACACGGTTCACCAGGCCGAGCCGTTCCGCCTCCCTCGCTCCGATCGTGTCCCCGGTCAATACCATTTCCAGCGTTTTTTTCCGCCCGAGGATCCGTATCAGGGGCGTGGCCGGGCCGAGACAGATCAGGCCGAGGTTGATCGCGGTGGTTCCGAAGGTTGCGGTTTCTGCGGCGACCGTGATATCGCAAGCGGCAGCCAGCCCCGTGCCGTTGGCCACCGCATACCCCCGGACGGATGCGATGGTGACTTTTTTCATCCGGGCCAACCGGTGATAAAACGCATCGATCCGGCGGAGGAAATCACGGTACTCCCGTTGGGATCCGAGATGGAACTGGTCCAGGGAGATTCCGGTGGAGAAGTGTTTGCCGTTGGCGTTGATCACGACGACCAGGACCTCCGGGTCCTGGTCCATGGTCCCAAGCGCCTGATCCAGCCGTTCCGCAAACGGCACGGTAAAAGTGTTCCTGGCTTCGGGCCGATTCAGGGTGATCACACCGATTCGCCCGATTTTTTTGGTAAGAATCGGTTCCGCCTCCACGGCACCGTCCTTTGCGGGTTCGCGCGAACTATTTTCCTGTTTTCATGATACCTGAAGAGAGGGCGGATTACTGCCGCACCCGAGCCCCGTAAAGACCGCCTTCATCGTGCGGCGTGTCCGTGAGGCCCGTTGCCGTGACCCGCGCAGGCCATCTCCGGGGTCACTTCCCGTAACGTTCCCGACTTGAACGCGGCCACCGTCTCCTCGACCGTCGCGTGCTCCGAAAAGTAGACGCGGATGTTCGCGGCATTAAATTTGCTGACGGCGCCCATCCCGATCCCTCCGACCACCATGGCGTCCAGCTTTTCCCCCGCGAGTTGCGAGAGCGGCTGGCACATGCCGTGGTCGTGGTGGAGATTGCCGTTCGTGATGGCCCGGCAGGTTCCGCTTTCCGTATCGACGACCATGAAGATCGGCGCCGAACCGAAGTGAAGGCTCACGGGGCTCCGGATGCCGTCGTCCTGGGTGATGGGGATGCAGATGTTCATGACGTTTCCTCCTGGTTGGTTGAGGGTTCGCGGCGAAATTCGACTTGGACATTCCTGCATCCCATCCTCCGCCGCATGCGGCGGCAAGGGGGGGCTTCCGCATCCATCGGCGCCGACTTCTCCCCGTCGCCGCCCACGTCTCCCGATCGACGGCACCGGGGACACTCGCAACGGGGGGGTCCCAGCCGTTCCATGCGAATGGTTCCGCCTTCGATCTTGAGGGTCTTGCCGTGGACCAGAGCTTCGGAGACCTTGCGGTGGGCGACCGCAAGGATTCGGCCGAAGGTCGGGCGCGAAACGCTCATCCGCTCCGCGGCCTGTTCCTGGTAGAGCCCTTCCAGATCGGCCAGGCGGATCGCTTCGAACTCGTCGAGCGAGAGGACGATCTCGTCCAGTTCGCGGACCGGAATCCCCGCGGGATGGAACACGGACGCGATCGGTCTCCCGGCAACCCGGCGGCAACATTGTGGTCTGGGCATGACGCCACCTCAAAACGTATTATAAGCATATGCTCATAATTGTCAAGCGGGAACGGGGCCACGCCGGAATCATTGTCACCGAGGTGGCGCGCCTCGAGCGGATCCTGACGAAGGAGAAGGTTCTCTCCCTTTTTTAGTTGGATGAGGAACACGGGAGGCAGGTCAACGGTCTCCCACGGTCGTTTGACAAGAAGTGGGGGAGAGGCGATGCTGATCGCCAGGATGGCGCCCGTCCGCTCCCACACCATCGAGATCCGCGTCCGGTTCGGCGAGACCGACCCGTACGGCGTGGCGTACTTCGCGGCGATCCTCGACTACTTCAAGCGCGGGGCTGAAGGCGGTCTTGAGTCCCGCCAGCGCCTCCTGATCGTTCGTGACGCCGGTCGCCCGCTACGCCCCGATGCCCAACTGCTTCATCCGCCGCCACAGGGTGACGCGGCTGACTCCCAGCCGTGCAGCCGCATCCGTCCGGTTCCAGCCGGTGTGGACCAGGCTTTCCCGGATGCGGTCCGCTTCCAGATTCGCCGCCTTTTCCCCGAAGGAGCCTCCCCTCCGGGGGACCGCCGCGCCCCGGTGGCGGATCTCCGCGGGGAGGGCGGACTCCTCGATGACCTCTCCCCGGGAGCAGATCTTCGCCCGCTCCACGGCGTTTTCCAACTCTCGCACGTTGCCCGGCCACGGGTATTCGAGGAGCGCCTGCATGGCCAGCGGGGAGCAGCTCCGCTTGCACCCTCCGTGGTTTTCCTGCGGGAGGGACAGGAAATGCTCGACAAGGATCGGGATGTCCTCCTTCCGCTCCCGGAGCGGCGGCGGAATGACGGAGACGACGTTCAGTCGGTAATACAGGTCGTCCCGGAACGTTCCCCCCGCGATCCGCTCCTTCAGCCGCTTGTTGGTGGCGGAGAGGATCCGGACATTCGCTTTCCGGGCGCTCGTTTCGCCCACCCGCTGGTACTCCCGCTCCTGGATGACGCGGAGCAGCTTCGCCTGAAGGTGAAGGCCGATCTCCGAAACCTCGTCGAGGAAGAGCGTCCCTCCCTCCGCCATCTCGAACCGGCCCATCCGATCCTTGACCGCCCCGGTGAACGCCCCGCGGACGTGGCCGAACAGCTCGCTCTCCATCAGGTTTTCGTTCAGGGATGCGCAATTCACCCCCAGGAACGGCTTCCCCGCGCGGAAGCTCAGGCGGTGGATCGCCCGGGCCACGAGCTCCTTGCCGGTCCCGCTCTCCCCCTCGATCAGGACGTTCGCGTCGGACTCGGCGACCGTTTCGATGAGATCGAAGATCTCGTGCATCTTCGGATTCTTGCTCAGCATCCCCTGGAACTCGCGCGCGTGCCCTTGAGAGATCGGAACGGCATGCAGCTCCCGGAGATCGCGGAAGGAGCAGATTCCGCCGATCGGTCTTCCCTCCTCGTCCCGCAGCACGGCGGTGCTGGAGGCGATGGGGACCACGGATCCGTCCCTCGCCCGCAGGTTCAACTCGATCCCCCGCAGCGTCTCTCCCGTGCGCATCGATCGCTTCAGGGGGCACCCGGCCTCGCAGAAGTCGGAGCGCAGGATCTCCGTGCATCGTTTCCCTAGGACCTCCTCCGCGGAGTACCCGGTGATGCTTTCGAGGGATCGGTTGAAGGAGAGGAGCTTCATCTCCCGGTCCACCGTGTAGACGCCGGAGGGGATGTTGTCGAGGATCGTCCGGTTCTTGACCCTCTCCCGGTGATACATGGAGTTCGTCTTCTTCAGGTTGTCCTTGAGCTCCTTCAGCTTGGTGATGTCGCGGATCACTTCGACGACGCCGATCACCCGGCCGGACGCCTCTTTCAGCGGGGTGAAGTTGACGCAGGCGCTCATCTCCTCACCCGCCTTCCCGTGCACCGCCACGTCGAACCGGTCCGCCACGACCCCCGTGTCGAGGACTTCCGTGAAGGGGCACCCGGCGTCGCAGATCGACTCGTGGACGACTTCTCGGCACGGTTTGCCGACGACCTCGTCGATGCGACACCCCGAACGTTCCAGGAACGCCCGGTTCGCGTAAAGGATCTTCCCCTCCGGCGAGATGGCCACCATCCCGTCGGAGACGGATTCCACAAGCAGTGAATCGAACGGTTCCGGGGTGTTCATGGCGTCCTCCGTGCCCGAGGCGGGGATTATTTGCATACAGTATACAATATACCACCGGCGGAAAGTTTCAATCCCTTAACGACCGCAACGCGATGAAACAACGGGCGTGTCATATCCAACACCCTGTATTCAGACGCATATCTGCACCACGATGCGACCGGGTGTCCGCAACACGAGGATTCTGAAACGCTTGTAACACCGGAAGTCCGCACCATTTGCCTCCTCCCCGAAACAAACCGGAATCTTTTCATGCACTTGCATGATCCCGTCGGTATGGCACGCCGCTCGCACTAATAAACGATGGGACGGTCCAGCCCATCCATGTCCCGAAAGGAGAAGGTGCATGCGCACAAAAGGAGCGGTTCTTTTCGTGGCGATCCTGCTGGCGGCTCTGGCTCTCCCGCAAGGGATCCTCGCGGCCGACGAGGATCTTCAGAGGAAGGTGGATGCCCTGTCGAAGGAAGTGCAGAGCCTCCAGCAGCAGATGGCCCAGCCGAAGGAAGGGAAGAAGTCGATCTCCGACTGGCTGACGATCGGAGGCGACTACCGGTTCCGCGTGGATTCTCTTTCCGGCAAGGTCCCCGACTACTACGGTTTTGCGAATATCGTCGGTTGGCAAATGGGCGGCATGGTCGGGGCTCCCCCGTTGACCCGGGGAGAGACGGTGAAGAACGACCTGCTGTACACCAACCGGTTCGGCCTGAACCTCAAGGCGAAGGCCACACGGAACGTCACCTTCACGACGCGCCTGCTCATGTACAAGGCCTTCGGGAACGGCGACACATCGGCAACCTCCGGAACCTTCTTCGCAGACCGGATCGGCGTGTTCGACGGGACGGAGGGGCACGTCCCCGGCGACGGGAAACTCACCGTGGACGAGGCGTACGCCACCTGGTCGAATATCCTCGACGCACCGGTCTGGTTCTCCGTCGGGCGGCGGCCCTCCACAGGCGGAATTCCCTCCCACCTCCGCCAGAACAATGAGAAGCCCGGGAACGGGGGGATCCCGGCACTGTTGGTGGATTACGCTTTCGACGGAATGACTCTCGGGTGGGCGCCGGACATCGACGCGCTCCCGGGCGCCTATGCGAAATTGTGCTACGGCCGGGGGTTCGAGAACGGATTTACGAGCCCGAGTTCATCGAACAACAACCTCAAGGACACGGACATGCTGGGGGTATCCGTCGTCCCGTACGACACGGACCGCCTGTACCTGGACCTGCAATACAACCGGGG
>Ga0210044_10008034_pt1 | contig 13259 bp, 6 predicted proteins | sample CryGey13umfilter_2_FD_183959 | JGI IMG/M metagenome (GOLD analysis project Ga0210044, IMG submission 183959) | Groundwater microbial communities from aquifer in Utah, USA - Crystal Geyser 4/9/14 3 um filter (SPAdes) (version 2) | ecosystem: Environmental > Aquatic > Deep subsurface > Groundwater... | reverse complement strand
TAACAATAGTATTTCCCCAGTTTTGAATAAGATTAACTTCACCTAAAATATTATCCGAAATTCCATCATCAATTTCTTCTACAATTCCATCAGCAGCAGCAATTATCGCCTTATTATAGCAATGATAATCTGAAACATTATTTCCACGATTAGAAAACTCACTGTCATCATCAACAATCACAAAATCCCAAGCATGGCGCCATTTACCTTTGTGTGTATATTCACCTTGATGAGCTTGATTAATTTTCCAAGAGCCAAAAAAAGGCAAAGCAATAGGAATGAGAGGTTTATCTCCAAATCTATTTTTAAAATTATGAAAAGAATAAAGATTTTTCTCGGGGGAAAAATTCTGCACACTTACAAGCTGCGGCCTATTGAAATGTTTTTCTCGAAACTCTAAAGCATAAAGAAACAAAATTACTACCACATTGAATGGCAAAGAAAATGTTGATAAATTGAACAACCCAAGAACTGCGACGCTTCCAGAGATAAGAAATGAAATTAATGGCGTTAAAAGTATTACCCAAAGAAATGAATATACCGATGGGATGACAAAGAAACCACCAACGGCAATTGCAGTAAGAATAAAATTGAAGCCTATGTATGAATAGCTTAACTCCGTGAAGTCGGCACCAACGATTTTATAATAAAAAAAAGCACTATAAAATCCCAAAAGTGACAACATAAATGAGATGCGTGAGGTGAATAATAAACCAATAGCTATTACAACACCAGCATAAATATTGTATTGAAAAAATATTGCACCAAGAGAATTAAAATATACTTTTAGCGAAAGTGGAATTCCTAAATCACTGATATACAGATGTAATTTTAAAATGTTCAAAGAGAAATTACGTGAGATATCGTTATAAATAAAGATTCCATATTCATTAATTTCCAGACTTGTAAATTGGCGCGATGCTATACTAACTATCCAAATGCCGAACAAAAAAGATAGACTTAAAAAAGGAAGTTTGTATTTCCCCAGCCATCCTTCAAAGAGCAATGTCATAAAAAATGTTAGTAAAGAAGCGAAAATCAGGATTAAAAAAAGTACTAAACCAAATTTGAAATAAATTCCAAGTCCTAATCCCACCAGCAAACTATTAAATCCGTATGTACCAGCAACAATCTTTTGCTTATTTATTCCCATAAGAAATGCTACTCCATTACTTGCTATTATTGATATAATTCCGGCAAGTCCAGCTGAAAGATTAAAGAAAGAAACGACAAGTAAAAGCAAGCCAAACAGTAATTTATCGGAGAAAAATATCTGCGAGTAGGAAAGCAAAATGCTTACTGTGATAAGCTTTATATTGGAATTACCTCGCATAATCTAAGACAAAACATTTTTGTTTAAGAAAAATTAAAATTGACTCTGTCATTTCACACTATTTGAATCAGCAAATCTAAAGTATAAATTAAAATATAAAATTATAATTTGAAATCTTTCAAATGTTGTGGAATAACTTCGTAATCAGAGATTGAGCTCATAGTTTCACCTTTTCTTATTACTGAGATTTCTGCTTTTTCGCTTACCATCACCACATAAGGCCTTAAGGTGATAAATTGCATCCATTGTGTCATATTATAAGCTCCCACTTGATGAATTACCACATTGTCGCCAGCATTTAACAGAGGCAATTCAACATTTTCGCGTATCACGTCAATGTTCATACAAAGTGGACCATAAATCATAGTGTTTTCCGTATGGTGGGTAAATTCTTGTGCAGGTGTTATCTTATGTTGATACCAAAAACTGGTAAATAAGATATTGACGCCAATATTTAAAATTGTTGTTCTTTTACCAGTGCTGCTGCGTTTATTGGCAATCACAGTTCCAATCAAATAACCAGCATCATCAATCATTGCTCTTCCCGATTCGAGGAAAAGAAATGGAATATGTTCTGGAGATATATTGCTATTAATAATTGCAGAGGTTATTTTTTCGGCATAATCATCAAAAGATGGATTGGTATCAGAACCAGGCAGGAAAGCACCTTTGAGGGTATTTTTCGATGCAAATCCTCCTCCCATATCGATATATTTTATGTAATGATTATACTTTTGTTGCAAACCAACTGCAAGGTCGGCGAGCTTGGCAGCAGCAACACCATAAGGTTCTGCCGTCATCATGTAAGTTCCTATATGACAGTGCAAGCCAACTAAATCCATCTTCTTGGACATCATAATTTTATTCAATGCGTCCCATGCTTGGCCGTTTTCGTAATTAAATCCAAACCTATCCCACATAGGATAAATGCCAGTATCCATATTAACTCTAATTGCTACTTGTGGTCTAATTTTGGTCATTTCAGCAATTTCCAAAATTGTATAATATTCATCAAGATGATCAATATGTATCAAAGATTGATTTTTTATTGCTTTCTCTAAATCCTTTCGAGTTTTATCAGGGCCATTAAAAATTATTTTATTTGCTGGAACTCCGTTGCCTATAGCTTTGTCGTATTCAAATCCACTAACAACTTCAGCCCAGCTTCCTTCTTGATGAAACACATTGCAAACAGCTGAGAGATAATTAGTTTTATACGACCAAGCATACTGAACTTTAGGATAACGTGTGGTAAAAGCACGCATTGCGTCTTTAAAAGTTTTTCGGATAGTTTTCTCAGAAATTACAAAAACAGGTGAGCCATAATTTTTTATTATATCTTTTACTGCCACACCATCTATATGTGTCATTGGTTGATATTCGCTTCTCATACCAAATTTATTTGGCATATCACTTTCGATTTTTTTTATCGAAGGTCTTTCATATTTTTTCTTTTGCATAATATATTTTTTATCAATTTTTCTGTAAAATAATATCTTTTCTATAATTCTCCGTAAGATGCTATCTGTTCAAACTCTTTAATATCCACTATCATATCCCAAGAATATCTAATAAACATTTTGGAAGTTAGAAAAGTTTTAAAAGCCTTTACATCTTCTCCAAGAGCTAAATTCACTATTGCCTCTGGAATATTTTGACCCACACCAACAGCCAAATAAATCCAAGCTGGCATTCGAGGGTTTATCTCCATTAAATAAAAATCCCCTTCTGCATCTTTCATCAGCTCGAGTTCAAAAGGCCCTCTCCATTTTGTTGAAGAGAGAAAATGTTGAGTAAGTTCAAGCATTTTCTCATCGTTGATAGAAATTCCTCCCCAAGCTTTGCCTTTGTCTGTAATATATTGTTTACGCATTGGCACAGCAGCTATCATATTTCCATTGCCGTCGCCAAGACCAGTAACATTATATTCGTTACCTTTTATAAACTGCTGAATTATAATTGGTAATCCCCATTTTGAGCTTATCTTGTAAAAAAAAGTTGCAGCCTGTTGTGGGTTATGGGCAATATAGGCATCGTAATATTTCCCTTTCACCACCAGCGGGTAAGCAAACTCCTCGTGAAGACTGTATATCTCTCCTGCATCCATTATAGCTTTAGATTTTGGAACTTTAATATCATATTTTTCTCCAAAAGTATTGAGATTAATTTTATGTCTTTCTTCAAATTGCTCTATTGTTGGCAGAAATGTGTTTATTCCCATGGCAGCAAGTTCAGATGTCAATTTCATAAAAGAGTATAGCTCCGCATCAAAATTTGGGATAATAACATCAATATTTTCAATAGAGTGAATATATTTAATTCTTTCGAGAAGAGTTTCTGTTCCTACCGAAGGATAAGGAATCTGGTAAGATTTATGGATTAAATCGTGAAGGTAAATTCCTGGTTCTAAGGATTCGTACGAAAGGCCAATTATGGAAGCATCGAAGGATTTAGCTTCTTTCAAACCTCTTGCTACAGCAACACCTGGACCTGGGCTATCGATGGCATTCAAGCCTGAAACAGCAATTTTGAGTTTTCGAGCCATTATGCTTTTGTTGATTCAGTTTCAACTAAATGATTTTGCTGCAAAAGACCTATGAAATCATTGTAATCTTTATCGAAAGTGGAATTAGAAACATCAAATTCATTGGTAATAAGTTTTTCTATCTCCAAATAGTCTTTCCCTTCATTCATCAACTTCAATACTTTGATTCCCATAGAATTAAGGGAAAATGATTCACCTGTGGCTGGATTGAGTAGAAACCCTGAATCGCTGATGGCTATGTTCTTGTTAATTTTCATAATCTTATGTAAGTTTAAAATTAAGTTGGTTTTGCTAAATTATAATATACAAATAGTTTTTACTGACACGAAAATACAAATAACTTTTGATGCTAAATTTTATTTTATAAAATTTCCTACAAATACTACAAAAAAAATATTATAAATCATTGTTGTCAGATATAATTTAGTAGATTATTCCCTTCAGTCGCAATGAAATGGGATCTTAGAGACTTTAGGTTTGTGGTACTTGATGGCGGCTTCGCCGCCATCAAGTACCACAAAAAAATTCCAACTATCTTAATGTCAATTTCACCTCTGGGAGAAATCTTTGATTTTTTTTATTGTATAATTTTATTTAGAAAATGATGATAATAAATATTCCAATATCCAATTTAATTTATGGAAAGTCGTTTAATTATTTTAATAGTCTATCTTTACAGATTGAAATAATTTCTACAAAAGGCAATTAACCTATTATAATTCAATATTATATGAAGAATAAACTTTGGAATTTGGCAATGATTTTTTTTGTGTCGGCAACAATTTTATTATCTATAAGGTCTGTGAATTTGAAAGATGATGAAAAATATTATTACCAGAATTATAAACAAAGCTATAGAATATTTTCTCCAGAAGTTCCCAAAGATATTGATTTTGCAGGTGAAAAAGTTCCCACAGACACATTTTATGTTTACGAAAATTTGGAAAGAGAAATATTAGTAAATACCTATTGGCATTCGAATACACTTTTGCTTTTTAAACGTGCAAATCGCTGGTTTCCAGTAATTGAACCCATCTTAAAAGCCAATAATATTCCCGAAGATTTCAAATATCTTGCTCTCATAGAAAGCGGATTTTTAAATATAACTTCACCTTCAGGAGCTAAAGGATTTTGGCAATTGCTTAAAGGAACTGCCACAGATTATGGACTTGAAATAAACGACCAAATAGATGAACGTAATAATTTGGAGAAATCTACCCAAGCAGCATGCAAATATTTGAGTTGGGCACACAACAAATTTGGAAATTGGTCTTTAGTGGCAGCCTCTTACAATATGGGAGTCAATGGCATTCAAAAACAATTAGATAATCAAAAGGTAAACTCATATTATGATTTATCAATAAACTCCGAAACATCGAGATATCTATTTCGAATACTCGCCCTGAAAGCTATATTTTCGAATCCTACACAATATGGCTTCTATCTTCGCCAAGCCGATCTTTATCCAATTATAGTTTATGATATTTTGGAAGTGGACAGCAGCATTTCTAATATTCCTGACTTTGCTAAAAACTATAATCTAAGCTATAAAATGATAAAAGAGTTAAATCCATGGATTCTAACTACCTCTTTACCAAATACTTCATCAAAAATATATCTTATTAAAATACCTCAAAAAGATATGACAAATTATTTTAAATTAAAAGATGGGCAGAGTAAAAACCTTGGTATTTTTGGCGACCGAAAAGTAGAGGAATAAGTAAAAATATGAGCGAAGATATTTTTAGTGGTGGTTTTATAGAGGTGCTTGGTGCTAAGGTTCACAATCTCAAGAATATAGATATAAAAATCCCAAGAAATAAATTGGTGGTCATCACTGGTTTAAGTGGTAGCGGTAAATCCTCTTTGGCTTTCGACACCATTTATGCCGAAGGACAAAGGCGTTATCTGGAAACATTCTCAGCTTATGCTCGCCAGTTTATGGGAAATATTGAACGACCTGATGTTGACAAAATCACAGGCTTAAGTCCCGTCATTAGTATTGAACAAAAAACTACAGGAAATAATCCACGCTCCACTGTTGGAACTATTACAGAAATTTATGATTTCCTAAGACTCTTGTATGCCAGAGCTGCCGACGCTTATTCCTATAAAACTGGCAAAAAAATGGTCCAATATTCTGATAAGCAAATTATTGAACTTGTCATGACAGAATATTCTGGCAAAAGCTTAAATATATTAGCCCCCTTGGTTTCGGCTCGCAAAGGGCATTATAGAGAGTTATTTGAACAGCTACGAAATCAAGGATATTTGCGAGTTAGAGTCGATGGTGAAATCATTGAGTTGGAATTTGGCATGCGACTCGACCGTTATAAAGTGCATGATATTGAAGCTGTTATCGACAGAATTTTAGTAGGAGAAAAATCAATTACAAGATTAGAAAAATCTCTTGCCGCGGCTATGAATCTTGCTAAAGGCGTGGTGGTCATTAATGAAGTAAACTCAAAAGAAATACGCTATTTCAGTCGTAATTTGATGTGCGTAGATACTGGCATTTCCTATGCTCAACCAGAGCCAAATTCATTTTCATTCAATTCTCCTTACGGTGCGTGCAACAAATGCAAAGGGCTTGGCGAAATAACAGAAATTGACATAAATAAGGTCATCCCAAACAAAAATATTTCTATTGCAGAAGGAGGAATTATTCCTATTGGAGTAAAACGTAACAGTTGGATTTTCAAACAGTTGGAAGGCCTTGGAAATAATCATGGTTTTACCTTAGATACTTTAATAAAAGATATTGACGAAGATGCTATTGATATAATTCTTTATGGATCCACGGAAATGGTACATGTTAAAAACGATTTCGCGGGTACGACTGATACTTATAATCTTCAATTTGAAGGAATTATCAATTTTATAATGAGTCAAAACAATGAGTTTGCTTCATCAAATATCAAAAAATGGGTTTCTCAATTTACTAATCGAATTGAGTGTCCTATTTGCCATGGTCAGCGGTTGAAAACAGAAAGTTTACATTTTAAAATTGATGGAAAAACCATAGCAGAAGTTGCCAATTTAGATTTAAAAGATTTATCGCAATGGCTTACTGGACTTGATGATAGACTTAATGATAGGCAAAAAATTATTGCAAAAGAAATTTTAATAGAGATTAGAAAGCGTTTGGGATTTTTGCTCGATGTTGGAATCGATTATCTAAATTTGAATCGACCCTCAAGAACGCTTTCAGGAGGCGAATCTCAGCGCATTAGACTTGCAACACAGATTGGCTCTCGTTTAGTTGGAGTACTTTATATACTCGATGAGCCAAGCATCGGCCTTCATCAGCGCGACAATTTACGACTAATTGAAGCCCTTAAGGAGCTTCGTGATTTGGGAAATACGGTCATAGTAGTTGAACATGATGAAGAAATGATACGCTCAGCGGATTATGTTGTAGATATTGGTCCACGCGCTGGCAAACATGGAGGCGAAATAGTTGCTGCCGGAACTCCAGCAGAAATTCTTTTGGCAGATACTCTTACGGCAAACTATCTCAATGGCAAGCTAAAAATTGAACCACCAAAGAAAAATCATATTGGAAATGGTCTCAGTATTTTGCTTGAAGGAGCTAAAGGCAATAATCTTAAAAACATAAATCTTCAGATTCCTCTTGGTAAATTTGTTTGCATCACTGGCGTTTCTGGAAGCGGCAAATCAAGTCTTATCAACGAGACTTTATATCCAATTCTAAGTCAGAAATTATATCGTTCAGAAAAAAAACCTTTAGAATATTCAAAAATTAGCGGCATTGAAAATATTGATAAAGTAATCGAGATTGACCAATCACCAATTGGACGTACACCACGCTCAAATCCAGCAACTTATACAGGAGTTTTCTCTCATATTCGCAATCTTTTTTCGAGTATTCCAGAAGCGCAAATACGTGCTTATAAACCTGGCAGATTTTCCTTTAATGTGAAAGGTGGAAGATGCGAAGAATGCAGAGGCGCTGGACTTCGACTTATCGAGATGAATTTTTTGCCCGATGTGTATGTACATTGCAACGAATGTAACGGAAAACGATATAATCGAGAAACATTAGAAATTCGCTTTAAAGGGAATTCTATAAACGACGTTCTTGATATGACCGTGAATCAAGCTGTAGATTTTTTTGAGATGATTCCTTCCATTTTAAGCAAAATCAAAACATTACAAGATGTAGGCTTAGGATATATTACTCTCGGACAGCAATCTACAAGCTTATCGGGGGGCGAAGCTCAGAGAGTGAAGTTAGCAACTGAGCTGAGCAAAAAAGACTCTGGAAACACAATTTATATACTCGACGAACCTACCACAGGTCTGCATTTTGAAGATGTGAAAATTTTACTCGGTGTCTTACAAAAACTCGTCGACAGAGGAAATACGGTGCTTGTTATTGAACATAATTTGGATGTAATTAAATTTGCCGACCATGTAATTGACATTGGACCAGAGGGTGGCAATGGTGGAGGCGAAATAGTTGCTGAGGGAAGTCCAAAAAACCTTGCTAAAGAAGGCATCGGTTTTACCGCCAAGTTTCTGAATAATATTTAAACCAACTTTAAGTTATTAAATTATTATTTAATTACGGTATAAAAGTTTTTACTGCCGAAATTTAATTTTTATAATTAACATAAACATTTTTCCTTAACTCAAATTTAACAAAAAAGGAACTATTCTTAGTTTTTTAGAGTGTTTAATAATATATCTTTGAACCTCATAAAATTTGTATCTAATTAACTAAATAAAACTTGAATTTATGAAATTTCTTAACTATCAAAATTTCAGTAAAAGATTTTTTCTTTTATTATTTGCAACATCCATTTTTGGTGTTACTTTTTCACAAAATATTATCAGTGAAACTTTCAGTTATGGATTAGGCGATACGCTTACCAACCATGGATATTCAGCTCATAGCGCAGCTGGAATTAATTCAATAAAAATTGCCGCTTCTGCTCTTACTTTGTCTGGCTACAGCTTGTCGGGAATTGGTGGAAGCATTAAAGTTGATACAACTGGCGAAGATGTCAACCGAAATTTTTTATCAAGAACTTCTGGGTCAGTTTATGCAACATTTTTGGTAAAAATTACCAAAGCAAAATCTGCCGGTAATTATTTCTTCCATTTAGGGCCAACAACAATTGGAAGTACATTTTTTACCAAAGTCTTTGCTAAATCAGATGCTTCTAATCCAAACAGTATAGCTTTTGGAATTTCAAAAACAAATAATAGTTCAACTGCAACTTATTCAACTTTCAATTATTATGTGGATACTGTTTATCAAATTGTTGTCTCATATTCATTTGTACCTGGAACTTCCAATGATACAGTAACTATGTGGGTAAATCCAACTTCATCATCTTATGCAACGCCAACTCTTATGGCAAGCGATTATACAGTTACCGATAAAACTGAAATTGGCTCTTTTGCTTTTCGTCAGGGCTCAAATACTTCGTCACCAAGATCTTTTATCAGCGGGTTAAAAATTGATACTACTTGGTCAAATCTATTCACCACAGCAACACAAACTGTTGCAACTCCAACAATTTCATCAGCATCTGGCACATACGAAAATGACATAATAAGCACAATATCGTGTACAACAGCTGGATCAACAATTCGTTATACAATTGATGGAAGTTCTCCCACTTCAGCATCCCCTATATATTCAATAGGAATTAATATTGGAGAATCTACTGTATTGAAAGCCAGAGGATTTAAAGCAGGAATGGACTCAAGTTCAGTAGCCACCGCCATCTATAATTTTATGGTTTCTACACCAATTGCTAATCCTATTGCTGGCAGTTTTACTTCGGCGCAAAACATAAGTTTATCAACTGTAACTACCTCCGATTCAATTTATTATACTACCGATGGCACAACACCAAGTGCAGCATCAACTTTTTATAGTTCACCCATAGCCGTTGGTTCAACCACAACAATTAAAGCCATTGCCTTGAAAAACGGTTATACTTCGAGTAGCATTTTTTCTGGAGTTTATGTAATCAATTTCACATCAGTTTCTGCACCTATCATGAGTTCTCCAAGTGGCACTTATTATAGCAATAAGTCGATTTCATTAACGAGCACAACTGCTGGGACAACAATTCGTTATACTGTTGATGGAACAAATCCAAATTCAACATCCACAATTTATTCTTCAGCAATCAGCATTTCTCAAAATACAGTTTTGAAAGCTATAGCCTATTTAACTTCAAGCGATTCAAGTACAATAACTACAGCAACATACATATTAAAAGTAGATACAGTAATTTCAAATTTAATATCAGGGTCATACTTTGGGACTCAGAATATAACTTTAACAAGCTCAACAAATGGCGCTCAAATATATTACACCTTGGATGGTAGCGCACCAAACAGCAATTCCACAGCTTATAGCTCACAATTTGTAATAAGTAATTCATTAACACTTAAAGCAATTGCTTATAAAACTAATTGGGATTCGAGCATAGTTAGCACTTGGAGTTTTGTAATCTCCCCATTGCCCTCTGCAATTCCTTATGTTGATACATTTGCCTACGGAATAAATAGCTTGCTCACCGACCATGGATATACAGCACATAGCTCCTCTGGAAATAATTCTATAAAAGTAAATAGTTCAGCTCTTTACTATTACAATTACATTTATTCTAATACGGGAAACTCAATACTTTTGGATACTACCGGTGAAGATATAAACAAAACCCTAAGTCCAAAAACATCGGGTTCAGTTTATGTTGGCTTCCTTACAAAAATTTTGAAATCTACTCCTGGGGGTGAATATTTCTTCCATTTAGGCAATGATATTCTAAGCACTACTTTCAGAGGAAAATTATTTGTTAGGTCTGATACCGCTGCTGGCATAAATCAAATTAATTTTGGAGTTTCAAAATCAACAAATACAGCTAATTACAGCCAGGCATATTCTTCAGATTCAACATATTTAATTGTATTAAAATATACCTTGGAAGCTGGAACCAATAATGATTCAGTTCTTTTGTGGATAAATCCAAATATTGCTTCCAAAACAAATCCTGATTTAATTTGCAACGACTTAATAACATCAACAGATTTAATGAATATTGGAACATTTGCCTTCCGTCAAGGTTCTTCGGTTAAAGCCGCACGTATACTAATAAGCGGTTTTGTAATCGACACAGTTTGGGAAAATATTCTGACTGGAATAAATGCAGTAATACAAGCACCAACTGTTGCCACATATAATAGCAATTCAATTTCAGCACATTCGGCAATTTTAAATGGAAAAGTTGTTTCTGATGGTGGAGCAGCTGTTAGCGAAAGAGGCTTCTATTATTCCACAAATACAACTCCAGATTTTACAAGCAATAAAGTTATCGTTAGCGGCACGACAGGAAATTATAGCGCCACGGTTTTAAGCTTAATAAGCAATAGCACTTACTATTACAGAGCTTATGCAATAAATGTAAAGGACACAAGCTTAGGAAATATTGTTTCATTTTCGACCTTAATCGATGGACTTAATTCTGGCTCCGAAAAAACAATAAGTTACTTTCCAAATCCTGTGGAGAATCAATTAAATATTAAAAATGCCACCAACTATAACATGATAATTTATTCTGTGATTGGCACTTCAGTTTTTAGCTGCCGAATTAATAAAGATTCTTATAAAGTGGATTTAACTAATTTACCTTCAGGAGTTTATTTTATTAGCTTGCTAAGCAAAGATTATAAGAAATCTTTCAGAATTATAAAGAAATAAAATCATAAATTGTAACAAAAAAGGCTTTCCAAATTTGGAAAGCCTTTTTTGTAAAGTCTATAATAAAATAAGTCTATTCTACTTTTTCCTGAGAATCAGATTTTGTAGTTTTAGTAGATGCATTGGTAGTATCAGCAGCAACAATCTCCTTAGAAATATCCTTAGTAACATTTTCTTTACCGTCAATAGTTTCTGTTGTAGTTGTGGTTGTCATTTTAAAGGTTGTACCATTTTCCACAACATTCTCTATCACAACTTCTTTAATAATATTGTTTTTAACTGGAAGAGCTACATCAGAAGATAAATTCACCAGCGAAGGTGCAAGAATCAAAGCCACCACCGACATCAATTTTATTAATATATTCAAGGAAGGGCCAGAAGTATCTTTAAAAGGATCTCCAACGGTATCGCCTACTACGGCAGCTTTGTGAGCTTCAGAGCCTTTGCCATATTTCACTCCATTAATTTCGACGCCTTCTTCTATCATTTTTTTGGCATTATCCCAAGCCCCACCTGCGTTGGCTTGAAAAATAGCCATCATAACACCAGTAACTGTTACTCCAGCTAAAAGACCACCAAGCATTTCTGCACCACCAAGAAATCCTACAATTACAGGACTTCCCAAGGCTAATAAACCAGGTAGCAACATTTTTTTGATAGATGCTTGAGTAGAAATTGCAACGCATTTTTCATATTCTGGTGCACCATCAGCTTTTTCAAGAATGTCTAAATCTTCTTTTGTAGCATTGGCCATGTCAGAATTATATTTCTTCATGACGACGAGAGCATTTTTTAATGCTGGTATCTCTTTAAATTGACGTCTTACTTCTTCAATCATGGCCATAGCAGCTTTCCCAACAGCGCCCATAGCAAGAGCTGAAAACAAAAAAGGCAACATTCCACCAATAAACAAACCTGCCATCACCAAAGGAGAGGAAATATCTATTGAGGTGATTTTAGCTTGTTGCATAAAAGCTGAAAAAAGTGCTAAAGCAGTAAGGGCAGCAGAGGCAATAGCAAAACCTTTTCCAATAGCTGCTGTAGTGTTTCCAACAGCATCTAATTGATCTGTGCGTTGACGAACGTCCTTTGGCAAGTCAGCCATTTCAGCAATACCGCCAGCATTGTCGCTAATTGGTCCATAAGCATCTACAGAAAGTTGAATTCCAAGATTTGATAACATTCCAACTGCAGAAATACCAATGCCATATAAACCACCAAAATGGTAGGCACCTATGATGGCAATGGCAATAAAAATAATTGGAATTGCTGTTGACATCATACCAACACCAAGACCTGCGATTATGTTTGTGGCAGGGCCTGTAAGCGATTGCCTTACAATAGAATTAACTGGTTTTTTGTTAGTTGCAGTATAATATTCAGTAATTTTTCCAACTCCAAGACCAGCAACAAGACCGAAAATGGTGGCTATAAATACGCCGAAAGAAGTATAATGTATTCCTCCAAGCTCCCAGCTTGCAGGCATCATCATATTTATGATGAAATAAGATGCAATTATCATCAAACCTGAAGAAAGAAATTCTCCAATATTTAATGCTGTTTGTGGATTACCACCATCTTTTACTTTTACAAAGAAAGTTCCAACAATAGATAAAATAATTCCTACGGCAGAAAGA
>Ga0210044_10008033_pt1 | contig 13259 bp, 10 predicted proteins | sample CryGey13umfilter_2_FD_183959 | JGI IMG/M metagenome (GOLD analysis project Ga0210044, IMG submission 183959) | Groundwater microbial communities from aquifer in Utah, USA - Crystal Geyser 4/9/14 3 um filter (SPAdes) (version 2) | ecosystem: Environmental > Aquatic > Deep subsurface >... | reverse complement strand
GGAGTGCCCTAACCAGGTACTTCTGGGCTTTGTCCAGATTGTTATTTTTCAGTTCAATTCTACCGGCATGGAAAAGTGCCGGTGCCAATTCAGGATCCAATTGAATGGCTTCTGTCAGTTTCGGCAGGGCTTCCTTGTCCTTGCCATCCTTCATCAACGGGACGGCTTCATTGAACAGCACGACAGCTTTATCCTTACCTGTCAGTTTTGATTCCGCTTCCTTCATCGCCTCATCCGAAGACATCAATTTGATTTCGATCACTTTCCGGTCACTGAGTTTCGGCTTGAACTTATATGAATAACTCTGGTATCCATCTTTTGTAAACACCGCTTCGTAGTGATCAAATTTCATCACGCTCTTCGCTCTGCCATGCTTATCTGTTGTCAACTCAAGCTTGAAGCTTTTAGCTCTCTCGTTAGATATCTCAATGTGGACACCCTCAATAGCTTGCCCGTGACCATCTGTCACATGGAACGTTACCTGCCCCGCCGTCAGACCGGCTAATGCACTTGTTGCGACTACAAAAACAATAGACAACGTCATTAAGGTTGCAAATTTCCTCATAGCTTCTCCTTCCTTTTTCAAATAATTCTTCCAATTAGATCATACGACAGTGCCTGCTGAATTTCAACAAGCTTCTTCTCTCCCACACAGGCCTCGCCGTCATTGATCAGCACGATGCCATCAATATCCGGCGCCTGCCCGATGTGACGCCCCTGCAGCAGCAATTCTGTTTCTTCTGAAAAGCCCTCGACTATCACCTCCAGGGTTTGACCAACGAGCTTTTGATTCAACTCATGTGATATCTCTTTCTGCGCCTCCATTATAACAGAAGACCGTTCCAGTTTCACGGCTTCAGACACCGTGTCTCTCAGGGGAAACGCGGGGGTTCCTTCCTCTCTCGAATATGTAAATACACCCAGATGGTGAAATCTTGCTTCTCTAACAAAATACAATAGTTGCTCTACATCTTCATCCGTTTCTCCAGGGTATCCTACAATTAGAGATGTCCGAACGAACACGCCGGGGATGCGATCCCGAATTCGCTCCAGCAATCGGAGGTAACTCTCCCTGCCCCCCGTACGTCGCATGCTTTTCAATAAACGGTCTGAACTATGTTGTAATGGGATGTCTACGTACGGACAAATCTTCTCTGATCCTGCGATCACGTCCAGCAATCGGTCAGTCACCTTACCAGGAAACATATACATGGGTCGAATCCAGCCCACATTTTCGATCTTCTCCAACTCTTCAAGCAGATCGCCCAGCCCGTCTGTAAGTCCCAGGTCACGTCCGTAAGACGTCCCGTCCTGAGCGACAAGAATCAATTCCTGTGTTCCGCTGTCAGTCAAAGCCTTCGCCTCTTCCACGATGTCCTCAATTCCACGGCTTCTCTGTTTTCCCCTGATTTTTGGAATTGCACAAAAAGAACAGCTATGATCACATCCGTCGGCAATTTTCAGGTAAGCGTATCCGATACCCGTGGAAACTGCCCGGGGAGATACATGGGAGTAAATGTAGGTCGGTGATTCAGCAATTGTCGGTGAACTCTCTTTCCCGAGAAACTCAGCAATATTTTCAACACCATCGATACCGGACAAGATATCAATCTCGGGGATTTCATCCTTCAGGGCATCCGGATAACGTTGAGCCAGACATCCCGACACCACGAGTTTTCCAACCTTTCCAGCTTCTTTGGCTTCAACAGCCTCCATAATCCAATTTATTGATTCTTCCTTTGCCGACTGGATAAACCCGCATGTATTCAGAATTACCACGTCAACGAAACCGTCGGTCTCCACGACCGGGGTGTACCCTTTTTCAATAAGAGCCCCTGCAATTACCTCTGAGTCTACAGTATTCTTAGGACATCCAAGGGAAATCAGTCGAAATGTTTTCAAAGAGACAATTCCTCCGGAAAGCAAAATTCGCCCGGTCTGAGCCGGGCGAATCGTAAATTATTTTTCGTTTCCATTTTGTGCACAATCTTCCGCCTTACGGATATATCCTGCTCAGCATCCGGGGCCAGGGAATGGTTTCCCGAACATGATGCAGACCGCATATCCATGCCACTGTTCGTTCGATACCCAGCCCGAAACCACCATGGGGAACGGATCCATACCGCCTCAGATCAAGATACCAGGCATAGGCATCTGCAGGCAGATTTTCTTCATCAATTCGTTTCAACAGATGTTCAATATCTGCCGAACGTTCACCACCTCCGACAATCTCTCCATAACCCTCAGGTGCCAGCACGTCCACACCCTGAGCAAGGTCAGGATTCTCCGAGTCCAACTCAAAATAGAAGGCCTTGAAGCTGGCCGGGAATCGGTGAACCACAATGGGCCGGTCATATTCTCTGGTCAGCACGGTTTCATCATCACCACCAAAGTCATCACCCCACTTGATGTCGGACCCCAATTCATGGAGTTTGTCTATTGCTTCAGTATAGGTCATGCGGACAAACGGTTGTTTAACCTTTTCCAGGGGTTCAATATCCCGTTCCAGCATAGCGAGTTCTTTTCTCCTGTTGGCCAGCACCTTGCCCACGATGTAAACGACAAACTCCTCTGCGAGGTCCATCACCTCATTCAATGTCACGAAGGCCATTTCCGGCTCAACCATCCAGAACTCCGTCAGATGGCGTCGGGTCTTTGATTTTTCCGCCCGAAAAGTGGGTCCGAAGCAATACACCTTCTTGAATGCAGCGATCGCTGCTTCCGAATAGAGCTGGCCGGATTGAGTCAAGTAGGCGGGATTTCCAAAATAATCTGTTTCAAAAAGAGTGCTGGAACCTTCAGCAGCACTGGGGCCCAGAATGGGCGAATCAATCAATGTGAAATCCCTTTCATCAAAAAAATCACGGCAAGCCTTGATAATTTCGTGACGAATCCTCAAAATCGCCCACTGGCGCTTGGAACGAAGCCAGAGGTGGCGCCTGTCCATCAGGTACTCTACTCCGTGTTCTTTCGGTGTGATGGGGAAAGGCTCCGCGATCTGGTAAACCTTCATGGTTTTGACCAGCAATTCTTCAGTGTTACTCCGGGGGTTATGCTGAACCGTTCCGGTCACTTCGATGGCACTTTCCTGGGTCAGCTCCTCAAAGCTCTCCAAAGCCTCCGAACCACTTACTCCGTTCACCAGAACGCATTGAATAAAATCCAAACCGTCACGTAATTCGATAAATTTGATCTTGCCACTGCTGCGTTTCAATCGTACCCAACCCTGAAGGGTTACCTCTTTATCGAGGTAACCCTTCAGGTATTTTGCCAGAATCACAGGCATCCTTGCCTCCAGATTTCCTATTGGTTATGTCTATGGTCGTTGCCCCTTGGACCATGACTGCCGCCACGATGGTCATCACGTCTAACATTGTCACGGTTACCCCGATCCTGTTGATGACCGCTGTTGCGGTTCTCATCGCCATCTTCTCTTGGCAGCAACACCTTCCGGCTCAGGTTTAACCGACCCTGTGAGTCGATTTCCATTAACTTCACATCAATCTCCTGCCCCAGCTGTAGTTCGTCTTCTACGCTCCGGACACGGTAATTTGCGATTTCACTGATATGAAGCAGGCCATCCTTTCCAGGGAGAACCTCAACAAAAGCACCAAATTTTTCAATCCGCTTAACAGTACCTTTGTAGACAGTTCCAACTTCAGGTTCCTGAATAATCTGCCGAATCATATCCATGGCCAGCTTGGCTGACTCCTCGCTGGTAGCAGCTACAAGACAGGTCCCATCGTCTTCGATGTCAATCTTGGCACCACTCTTTTCCACAATTTCACGTATCACCTTGCCTCCCGGCCCGATAATCTCGCGAATCTTGTCCGGATGCACCTTAATGCTGGTGATCCTTGGTGCATATGGGGAATAATTGTCCCTCGGAGCAGGCAACGCAGCTACAATCTTATCCAGGATTTCATTATACGCCCGAACCGCCTGATCCAACGCTTCCGCCATCAATGCCTCTGTCAGCCCCTGGACCTTCAAATCCATCTGCAATGCGGTAATTCCATCCCGTGTACCCGTCACCTTGAAATCCATGTCACCATAGTGGTCTTCCTCACCGGCAATGTCTGTCAGAATCGCGTATTTTTCTCCCTCTTTCACCATGCCCATGGCAATGCCGGCCACGGGCTTCTTGAGCGGCACGCCGGCATCCATCAACGCCAGAACTCCACCACAAACAGTAGCCATTGAAGAAGATCCGTTTGATTCCAGAATCTCAGATACAAGGCGCACAACATAAGGGAATTCATCCTCTTCCATGTTGGGCATCATCGGTTCAATACCTCGTTTTGCAAGAGCACCGTGGCCTATTTCCCGGCGACCGGGGGATCTCATAAACTTTACTTCGCCCACGCTGAAGGGAGGGAAGTTATAGTGAAGCATGAATTTTTCATCCTCTTCCCCTTCCAGTCCATCGATCATCTGAGCATCACCAAAGGTGCCCAGCGTGGTCATTACAAGTGCCTGGGTTTCTCCACGGGTGAATATTGCAGAGCCATGAGTCCGGGGCAGAACCCCGACTTCGCAGGTGATGGGCCGAATCTCGTCATATGCCCGTCCATCCAGTCTGCGTTCCCGAGTCAAAAGAGTTTCACGGAACAAACGCTCCTTAACATGGTCAAACATTAACCCGGCTTCAAACTGCTCATCTTCTTCAAAAGATTCTTTTGTTTCCTTTTTCAACAGGCGAACAGCATTATATTTCATGATCTTGTCTTTGATCTGCAGGCTTTCAAGCAGCCGATCCCCCGCGAACGCTTTCACCTTTTCCCCTAACCCGGCCGGGAAAACCTTGGGTGTAACTTCCCACTTGTGGGGAGCCACAAGCGATTGCAATTCGCGCTGGGCGGCAACGAGTTTTCTGATCTGTTCATGACCGAAAGTCATCGCTTCAACCATTGTTGCCGCACTGACTTCTTTTGCGCCTGCTTCAACCATGACTATCGCATCTTCCGTCCCTGCTATGACCAGATCCAGCTTGGAATTTTCCTTTTCAGGGTACAGGGGGTTAACCACGAACTGGCCGTCAATCAAGCCTACCCGAACGCCGGCAATTGTTGTATCAAATGGAATGTCTGAAATGCACAGGGCTGCGGACGCACCTGTCAACGCCAGCATTTCAGTCTCATTTTCCCCGTCAAAAGAGTACACGTTTGCAATAACCTGTGTCTCATTCTGAAATCCTTCCGGAAACAGCGGTCTCAAGGGTCTGTCAATCAGTCTACTGGTCAGTACTTCCTTCTTGGAAGGCCGGCCTTCTCTCTTGAAAAATCCACCGGGAATTTTACCTGCAGCTGAAGTGTGTTCGCGGTAATCCACTGTTAAGGGGAAGAAATCAATCTTCTCTCTTGGTTCCGGCGCAGCGCATGCTGTAACCAGCACTCGGCTGTCGCCGCATGAAATTAAAACCGCTCCACCTGCCTGTTTGGCAAGGTGGCCGGTTTCCATCGTAATTTTTTTTCCGCCGATTTCGGCAGTAACTGTATGTACCATAAGTTCTCCGTTCGCTTGTAGTTACTTGCGCAACTTAAGCTGATTCAGGATATCCCGATACCGCTTGAATTCTTTCTTTTTGAGATAGTCAAGAAGTTTTCTTCTCTGGGATACCAGCTTCAACAGACCACGGCGCGAATGGTGGTCCCTCTTGTGCACCTTGAAATGTTCTGTTAAATAGTTAATTCTCTCTGTGAGCAACGCAATTTGGACTTCAGGGGAACCAGTATCATTTTCATGAACCCCGAAAGTGCCGATAAGCTCCGTTTTCCTTTCCTTCGAAAGCATCAGTCACCTCCTAAATAAATTATAAAACTCTTCCTGCCAAAGCAGGAAAGACCAGTCTAACACGACGTTTTCTTAAAGTAAAGAAATTCACCAAATCTATGATTCAACAAACTATTGTTTAAATCTATTCATATACTGTGACTTCTGCCGCCAGTTTTCTTTTACAACCACAAAAAGTTCCAACTCAACCGGCTTTTCAAAGTATATTTTTAGTTCTTTTTCAGCCAACTTCCTGATTTTCTTGATCATAGCCGCCTGGTGGCCAACCATGATGGGCTTTTGTGACTTTCTTTCCACAGCAATGTCCGCCATAATTTCCACATGGGTATCTTCGACTTTCATGACGCGGATATCCACAAAGGTGCAATACGGAATCTCCTGCCGGGTTTCCTGCAGTACCTTTTCCCGGATAACTTCAGATACGTAAAATCTTTCTGAAATATTTGTGTAGTCCGTTTCATCATACTGAAATTCACCTTCCGGCAGTCGTTCTATAATGATTTTCATCAGTTCATCGACATTACTTCCGGTAAGTGCAGATATGGGGAAAACCACTTCAAAGCCTTCGTTTGCAAGCTTTTCCATCAATGGGAGAACACGGGATTTCTTGATAATGTCGGTCTTGTTCAAGGCTACAATCACGTCGTTGCTTCGGGGCTTCAATTGTTCCAGCAGATATATTTCTCCGCCACCAACTGCAACCGATGCATCCATCATATACAGGATGAGATCACAGGAATCCAGGCTATCATAAACAGTCTGCATCATTGCTTTATTCATTTCATAAATTGGTTTGTGAAAGCCCGGTAAATCCACAAACACGATCTGGGCATCAGGTTCAGTTAAAATTCCAAAAATTTGATTTCGGGTAGTCTGAGGTTTGTCTGAAACAATTGATATTTTCTGTTTCATTAAGTTGTTAAGCAATGTTGATTTCCCGGCGTTGGGTCGGCCAATCATCGCAACGACTCCAAATTTTTTCATTTCTCCGCTTCCTTTATATCCATGGATTAAGAGGCCTCATTCTGCCCCATTTTTTCAATTCGAACGCTCTGAATGCGTCGGCGCTTCATTTTTTCTACTGTCAGTTTGAAATTGCTCCATTCCACAGAATCTCCTTCCTTGGGGATCCGGCCAAAGATGTTGAACACTGCACCACCAACAGTGTCTATTTCCCCGATTTCAAGATTAATGCCGGTTTCTTCTTCCAAATCCTCCAGGGTACACCTGCCATCTACCAGCAAAGAATCCTCTCCCAGCTGTTGAATCGTTTCATAATGGCTGTCATGTTCATCTTCGATTTCTCCGACAATTTCCTCAATTAGATCCTCAATTGTCACAATACCGGCCGTTCCGCCATATTCATCCAGCACAACCGTCATTTTTGTCCTGGCAGTCTGCATGTCGCGGAGCAAATCGCTCACTTTTTTTGTCTCCGGAACGTAAAGCGGCTTCTGGAGAAAATCAGAAAGGACAAATGTTTCCGGCTGTGCCACCATTATGTCCTTCAAGTGAACAACTCCGATAATATCGTCCATTGTATGGCGATAGACCGGCATCCTGGAATGTTTTGCCGTACGGAACAGTTTTATAAGCCTTTGATATGCCAAGGCTTGTTCCACACCAGCAATATCTGTCCTTGGTGTCATAATCTCCTTCACAAGAGTGTCGCCAAAATTCAAAACACCCTGAATCAACTCCTTCTCTTCTTCCTCAATAATCCCATGTTCAGTAGCCACGTCAATGAATGCCTTCTCTTCGGATTCTTTTTCATCTTCATCTTCTTCCCGTTCGTCCTCCATTTTCATCAACCGTCGCGCAATGATAGAGGCTGGCAGCACAAAAAGAAAGAACAGGTAATAAAAGGGGAGAAAGATTACAATAAAATGGGACAATACCCACTCCCGATTCAGAAAAGCCGTGGCTGAAACAAGAATCTTCTCTGCAATCAGATAAATTACAGGCACGAGGATCGCGTTTCTCACGTTAAAGGGCACACTGAATGCGCCGCTTATCATGACCCACAGCCCGAAAACGCTGAGCAACAACAACTCTGCAGTTGTTGACACGATCAATTGAAACCTTGCACCCCGCTCCAGAAGAAGTGACAATGAAGGATTCTTTTCAGCAATCTGGCGAAGCTCAATCCGGGACAAACTGACAAAAGCCGTCCGTACAACCGAAATCGCAATCCTCAAAACAATAAGCAGGATTAGAAGTCCTTCCAACATCATCTACTCTACTCCTTGAAAATGAACGGGCAAAGCCTCTTTTATCTCCCGTTGCACGGCCGCCATTTCTCCATTATCTGCCTCGTGATCATAACCAAGGAGGTGAAGTAAGCCGTGTAATACAAGAAATTTCAATTCTTCTTCCAGCGTGTGGCCAATTTCGACTGCCTGCTCTTCGGCACGCTCTACCGATATCACCACACTACCCAGAAATATTTCATCGGTTTCCGGTAGAATATCCCCATCTGTGAAGCTCAAGACATCCGTAACCTGATCCTTGTTTCGATAATCACGGTTGAGTTTGTGTATTTCCTCATTGTCTGTAAAGAGAATCTCCACACAACATTTTTCACTTCCGGGCAATTCCAACCCAACTGAAATATCTTGGAGAAACGCAGTCCAACTGTCGGAATCAGGAAGTCCGGTCAGACCCTCTCTGGAGATGATTTCCGACACAATTGTCTTCTGTGACTCAGACATTCTTTCCTCCGTTGCCGTCACCCGATGATTCTGAGTCCTTATCCGACCTGTCGTTTCCTTCCAATTCCGCATTTTCTTCATTGAAATCAAACCCGGGATAGTCAATCCTGGTGTGAAATGAAGCTGCTATTGATCTCAAAAAGCTGGCTGCTATCAAGTCCAACTCCTTGAAGGTCAGATCGCAGTCAGAAAACTGGTTATCATCAATCAAATCCTTGATGATCCGATTCACCAGATTTTGTAGTTTGCCGGCGGATATCGGTGCCTTCAGTGTTCGGGATGCAGCCTCCACCGCGTCTCCAATCATAAGGATGGCCGTCTCCTTCATGGTTGGTTTTGGGCCTGGATACTGGTATTCACTCTCTTCTACAGCCTCGCCGTTTTCCTCCTGCAGAGAAAGCGCTTTGTTATAGAAAAACGCCATCAGCTTTGTTCCATGATGTTCTTTGATGAACCGGATAATCTGCTCTGGTAGTTTCGCTTCCTGCGCCAGCTTGATTCCATCTTTCACATGGTTGGTCAGAATAATCGAACTCATTTTCGGTGTAAGACGGTTATGTCTGTTTTCGTCACCTGTACGCTGATTCTCAATAAAATATCCTGGCTTTTCCATTTTTCCAATGTCATGATAATACGTACCTACCCTGGCCAGCAATGAGTTCGCGCCGATCGCTTTCGCCGCGGCTTCCACCAGATTTGCCACCAGAATTGAATGCTGGTAGGTTCCAGCCGCTTTCATAGACAAGTCCACCAACAGGCGATTGTTCATATTCGCCAGTTCCAGAAGTCGAATATCGGTAGTAATACGAAAGGCACTCTCAAAGGTAGGAAGTGAAATTGTCACAGCCGCTGAGACAAAAAAACCACCTGCCAGAGCAATCACAAGTGCCGCCCCATACCATTCCAGTGAGGGATTACCGGAATAATGAAGGTAGAGAATAATCAGAAAAATAAAATGAGACAAACCCAGCCAGAAGCCGGAAAAAAGCACAGCAGACTGTCCAGATTGCTTGCGCAAAATATAGATTGAAAACAGAGATGAAAATATGAGAAAAAGGGTAAGAGGGATATTCCCCGCAGTTAACAGCAATAGTATGATAGCCACACAAAGTGTGACAATCAGGGCGGGGATTCCCCCTGCGAGTAATGCGGCCAGAGAGGCTGGGAAAGCATAGGGCACCGCATAAAACAAAAGCTCACCTTTGAAAAGAACCGATAGTGAAACACTTCTTTCCACAGCCCCCAATACAAAAATGGACAACTTAATAAGCACAATACCAGCCAGTGCGCACCAGACAAGCAATAGAAAAACCGGCACTTCATCCCGGACATATCGCTTTTGAAAAACCACGGAAAGCCGGTACAGGAAAAAGACTGTCAGAATCAGCAGTAACAAAGTCGATACGATTCTCCGGGAAGAAATATTGGCTAGAAGTCTTTCATTCTGCTCATTAATAAATCGTGCCGCTACCGGAGAGATTCTCTCGCCCTTTCTCACGATAATTTCGCCGGTCTTCTTTCTGAGATATGAGGGCTCCACGCTGTTTGCAGCCTCTTCCCTGGAGGCCTCCGTCATTTTTTTATCAAAAATGTAGTTTGGGATCACAATATGGTTAACCAGCGCAAATATTATGGAGAGCTCCTCATTATGTACGACTTCCCTATTTCTAAGAAAAGAATATACAAATTTCTTCAAGCTTGCCCGATCCACAACCGGTGGGAAGCCCTTGGTCAGATACTGTTGATCTTTTCCGGAATCTGCCAATACGGCTTCCCCATTTATCAGTTTCAAATTGTTATGGTCTTCTGCAAACTCGCGGGTGTACAGGCGATCCATCATCTCCGTAAGAAGTGGCTTTAAGTTCTCAAGATTTTTGCTGTCTTTCAGGGCCAAAAAAATCGCAGGGGGTATCAGAGATGAAAGCTCTTCCTGATACTGCTTATTCAATACTTCAATCTGTTTCTCCGTCTCCGTCTTCTGTGTCTTTCCATTTACCGAGATCAGTGAATCTCGGAGCTCTTGATATCCTTCCAGTTTCCGAAACAGCTGATCCAGAATGAAGGTCACTTTCTCATGGGCCCTGGGATCATAGATATAGACATTGGGTGCCTGTTCCCGTGCCGCCAGACGTCGCGCTTCAGTCGTCACTGTATCCGGTATATTCAAATCCAGAGTGGCATAAATGTCCGATCTCGCAACATCTCCAGCACCGAACTTTTCGATGTTCGCGAAGGAAAACATCTTTAATATCAATGCCCCTGAAACAGCAACCAGAAGCAGAGAACTGAGAATTTCCCGAAAAGTGGGTCTATTCCCCGTTACGATCAGTGCTTTCTTCATGCCGCTGATAGGCTTTGATGACCTCTTGAACAATTGCATGTCTTACCACATCCTTTTCTGTGAAATGAACAAACCGGATACCCTCAATTCCCTGCAAAATCTGCTTAGCTTCCACAAGTCCGGACTTCTTCCTTGTCGGTAGATCGATTTGTGTAATGTCACCCGTCACAATCGCCTTAGAGCGAAATCCGATTCTTGTTAAAAACATTTTCATCTGTTCAGATGTTGAATTCTGGGCCTCATCGAGAATCAAGAAGGCATCATTCAGCGTACGACCTCGCATATATGCAAGTGGAGCAACCTCTACCTGCCCCCGTTCAACAAAACGGTTGGCAAGGTCTGTGGGAATAATATCAAAAAGCGCATCGTAAAGCGGCCTGAGGTACGGATCAATCTTCGCCTGAAGGTCCCCGGGCAGGTACCCAAGGTTTTCTCCTGCCTCCACTGCCGGTCGCGTCAGCACAATTTTGTCGATCTCTTTCTCAAGGAGATATTTGATAGCTACCGCCATCGCGATATAGGTTTTGCCCGTTCCCGCCGGACCGATGGAAAATACAATATCGCTTTGCTCAATGGTATGAACATATAACTTTTGATTCAAAGACTTGGGATATATTGCTTTTCTTGAATTGGGGACAATGGAACTGTCGTTCAGGATTTCTGAAAGAGACATATCAGGGGCTTCCCGACGAATGCGTACGAAAGATTCAAGCTCTTCAGGGTTTGCGCTGGGGCGCTGCGTCAGATACTCTTCCAGATTGGTGAAGAGCGTTATCAGTTCCGGACGGTTTTCATTCCCCACGATACCGATTTTCTGGCCCCGGGCAGTCAGGCGAACCTGAAATTCTCTTTCGATTGCACTAATCACCTGGCTCTGGTTCTCGTAAAACAAAGAAATATCACAGTGCTCAAATATATATTGATTCATAGACGGAAAAAGAGCGGGAAAGTATACCTTCCCCGCTCATTTTCTAACCTCAATCCTGAATATTACTTGCCGTCGAAGAAGAAATTCTCAACAGGCCACGGACGGTTCTTTGCCTCTTTAATTGCCTGCTGAACTTCCTCATCGGACACGTTTCTCGGAATCGCAAATACCTGTCCCGGATGAATCAGATCAGGATCCTTGATTTGAGCTTTGTTTGCTTTGTAAATCAACGGCCACTGGAAAGGATCAGCATAAATCTTGTCGTAACCGGCTATCTTCCACAGGCATTCGCCCTTAACAACTGTCCATTCCTTCGGATGACGTTTCAGCTCTTCTTCCGCCGCCATACGGGCAGCTTCTTCCGCTTGCCGTTTTTCTTCAGCAATACGAGCCTTCTCGGCAATCGCCTTTGCAGCTGCATCGCCAAACTTGGCAGCAGCATCATCAGCCATTTTCTTGACCTGATAATACTTACATTCATCATTCGCCATCAGGTTCTTAGAGTCACCCAATGCGGCGACACCAGCATCCAACTCAGCCTTTGCGTAAGTTTCAGCGTCTTCCGCCTTTGCTGTGTCGGCTGCCTTAACCGCAGCAGCAATTGCTTCTTCTGCAAGGGTTTTGGCTTTTGACTTCTCAGCAACTGCATCCTGTTCCGCTTTCTTGGCAAGCTCAATCGCCTGCAGGGAAGAAGCCTTGGAATCTTTGCACTTCTTATCATCTGCAAAAGCCTGGGCCTTGTCCAGCATTGCTTTTGCTTCGTCCAATTCCGCTTTCACGTAATCAGCGGCGCACGCAGATTCGGCAGCCTGGTAGCCTTCCTTGGCGGAAGCAAGCTCCTCCGGCGGCTTGGTGCAGCAGGAAACTCCAAAGAGCACCACTGCAAAGCCCAGCACAACAATCGTTCCCAAAGTTTTCTTCATATTCGTTTACACCTCCTAAAGGGTTTCATCTGCGCTAAATATAGCAATTTTCCAACACAGTTGCAAGCTGAAATATGTACATTTTTTCTATTAAATGCATATAGAAGTGACCAAAGTCTCAATTTCTGCCATATTATGAAACATTCTTTTCCGTATTTTCAGGAAAAAACTTCTCGATCACTTCTGCTTCCGGGCCTTTGGTGAAGAAGGAAATCAAAATGAGACTGCCCAGAGAAATCGCCAGAGCCGGATAGATTATCGGAATGCCAAACGGATCTCCATTGGGATTGTTGAGTGGAACCATTATGCTTGGCCAGATGTATCCCGCAAGCTTAAAAAACACTGTGACAAGCGTCCCAAGGACAATAGAAATCAGCCCGGCAGTATGGGTCACTTTCTTCGAAATCAATGCCGCGAGCAAAGCCGGCGTAATAGCAACCCCATAAATTGTATAGGCAAAATACGCACTTTCCAGAACAGACTGCATGCTCCAAGCCATAAGAAAAGCAGAGATTCCCACAACAATGATCAGGCCCTTCTGGAGAAGCACTCCGGCTTTTTCA
>Ga0210044_10008029_pt1 | contig 13267 bp, 13 predicted proteins | sample CryGey13umfilter_2_FD_183959 | JGI IMG/M metagenome (GOLD analysis project Ga0210044, IMG submission 183959) | Groundwater microbial communities from aquifer in Utah, USA - Crystal Geyser 4/9/14 3 um filter (SPAdes) (version 2) | ecosystem: Environmental > Aquatic > Deep subsurface >... | reverse complement strand
GCAGTTCCCTGGACTTCTACAAATTCGTTTCTATCAGTCATAACCACATTAAAATCAACTTCAGCACGATAATCTTCCTCATAGCAAAGGTCGAGCAGCATATCACCATTAACAATTCCCACGCTAATACCAGCTGCCATCTTATTGAGCGGCATAAAGGGCAATACACCTTGTTTTCTCAAATTATGGAACGCTTGATACAGGGCAACATATCCGCCGGTGACCGCAGCAGTCCTGGTGCCGCCATCTGCTTGCAATACATCACAGTCCACAATGAAAGTTCGCTCACCCAGAGCAGCCATATTAGTTATCGCCCTCAAACTGCGACCAACAAGGCGCTGGATTTCCTGGCTTCTTCCCCCCATCCTATCCCGTGGCACGCGGGTAAGCGTTGAGCGAGGCAGCATAGCATATTCCGCCGTCACCCAGCCCTTTCCACTATCCCTGAGAAAATTAGGAACCCTTTCCTCCATACTTACGGAGCATAACACCCTCGTCTGCCCTACCTCTATTAACGCTGAACCTTCGGCAAAAGATTGATACCCCAAGGTTATACGCACCGGGCGGATTTCATCATTCGTTCGCTTGTCTATCCTCACCATTTCAGTCTTTATTGTCATTGCGAGCCGAAGGCGTGGCAATCTCGGTGGGGCTACGAGATTGCTTCGTCGCTAACGCTCCTCGCAATGACAAGAAGGGTATGCCTCACTCATCAAGTATAGCACCGCTCACTGACATCAACAAAATCAGGAGTAAGCTGCAAAAATGCCTATTTTGCTTTAGCAAAGGGCGAGATTGCTTCCTCGTCCTTCCTCAATTCAATAATGCGGTCGCGGAGTAAAGCAGCCTTCTCAAATTCCAGATTCTTAGCCGCCTTCTTCATTTGAGATTCTAGCTGTTTAATGAGGCGATGCATCTCCTCTACAGAGATAGGGGCAGCTATGTAAGGAGTTCGAGTCTCCGCTACTACCTGAACCCGCTCAGTGATATCCTTAATCGCCTTCTTTATTCCCTGTGGTGTTATGTCATGTTCTTTATTGTAAGCCTCCTGAATTCGACGGCGCCGCTGCGTTTCTTCTATCGCTTCATGCATAGACTTGGTAATAGAGTCAGCATACATTATCGCATGAGCATTTACATGCCGCGCCGCCCTACCCATGGTCTGGATAAGCGCTTCTTTTGACCTTAAGTAACCCTCCTTATCAGCATCAAGTATGGCTACCAAGCTCACCTCGGGTAAGTCCAATCCCTCTCGTAATAAATTTATGCCCACCACGACATCGTAAACACCAAGCCGAAGGTCACGCAATATCTCTATCCTCTCCAGGGTCTCGATCTCGGAGTGAAGATAATGAGTTTTTATCTCCATCTCCCTGAGATAGTCACACAATTCCTCAGCCATCCTCTTAGTCAAAGTAGTTACCAGGCAGCGTTCGCCTTTATCCACCCTCGTCCTTATCTGATAGATGAGGTCGTCGATTTGCCCTTTAGCTGGCTTAATTTCTACGCTAGGCTCCAGTAGACCTGTAGGGCGAATCAATTGCTCCACAACTTGCTGGCTATGCTCATATTCATATTGTGCTGGCGTAGCCGAGACGTATATGGCCTGGTTAACGTGCTTCCGAAATTCGTCAAAATTCAATGGGCGATTATCCAACGCTGAAGGAAGGCGGAAACCGTAATCAACCAAGGTCTGCTTTCGGGATATATCTCCATGATACATCCCCCTTATCTGAGGCAAGGTCATGTGGGATTCATCAATAAACAACAAATAATCATCGGGAAAATAATCAAGCAACGTCCAGGGTGTACTTCCTGGAGCACGCCGCTGAAGATGTCTGGAGTAATTCTCCACACCGGTGCAATAGCCCACCTCTTGAAGCATTTCAATATCGTAATTAGTGCGAGCTTCAAGCCTTTGAGCCTCAAGAAGTTTGCCCTGACTCTTCAGCGCCTCAAGCCTTTCCCTTAATTCCTCCCCAATATCCTCAATCGCCGCCATCAACTTGTCATGAGGAGTAACGAAATGCTTGGCAGGGTAAATGTCTACCTGCGAAGGCTGAGCTAGGAGTTCACCGGTAAGCGGGTCGATTTCCACGATACGGTCAATTTCGTCTCCCCAGAACTCAATTCGCAGTGCCATTTCCTCGTAAGCTGGCTGGATTTCCAGCGTGTCACCCCTGATGCGAAATTTACCTCTGGTAAGCTCAAAATCGTCCCTCACATACTGCATATCAACCAAACGACGGACAAGCTTATCACGGTTATAACTTCCACCTTTTTTCACAGTAAGGGCAAAGCTATGATATTCCTCAGGGGCGCCTAAGCTATAAATACAAGAGACTGAAGCCACGATAACTACATCTCGGCGCTCGAACAGAGCTCTGGTTGCAGCATGACGCATCTTATCGATCTCCTCATTTATATCGGTCTCCTTTTCAATATAAGTATCGGTGCTGGGGATATAAGCCTCAGGCTGATAGTAGTCATAATAACTGACAAAGTATTCTACGGCACTCTCAGGGAAGAATTCCCTAAACTCAGTGGCTAGTTGAGCAGCTAAAGTCTTGTTGTGAGAGAGAACGAGTGTAGGTCTTTGTACTCTCTCAATGACATTAGCCATGGTGAAGGTCTTGCCGCTGCCAGTCACACCCACCAATGTCTGCTCGCGATATCCCCTTTCCAACCCTTGGACTAACTTCTCCACTGCTTGTGGCTGGTCCCCGGTGAGATGAAAGTCAGAAACGATTTTGAACTCAGGCATAGTAGTTCATTTACTCCAATAAAAGACACCCTTGATGTACCTAGTGGCTTGTATTACCAGGCTAAATTACCTATTGCCCGCTTGGCCCACTTGCCAAATATTCCTGTTGCTGTTCAACAAGTATCAACTGAGCTTCGATATTTCTTTTTTCATAATTTCTCAGTCTTAATTTATACTTCGTCTCAATTTTACCTTCTTTTAGTCTGTCAAGAATCATCATATAATATTTTTCGTCAATCTCAGCGGAGATATAGTATCTCTTGAGAATTTTGCATACTTCTATTTCAGAACCACTACCGCCAAAGAGAATCAAAACAACATCGTTTGGCATAGTACAAGATTTTATTAACATCTGGGAAAGTTTTTGGGGAATCTGGCAAGCATGTAATGTTTTTTCCCGGCTTACATTTTTGACCAAATCAAAGTAGAACCAGTCATATGGCATCCTTCCCTTTGAACCATTTGCCAAGTTTCTTAAAATCCGTCTATCTGTCGGATTCTTGTAAGGAACGGCAACATTATCTTTGTAAAATTTACTATTTTTTGACTTCTGGCAGTGCAGGATACTTCTATGAGCTGTGGTAAAACGCTTAGGAGTATGTCCCACATTGGTATTGTATAACCAGACATAATCAGAAACCCCGCAGCATGCTTGGTCCAAATATTTTACCCTCAAGTAAGCGTTCTGCTTTGGGTAATTTATTAAAAACATATTCCCTGTATCTTTTAAAACCCTAAGGGATTCCTTTGCTAATTCAATATACCACTCAACATATTCATCAAAGGTTTTAGTGTAAGATTTATCGCCATATTTTATCCCAACATTATAATCAGGATCTCCGTAAACCATGTCAATGCTCCTATCGGGCAACTCTTTCAAAAGATCCATTACATCCCCTAAGAAGACTGTGTTTAAATATTTTTCAATATTGCCTCTAACGTTCATCTATACTTCTTTCAACGCACTATATAACATTGCTCGCCCCTGGTAATTCCAATAAACAATGTCTTCCATAATAAACATCCACTTCACCACTTTCAAAAGAATTTCAACCTTCGCACCTGTCTGAAACGAAGTTTGTAAATCAGGATATTTTTCCAGCAGCCGGTCAACATCGTTTTCTGAGCACTCATATACTTCAGTAATAGCCTGTAATAACTTCCTAAACTTCTGTTCATTTTCCTGCTTCTTATTCCTCAAGTCCACCTCAATTTCCCCATGACTTCCTCTCCCAAGCCCTAATTCCTCTGGCACTTCCACTTTAAAATCAAAGTTCCACTTATTTAAACCTCCTGGCCTGAAAATAAAAAGTGGCCTGTTAATCGATGACAAATTCTCCACGGGGTAATGAAATTTTACTCCTTTTCCTCTCTGTTGGCTCTCAGTGTCAATAAATGTATTCACAATTTTCCTCACTATTTCATGACGAGGTAAAGAACCTTTAATTTCGATGGCTTCTTCTGTGATAATAATGACTTCCCCTTTTTCCCTCATACTTTTACTTCCTCCTTAAGCAAACCTGAATTTTGCTCGGGGTAACTCCATTTGATTACTCCCTGTCTTACTTGCTAGCTAATTCCTGGAGTGCTGTTTTAACTTTTTCTTCCAAACTTAGCTCCGAGGAATTTGGGATGCTGGAAACAACCTGAATAACTTCCCTCAAAGAGTAGCCCAGGCTGGTTAAGGCAGCTATAGCATCGCTATCTTCGGGAGCTAAGGGCAAAGCGGCTTCCTTCCACTCCCGCTCCAGCTTGTCTCTGAGCTCGACAACGAGGCGGTTTGCTATCTTTTTGCCGATGCCAGGTACTTGGTCGATAAGGGCAACATTACCGCTGATAATCGCTGTGGCTAGTTGTTCCGCACTCAGTTTAGAGAGCAATGCTAATGCTATCCTGGGACCAATTCCTGAGATAGAGATAAGATTCTTGAACAGAGCTACCTCCTCACTGGAGGCAAAGCCATAGAGGGAGATATTATCCTCTTTTACATAGAGGTGGGTATAAAGTGAAACTTTATCACCAATAACTCCTAATCGACTTAAAGTTAAGCTGGGAACATATACCTGAATACCAACACCACCCACCTTGATGACAACTGAACCGATACCACAGTGTTCCAGTATTCCCTCTAAGGTGGCTATCATCTCAACCTTCGTTAGCAAGCAACTTATCAAGGCGACTTTGCTGGATATGGCAAATTGCCACAGCTAAGGCATCACTGGCATCGCTTGGCTGAGGCGACTCTTGAAGTCCCAGAAGCATTCTCACCCCTTCCTGTACTTGTTTTTTATCGCTCCCTCCGTAGCTGGTCACTTGCTGCTTTATCTGAGCAGGAGAATAACAATGTACTGGCAATCGCTGATTGGCAGCCACCAAAATAGCTATAGCTTGCGCCCTGCCAATAGCCAGTGCTGAATGGATATTACACCCAGCGAAGGGTTCCTCAATAGCTACTTCGTCGGGATGATGCTTGGCAACAATTTGAGATAATCCATCATATATGGAACGCAATCTTTCCTCCAAACGAGCATACCGTGAAAGGCTTAGCACTCCATAATCCACCATCCGCATCTCCTGGCCATCGTCTACCACTCCATAGCCTAAATTCACCGTCCCGGGGTCAATGCCAAGAATGCGCATTAATTTATCTCTGAGAGCGTAGTTTCTCTAAGGTAGTATCTGAAAAATCAATGTTAGAGGATACCCGCTGTACATCATCCAGCTCTTCTAACTCATCAAGAAATGCCAAAGTTTGAGTTGCCTCCTTTTCACCAAGCATCACCGTGGTTTTGGGCACTAAGGATAATTCTGCGGAGATTATATGTCGTCCTTCGCCGATAGCTTCCTTTACCTTCTCCATATCTTGTGGTTGAGTATGTATCTCAAGGTAACCCTTTTCCGTCTTAACATCTTCAGCGCCGGCATCGATAGCTTTTAATGCTATTTCCTCAGCCTCAGAGCCATCGCTTTCCACCACGACCACACCCTTATTTTCAAAAAGCCAGGAAACACAACCACTTTCACCTAGGCTGCTATTATGGCGAGTAAAAAGACGACGCACTTCTGGAATAGCCCGTTTACGGTTATCGGTCAATACCTCCACCAACACTGCTACTCCGTTCGGACCATAGCCTTCAAGCGTTACCGAGGCTAACTCAGAGGCCTCACCCCCTCCACTAACACGATTTATTGCCCTCTCGATATTTTCCAAAGGCATGTTACCATCACGAGCTCTTTGCACTGCCAGACGCAACTGAAAATTAGTTTCCTGGTTTGCCCCTCCTTGCTTTACCGCGACTATGATTTCTCGAGTAAGCTTGGTAAATAACTGACCACGCCGGGCATCAGTCACTCCCTTTTGCCGCTTAATCTGTGACCACTTAGAATGCCCCGACATAGCTAAATTTTAACACTATAAGTTACAAAATCAAAGTAAAAATGTCTTTATGAAGGCAAAGAAATAAGCGTTATGTTAACTTCTCGCCTGCTAAAGGAACGCCAGAATACTCAGAATATCTCATAGGATGGCGGGGTAAACCAAATTCCACCATGGCAATTAGATTCTTACACATTTTATTGGAGATAGGCACCATTAAAAAGAGTTCTAAATCTCGATAAGCTCAGCCTAAAGATGATTAAGGTTACTGTATATCATGCTGATGGTAACTCTGGGCATAGCCAACTATGGCTACTCTTTTAGCCATTACGCCTCCTTGAACTATTTGAACTAAAAGTTGCGAAAACCTAGCTATATTGAGTTGGCTTTTCAGAAATGCCAAGCATCTGTCTGGCTTCCTTGGGTGTAGCTATCCTGCGCCCCATTTCCCTGGCCAGTCTTACTATCTTCTCCACCTGTTCGGCATTGCTCTGGCATAATTTCCCAGGCTCAATGTAGATATTGTCCTCCATGCCAACCCGGACATGACCGCCAAGAATAATTCCCATGGTAACCATGGGAATCTGATTAACACCCGTGCCAATCATACTGAATAGGGAATTCGGCGGTAAGTGCTGAACCAAATTTAACACGTTCGCCGGCGTAGCATACATGCTTGTTTGAAAGCCCATGACAAACTGAATCCAGTAAGGCGGGGCAACAAAGCCACCTTTAATTAAGCTATCCACAAACCAGAACTCACCAGGGTCATATATCTCTAGCTCGGGCTTTACCCCCTTCTCCTTCATCTTCGTAGCATATTTCTCCGACTCGCCATAAGTCCAGGGTATACAGACATCAAAGGACAGCGGCTCCTGCCCAGCCTCACGTGCCTTTATGACCAGACGCATTATAAACGCATGGACATCCAGACTAGCCATCTCAGGTTTGGCATGCTCTACACAAGCTAGCCTTTGCTCTATGGGAATCCCGGGAAGACCGCTTGTGGTATTATTGATAATTATATCGGGGCACTTTTCCCTGACTAGAGCATTAACCTCCAAATAATCATCGCCACTATAGGAAGTCATCCTCGGGTTATCTCTCAGGCGACGATGGATATGCACAATGCTCGCTCCAGCTTTATAAGCATCATAGGCTTGCTCCGCCTGCTCTTCGGGCATTTCCGGTAAGTTGGGATTTGCTTCCTTGCCATGCACGCTTCCCGTCAGTGCCACCGAGATAATCATTGGTGGCAAACTGCTTAAACCATGGTCAATCTTCTTCAAATACGCATAAGGGTCGGAATAGTTCCACATGTAATCTTTGACTCCTGCCATAGTAAACCTCCTTTTTTATTTTATTATTTGGCGATTATATCAAAAAATCACCGCGACAGCAATATACCCCTTCTAACTTTCAAAGTCCTAATTCAACAGCCACTCTCTCTCGCCATAAATCGGTATCCCCCATAGCAAACTCCGATGCCTTGACACGCCGGAAGTAGAGACCAACATCGTGTTCCCTGGTAAATCCAGTGGCCCCATGGATTTTAATCGCATCAAGGCAAGTCTCCTGGTAAACTTCGCCTGCTTTCGCCTTGACTAAGGAGATGTGTAACTTAGATGGAGACCCAGCGCTTATCTCCCACGCTGCTTGATATACCAGATATTGCAAGCCTTCTACATTAACAAACATGTCAACCAACCTATGTTGAATCGCCTGGAAGGAACCAATAGGCTTATCAAATTGAACCCTGTCTTTAGCATAGGCATTAGTCATTTCCACAACAGCTTGGCATCCTCCAGATACTTCAGCACACTTTAAGATAGCCGCCCTTTCCAGAATAAACTCCACTATACTCCATCCCCCTCCCACATCCCCAAGAACGTTACCTTCAGGCACTTTTACCTTGGTGAACGTCACCTGACACTGTTTATCCTGGGCTATAGTGGGAATCACCTCCACTTCCACGCCTGGACTGTGAGCATCAACGACAAACATTGTGATTCCTTTATCACCCTCACCGGTTTGCGCTGCTACCAATAAATGACTTGCTACGGTGGCATTGGGAATAAAAAGCTTAGTGCCCTCGATAACATATCCCCCATCTCCTATCCTGGCAGAGGTCTTTATCTCCGAAGCTTTATATCCACCCAGTGTCTCAATTAACGCCAAAGTCCAAATTGCTGCCCCATTTGCTATTTGAGGGAGAAATTTCGCCTTTTGCTCTTCATCCCCATACTCCAGTATGGGCAAGGCACAAACAACAGTAGAAAAGAAAGGACCGGGGAGAATATTCCTTCCTATCTCCTCCGTCAGGAGCACTAGGTCCAGAAAAGTTGCCCCTGTACCTCCATAGTTTTCAGGGAAAACAAGCCCGAGCCACCCCAACTCAGCCATCCTTTCCCACATCTGCGGGTCATACCCTTTTTCATCCCTCTCTAGTTCCCTGACTTTGGCCTTGGGGCACTCCTTTGTCAGGAAATCCCTAGCTAAACTCCGGAGCATCTCTTGGTCTTCTGAAAGCTTAAAATCCATCATACCCCCTGATATTTCAATATGATTTGGGCAAGCCTAGCTTAAACTGCCCGATCACGTTCTTCTCAATTTCATCAGTTCCAGCAGCAATTGATATGCCAGGGAAAAGCAAATACAGCCTTTGGATGATGCCGTGGAGCTTAGTCCATTTCGAATACGGGTCAACCTGGGAGTAGGCACCTATGAGCTTCATCCCGATAATACCTAACCGTTCCAATAGTTGGTCGCCAAAAGCCTTATTTCGTGAGGAGCCATAAATGGGGGTAATCCCTTGAGTCAACTCCCAGGTTACCTGGTAGTTGAATAGCTTTAGCATCTCTGCCTCAACAGCAGCATCAGCTAACATATGGCGGACTTCGGGATTTTGACACAAAGGTTTACCATCATATTGAGTTTCTTTAGCATAATCTACCAACTCTTCCAGCAATCTCCTGGCATTTCCATAAAGCGATGGACCAAAGCTGTGCCTCTCAGAAGCCAATGACTGCATTAAGTGATACCATCCCTTATTTTCCTCACCAACCAGGTTGGAGGCAGGGACTCTCACATTGTCAAAGAAAACTTCATTAAATATGTGGGCACCATAGTAATTTAGTAACGGGTTAACTGTGATCCCCGGGCTCTTCATATCTGCGATAAAAATGCTAATGCCACGATGTTTTTTAGGAGCATTTGGGTCTGTTCTGACAGCAAGCCAACACCACCTTGCCCGATGAGCACAGCTAGTCCACACCTTTTGACCATTAATAACATACTCATCCCCATCCCTTATGGCACGAGTCTGAATGTTAGCAAAATCAGAACCAGCATTAGGCTCACTATATCCTGTGCACCACACACCATCCGGTTCTCCTGAAGCAATCAAGGGGAGGTATTTTTTTCTCTGTTCTTCGTTTCCAAACTGCATGAGGGAGGGACCTACCCAAGCTACACCACTTATCCCCATGGAAATACCGGGTATTCCCCAATATCCGCACTCTTCCCCGTATACCATTTGCTCCCAGTAGGAAGCCGCGCTGCCACCATATTCCTTTGGCCACGCCATAACCAGCCATCCTTTTTGGGCTAATTTCTTGGATGTAGACATGGCAAGCTTCCAATCTTCATCGCGACTTTCCTCCTCCAGAAGTAAAGTAAACGACCCTGGAGGAAGCTCCTTCTGGGCAAACTTACGAATTTCCTTCCTTAACGCCTCTTCCTTTTCCCCAAGCTTGAAATCCATTCTTTGCGTCTCCCCCTTTTAGAATTAAAACCATTCCATTATAACGTTTGATAAACTCTAATGCTAGGACAGTTATATGCTAACATATGATAAACATAGAGCTTCTCAAAGGACAAACCATGAAAATTTTGGGTATTGAAACTTCCTGTGATGAAACCGCCGCCGCAGTCGTGGAAGACGGCACTAGAATTTTGTCCAATGTTGTAGCCTCGCAAATAGAAATACATGCTCGCTATGGTGGCATAGTGCCCGAAGTAGCCTCAAGACAACACATGCTTTCCATTGTTCCTGTTATTGAAAAGGCGATCACTGAAGCTAAAACACCGTGGCAAGACCTCGATGGCATTGCAGTAACCTTTGGACCAGGGTTAGCTGGTTCATTATTGGTGGGAGTCAATGTAGCTAAGGCAATTGCCTTAAGCCAAAACCTTCCCTTCACTGGAATTAATCACCTTGAAGCACATATCTACGCCAACTGGCTGAATAAGGAAAACCCGCCTTCCTTTCCTTGCCTCTGCCTTATCATCTCGGGAGGGCATAGTGAGCTAGTGTTAATGAAAGGACACGGACAATTTGAAAAACTGGGGCGAACTCGCGACGATGCTGCTGGTGAAGCCCTCGATAAAGCAGCTCGAATCCTGGAATTAGGCTACCCCGGGGGACCAATTATTGAGAAGGAAGCTAATTTGGGGAAACCATGCCTACAATTTCCCCGCGCTTGGCTTAAAGGAAGCCATGATTTCAGCTTCAGCGGCCTGAAAACTGCCTTGTGGCACTTTGTCCAGAAGAATCAGGTCCTGGGAAATAGCTCGTTGGTAGCTGATGTCGCCGCAAGCTTTCAGGAAGCGGTAATAGATGTTCTGGTCACAAAGACAATCAATGCTGCCGAGGAATTACTGGTAAAGCAAATCTTGCTTGGTGGTGGCGTGGCATCCAATAAACTTTTGACACATCGCTTTCTCCACTCCTCATCGGTACCTGTTACAGTCCCTCCGCCTTATCTGTGCACCGATAATGCCGCCATGGTAGCCGCCTGCGGCTATTATCATTTCCAGAACGGCAAGCTTAGTAGTTATGACCTGGATGTAGTCCCTAGCCTCAGCCTTGGGTAACCAGAGGACATTCAGAGCATTTCGCCTGACAACAATAATCCTTGAATAAATGGATTAGTCCCTGATGCTGGCATGCAGTGAGACCTGAATTATGTTCAATAAAGAGTTGCTTTACCATATGGCATGTAATCTCATTTCCGGCTAACTTGGGATGCTCAAGGTAAAGCTGAAGAGCCTTTTGCTGCAATTCTCTCTCGCCAGTAGCCTGCCACCATGAAAATGTAAATGGCAATATTACATTTACCACAATCTCCCCTGCCTTATCTCGCCCTAGAAGAGCCGACTTTTTAATCCGTGACCCAACGTCGAAATCAAAATGGTCCAGCCAATATCCATCCCCAACTACCATTAAATTGCTTTCCAGCCAATAAGCTTCTTTTGTTAACGGCGCTTCAGTTACCAACTCCAGTATATTCGGCAATAACCCCTTTACACGGTAACGATGAAGGAGATAGCTTTGAGCTACGATACGCCGCACAGGGGAATTATTGGGGTATATGCGGGTGAGACACCAGTCACTTTGATACATAGTTTCGCCTCGACCAAATGAGTGCCAGGTTTGTTCCAACTCCTTTACCCACTCTTCACATACAAAGGGCAAACAACGCACCCGCTGTGACGGCAATAAACCAGCCATGCCTAAAAGCATGGCTTCCTTTAGCAACAAACTTCCCTTCAACTCTCCCTCAAGCAACCAAAGAGGTAACCTCCGAGCCAGCTCTTCAAAAGCTCTCTTATTTTTGGTATAGCCCAGAGCTCTCATTATGCCCTGAAAAAGCACCTGGCTTGCTTCCTCCTTTAATAATTTACTACTAAACATTTCCACCCTTTGCTTGAACCTTATCACGCCCATATCCTGCAATAACTTCTTCAAATCTTGCCTCTCCCCCTTTTCTCCACCGCAAAAACAAGGAAGTTGATGGTAGGGCATCAATCGAGCTTGATACTGTAAGGATTTAGCCAAACAGATTACGGGAACAAATTTACCATTCATGGTAAAAGTAGAATACCCATCATCATTCCACAAAACTACATGAAGAATTACATCATTATACTCAGAGTCGCAATGATGACCATGGCTATGCCAATCCCTGGCTCGTGTATGAATCTCTATGTCTCCCTTAATCAGCTTATTATCATCAGCCAAGATTACAGCATCACGAAAATCGGGCCCACTACCTTTATTAACCCTGCCAGGATAAATTACACAAATCCGCTCTCTACCTTCAGTAAGCAACTTCTCTCCTAAAAGCCGCTCCCATATTGAAATTATCTCCTTTTCTTGAATTTTTATCCGATTACGTGTAATCATAGCTAAAAATTTATTTTACTCCCTCCAAACCCCTAAACCTCAAAGCATCATTGCACAGAACATAAGCTTCCTCATCAATCATCTTTGAGAGCTTCATAAGCTCATCGTTGGTATATTGATGACGATAATCACTCCCACCGTGAAGGTGGAAATACTCCTTTCTTCCCTTAGCAAAACCACAGCAACCGACTTTAATCTGGTTCATTGTGCTTCCTTACCTTATACTTAAAGCCACTACGTTCAGCAACTATGCTAAGCAAAGTGGCTGAGGCACCGCGAGGTTGATACATCCCGGTCTCCCACTCACTGATCGTCTGCTGACGTGTGCCCAGTTGTTCCGCCATTTTCCCCTGAGTCACCCCCAGATACCGCCTCAACTCTTTAATGCTCTCTTTATCCCATTGCGCTTTCTTTTTTGCCATCTAGTAATATTATACACGGTAGAGTGTAAGAGTCAAGGCATTTAACCCACTAAAATTAAAAACGCTCCTTGTCAATACACCACAACATCATGTTAACTTTAAACGAAGGTAACTGCACGAGAAAATACCAGACTATACTGAAGGGTCAACGCCGCCTTCGGGAAAAGCAAACCAGTGTTTAAGGAGAGGTGATATAAACCTCGGCTATACCGATTCTTTTGTTATCACTTCTTTTTCAGCATAGTGAGAAGAGCTACTTTCTCCGACTTCCCACTCTGGTCAATATGCTCCATGGTCAATGATGCTCCTCCCATTGCTCCAGTCGTCTTCACCTTGGTTTGCAACAACTCAATCATATCCATTGGGTTCACACAACCCTCCGGTGGCAAGACACCTTTCCCCTTTAGTTTACCGGTTCCCATGAGCATTGCACCAAGTGCTGCAGGAATGCCTGTCCCCTCACCCATTCCTTTCTTCTTTGAAGATGTAGAAAAGATATATGTATTCTTTTGTCCATC
>Ga0210044_10008026_pt1 | contig 13270 bp, 10 predicted proteins | sample CryGey13umfilter_2_FD_183959 | JGI IMG/M metagenome (GOLD analysis project Ga0210044, IMG submission 183959) | Groundwater microbial communities from aquifer in Utah, USA - Crystal Geyser 4/9/14 3 um filter (SPAdes) (version 2) | ecosystem: Environmental > Aquatic > Deep subsurface >... | reverse complement strand
GCCGCAACCTCAGCGTCGCGAACGGTCTGGTGATGCGCGCGGTCGGCGACACGATGATCATCTCGCCGCCGTTCATCATCACCCACAGTGAGGTGGACGAACTGGTGAGCCGCGCGCGCAAGGCGCTCGACGGTCTGGCGGACGAGCTGACCCGCGAGGGGGCGTTGAGCGCGGCGTGAAGGCGCATGGAGGCGCTTCGGCCGCCGCTGCGCGGATGATCGCCGCTTTCTCGGCGAGACCGGCACGGTTAACGTGCGGGTCTTTGGCGGGGGGCGGATTTGGAACGACTGATCGGCGATACGCTCAGGACGTTCGGGGTCGGCGGCGCATTGCTCGCCGCCGCCTTCGCCGTTTTCTGGTGGTTCTTCAGCGACCTGCACAAACAGCAGGGCAAGGGCCGGTGGATCGCGCTGCTGCGCCATGACGGCTTTGCGCGGCGCTATCGCGCGCTGATGGCCGCCGCGCTCGACCGGATCGACGCGCGGCTGTCGCCGGGCTGGGACGCGACGCCGGACGCGCCCAAGACCGAGGCGGCGCGGGCATGGAGCCACGGGCTGCTGAACCTGTGCCTGCTGCTGGCTGTGGCCTACCCGATCCTGAGCCTGCTGGTCTACTGGGCGCTGTCCGGCGAGGCGGGGCGGATCGGTCCGCTGGTCGTGCTGCCGGCGGAGCAGGAGCGGCTGAACCGCGTAATGGTAATCGGCGCAGTGGCGCTGATGGTCGTCGGCGGGCGATGGCTTGTGAGGGCGTCAACCCTGCAACAGGTTCTTATCGCAGCGGGTTTGCTCGCAGTCGCACTCGCAAGCGCACTGGTAGTCACCGTCACATACAGAGGCGCAGTCACAGTCGCGGTTGCAGGCGCATTCTCGGCCACAGTGGCATTTTCAAGAAAAGTAGCAGGCGCAGGTGCATTGGCGGTTGCATTCGCATTGGCATTCGGAGTTGGAGTAGCAAACGGATTCTCGGGTTCATTCGGATTAACAATCACAAATATAGCTGCATCAGCAGTCGCAATCGCGCTCGCATCAGCAGTCGCAATCATGGGCGCATCAGCAGTCGCAGTCGCGCAGGTTCGGCTCGGCCGCCGAACAGGTCGCCCGGCGGCGGCGCTGGGCGGCTACATGCTGCTGCTCTGGCTCGCGCTGTGGATCGTCACCGTCAACGCGCCACCATCAGACGCGCAGACCAGCGCCCTCCTCCTCTTCCTCGGCTTCCTGCCCCTGCTCAACGCCGCCGCCGACTTCGCCTCGGTCGGGCTGACACGCTGGCTGTTGCGGCGGGGGGTGCGCGGGAACCTTGCGTGGCACGCCGGGCTCGACGCGCTGTCGGCGCTGGCGGTGCTGCTGGCCCTGGGCTTCGCCCTGATCGCCACCGTGCATCTGGCCCGGCCCGCAGGCGGGGCGCCGCTGATCGATCTCGCCGCGCTGTTCGCGGACCTGCGCGACCCTGTGGCGGCGCATGACTATTACTGGCTCTACTTCTGTTTCTTCTCCACCCTGCTGCCCACCGCGCTGCACCTGGGCGTCGGCTGCTTCGGGCTGTTCACGCTGATCTCCAAACCCCTCGGACGGCCCATCGCCGCCGGGCTGGCCTCGCCCATCGAGGCGACGCAGAGGGCGGCCTCGCTGGCCTTCACGATCTGCTTCGCGCTGGCCGCCTGGCTCCCCGCGATGCTGATCTGGCAGGCGCTGGTCTGGCTCGGGCGCCCCGCGCTCGACGCGCTGCTATGGGCGTTCGAGGGGTTCGCCCGGTTGATCGGCGCGCTCTGACGCGGCCCGGCGCTTGCGCGCAGGCGCGGCGGCGCCCACTAATGCCGGGAACGCCGCAGGAGAGGCCGACCCGCGCCCATGAACTTCCTCACCGCCAACGACCGACCCGGCGAACACGCGCCAAGCTGGTACGCCGCGACCGCGCATCCCCTGCCCGACCTGCCCGCGCTTGAGGGCGAGACGCGCGCCGATGTCTGCGTCGTCGGCGGCGGCTATGCGGGGCTGTCGGCGGCGCTGCATCTGGCGCAGGCCGGGGTGGACGTGGCGCTGGTCGAGGCGCACCGGGTGGGCTGGGGCGCCTCGGGGCGCAACGGCGGGCAGCTCAGCTATGGTCCGCGCAGCGACATCCGCGACTATGAGCGCACACTCGGCGACGACGATGCGCGAAAAGTGTGGGCGATCTCCACCGACGCCACCCGCCTGGTGAAGCGGCTGATCGCCGAGCACGCCATCGCCTGCGACCTGCGGCCCGGCCACCTGGAGGCCGCGTGGCGCCCCTCCGACGCCGAACACGGGCGCGCCTACGCCCAGCACGTCGCCGCGCGCTATGGCCACGCGAGCATCCGCGCGCTCAGCCGCGAGGAGATCCGCGCCCGCGTCGCCTCGCCGCGCTATCACGGCGGCGTCGAGGACGGCGAGGGCGGCCATCTGCATCCGCTGAATTATGCGCTGGGCCTCGCCCGCGCGGCGCAGGGCGCGGGCGCGCGGCTGTTCGAGCGCAGCGCGGTCACGCGGCTGGCCCCCGGCTGCGTGACCACCGCGCAGGGGCGCCTGCGCGCCGAGCACGTCATCCTGGCCTGCAACGGCTATCTCGACGGGCTGGAGCGCGGCGTCGCCGCCCGCGTCATGCCGATCAACAACTTCATCGTCGCCACCGAACCGCTGGGCGCGCGCCTTCCCCTGCCGGGCGGCGAATGCGTCGCCGACAGCAAGTTCGTGCTGAACTACTACCGCCCCACGCCCGACGGGCGGCTGCTGTTCGGCGGCGGCGAGACCTACAGCCACCGCTTCCCCGCCGACATCGCCGCGCTGGTGCGCAAGCCGCTGGCGCAGGTGTTTCCGCAACTGGCGGGCGTGCGGATCGACCACGCCTGGGGCGGCACGCTGGCGATCACCCGCAACCGCGCGCCGCTGTTTCAAAAGGTGGACGCGCGCACATGGTCGGTCGGCGGCTGGTCCGGCGCCGGGGTCCACATGGCGACCATGGGCGGCGCGATCGCGGCCGAGGCCGTGCGCGGGACGCTGGATCGCTGGGACGCGCTCGCCCGCGCCGCCGCGCCGCCGTTTCCCGGCGGCGACCGCTTGCGCCCCGCGCTGCTGGCGCTGGCGATGACCTGGTATGCGCTGCGCGACCGGCTCTAGCGTCAGAGGCTGAGCTGATAGCTCTCGGGCGCAAACCGGAACCCCGCGCCCAGCGGCTCGACATAGCCCACCGCCGGGTTGGGCATGTGATAGCCGATGAACGGGATGCGGTCCGCCGCGATCATGCCGAACAGCGCCTTGCGCGTGGCCGCCGCGCCCTCCTTGTCCATGTCGAAGCGCACGTGCCAGTCGGGGCGCTGGAGCGAGACGACGTAGTGGTTCGCCGCGTCGGCGGTGATCATCAGCCGCCGCCCCGCGCTCTCGACGTGATAGGCGAGCTGGCCCGGCGTGTGGCCGAACGCCGCCACCGCCTCGACGCCCGGCGCCACCGCGCCGCCCGGCTCAAGGAACGTCATCTTCTCCGCCAGCGGCGCGACGTTGGCGGCGATCAGCGCCGCCAGCCGCTCGGGCGGGGTTTTCGAGAAGAAATCGAACTCCTTCGCGCCGGTGACATAGCGCGCGTTGGGAAAGGCGGGGGCGCCGTTCTCCATCAGCCCGCCGATGTGGTCGGGGTGCATGTGGGTGATCACCACCACGTCGATCTGCTCCGGCGCGATTCCCGCCTGCGCCAGCGCGCCAGACAGCGCGCCTGCGTCCGGCCTGCGGCCCGCGCCGTTGCCGGCGTCGAACAGGATCAGCTCGGCCCCGGTGTTGACCAGCGTCACGGTGAAGCTGATGGTCATGCGGTCGGCGGGCAGCAGGTTGGCCTGCGCCAGCGCCGCGACATCCTCGGCGAACTGGTCCTCACCAAAGATCGGGTACGGACCGTCGAGCGCGACGGCGCCGTCGAGCAGCGTGGTGACCTCGAAATCGCCGAGGCGGAAGCGGCGATATGCGGTGCGCGCCGGGCCCTGCAAGGGCGCGGCGGCGAAGCCGGGCGCGGCGGCGAGCAGGGTGGCGGAGGCGGCGGCCCCCAGCAGCCTGCGGCGGGTGAGCGGCGTGGCGATCATCGGGTTTCTCCTCTGGTCGTTTTCCTCGCGCTATTATGGCTCCCGGCGCCGCCCCGTCACCCCCGCATCGCGCGGCGACACTGGCGCCGGGCGCGCAACAAAGCCCGCGCCGGACGCCCGCTGAAAAGCATGGTTGGTTTTCCCGCCGCCCCCCTGTATGGAGCGCGCAAGCCCTCATGCCCCGAAAGCAACACCTTATGAACCTGCGCAACATCGCCATCATCGCCCACGTTGACCACGGCAAGACGACGCTGGTCGATGAACTGCTCAAGCAATCGGGCGCTTTCCGCGCCAATCAGTCGGTGGCCGAGCGCGCCATGGACAGCAACGATCTGGAGCGCGAGCGCGGCATCACGATTCTGGCCAAGTGCACCTCGGTCGAGTGGCACGGCGTGCGGGTCAACATCGTCGATACCCCCGGCCACGCCGATTTCGGCGGCGAGGTCGAGCGCATCCTGAGCATGGTCGATGGCGTCGCGCTGCTGGTGGACGCCGCCGAAGGGCCGATGCCGCAGACGAAATTCGTGCTCGCCAAGGCGCTGCGGCTGGGGTTGCGGCCGATCGTGGTGCTCAACAAGGTGGACAAGCCCGCCGCCGAGCCGGACCGCGCGCTGAACGAGGTGTTCGACCTGTTCGTGGCGCTGGACGCCACCGAGGCGCAGCTCGACTTTCCCGTGCTCTACGCCTCCGGCATCAACGGCTGGGCCGACGAGACGCTGGAGGGGCCGCGCGACAGCCTTGCGCCGCTGTTCGACATGATCGTGCGCCACATCGAGGCGCCAAAGCAGGTCGTCAACGCCGACAAGCCTTTCACCATGCTGGCGACCACGCTGGAGGCCGATCCGTTCCTCGGCCGCATCCTCACGGGGCGCATCGAGAGCGGCGTGCTGACCGCAGGCGCCGCGATCAAGGCGCTCAGCCGCGACGGCCATGAGGTCGAGCGGTTCCGCGTCTCCAAGCTGCTGGCGTTCCGCGGCCTCGCGCGCCAGCCGGTCGAGAGCGCGCAGGCGGGTGACATCGTGGCGCTGGCCGGCATGTCGAAGGCGACCGTGGCCGACACGCTGTGCGACACGTCGGTGACGCAGCCGCTGCACGCCCAGCCGATCGACCCGCCGACGATCTCGGTGACCTTCGGCATCAACGACAGTCCGCTGGCCGGCAAGGACGGCGACAAGGTGCAGAGCCGCGTCATCCGCGACCGGCTGATGCGCGAGGCCGAGAGCAACGTCGCGATCAAGGTCTCGGAAACCCCCGGCGGCGAGGCGTTCGAGGTCGCCGGGCGCGGCGAGCTTCAGATGGGCGTGCTGATCGAGAACATGCGCCGCGAGGGCTTCGAGCTCTCGATCTCGCGCCCGCGCGTGCTGATGCGCGAGGAGAACGGCCAGAAGCTGGAGCCGATCGAGGAAGTGGTGATTGACGTGGACGAGCCCTATGCGGGCACGGTCGTCGAGAAACTGGCGCAGCGCAAGGGCGATCTGGTCGAGATGCGCGCGGCGGGCGCGGGCAAGACCCGACTGGTGGCGCATGTGCCCTCGCGCGGGCTGATCGGCTATCATGGCGAGTTCCTGACCGATACGCGCGGCACCGGCGTGCTCAACCGGCTGTTTCACTCCTGGGCGCCGTGGAAGGGGCCGATGCAGGGGCGGCGTCAGGGCGTGCTGATCTCGATGGAGACCGGCGTCTCGGTCGCCTATGCGCTGTGGAAGCTGGAGGATCGCGGGCGGCTGTTCATCGGCCCGCAGGAACAGATCTACATGGGCATGGTGATCGGCGAGCATTCGCGCGACAACGACCTTGAGGTGAACCCGCTCAAGGGCAAGCAGCTCACCAACATGCGCGCCTCGGGCAAGGACGAGGCGGTGACGCTGACTACGCCGACCCGCTTCAGCCTTGAGGAATGCATCGCCTATATCGACGACGACGAGCTGGTTGAGGTCACGCCAAAGTCGCTGCGGATGCGCAAGCGGCTGCTCGACCCCAACGACCGCAAGCGCGAGTCGCGAAAAGCGAATGGGTGACGGTGGATTCGCATTTTGCGATGCGTTTTGCGAAAGATGAACAGGGCGAAGCGGTAAACTGGCGAACGCCAGCAGCCGCTTCGCCCCTCAAGGTCGGTCATACGCCCTTAGCGTGTATGACGCAGCCGCGACTCTCGCGCCGTTAACTCTTTAAGAAAGCACCCTTTCGGAACCTGGCACGCTGCTTGCATCACTGATTATGTTTTTTTTGTGAGGGCGAGGCCAATGAAACATCCCATCGATGTGCATGTCGGAAAGCGCGTGCGTCACCGCCGCTGGATGCTGGGCATGACCCAGCAGCAGCTGGGTGAGCGCGTCGGCATCAAGTTTCAGCAGATTCAGAAATATGAGACGGGCATGAACCGGATTTCGGCGTCCCGCCTGTGGGACATCGCGCAGGCGATGGACACGTCGATCTCGTTTTACTTCGAGGGCATCGACGGCGCCGAGACGGCGGAGCATCCGGCGGCGGCGCAGTTGGGCGACCTGATGGTGGACCGCGAGGCGATCGAACTGGTGCGTTCCTACAACGCGATCCCCGAGGAGCAGCGCCGCAGGCTGTTCGACCTCGCCCGCGTCCTCAGCGCCGCAGCCTGAGGCGGCTTTGCGGCGCCGGTTGACGCACGCCGACCGGCGCCGCACGACTCTGATCGCCGTTCTGACGCGGCGACGGAGCATGGCATGACCCTCCCCCTCGCTGACGCAGCCCCCGACGGCGCAACGCTCGACGGCGCAACGCTCGACGGCGCAACGCTCGACGGCGCAACGCTCGACGGCGCAACGCTCGACGACGCCGCGCTCACCGCGCTGCTGGATGTGGCGCGTCTGACGGCGGACGCCGCCCGCGCGCCCGCGCTCGCGTGGTTCCGCGCGCCGGCGCTCGGCGTCGAGGACAAGGGCGGCGCGGGCTGGTTCGACCCGGTGACCGCCGCCGACCGCGCGGTGGAGGCCGCGATGCGCGCCGTGTTGCGCGCCCGTCGGCCCGACGACGCGATCCTGGGCGAGGAGGCGGCGGCGACCCCCGGCGTCTCCGGCCTCACCTGGGTGCTCGACCCCATCGACGGCACCCGCAGCTTCATCTCCGGCGCGCCTAGCTGGGGCGTTCTGGTGGCGCTGAACGACGGCGCGCGGCCCCGGATCGGCATCATCGACCAGCCGTTCACGGGCGAGCGGTTCGAGGGCGTGTGCGGCGACGGCTGGTCCGCCGCCACGTGGCGGCGCGGCGCGCAGACCCGCGCGCTGTCCACCCGCCCCTGCGCCCGGCTGGAGGACGCCACGCTGTTCTCCACCTATCCCGAAGTGGGGACCGCGCAGGATCGTCTGGGCTTCGAGGCGGTGCGCGACCGCGCGCGCCTCACCCGCTATGGCATGGATTGCTACGCCTATGCGCTGCTGGCGCTGGGCTGCGTCGATCTGGTGATCGAGGCGGGGTTGCAGCCCTATGACGTGCAGGCGCTGATCCCGGTGATCGAGGGCGCCGGCGGCGTGATCACCGACTGGCGCGGCCAGCCCTGCCCGCAGGGCGGCCGGGTGCTGGCGGCGGGCGACGCCCGCATCCACGCCCAGGCGCTGGCGCTGCTTCAGAGCTTCTGATCGGCGAGAAAGCCGTCGATCGCCGCCCAGAGCCGCGCGCGCCGGGGCGGCGTCTCGATGAACAGTTCGTGCCGCCCGCCCGCGATCTCGGTGAGCGGCAGGCCGTCGCGCGCGGCGCGGGCGCGGATCGCCGCCTTCGACACCACGCCCTCGTCGCCGCCGACCGCCGCCATCGCGGGCGCGCGCAAGCGCAGCGGCGCCAGCGCCGCCATCTCGCGATAGGCGGCGCGCAGCCAGCCGAAGGTCGGCCCGCCCAGCGCCTTGTCGGCGTGCGCGCGCGTCAGCGCCGCCAGCCATGCGGCCCGCTCCGGGTCGGCCGTCAGCACGTTCGGCTCGGGATCGGTGCTCGCGTAGGAGGCGTCGGCGCCGCCCGGCGCATAGGCGCGCCCGAGGCCCAGCGCCACCGCCGCCTCCGCCATCAGCCGCCCCGCCAGGGCCACCGCGCGGCCCTGCGCCAGCCCCCACATCGGCGCGCAGAACACCGCCGCCGACACCGTCAGCCGCCCGTCCACCAGCGCGCGCAGGCCGATGGCGCCGCCCATGGAATGCGCCACCATCACGCGCGGCCCCGGCGCCGCCGCCACCGGCGCCGCCGCCAGCAGTGCTGCGAGATCGCGCTGGAAGGCGCAAAAGTCGTCCACATGGCCTTTGCGCGGGTGGCCGACGGGCCGCGCCGACGCCCCCTGCCCGCGCCAGTCGAGCGAGGCGACGGCAAAGCCGCGCGCGGCGAAATCGCCTGCGACGCCCGCGTATTTCTCGCAAAACTCGGTGCGCCCCGGCAACAGCAGCACAACCCCGCGTTCGCCGCCGGGCAGGACAGCGCCGCGCAGCCGCACGCCGTCGGCGGCGGTCAGCGCAAGCGGCGACGAGCCCGGACCAAGAGGGCCATTTTCAGCCAAGCAGGCTCGCGACCTTCATCGCCACGCCCATGTCGCCGTCGATCTTGATCTTGCCGGTCATGAAGGCGCCGGTGGGGCTGAGATCGCCGTCGAACATCTTCCGAAACGTCTCGAGGTCGGCGATGATGGTGCAGTCGGCGTCGGCGCCGTCGTCCATCCGCGCGCCGTTCTCATCCAGCCGCAGCGCGCCCAGATCGGTGAAGTCCAGCTTCACCGACCCCTCCAGCGTTTCGCCCTTGGTCTTTTCGCGCAGCGCCTCAAGCGCCTTGGCCAACGGATCGAGCATGTCGCATTCCCCTTGCTGCGCGCCGACAAGGCGCCACATGATGTCTGCGGCGGACGATAAGGCTTGGGATCATGTTGGCAATCACCCTCGGACGCTACCTTGCGCCTCTGCTGCTGATCGCGGGGTCGGCGCTCGCGCAGCAGGACGCGCCCGACGCGGCGCGGGATGCGCAGGGCGCGGCGCAGGGGACGCAGGACGCGCCGAAAGCGGCGCTCGACGCGCTGTTCGCCACGCTGGCGGAGGAGAACGCGCCGAACCCCGGCCAGATCCAGCGCCGGATCGCCGAAATCTGGTCCGTCTCCGGCTCCGACAGCATGGATTTCCTGCTGTCGCGCGGGCGCGCGGCGCTGGAGGCCGAGGAATACGACAAGGCGGTGGCGCATCTCTCGGCGCTGATCACGCTGGCGCCCGATTTCGCCGAAGCCTGGAACGCGCGCGCCACCGCGCATTTCTTGCAGGATGAATTCTGGCTGTCGGTGGCCGACATCCAGCAGGCGCTGATGCTTGAGCCGCGCCATTTCGGCGCGCTGACGGGCTTGGGGGTGATTCTCGAACGCATCGGCGACGACGCAGGCGCGCTGCGCGTCCAGCGCGAGGCGCTGCGGCTCAATCCCCATCTCGATGGCGCGCGCGAGGCGGTTGAGCGGCTCGCCCCCGGCGTGGACGGGCGCGACATCTGACGCCACGCTGCGCCGCGCACTTGCGGCTGCGCCCGAAAGCCTGCGAAAGGCCCGTCCATGAACGCCGCCCCGCCGCACGCGCCTTTTCGCGACCCCGACGACCGCGACGCCACCGTGATCGCGGTGCTCGGCCCCACCAACACCGGCAAGACGCACTACGCCATCGAGCGGATGCTGGCGCACCGCTCCGGCGTGATGGGCTTTCCGCTGCGGCTGCTGGCGCGCGAGGTCTATGACCGGGTGGTGGCGCTGCGCGGCCCGCGCGCCGCCGCGCTGATCACCGGCGAGGAGAAGATCGCCCCCGCAGGCGCGCAATACGTGCTCTGCACCGTCGAATCGATGCCGCTCGACTGGGGCGCCGAGTTCGTGGCGGTCGATGAGATCCAGCTCTGCGCCGACCCCGATCGCGGCCACATCTTCACCGACCGCCTGTTGCGCGCGCGCGGCGCGCAGGAGACGCTGTTTCTCGGCTCCGACACCATGCGCGCCCGCATCGCCGCGCTGATCCCGAAGGCGCGCTTCGTGACGCGGCCGCGATTCTCCAGGCTGGAGTACGCCGGATCGAAGAAGATCTCGCGCCTGCCGCCGCGCAGCGCCGTGGTCGCCTTCTCCACCGAGGCGGTCTATGCGCTGGCGGAGCTGATTCGCCGTCAGAAGGGCGGCGCGGCGGTGGTGACCGGCGCGCTCAGCCCGCGCACCCGCAACGCGCAGGTGGCGCTCTATCAGAACGGCGACGTGCAGCATCTGGTGGCGACCGACGCCATCGGCATGGGGCTGAACCTCGACCTGCGCCACGTCGCCTTCGCCGGGCTCTCCAAGTTCGACGGCCGCCGCCACCGCGCGCTGGAGGCGCAGGAGCTGGCGCAGATCGCGGGCCGCGCCGGGCGGCATCTGGCCGACGGCGCCTTCGGTGTGACCGGCGAGGCCCCGGCGCCCGACCCCGACATCATCGACCGCATCGTCTCGCACCGCTTCGACCCGGCGCCGAAACTGCACTGGCGCAACGCGCGGCTCGACATGGGCGCGGTGCCTGCGCTGTTGCGCAGCCTTGAGGCGCAGGCGCCCAACCCCAATCTGGTGCGCGCGCGCGAGGCGGAGGACATGGTCGCGCTGCGCGCGCTGTGGGCCGATCCCGACATCCAGCAGCGCGCGCGCGGCGGCGCGGCGGTGCGGCTGCTGTGGGACGTGTGCCAGACCCCCGATTTCCGCAAGAGCGCGCCCGCCGACCACGCCGCGCTGCTGGAGCGCATTTATCGGTTCCTGCTGAGCGACGCGGGCGTTATACCCTCCGACTGGATCGACGGGCAGGTTGCGCGGCTCGACCGGACCGACGGAGACATCGACGCGCTGTCCAAGCGCCTTGCGCATGTCCGCACCTGGGCCTACGTCGCCAATCGCGGGCGATGGCTGGACGATCCGGGCGGCTGGCGGGAGCGGACGCGCGCGGTGGAGGACCGTCTGTCCGACGCGCTCCACGCCCGGCTGACCCAGCGATTCGTGGACCGGCGCACCAGCGTGCTGATGCAGCGCCTGAAGCAGAAGGAGAGGCTCGTGGCCGAAGTGAGCGACACGGGCGAGGTGATCGTCGAAGGCCATGCCGTGGGGCGTCTGGAGGGCTTTCGCTTCCGGCCCGACCCCGAGGCGGGCGCGATCGAACTGAAAACGCTGAAGGCCGCGTCGCAGCAGGCGTTGCAGGCGCATCTCGGCGCGCGCGCCGACAAGTTCTACAACGCCCCCGACACCGAGATCGACGTGACCGATCAGGGCGGGCTGATGTGGGGCGCCGACGCGGTAGGCAGGCTGGAGCCGGGGCCCGATCCGCTCAGCCCTTCGGTGCGCGCCTTCGTGGACGAGGGCGCCGACCCCGCCATCGCCGACAAGGTGACGCGCCGCCTCACGCACTGGATCGAGCGGCGGATCAAGGCGCTGTTCGAGCCGCTGACCGCGATGCGCGACGATCCGGCGATGACCGGGCTGGCGCGCGGCGTGGGCTTTCAGCTGATCGAGGCGCTGGGCGTGCTGCCGCGCCGCGCGGTGCAGGACGACATCAAGCAGCTCGATCAGGAAGGGCGCGCGCTGTTGCGCAAGCACGGCGTGCGCTTTGGCCAGCACCATGTGTTCATGCCCGCGCTGCTGAAACCGGCGCCGACGCGGTTTCGCCTTCTGCTCTGGGCGCTGCACGCGAAGTTCGACGAGTTTCCCTCCGCCCCGCCGCCGGGCCTGGTGACCATCGCCGCCGTTCCCGGCGCGCCGGAGGGGTTCTATCCCCGCGCCGGGTATCGCCTGTGCGGATCGCGCGCGCTGCGCATCGACATGCTGGAGCGGCTGGCCGACATGATCCGCCAGCGCGACGCGCGCGCGGGGTTCGAGGCGGCGCCGGAGATGCTGTCGATCACCGGCTGCACGCTGGAGCAGTTCGCCGAGCTGATGACAGGCCTCGGCTACGCCGCCGAGCGCGGCGAGCGGCCCAAGCCCCGCCCGGTGAAGGCGGCGAAGGCGGCGGCGCCTGACGCCGCGACGGCGGCGGCGACGGAGGGCGCCGATCCCGAGGCGGCGGCGCCCGAGGCGGCGAATGAAACTGAAACGACGCCGGACAGCGCGGCCCCCGAAGCGGCCGCCGCCGAGACGGCGGCGCCTGCGGAAGATCAACCCGCAGAAGATCACCCTGCGGACGACCAGCCCGCGCCCGCCGAGGCGGAAACCGCTCAGGCGGACCCCGCGCTGGCGGGCTCTGCTGAAGCGGGCTCTGCTGATCCGGATTCTGCGCAGCCGGGCTCCGCGCAGCCTGCGGCGCCGGTCGAGACCGAGGCGTTCTACACCTTCACCCTCGCGCCGCGCCGACCGCCCCGCGACGCGGGCGCGCGGGAGCGCCCGCGACCGCCGCGCGGCCCGCGCGCGCGCGCCCCGGCGCAGACCGGCGACGCCGCCGCGCCTGCAGGGTCCGCGCCAGCAGAGGCCGCACACTCCGACGCCGCGCCCGCCGACGCCGCGCGCGCAGAGCGGCCGGAACGGTCTGAGCGTCCGAAGGGCGAGCGGCGCTGGGACAAGAAGGGCGAGCGGCGCTGGGACAAGAAGGGCGGCGAGGGCGCAGGCGGCGGAAAGGGCGGCCCCAGGGCGCGCCCCGAGCGTTCAGGCGGCGGGGCGGGAGGCGGCGCGCGCCGCGACGACTCAGGCCCGCGCGCCTTCACCGCCAGCCCGGCGCAGGACCGCGCGAAAAATGAGCGCGCGGCGCCCGACCGCAACCAGAACGATCGCCGCGCGCCCGACCCGGACAGCCCGTTCGCGATCCTCAAAGCCTTGCGCGACAAGCTCTGAGGCCGGCGTGAGCGCGCCGCAAGCGCCGGAACAGGGCGCGCAGCCGGAGGGCGGGGACGCTGAGGGCGCCGCACGTCTCGACGTGTGGCTGTGGCGCGCGCGGTTCTTCAAGACGCGCGCGCTGGCGGCGAAAGCTGCGGCGCAGGGTCTGCGCGTCAACGGCCAGCGCACGCAAAAGGCCGGCGCCCGCGTGCGCCCCGGCGACGTGCTGACCTTCGCGCAGGGCGCGCAAGTGCGCGTGATCGAGATCGCGGCCATCGGCGCCCGGCGCGGCCCGGCGCCTGAGGCGCAGGCGCTCTACCGCGACCGCGCGCCGCCCGAGGCGCAGAACCGCCCGGAGGCCCGCGTCGGCGCCCGCCCGACAGGCCGCGACCGCCGCCGCGCCGACTCCCTGCGCG
>Ga0210044_10008024_pt1 | contig 13271 bp, 8 predicted proteins | sample CryGey13umfilter_2_FD_183959 | JGI IMG/M metagenome (GOLD analysis project Ga0210044, IMG submission 183959) | Groundwater microbial communities from aquifer in Utah, USA - Crystal Geyser 4/9/14 3 um filter (SPAdes) (version 2) | ecosystem: Environmental > Aquatic > Deep subsurface > Groundwater... | reverse complement strand
TAAAAATTTTGGCTTTTCTCGAGAAAGAATTCGCTGATTATGATAGCGATCTCTTTGTTGCTGTTATGTCTGGCTTAAAACTTTCAATTAGAACCAACCTTTCCGAGCAGCCGCTTCAGCAGGTAGGGATAAATTCAACGGATAAAAGTTCCAGGTATCTTAGGAGAAGCGCCAAACCGAATGATCCCATCGATTTTAAATCTTCCGGTAAAACCTACTCTTTGACAGAATTGAGAGATATGAATTTAGGCAAGCAAGATAAGCCAGAGCTTTTAACCATTCGAGGCAATGATTTTGACGTAAAGAACTGGACTGACATAGATAAAATCTTCGTAAAATGGTTGATCGAAAATAATTTCTTGAATAAAGATCACTTACCTATTCACAGTTACTCAGGGAAAGAGAAATTTTTTATTAACTTTTCGAAACAACATAAAAGATCCAAGTATGACGGACAATGGTCGCTTGTTGTCGAAGGTTTCTATGTTGATTCAAAATACAATGCGGATGGCCATAAGAAGAATATTCTCAAAACTCTTGAGGATTTAAAAATGGAGGATTTGGATTTAAAAATAAAATTCCGTTGAAGCCTACGGTAGAAAATGGAAAGAATCTAATCGAGAGTCACAATTACATAACCTTCACCTAACCGTTCGTTGATAGTTCAGACACCGGAACTTCCCATCCCGTGCTGGTATAAAACTGCAACAGCATCATGAACTTTAATCAAAAAGGAACACAGGATATGACCCAACAATATATTGCTCTATTGAAGATTGGTCTTATGGCGGCCGGATTATTATTAATCCCTTTGCTGGCTATGATTTTCACCCATGAGGTGGTCTGGAGTCCGGGTGATTTTATCATTGCCTGGCTCCTTCTGACCAGCGCCGGGGTTGCCTACAAATTGGTCGCCAGCAGGTTGAAAAACCCGGCCTATAAATATGCCGTGGGTATCGCGGTATTCACCGCACTGCTCTTGGTCTGGATGAACCTGGCTGTTGGATTGATCGGCAGTGAGGATAACCCCGCCAACTTGCTTTATGCGGGTGTGCTACTGGTGGGTTTGGTGGGTGTCATTATGGCGCGCCTGGAACCACGCCGCATGTCCCGGGCATTCTTCGTTACTTCGGCTGTTCAGGCACTCGTTCCGTTTATTGCCCTGGTGATCTGGAAACCACCTTTGTCCACAATGGAACAGACCCTGGGAGTGTTGGGTGTGATCGCTTTGAATACGGTTTTCGCAGCTTTGTGGTATGCTTCGGCCCGGCTGTTTCGAAAAGTGGCACGAGAACAGACGCTCCCGAATTATGCACCCTGATTTTGGGTCAGTTAGCTGATTTTAATGCTACTCTTTAACACTACCCAACATGATGCCCTCAATATAGAAGCGCTGCAGCGTTAAAAAGACAAGGATCACCGGCAGGACTGTAAGCACTGCCCCGGCCATCATCAATTCCGTATCCTGAGCATGTTCACCCGAAAGATTGGCCATGGCTACCGGAAGGGTATACATATTCTCACGGGTCATGATGATCAGCGGCCACATGAAATCATTCCAGGTTCCCATAAATGTAAATAAACCCAGGGTTACCAGTATGGGCTTGGCCAATGGCAGGACAATATGCCAATAAATTTTAAAATCGCTGGCACCATCCAAACGGGCTGCCTCAATGAGTGAGTCCGGGAGTGAATTGATGTATTGCCGGATAAGGAAAATGCCAAAAATACTGGCCATTCCGGGGATAATGACCCCAAGGTAGCTGTTTATCAACCCCATCTGGTTCATCATTAGAAACAGGGGCAGCATGGTCACCTGGGCAGGGATGATCATCGCAGCCAGCAGGAGTTTGAATAAACTTTCTTTGCCCGGGAAATGGAATTTGGCGAAGGCAAATCCCGCCATGGAATTCACCAGTAAAGAAAGGCCGGTAATGCTAACGGAAAGGACCAGGCTATTGAAAAAATAGCGCAAAATATTCATGGATTTAAACAGGCGGATATAATGCTCCAGGCTGAAAGAATCGGGAATAAAGCGCGGTGGAAACTGGTTGGCGCCGCCCTGAGGCATGAAGGAAGCCGAAATCATCCAGAGGAACGGAATCAGTGTCATTGAGGCAATGGCAATGGCCAGCAGGTGAATCAGGAATTTATTGAGCTTCATCCTTTAAACCCCGCTGTAGTGTTTTTGGAGGCGCAACTGGACCAGGGTTGCAATAAACAGGATCAGGAATAGCACAAAGGCAAGCGCAGCCGAATAGCCCATTCGCCACCAACGGAATCCTTCCTGGTACATGAGGAGAACAATACTCAGCGTGGCATTCATGGGACCGCCCTGAGTCATGACATAAGGTTCTGCGAAGAGCTGGAAATAACCAATGATGGTAATGATAGATACGAAGATTGTTGTGGGCAGGAGCATGGGGAGGGTGATGTGAAGTAATTCCTGCCATTTCCCGGCGCCATCTATACGCGCGGATTCATACAGTTCTGGTGGAATATTCTGTAATCCGGCGATAAAGATGATCATGTTGTAACCAAAATTTTTCCAGACTGCCATGAGAATGAGCGCCAGCATGGCCCATTTCGGGTTCCCCAACCAGTCCACCGCACCGATACCCATAAAACTCAGTAGATAATTGACCAGCCCGAACGAGGGATGATAGATGTAGCGCCATACGACAGCTACGGCCACGAGTGTGGTAACGACGGGTAGGAAGTAGGCCAGTCTGAACAGGGACATGAAACGGATGAGCTTTGAATTGAGGAGCAAGGCCGTACCGAGGGAAACGATCAGGGATAGGGGAACGCCAACGAACACGAAATAGAGGGTGTTGCGCATGGCTTTCCAGAAAAGTGGATCGCTTAATAAATTTTTATAGTTTTCCAGTCCTACAAATCGCGCATTCGAGCTATCTGCCAGGGAATAGATGTCAAAATCAGTAAAGCTCATTAAAAATGACGCGACCACGGGAATAAAGAAAAAGACAGCGATGAGCAAAAGCGCTGGAGCCAGAAATAGAGCAGGACTCATCCAGACCTTGAAAAATCGCCCCGTTCTCATGTGAATTTCAGTTCCATTAATTTTGACTAATCCCGAGATAGTAACCAGCGACGCTTTTCCAGGATTTTATCCACATCCTGATCCAAAAGCTCCATTGCTTTTTCAGCCGACCATTTTCCAAAGACAACATACTCCAGGTACTGCTGAAGTTTCATCGCTATCTGTTCCCATTCAGGCACTTGCGGGGTGTTTTTCACGGATTTGAGTTGATGGAAAAATGCTGCGGTTGGTTTTATTCCGGACAACCCCATGGAATCCCAGGTTTCCAGGCGAGCTGGCAGATCACCGGTTTGCTTATAGAATTCTGATTGCACGTCGGGTTGCGATAAATATTCAATCCAATCCCAGGCGAGATCCTTGTGCCGGGAGGAACGGAAAATTACCAGCGATGATCCGCCAGCCAGAGAGAGTCCGGGATAATCTTCCGTCCTGAGTGCAGGCAAAGGGGCGGTGTCCCAGTCATCCTGCATCTGCTCGGGTAGTCTGCGGGTCATTTCCCCGATATTCCAGGGACCACTGATATACATTGCGAAGGTACTTTCCTGGAAACCCTGATAAACGTTATTCACCTCGGTCATGCCTTTGGGGGCAAGTCCCTCCTGAAAAAATTGATCGTATATTTCAAGGCCTTCCAGGAATTCCGCGCCTGAGAATCCACCTAAGCTGGCTTTCTCCCTAAGTATCTCCGACCCCTGCTGCATTCCCAATACAATGGGCACCACCCATTCGTTCAAGGGCAGGAACAGGCCATATTTTGAATGGCCACCCTTGACCAATTGCCTGGAAATCTCCAGCATCTCCTCCCAGGTTTCAGGAGCTCTTTCCCAATCGATTTTGTTGAGCAGATCAGTTCGGTAAAAAAGTAAGCGCGTATCAACGTACCAGGGAATACCATACAATTTTCCTTCAATCCGATTCGTTTCCCAGATGCCCGGAAAATAAGAGGCTGGCGAGATCATATTCGATGAATCCACAGACGGATCTAAATTTTCAAGAGCATCAAGCACAACGAATTCGGGGATCCAGGTATTGCCCAATTGGCAGATGTCGGGTAATGAATTGCCGGCATAAGCGGTGAGGAGTTTCTCATGAGCTGCTGTCCAGGGAATATTCTGAACCACAACGTGGACACCGGGATTCGCAGATTCAAACCCTGCAACAAACTGACGTACCCTGTCGCCTTCGGCTCCAAAAGCCCAGAAGTCCAGCGTGACGATTTTTTCACCCCTACCATTGCTGCAGGATATGCTCATCAGCATAAGGATACAGCCAAGGAGCAGGCTTGCGATCAGGGTTCCTGGATTGAGTTTTTTCACGATGCAAAAACTTTCATCGTATCAGCAGCAATTTGCCCGTTTTGGACTCAGACCCGCTGAAAAGCCGGAAGAGATACATACCGCTGGCAACGTCCCCGCCTCCATCGTTCGTTGCATCCCAATAAATCCTACCCGAACCTGCCTCTTGCGGCTGGCTATGCTGATAAAGTTCATGACCCAGTAAATCGTAGATAATCAGGTTAACATTGCCCGCTTGTGGCGTCTGGAAGTGAATGCCAACACGACCGTTGAAAGGATTGGGATAGGTGCTCAACAAACGAAAATTCTGTGCGGATAGTAAGCCGTCATCATCGGGCTGAATACCAACCGTTGTATCCGGAAAAAATCCCATGGCTTCCAGTGCCGGAGCAATTTCGGGGTTAGCCATGAATTGATTCCAGATCAGGTTGCTGCGATAATTTTCTATCATCACAATGATGGGTCCCTGGTCAATCGCCAGATAAGAGCTGGAATACCAATCCTGGGTTTCATTAAAAGCATCATAAAAACCAAAGGGGCCGAAGATTCTGTCGCCATGGTCTGTATAAAAATGGCGAAGCGCGGCCATGGACTCAACGGGGGTATAAGGAAAACTTGACAGCGCCGCAGTAGGCGTGATGGTTCCATTATCCCGATCCATCGTGGGTTCATGAGCCAGGTAGCCAAAGGGGTCATCACTGGCTGTAAGTCCCCAACAATTCTCACCATAACCAACATAGCCACCGGGATTGTCGATACACCAGGCCCGGTTGATGAGCGTGTGATTCCGGTTGTTGAAAAAATAATTGGTGTGGCTGTCCTGAATCCCACGCGGGTCGAATCCCAGATAGGAATAATGGGCAAAGAACAACGGTCCACCATAGGGCCAGCCCACGTCAAGATTAATGCCGTAATAGCTGTTTCCGTTGTCATAGGCAGGGGACGATGCAAACCCATTCTCCCAGAGTTCACCCGGTACACCATGAGTCGGTGAGGCAACGGCTAACAGGTACACGATTCCGGTTTCGTTGGGTCCCTGAAGCGCAAAATTCATGGCCCAATCATGATTGGGTGACCAATGCCAGTAGAGAAAATTGCTGGTTGGTGTTCGTCGATACCAGTCCCACTCGACACCCTCCCATAAGGTCGTTGCCAGACTCACCAGAGCCTGTTCAACGGGATCAGCACCATCGAAATAATTTCGTGCGGCCAGGATTCCTTGAATCAGGAAGGCTGTTTCCACCAGATCACCGCCATCATCGTATTGGCTGAAGGGGATCACCTCTCCCGTGCTGCCGTCCATCCAATGGGACCAGGCACCATGAAAGCGATCTGCCGTTTCAAGAAACTGAAACAGCTCCAATAGCCTGCTGGCAGCGTCACTCCGGCTGACAAAGCCCCGCTCAGCTCCCACAACGATGGCCATGATACCAAAACCGGTCCCGCCACTGGTCACCGTTTCGCTATTCCCCGGTGTACGTTCGAGAGCCATCTTTGAGACCGGATGGGCATAATCCCAGAAATATCTGAAGGTGGCTCGCTGTATCATGTCCAGAAAAGCCTCATCATCCTGACTCTGAGTGCTCACCTCGACGCTGAGGGATAGCTCGGATTCGTTATAGCTCCCATCAATGGCTGAGACTTTGTAGAAACCAGACAGATTTGTTTCACCAAGGAAATGGTTAAAGAAGGGAATATCCGGCTGCGCGAATCCTACCAGGCTGTAGGTTCCGCCCCAGTTGCTGCGATAAATTCGATAACCTGCTACATCTTCGTCATCCACCGGGGTCCAGCTCAAATCCACATGCAGGTCATAACCGACCGCTGCAAGATTCGCAGGAACAGCCGGTGCCGTTGTGTCACTATTTCCAAAGGATGTCATCCGGATCTCATCCAGAAAAAGGGTATGCTCACTCGCGTCGGATGTACTCTGACCATAAAAGATGGTTTTGATGGATGACATATTGGCATTACCGGCCACCGCATAAAAAGTATCCAGGGGCATTGAGACCAGTTGCCACTGTCCCATGGGGATGGAATCGACAAATGCACCCATATTCACCGGACTGGTTTTTTGATTGCCGGTATCCTCCAGGTAAATATTAGGCAGATCATTATTGGTCAAAACGCCCTCCGAATACATCCAGAAAGTGAGGAGATCCTGGGTGCCGAGATCGTGTCCCGGCCAGCCAATTTCCGCCACCGCTGCACCCCAGTTACCACCCGCCTGGCTGGTCCAATGGAGCCGTAAACTATTGTTTCCCATGAATACGGTAGTCTCATCCACCGGGAATTTCTCACCGATGCGTTCCAGCAGGCTGGGTGAATTTACAAAGCACCAGCTTGGATCGTATGACGTGGATGTGGGGCTGTCGTCAAAAAAGATATAATCCTCAGCCTGGGCGAATTTCGCCGTAAGACCCAGGACCAGTATTGAGCTGATGATTAATGTTTTCATAGTCATCTCCCTCCCTTGGTAAGATGAATCGTAATATGGCAGTGTAGCATTCTCTCTTAAAATGGTGACAACACCTGGTCGTTGAAACTGGGTTCAGGGTTCTCAAATGACGTGAACACACAAACAAAAGTGGAGAACCCTGTCATGAAGCCAGTGGCAGAAGGTAAACTTTTGGAAGAGATCTTGGAAGAAGTAATCGATTACAAACCTCCACCGAAACATCAGGTGAATCTGAGCGTCAGCTGCCAATGCCTGTGGTTTTTCTTCTGAACAGGGCGAATGCTGTCCGGATTTAGCCTGAGAATGGCTGCCAAGCCTTCTCCCGGAGCTTGGTACCCGAAGTCCCAGGGATGGACGCGACCCTATTTATCCCGTGGGAAGAGCCGTACGTTCTTCGCAGAAAACACTTGGCGCCACTTGGCAAATCACCTAACTCACTCAACAACAGGTATTTACCGGCCCACAAACTCACTTTACAGTGAGTTAATATTAATGGCTTGACAAATACCAGGACGTCCATATATTCGAATGTAACCGCTTACATATTCTGAATACGGAGACGATGAGTTCCACGTATGGTGATCAAATGACAACGATAAAGGATGTAGCCAAGGTCGCAAACGTGTCCACCGCTACTGTCTCGCGTGTCCTGAATAAGTCCGACAAAGTCAGATCAGCAACGCGAGAACGCGTGAACACGGTTATCCAGGAGCTGAACTTTATTCCCAACGCCGCCGCTGTGGGATTGCAACGCAAAAAAACAAAGACAGTTGGCCTCATATTTCCTGACGCCAGCGCCTATTATTTCGCTGAGATCATCCAGGGAATCAATCGTCATCTCTCTCAAAACGATCATCAGATTCTGATCTCCAGTGCTCATGATGAAGCGGAAGAAATCAAAATTATCAATGGTTTTGTCAGGGGCGGGCGTATTGATGGCTTGATTATGATGATGCCCTCTGCAAATGGAAACAATGGGTTCAGAATCCCTTTAGCGTATAAAATTCCTGAGGTTTTCATCTCCTGTGAAATCAATGCTCCCAGATCTACTACCATCTTACTGGACAACTACAACGCTGCAACAGAAATGATGGAGCATTTATCAAAGTTAGGGCACAAGCGTATCGCTTTCATACATGGGGGTGAGCATAACTATGATGCCCATGAACGCTATCGGGGATATATGGATGGCATGAAAGCTTACCCTACTGACGGTGAGCTGAACCTTGTCGTTATGGGAAACTTCACAGAATCCTCAGGATTTCAGGCGACTCTCGAACTCATGAAACGCAACCCGAGACCAACAGCTATCTTTGCTGCCAATGATGCCATGGCGATTGGTGCCATTGAAGCCGCCAGGGCTCTGAAACTCAGGGTGCCTGCAGATTTGGCTATCGTCGGGTTTGACGATATTTCATCCGCCGCCTACATGGATCCGGCACTCACCACCGTACACGTTCCCTTGCGTCGCCTTGGACATCTGGCCGCAGAAGCGATGCTGAAAAATTTGAAAACCAATCCCGCCGATCGAACGACAGAAAAGATCATTATTCCACTGCAACACATCATTCGCAGATCTTGTGGTAGTGAATAGAAAGTCGAGATAGAAAATTTTTTTTAAAAAAGGGTCCTTTTCCATGGAAATCAAACCAACTGATTTCGGAAGGAGGATTTCAATCGCAAGCAAACAGGAGGACGTGATGAAGAAATTACGTGTATTACCAGCACTCCTAGTGGTTTTTACCACTCTGAGTTATCCGGTAGCAGTTATGGCCGGAAGTCACGCTGATCCGGCCTTTATAAAGGTCGTGTCGGTCGAAACCGCACCAACCGTAGATGGTGTTCTCGATGAAAATGTCTGGGCTCGCCGCTATGATCGGCTGGTCTTTAATGCGGGTATGGGCACGGGTGATGTTGACTTCGCCGTCACCGGTGGCGTTGAAGTTCAAGCCCCTTATACCGACACCACCAGTACAATTGTTAAGATTGTTCATGATGGTCTTGACTTGTACATCAGTCTGGATTCGGATGATAAATCCGTCTGCCGCTTCAACAGCAGTTGGGAAGGCGATGGCATGTTCATGAAGATAAAAGATGCCAGTGGCGCTGATATGGAATATAAACTGTACTTCAATCTTGAAGGTACAGATCCAGATATTCATCTGGAAGTTCCAGGCCTCTATCCAACCTCAGCCGAAGGAGCCGCTTATAAAAAACCAGGTACTATTGTAAACGATACCACCAGTGTCGATTCAGGATATACTGCAGAACTTGTGATTCATCTTGCTGATCTGGGTTATACAGATATGTATGCTGATATTCCTGTGCTGATCAACATTTTCGATCCGGATGGTTATACCGGTGTAAGTGGCGAAGCCTGGACTGTCGGTCAATTTTACAAAGCCTGGTGGGGCAGTGAATGGGGTCCGGACATGCGCATTCTGCGATTGGCAGATCCACCCACCCGCGTCGCTTATGCTACTGAAGATAATATTGTCCTGGACGGTCAGATCAATGAGGCTTTCTGGGCCGGAGCTGAATCAGTTGTCGTCGGCCATAATACCAACGGCTCCACCGGTGGTTATTATGCACAGTGGAGCGATTCGTCAAATGACTATACGGATGCTAGTGAAACGAGCATTAAGTTCATTCATAACGGCGAATTACTCTATATCGCAGTAGAATCAAATGATATGTCAGTGGGTAAATGGTCTCCAGGTTGGGAAGCTGATGGCCTGTTTCTCTGGATGACGGACAAGGGTGATTATGCCCCAACCGCCCGTAAAGAGATTAAAGCCATGTATTTTACCGGTGTAGAGGGAGACGGAATTTCCTTTGAAACCAATGATCAAATTCCAACAGGCTCTGCAGAAGGTGCCAGCTTTGAACCGGAGGGAACGGTAACCCACACGGGAAACAATGGCGACGATGCGGGATATTCCATTGAGGTGGTCATCAATACGGCTGATTTTGGGTATGAAGTGGGTGACACTGTGCGTTTAAGCACCGTAATCTGGGATCTGGACTATTCCAGTGCAGATGAATACGATGCCGCTATTGCTGATTATGCACCTGAATGGTGGGGAACCCAGTGGGCTGATCCCAATTTTGAAAGATACTTTTTGTATCGCGGTGTTATTTTGAGTTCTGAACCGGTTTCTGCCACTGATTTTGAATCAGTACCCCTAAGCTTTGATCTTTCTCAAAATTATCCTAATCCTTTCAATGCCGGGACGGTCATCAGTATGTCCCTGCCTGAATCAGGTGATGCGAATTTGGCGATTTACAACATGCTGGGCCAGAATGTCGCCACCCTGTATAATGGTTTCCTCTCTTCCGGAAGTCACAATTTCACCTGGAATAGCCTGGGAAATGACAACCAGCAGCTCAGTACAGGCGTGTATTTTTACAGGTTGACAGTTGGTGATCAGGTTGCCACAAAGAAAATGGTAATGATCAAATAATCCCCCTGTCGTTGTATCATTCACAACGATTACATGAGGATTTTGACTACGAAAGATCACGGTTGTCCGAGTTTCAGGGTGGCGGTATTCAGTGCTGCCACCTTGAAAATATCGGTGGATAAATCATGTGAAATATCATGGATGAACAACAATTGAAATGGATGTTCATAAAGATGAGATCAGGAATACTGATCGCGCTGATCCTTCAATTCCTTCCCCTGGTGTGCTTTTCGGGTACGACCGGTAAGCTCAGCGGCAAAATCACAGACGCTGAAACGGGTCAGCCCTTTCCCGGTGCCAATGTCTTTCTGTCGGGTACGAATTACGGCGCAGCTACCGATATAGATGGCTATTACATGATTCTAAATGTTCCACCCGGGACATACAGTTTAAACGTGCAGATGATCGGTTTTCAAAACATCCGCCAGGACAATATCAAGGTCCTCACCGACTTCAATTCCATCAACGATTTTAAGTTGACTGCCCAAGTACTGGAGGCAGGAACCCAGGTTGAGGTCATCGCAACCCGACCGGATATTCAACGTGACCGTACCAGTACGTTGGCGGTGATCGGTTCAGAAGAAATTGATAAACTGCCGGTGCTTGAAATGGGTGATCTGGTTGGTCTGCAAGCCGGGGTGGTGGATGGTCACTTCCGGGGTGGCAGAAGTGGTGAAGTGAGCTATATGCTGGATGGGATTAGTGTCACCGATCCCTATAACGGTGAAATGGCTGTGACCATTGATAACAGCAACATTCAGGAGATCAAAGTGATCAGCGGTACTTTTAGTGCCGAATACGGACAGGCCATGAGCGGTGTTGTGAATATCGTCACCAAGAGCGGTGCACCGAAATTTGGATTGTCCGTAAATGTTTTTGGGGGTGATTTTGTTTCCAGAAACACGAATTCCTTTGTGAATATTGACCAACTTGATCCGTCACAGAACCTCAGCGGCGAATTAACCCTAACCGGCCCCCTGGGAATTCTTGGACAGGATGCGGGTTTTGTTTTTAGTGTAAAAAATCAATCGAATGCAGGTCATCTATACGGCATCGAAGAATTTCTACCCTCAGATTCGTCCAATATCGATGACCCTGATCCGGAAAGCTGGTATATCTCCCGAACGGGAAGCGGCGATGTCGTACCCATGAATTTTAAAAACACCTTTTCCACACACGGCAAACTATCAAAGCACCTGGGACCCAAGTTCCGAATCGATCTCTCTTCTGATCTTACCAGGCAGTCCTGGTCAAATTACGACCATCTATACAAGTATAATCCCCAGGGTATTCAGACTCATTTTAAGGATAGCTACCAGACAACCCTGTCCCTGAACCATTTCCCAAGTTCAAAATTATTTTATACCATCAACTTCTCCCGATTCAAATCCGACCTGAGTAATTATGTCTACGAAGACTACAAGGATGAGCGCTACGTAAGTACCCTATTATCCAGGCGGTTGGGCTATGGATTCTACACCGGCGGAATGGACATGAGTCACTTCTACAGAAGCAGCACCGTCAATACAATTAAAATCAATCTGATTGCCCAACCCAATCGCCATCATGAATTAAAGACTGGAATTGAAGCCCGGAAAAGCGAGCTCTGGCAACATGATTTCAGTATTAAACTGGATCGCAGTACAGCATGGCTACCTGAAATATTTCCTGAAGAGCATTGGGGCAATAACGAGTACCGTCACAGTCCCCTGGAAGTAGGGATCTGGCTTGAAGATAAAATCGAGGCTGAACGTCTTGTGCTGGTGGCAGGACTACGCTATGATTATTTCCAGCCTGATGGACTTGAACCTTTGGATCTGCGGGACCCGGATGGGAGTTACGCTGGAAATCAGGCGGAGGCATTTAAGTCTGCCCCAAGCTCATCCCAATTATCTCCCCGCCTGGGATTATCCTATCCTATTAGCGACAAAGGTGCAATCCACATTTCCTATGGACATTTTTTCCAGATCCCGGTCTATGAATATCTCTATCATAACTCAGAATTTAAAATTCAGGGTGGCGATCTAAAGAGCATCGTTGGTAATGCTTCTCTTTTACCCAAGAAAACAGTCATTTATCAATTCGGCTTGCAGCAGATGCTTTCTGCTCATCTCATTCTGGACATCACGGGCTATTATAAAGACATGCGGAATCTGGTGGGGACGCAAATTTATGAGCTCTACGTCCTGGGTGATAGTTATGCCCGTTACGAAAATCAAGACTATGGTAATGTCAGAGGCGTCGCTCTGTCACTTGCCATGAAGCAAATAAGTCTTTTCTCAGGCTCCATCGAATACACCTATCAAACAGCCGAGGGCAACGCCTCTGACCCGAGAAGTGTCTTCAATGACCGCCAAAGCGACCCCCCTCGTGCCAGTGAAATCCAGGTGGTACCGCTGGACTGGGATCAAACCCATACCATTAATATTTCCATGACGATGACCGGAAATTACTGGTATCTGAGTCTCATTGGCCAGTATGGCTCCGGGTTGCCTTACACGCCTGAGTTTCAGGGTGAACGTACTGCTTTCCAGAATTCTGAGCGGAAGCCCGGCACGCTAAATCTGGATATGTCCGGAGAATATGCAATCCCCCTGGGAAAATCCCGTCTGGCTTGGTATTTCCTGATTAAAAATGTCATGGATCGTGAGAATGCCAAGGACGTTAATAAAGATACCGGGAGCCCCTCATATAGTCTGATACCGACCTATGTGCCGCAACAATCCATTCACACTTTAGAGGATTTCCTGTCTCGTCCGGATTATTTCCAAGCTCCTCGTGAAGTGCATATCGGGATGAAATTCATACTATGATGGGGATGACATGAGTTTTAAGCACAAAGTCGTTATTCTCTCCATCAGCCTGTTGCTGATCTCAACGCCCATGCTCAAGGCACAGAATACCATTGATGGGCTACACGGCGATCGTAATAATCGCAAACAGGGGCTCCATAACGGAAACCTGGTAGAGACACTGTTTTGGAATTTTGG
>Ga0210044_10008023_pt1 | contig 13272 bp, 16 predicted proteins | sample CryGey13umfilter_2_FD_183959 | JGI IMG/M metagenome (GOLD analysis project Ga0210044, IMG submission 183959) | Groundwater microbial communities from aquifer in Utah, USA - Crystal Geyser 4/9/14 3 um filter (SPAdes) (version 2) | ecosystem: Environmental > Aquatic > Deep subsurface >... | reverse complement strand
GCCTATTCTTGTCATGGGAGCTGGCGTGGCGAGGTGTCTGTCATGGTTTTGACGATGAAAATCGGATTGACGGGTGCGCGTAGGGGAAGTTTTGTTTGAATTGTGCGGTTGAATTTCCTTTCCTTACCGCGACCGGCACCAAGAAGGACGACCGCTTCCAAGCACCTGAGCAAGAAGCACAAACGGTAAGAAAGCGAGCGGGCGAATAGCCTCTGCCCTGGAAATTGCCTTTTCAGTATTCGCGCTTGATGGCACGCCAGTGCGTGTCGATGAGCGGCGGGGACTACTGATACTGCTTGAAGTACGCCACGCTCACCTGCAGCGTGAAACCCAGGGGATGTTTGTAAGGTAATCGACGTATCAGATCTGAATATGGAAGCTGAGTATCCTGTTTGATGTCCGAACTAGAATCCATCTCCTTGCCCTCTATCTGCCGCGGCGATACGGCTGTGTGGAAGGTCTTCGTGGTGGCGGCCGGGCCGTTGCTGCGCGCCATCATTTGGCGTCTGCTGACATCAGCCGGACGGACCGAGGAGTGTGCGGACGTCGTGCAGGAGGTGTTCGTCCGCCTGGTTCGAGATGACTTCCGACTTCTCAAAGGTTACGACCCGCAGCGGGCCAAGCTTGGTACCTGGCTGGGGGTGATCGCCACCAGCACCGCGATCGACTGGTTGCGTAAGACACCTCCGTCGCACATGGCGCTGGACGATGTTCCGGAACACCGGCTGCCGATTGCGTCGCCAGCGCCCGAGCGGGAAGGTGAACCCCTGGGAATACCGGCGGGTTTGCTCCCGCCGCGTCAGGCCCTGATCCTGAAGCTGCTGTACACCGATGATATGGACGTCAGCGAGGTGGCCGCGTTGCTGAATATCGAAGCCCAGACGGTGCGCTCTTTGCGCCACAAGGCAATCAGCGCGCTACGCGGCGTATTGAAGCGGGATTGCGACGACAAAGAGCGGGGATGAACGACGATCGTCCACCGTATAATGATACAAGAGGAACACACCATGACCGATCAACGCAGACCCACCCTCCGCAGGCTCATCGACGGCAACCTGGGCATGGAGTCGCTGGGAGACCCGCCTGGCGAAATGGAGCTTGCCGCATGGCTCGACGGGCGTCTTTCCGAGGCGCAGGCGGCACGTATCGAGACCTGGCTGGCGGGCGATCCACGACTGCGCCAGGCCCTGATCGCGCTGCGTGAAGTGCAGGAAATGCCACTGACGGTGGACGAACGGGAGCGTGCGCATGCGTTGGTGTCACCGTACACGTCCTTCGCCCCCACGTCTGATTGGCGGCGATGGTTTGCGTGGTTGCTCGATCCGATTCCCGCAGGGGCAATAGCCTGTATTCTCGCCGCTATCGGGTTTTACCTGGGCTCGGGTCTGGGCGCTACGACATCGCAGCGCGAGGCCCAACTGCTCGCGCAGATACTGGGCGGCCTGCCGCTACTGTGAGGAGTGCCATGACTAACAAACCGCTGCTCGTCGTCCTGCTCCTCTCCCTATCGCTGAATGCTGCGGTCGTCGCCGGATACGCCTACCAGCGCTTTTTCGCCGCGCCGGATACTCGGCTGGAGGTGGTGGCGGAAAAGCTGGGCCTGAACGAAACCGAACGTGCCGCGCTGAGTGCAATGCGCAAGGCGGTATTCGCCGAGGTGCGCAAGCTGCGCCGACAGCCCGCCGAGCCCAACGCCGCCCTGCGCCACCTGGTCGCCGCCGGGAAGGCGGACGACCCGGCACTGACGGCGGCGCTGGCACGCATTGCCGATGAACGCGCCCTCATCCAGACAGACGCCATCGCCCGGCTCATCGCCTTCCGCGACTCGCTTTCACCGCAAGCGCGGCAGCGCTTCGGCGAAGCGATCCTGCAAAAGGGCTTCATGCTGTCGCTGTTCGGGGTCAGCAGTTGGGGGTTGCCGCAGGCCGCCGAAAATGAGGGTGCCGAATAGGGATCGGCATGCGCAGCGTTAGCCTCTCCAGTGCAACAAGGGCCATAAGGCATTCTTGCCGGGTAGGTGCCTCGATACTGGCGCTGATCGCGGCTACTACGTCGGCCGACGTCGGCGCCCCGGAACCCTTGACCCTGCTCAGGGTGGCGGACGACCGGATCGTCGATGCACGCGGTGACCCGGTATACCTCCGGGGTTTCCAGGGCGTTGAGTTCTATTCCGTCGATACCGACTGGTATTTTCAGGCCACGCTCACGCGCGGCGAGGACCCTGCCCAGCTAGACCGCTACGCCATCGATCTGCACCGCTATACGCTAACCGATTTCGATCTGCGGGAATTTCGTGCCGTGGGCGCCAACGTGGTCCGGCTCTGGTTCCAGCTCCACGAGATCGAAAAGCGGCCCTACCGCTACAGCGAAACCGCCCTGGCGCTGCTTGAAGCGACCGTCAATGCCTTTGGTGAACAGGGGATCTACGTCATCCCGGTATTGGGCGGTACCGGGCAGAACCCGTTCGTGGATTCGCAACCCTACCTCAAGCGCGGCATGGGACTGTGGGACCAGCGTAACGGAATCTGGGAACGCACCGTGGCGCTGTGGGGCGTACTGGCCGAGCGGTTCAAGAGCAATCCCTACGTGGCTGGTTACGACCTTATCAACGAACCCCAGGCCCCCGACAAAGCGACCCTGCATGCCTACTATCAGGATGTGATACGCGCCATCCGCGCCCGGGACCGGACTCACATCCTGTTCCTGGAGACCGACGTCACCAAAGCCGTTCAGCACCAGATCGGCGGCCGCTACGACGACGGCAATCTCGCCGTGAGTTTCCATTTCTACTACCCGGCCGATTTCACCCTCCTTCACGACCCTGATCCTACGCTGAGCTACCCGGGCAACTACCGTTTGTGCCTGCCACAACGGGCGTGCAGCGTCGAACGCTGGGACCGGGGAACGCTGGCTCGGCTGTTCGACATCGCCCTGCAACTGCCGGAACTGCGAGGCAAGCCCGTGTTCATGGGCGAGTTCGGCGCGGATGCGTCGCGCGACGGCCGGGGTGCAAGACGCTGGTTGGCCGACGTCCTGTCACTGATGAACGAGCGAGGGCTGCACTACACTCTGCACCGCTACAAACACCGCGCCTTCAAGGGTTACTGGATCATCAAGCCGGATGTGGAAAAACGGATGCGCCGCGTAAAGCAGAACCTGCGGTCGGGCCGTATCCGCTACGAAACGCTGACCGACGCACAGAAGCGGCTGCTTACCACCGAACAGGGCTACTACCGCCGCGAAGGACTGCCCGAGCTGTTGCGCCGGGGATTTGCCGGAGAACATTGAGGAGGGATGTTTCCGGACGAGGTCGCGTATAACCGGTTATCGGCGACACGAAACCGGAGAAATCCATGAAAAGCGCGATACCCAGGTCACGGCCGCTACTGGCTGCGATCCTTCTGTTGGCCCTTTCCCATACCGTCGGCGCCTATGAGCCGCCCGAAATCTATGTCCAGGGACTCGTGGAAGCATGGACCGCGCGGCCCCCGGCCCGTGACTCCCTGGGGTTTGCGCTCTCGGTTGCCTTTGTCGAGCAGCCCGCGGTCTTTCTGGCGATCCTGGATGCGAACCGGGATGTGTTTACTCAATGGCTCGCTTCGATCCGCGAGCACACCTATCACCGAACCGATCCGGCGGAACCGGGCCGCGGGCCACAAACCTATCGGCTGGTCATCGAAACTGCGCGGAACTGGAAGAAACTCGAAGACCGCGACTTGACCGAGGCCATCATCCGCGCCGCCGAACACGACATGGTGACCCCTCGCTCCCGAAATTCACAGCACTGAAGAAATCACCGGGGATGTTTTCGAGCGTCTAACCGTATAACCCTGAAAGTCCGCACATGCGCGGACGCACCGTCAGTAGTTAGGGATCCCGGATTATGCCCATCAATATCAAGCAAACGCTCATCGGGTTAGCGGCAGCAGCGCTGTCGGCTCTATTTCTGGCCGGCTGCGGTGGCGGAGACTCCGCTTCGTCCGCGGACCAGGGAATTCTCAGGGTCGCCGGCGACAGCATCGTCGATGTCACTGGACGGCCCGTCTTTCTGCGCGGTTTTCAGGGACTCGGCGCCTACCCGATCCCCGAGGAGAAGTACCTGGAGGCCGTCTTCGATCAAGATATCGAAGCATCCCTGTTCGATCCGATCGCCGAGGACATCCTCCGCTATTCCTTGAGTGATTTCGACATCCATGAGATCAAGGCTACCGGCGCCAACGTCATCCGTCTGTGGACCCGGCTGTACGAGATCAAGCGCGGACCCGGCGTATTCAGTCAGACTGCATTGGCACTGTTGGAAAACACCGTCGACCGCTTCGGCGCCCAGGGCATCCGGACCGTTCTGGTGATGGCGGGTGCCGGGGAAAACACCTACGCGCCGCAGCAGAAGTATCTGGACCGCGGGATCAACCTGTGGGATCCGGCAAGCAGCGCACGAGCGGATTCCATTGAGGTCTGGGGGGTGCTGGCTCAGCGCTTTGCCGGCAACCCGAACGTGGCGGGTTACGACGTGATGAACGAACCGATGCCGTTGACGGCCGAATCGCTGCATGACTATTACACGGAGGTGATTGCCACGATCCGGACCAACGACCCCGACCACATCATCATCCTGGCGGTCGCACAGGGCAACAGGGACACCTTCCAGATCGGCGGCAGCTACCAGGACGGCAACATCGCCGTCACCTTCCACTTTTACGAACCGCACGATTTCACGCTGGAGCCCGGCATCCCGGGTCTCACCTATCCCGGGGTGTACGATTCCAAGCTCTGGGATGAGGCAGCCATCGCCGAGGCGTTCGACTACGCCATCAACCTTGACCAGTTGGCGGGCAAGCCCATCTTCGTCGGCGAGTTCGGTGCTGTCGGGGAGCGCGATGGCAATGGCGGCCTGGAGTGGATCGGCGACGTGATGGCGGCGATGAACGACCGAGGTTTGCACTACACCTTCCACAATTACCGGGAGAACTACTGGGTGCGTTCAGCGCAGGCCGAGGCGGCGGTCAATCAACTGGTGGAGGGCATTGTGGACGGCAGCGTGAATTACGACGCTCTCGACGAGTCGGAAAAACGCAGCCTGTTTGCCACTGAGTTGACCTGCGAGAAGCGCGCCGGCATCGGGGCGGTCGTGGCCGCCGGGTTTGCCGGGGGAACGCCATAGCGGGGATCGGCACAACTCCGGGGCCGTCCGCGCCGGAGCGTCAACCATACTCCAGACACCACCGCGCCCTGTCGTGATGCCCTCGGCGATCCGTTCATCCGCCAAGCCACTGCCGCGAAAATTTTCACGCGCCGGGGATGTTTCAGGTTGTCAGCCCGTATACCCAGGAAAGCCTGCCCCGGTACGGGCGTTTCATTGTTTGTGAGAGGAGAATTCCCGTTGCTGACCATCGATATCAAACAGACACTCGTCAGCCTGGCCGTGACGACGGTATTGGCCATGCAGCTGACAGGCTGCGGCGGCGGCAGCTCGGGCGCCGCGGCGCCGGCGGCCGGACGAAGCTATTACGTCGATGCGCAATTCGGCGACGATGGCAACGACGGCAATGCGGGAGCGCCGCTGCAAACCATTGGCGCCGGCATCAGCCGCCTCGCCGCGGGCGACACCCTGTTGATCCGCGGCGGAAACTATCGCGGCGAAGGGACCCTGGTCATTAGCAAGACAGCCAGGCCTGACAATCCGGTGGTGATCGCGAGCCAGTCCGGCGGCGTGCTGGTCGATTCGGTGCGGATCGAGAGCAGCGCATGGGTGGAGGTGCGCGGCCTGACTATCGTCAGCGGCAAGAATCTGCCGCCCGAGTGGCCCGACATGCCGGCGGTGATGATCGACAACAGTGACCCGCAGTACGCCATCGACCCCGCCGAGGACTGGTCCACCCGCGCCATCAAGGTGGACACGCGCTACCACAGCTACTCCACCTTCGTCGATCCCCTGGGCGGCACCGGCTCGTGGGAGTACGCGCTCAACTCCGACGGTATCAACGTGGTCGCCTCGCAGCACATCAGTCTGATCGGCAACACCATCTCGCTGCACACGGCTGGCATCAACCTGCGCAATGAATCCTCGGACATCCTCGTGGAGGCCAACACCATCCGTTACTGCCTCGACGGCGTGCGCGGCGACAAGCGCGCCATCGACAATTTCAGTTATGCCGACAGCACCATTCGTGGTAACTACCTGACGCAAACCTTCCGCGAAGGCATACGGCTGAACCAGGGCGCCAGCGGCAATACGGTGGAAGACAACCTGGTGGAGAACACCGGTCACAGCCACATCGCCACCTGGCATGCGGGCGGCGGCAACACCATCCGCCACAACGTACTGCGTCAGGGCGGCTACTACGCCGAAACCATGCAGTGGCCAGGCCCGTCGGCGATCAGTGTGCACAGCGCAGGCCCCGCCACCGTGGTGGACGGCAACAGCATCGCGCTGCAGGTGGATGCGACGCTCAACGACGGTAACGGTGTGATCGTCGACAACAACAACGGTGCCATGGCGATTATCGCCAACAACCTGATCTACCGGGTAATGGGTAGCGGCATAAGCTCGGTGCTCTCCGGCAACGCCACCCTCATCCACAACACTATCGTCGAAAGCGGCTACGGGACCACCTCCGCCACCAACGGCATGGGGCTGCGTTTCTCGGATACCAGTGATGTCGATAACACCATTGCCAACAACATCATCGTCAACCCGGCCAACGGTGGCATCTGGTTCCGCAGCAGTACCCTGGCCGGGCAGACCTTCATCGATAACAACCTCTACGACTTCAGCGGTCTGCCGCTGGTTGCCGACGGCGCCGTGAACTACACGACACTGGTCGACTGGCAGGCCACCGGTAACGGCCTGTTGGCGGTGGTCGGCTCGGCGCTGCTCGAAGACCCGGCCAACGGACTGTTCGGAGTTCAGGCCGGATCGGCGACACGCATGGCTGCAACAACGGCGCACTCCATTGCGCATGATCGGGAAGAAACAAGACGATCCGATACACCAACCATCGGTGCATACGAAGACACGAGTAAAATCCTGGCGCAACCGCATCGTTTTCTTTTCGGCCTCCACGCCGACAGCAGCAGCGCAGAGGATTTTGTCGCCGTCACCAGCGACGTCGCCCTTATCTCACAGTTGCGTGCCGAACTCGGCAAAGCAGCCAGCGCACGCACCCTGTTCATCACCGGCCCCATCGAGCGCGGCGGACTGGGCCACAACAAAAACTGGGACTGGCACTTTGTACCGGAACAGTGGGGCGTCACCGAAATGGCCATTGAACTGTGTGATGGTACGCCGACGATGGTGGATGCTGAGCTGGCGTACTGGATCGACACTGTCGGCACGTTCTGTCCCTGGGATGCCTACGTAAAAGCGGAGTTGTAATCAGTGGAAAGGAAAGGCAATGCCTTTACCGGCATAACGTTGATAGCGATCTCGCTGATTAGCGGCTGTGGTGATGGCGGTAATAGCACCACACCACCATCGACAACACCGCGCTCCTGGAGCAATGCTCATCTGATCGAATTCAGCGATGTCGGTACCACGGCAACCCCGCAGATCGCTTTCGACAACAGTGGAAATGCACTGGCCGTGTGGAGCCAGACTGGCCCAATCGGCGCCTATACCAACATCATGGCCAGCCGCTACGTGACAGGTTCTGGCTGGGATCTGTCGCCTCAGGCCATCAACAACAGTGGAGGACATGCGCAGAACCCGCAAATCGCCTTTGCCGCCAACGGTAATGCCGTCGCCGTATGGCAACAACACGACGGCACCCGCTATAACATCTGGGCCAACGACTACCAATCTGGGTCAGGCTGGCAGACAGCAAGACTCGTCGAAACGGACACCGGTGATGCCAGGGTGCCGCAGATTACGGTCATACCCGGCAGCGGTATCGCCTTTGCAATCTGGCGGCAATTCGATGGTGTGTCCCTTTACCACATCTGGGCAAACCGTTACGTTCCCGGCTCAGGTTGGGAAACACCGCAATTACTCCAGTCCGATACCTATGATGCAAACACCCCGCAAATAGCTGTCGATTGCAACGGCAACGCCACTGCCGTGTGGATGCAACTTGATGTCAGCGGCACTAGAAACGATATCTGGAGCAGTCGCTATCAGGAAGGAACAGGCTGGCTTATGGCACAAACCCAAACTATCGAAAGCGACACTGGTTCTGCGCAAAACCCTCAGCTTGGTATTGATATAACAGGAAATGCCATCGTAATCTGGGAGCAATTTGACGGTACCCGCCTCAACATCCAGTCCAACCGCTACGACACTACTACCGGATGGGGAACCCCTGAATTCGTCGAAAACAACAACACGGGGCCCGCCTACACACCACAAATCGCCGTCTCAGCCGATGGTAGTGCCATGGCGATCTGGTCGCATTACGACGGTACCCGCTTCAACATCCAGTCCAACAGCTATAGTCCCACCACGGGCTGGGGAACTGCTGTGCTGATGGAAAAAGATGACACAGGTGATGCCCTGATACCGCAAATTTCACTTGCCAGCACAGGCGATGCTTTTGCTGTCTGGAAACAGAGTGACGGCAACCGCTACAACATCCAGGCCAACCGCTACACCTCAGGAACAGGGTGGGGAACATCGGAACTCATTGAACATGACGACACCAGTGACGTCGTCGATCCACAGATTGCCGTGGACAAGAACGGCAACGCACTTGCCATATGGATACAGAACGACGGAGCGGATATCCACGATGACACATGGGTCAATCGTTTTAAATAACTGACACGTGGGGAGAGCCATGACCGACGACAAAATCATATGCGAAACACCGACGCCCGGCAAACAACCAACCCGCATCGATCGCTGGAAATACGAGGCAGTATGCCGTGCCATCCTTACCACACTGGACGCCCATGCTGAAGGCATACCGTTCAAGGATCTGCGCACCCATGTTGCGAGGCGCCTGAGCGAAAAAGAGAAGACCGAACTGGGCTCGATTGGCTGGTACACCACGACGGTAAAACTGGATCTGGAAGTCAAAGGCATAATCGCTCGAGTGCCCAGGTCGAAGCCGCAAAAACTGGTGCGGCGCTGATCGTGAGCAGGATCACCGCCTGGGCTGCGTCGCCGGTCGTCCATAGGGCGTGGATGCTGCTATCCGCCGCGGGACTGGCCGCCGCCTGGCAGATAGAGCCTTACGCCTTTGCCTACGCCACTTTCGGCGCGATAGCCGTCTCGGCATTTCTGGTCACCGCCGCACTGATTGCCGCCCTGGCGGCCCGGTCACCGTGCTATCGCGGCGTCGCGGCCGCCGCAACCGGCGCCGTGCCCAGCGTGGTTTCGTGTCTGGTGCTGAGTTCGGTCAGCTGGGCCTGAACAGCGCAGACGCTAATTGGAAGCGAAACGTCCAACGAAATGAAACCATGGACGATGGCACGACAGTAATGGCGCAGGTTGCAAAACCAATTTACGCACTGTGGCCGTTGATCCTGTGGCGGCCGCTCAATGTTCGCCTTTACCATCATTTCCACTCCGAGCAGAAATCCCGCACCTTACGGAATTGATTTTCCGTAGCCCGTTCTCGCCCGATGTCCCACCATGCGCTTCATGCACAACACGGGGAAGACATCGATGCGAATTGCCCATGTCCTGATAGCAGGACTTCTCAGCACTGCCTTACCAACTCAGTTCGCGGTCGCTGATACCGATGGTGAACGTGCGGCGCTCGCGAGAATTGCTCATGAGCTTGAGGCGCTCGAACCCTTGATCCGTGAAGCCGAGGCTCAAGCTAACCCGGACGCCCGTATTCGGCTTCGCTACGACTGGTTGCGTCAGGACCTATCCAGAATCCGGCAGGGTATTCAGGAACACATCGACGTGCCTCGGGCAGAGCCACGAACCTTCCCGCCATTGCGCGGCGACTATCGCCAGTGATGGGTGACCATGACGCCCGCTCAGAACACGGCATTTCAGGCAGGTTCCGGAGTCACCGCCCCGACGCTGCTGACAGCTATCGCGTCCGTGGTACTCGTACTCGCCTTTGTCTGGGTGATCTGGGTGACGTTGGGCACTTTCCGGGCCTGGCAGAACGGTCAAGCGGCCTTGTTCGATGTGATCTGGAGCGCACTGCGCGCAAGCATTGTGCTCATGGTGTTGGGATTTTATCTGCGGTGAGGCGTTAGCCATCACTGCATCAATAATTCGGGGAATGGCCCCCGTTACCTCGGAGGAAAAGTAATCATGATGAAAACATTTAAAAAAGGTGCGGCCGCAATAGGGTTGTTGGCGACATCCACATATCAGTCTGCATGGGCGGCGCTGCCGACGCCGGTGGCCCCGAGTACGGCGCCGGCGGCGGGCGACTGGATCGCGCTCATTCAGGGCTACATCAAGGACGGCGGTCTGGTGCTCGGTTTGGCCATCGCCGTGCTCGGCTTCCTGTGGATCGCCTATCTCGGCTTCGCGAAGTTTAACGAGGCACGGCAGGGCAAGGCCGAGTGGGCCGAGGTCGGTGTGCTCGGTATTGTCGGCGCGGTGGTGCTGATCTTCGCCAGCTACCTGCTGACCGAAGCCGCCGGCGTTATCTAACATGCCCATGTCCGATCGCGACGACATTCTGGCCAATCGGCTCAACGCTGAGCCGGCGATCTTCAAGGGCTGTTCGTCGTCCGAACTGGGCGTCATCGTTGGTGTGGCCGCTCTCATCTGGTTGCCTGTCTCCCTCCTCCTGGCATGGCTGATGGGCGCGGTCACCATGGGTTTCGGCATCGCCGGGGTTGGCGTGGTCGCCACGGTAATTGCGATGGCCACGTTGTTCCAGCGGCTGAAGCGCGGTCGTCCGGACGGCTACTACCAGCAACAGATCGCCATACAGCTCAATGACCGTGGTTTGCGTCGATCGCCGTTCATTCGGCGCAGCGGCGCCTGGGATATCGGGAGGAGTCGGAGTGCGACGCTACCGCTACGAGATCGATAACGTGCGCGCCCACTTGCGTTCGCTGTGGGTGATCATCGGCGTGCAGATCGTCATCATCCTGGCGCTATGGTTCGGCTGGAGTCAGGCACCACAACGCCTGACCGTGCATGTGCCACCGGACCTGCGCTCCGGTGCGACACTGGCCGTCGATGAAGTACCGCCGGCCAACGTGTACTCCTTCGCCTACTACATCTTTCAGCAACTCAATCGCTGGCCCGAGGACGGCGCGCGGGACTATGGCAAAGCGATCTTTCGCATCGCGTCGTATGTCACTCCGCGCTATCGGGCCGATCTCATCGCGGACATGGAGTTGAAGGGCAAACAGGGCGAGTTGGCCTACCGCGTGCGCGGCGTTCAAGAGGTGCCCGGCCACGGCTATGAAGAACGCCGAGTCGATGTGCTCGCACCGGGTGTCTGGGTCGTATGGCTGGATCTCGATCTCTACGAGTCGGTGAAAGGCATGACAGTGAAGAAGACGACCATCCGTTATCCGCTCCGTGTCGTGCGGCTCGCCGTCGATCCGGAATCTAATCCTTGGGGACTGGCTTTGGATGGTTTTTCAGCGGAGGGCCCGCGGCGTCTCGCCGAATCCGAACTCAACGACAAGGCCGGGCAGGGTGGCTGACAGGAATCAACGCATGTATTCAATCAACAATTTCAAACGTGGCGTTATTTTCTGCTTGGGAATCGGGCTGCTGTTGATGCAGTCGCTGGTCCATGCCGAGCCGGAAGTCACTGAGCGCATCGAGTGGAACAAGACGCCCATCCAGCTCGATCTCAAGGTCGGCCACGAACGCCTGGTGACTTTGCCCGGTCCAGTCAAAGTCGGTGTGCCGACATCCTTGCAACCGTTGCTGCGCACTCAAAGTATTAACGGCACCGTTTACCTTCTCGCTAACGCACCGTTCGATGCTACTCGTGTCATGGTACAGAGCATCGACGGTGGCCAGATGTTTCTCTTCGACGTGTCGGCATCCAAAGATGGCGGTCAGACGCATCCCGTGCAGGTGTACGTGCAGACGAACGGTGAGAGTCACGCCGAGACGATGGATTTATCGATTGCGAGTCATCATGACGCAACGGTGCAATACAGCTACGTTGCTCTGACCCGCTTTGCCGCCCAACAACTCTATGCTCCCGCACGCCTCATCCAGGATCGACCGGGCATCGTCCGTGTGCCGGTGATGCGTGAGCCCGTCAGCTTGATGTTTGGCGGTGCGGTCGATGCAACGCCCTTGGTGGCTTGGCGAGCAGGCGGGCTGTATATCACGGCCGTCAAACTGACCAACCGTAGCGATCAGCCGCAGACACTGGACCCACGCAATCTGCGTGGTACCTGGCTGACCGCGACCTTTCAGCACAACCGCCTGCTGGCGGCAGGCAGTGATGCGGACACCACGGCGGTGTATCTGATCTCTGCGCGGCCGTTCGAGGCGTCAAGGTAAGCCCATGGCCATCGCAACCAGCAATCGACTGTTACCGATCATCGCCGGCGTGGTGGTACTCATGCTGGTGTTCGTCACCCTCAAGTCCTGCTCGAACGGCAAGGAGGAACAGGTCGTGATGGATACCGTGCCGCAGGCGCCCGTACCGGACGCGGACACGCCGGCCGACACCATCAAGACCCTGACCGCGAATGTTGCGGCGATGACCGCCGAGGTCGAGGCCCTGCGGAAGGACAACGCGACCTTGCGCAACGAGAACCAGCGACTGTTGAGTAGTCGCGCGCAGATCGAGGAGAACGTGGCCACGCGCGTCAAACGCGAACTCTTGTCACGTGAGAATGACAAGGCCGCGCAGGATCGCCTGGATTCCAGTGTACTGTCCTCGCTAACGGCACGAGTGGATGCCTTGTCGCAATCGCTATCGCACGGAAAGTCGACGAAGAGCGCCGGCGATATCCCGGTCGGATTGGGTTTCGACGGCGGCACAACAGGGGCGTCGCCCGTCAACGGCCTGGTCTGGATCGAACCGCTTGATGCTATGGGTGGCGATACAAGCGGCACGAAAGGAAACAGCCTGTTGCACCAGGTGCGCCAGTCCACGGGCGGGGCGCTGAGTAACGCCCGCGAGCAGACTGCCAACATCTCCAATAAGTTGGACACGGTGCATCCCGTCTATACCGTGCCACGTAATGCCACGCTCATCGGCTCGACGGCCATGACGGCCCTGGTTGGTCGAGTACCGATACAGGGCCAATTCTGTCTTGACGGATGGGTCCACCATACAGGATCACCACCAGCGCGATGGTGGCGATGAGCGACCCGATCTTGCCGAAATCGTCGGCGGCAACCACGCCCAGCAGCGGCCCGATCACGATGCC
>Ga0210044_10008021_pt1 | contig 13272 bp, 9 predicted proteins | sample CryGey13umfilter_2_FD_183959 | JGI IMG/M metagenome (GOLD analysis project Ga0210044, IMG submission 183959) | Groundwater microbial communities from aquifer in Utah, USA - Crystal Geyser 4/9/14 3 um filter (SPAdes) (version 2) | ecosystem: Environmental > Aquatic > Deep subsurface > Groundwater... | reverse complement strand
ACATACCAAAGTACATTATGGTTTTTAACTACCTTGAACCGACACATATGATGTATTTAAACCAATAACAACCTTTTATATTTTAAACTAAAATTTCTTGAACCGACACATATGATGTATTTAAACGTCACACCGTCGGTTCTAATTTTTTTTAAAAGTTCTCTTGAACCGACACATATGATGTATTTAAACGGGGCAAAATTTAATGCTTTTGTTTGTAACTATGTACTTGAACCGACACATATGATGTATTTAAACCTCATAATCCTTGCACCTTCACGAAACAAAGAAGATTCTTGAACCGACACATATGATGTATTTAAACTAATGTAAATTCTCAAATTTGTTTCATTTGCTATCTTGAACCGACACATATGATGTATTTAAACTCTCTATAACATCTAATATCATAACTTTTGAGAATCTTGAACCGACACATATGATGTATTTAAACAACCCAAGCTCAACCAATTTGTTACTTAATTCTACTTGAACCGACACATATGATGTATTTAAACACCCAAAAAAATTGGCAAACTACTCTCCTATTGGTTTCTTGAACCGACACATATGATGTATTTAAACCATGCTACGCCTGCAGCATTAACACTTTTAACATCTTGAACCGACACATATGATGTATTTAAACGATAAAAGAGTTTGAAGATGTATCCGAGCTTGAAGCTTGAACCGACACATATGATGTATTTAAACACTACCACTACATTACTAAACTGAAATTTTGGAACACTTGAACCGACACATATGATGTATTTAAACACATATTCGTTTACCAAATCTTGTTTCTTTTGTTGCTTGAACCGACACATATGATGTATTTAAACTAAGAAAACCACGACCTTTAAGCCAATTAAAAAGACTTGAACCGACACATATGATGTATTTAAACAGAGACACCTAAACTACATTAAAACCATCATTATTCTTGAACCGACACATATGATGTATTTAAACTTGTTTATTAAAATATAACTAAAATCATTTTTCATCCTTGAACCGACACATATGATGTATTTAAACTATATAGATACTTCTTTTTGAGACAATGAGTTATACTTGAACCGACACATATGATGTATTTAAACTTATATAAATCATTTTCGTATGCGGTAAGCATTATCTTGAACCGACACATATGATGTATTTAAACTTTTATCACTAAGGTAATACTTCTCATCCACTACCTTGAACCGACACATATGATGTATTTAAACGCTATCACAGCCACCAGTGCATATGAGTTAAGATCTTGAACCGACACATATGATGTATTTAAACAAAAACACTAAAACTCTAATAACTGCAAGACTAACTTGAACCGACACATATGATGTATTTAAACTACACTTGTATTTGTGGTAAAACTGAAATGGGGCGCAACTTGAACCGACACATATGATGTACTTAAACAAAAAGCAAATCAAACGGCTACAGCTTCAAAAATCTTGAACCGACACATATGATGTATTTAAACCAAGTTGCAAACTATCGTTCGCAATGTAGATTCACTTTAACCGACACATATGATGTATTTAAACAATACTGCTAATGCCTTGTATAGACTTTAACTTCCTTGAACCGACACATATGATGTAGTGAAACTATTTAAAAAATCAACCTGAAATGTCCCCTATAAACTAGACAAATTTTAATTCAGTAATTTAGATAAAATAACTATCGGTACCTCGAGTTATCCGTGGCTAAACAAGCTTAGATGATAAACCTATCCCCGAACAAGTTCGCGGTACCGAAGAGATATTAAGCTAACTTTTAATTATTTCACACTCTAGAAGGCAAGTTATCGTTTCCGACAGGGTGAAAATAGCCTGGCATGTGGAAATTAAATAGTAAAGCTACGCTGTTATTTTTTTATATGCAGGCTTCAAGAGGAAAAAGAGCATCAAACCCCATAAAATCGTACTTCTGGCTATCTCTATAAATCCAACTTCTTCGTCTATTTGAATCAGAGATGTTACATCTATAGAATTTGTATCAAATATATAGTCAAGTCCTAAACCAAAAACACAAATGCGGCTCAGGGGGAAACACCGCCAAGCATCAGTGCTGCTGCGATTGGAAGAGAAGCCGTTGCACATACATACATGGGTACTGCGATGGCGATGAGGTAGGAAAACCAGGCATATTCAACTAATATTTCATCGCATTTGCCATAGAGAAGCTTCTCTTTTTTCTTTCTCAGTAGAACAAGAGCTGCCTGAACAACAACAACTTTTCTACACTTCAACCTCTTCTATTATATTTAGTTAGTTAATCGGGCATGTGGAAATCGCCTCTATTTCCACATGCCAAGATATTTTAAGATTTAGAAGAAAATACACTATAGCTTGCATGTAAATATATTTAGTTATATAATGCGAGAAATTCTTCCCCTCCTTAGAATCGAAAGAATGCTACTTATTTAAGGATTACTCAAAATGAATAATGTATTTATGCCGAAATTTTTTAGTTTGTTAAAATCAGGAATCAGGAAAGAACAAGTACTGAGCGATATCTTTGCGGGTATTGTTGTTGGTATTGTTGCTCTTCCTCTGGCAATCGCATTTGCAGTTGCCTCCGGTGTTTCTCCGGAAAAAGGCTTAGTTACAGCAGTAGTAGCAGGATTTATCATCTCAGTTTTGGGTGGAAGCAGAGTTCAGATAGGCGGACCTACCGGCGCTTTTATCGTTATAGTTTTTGGGATAGTGCAACAATATGGGATAGACGGACTTATAATCTCAACTGTAATGTCCGGAGTGTTTTTAATCATCTTTGGTCTTCTCAGACTAGGCGCACTCCTTAAGTACTTTCCACACCCTTTAGTTGTCGGTTTTACGAGCGGAATAGCTCTTGTGATTTTTTCAACACAAATAAAAGATGCTTTAGGGTTGAATGTAGAAAAAATGCCTGCAGATTTTTTAGACAAATGGGTCCTCTATTTTTCAAATCTAAATCATATTAGCTTAAATGCTACACTTATAACTCTTATAACTATTTTGATAACAGTTTACTCAACTAAATATATCAAAAAAATACCCGGCTCATTTATAGCTATTATTCTCATTACTCTTGTTGTTGAGCTGGCAAATATTCCTGTTGCTACGATTGAGACATTTTTTGGAGAGATTCCTAGCACAATAGAGTTCTCTTTACCAAATTTTCATTTTAGTGACTTATCTCTTTACATTGCACCGGCTTTGACAATAGCACTTTTAGGCAGCATTGAATCGCTTCTCTCCGCTGTTGTCTCAGATGGTATGATAAGCGGAAAACATCGCTCAAACACAGAACTTATAGCGCAAGGAATAGCAAATATTGTTACACCTTTTTTTGGTGGTATTCCGGCGACCGGAGCCATCGCACGAACCGCAACAAATGTTAAAAACGGGGGAAGAACACCCATCGCCGGAATTACACATGCCATAACTTTACTTTTAATAATTATGTTTTTTGGAAGTTATGCAAAGCTGATTCCTATGTCGGTTCTTGCCGGTATATTGATTGTTGTGGCATACAACATGAGCGAATGGCGTTCATTTGTTAGTATTTTAAAAGGTTCCCCTTTTGATATTATAGTTTTGTTAGCTACTTTCTTTTTGACAGTTTTGGTTGATTTGACGGTGGCAATACAAGTTGGTGTAGTTTTATCCTCTTTATTGTTTATGAAAAGAATGTCGGATATTGCAGAGCTTCCCACTCAATCAGAGGATGATGAGATTGAAGATTATTCAAAACTCCCTGCCGATATTCACACGTACGAGATTAGTGGACCTCTGTTTTTTGGCTCAGCAAAAAGGTATGCAGAGACTATTGGCGAAATAGGAAATAATTGTAAAATTCTTATTATCAGAATGAGATATGTTCCCTTTGTGGATTCAACTGCTATTCATAATTTAGAAGGTCTTATAGAAATCCTCCATGCATCGGGTGTAACAATAGTTCTCTCAGGCGTGAGCTCCTCGGTACAAAAAGATTTTGAAAAAGCAGGGTTTAGTGATTTACTCGGTAAAACCAACATACTTGACTCTTACGATAAAGCTTTGACTCATGCAAAAAACATCTTAAATAAGGTCGATTAATTCGTAGCAAAAACTTCCGAGCGTTTTTAGATAGTTTTTATAAAATCTAAGAGCCCTCTGATGATACTCTCTGGGTTTGGCGGACATCCTGCGATATGAAAATCTACCTTGAAATACTCTTTTGCGTTGGCTTTATAGGCAAAATGTTCTTTAAAAACACCGTCTCCAACGGGACAATCTCCTAGAGTTATGAGCCACTTTGGGCTTCCCATTTGCTCATAAGCATCTTGTGCATGTGAGAGCATATTTAAGGTAATTACTCCACTTAAAAGTATAACATCGGCATGTCTGGGACTTGCAACAAAATATATCCCTAATCTATGTAAATCATAGTATGGATTATCAAGTGCATTGCACTCTGCTTCACAGGCGTTACAGCTTCCGCTATCAACCATTCTTATCGCTAAGCTTCCTGCAAACTTTATATGTATACTCTCTTTCAACTCTTTTTTTATATGTTTGAGCTGATCATCAAATTCTAAATTTTCAGTCAAAACATTACTTTTGAATCTTCTTTGCCAAAACTTTATCATAAATCATTTCCTGCATAACTCAAATCACAACTCTTATTTATCAGTGGAAAATCGGCAATAATATTTCCGTCCATCATAGTGTGAAGAGCTTGCCAATTTACAAAGCTTGGATCTCTCACGAAAAATCTCTCAATCAGAGAATCTTTAATCTGGACGTGCATAAACAGTTCGCCCAAAGAACTCTCGACAAAGGAGTTGTATTCTCCATCGTGGAGGCTCTTGAAAATAACTTTTTCATTTGTGTTATCTAAAAAGTTTCTCATCATAACAATAGAATTTTTTACCTCACTAATGCGAACTTTAAATCTTGCAGCAACATCTAAACTTTTTTCATTCGCCATCTCAAAACCATAATCGATATAAAATTGATTATCTCTTGTGTCTTGGGTAACTCCGCTTGCCCGAGCCACAACGCCAACGGTACTGTATTTAATAGCTTTTGCAAGACTGATTTTGCCTGTATTGTCAAATCTGTCCCAAAGTGAAGGGATGTCGGTTATCCAGTCTTCAAACCAATTTATATCTTTTTGCAGAGAGTCTAAATATAAAGAAAAATCTTCAATATCTATCTCTTTTATCTCAAAACCTATGGCAGCAAATCCAAATCTATGCCCGGTTATTCTTTGCATCACTCTTCTTGCCGCTTCGCTCAGTTTAGAACAAATAGCAAGAGCTGCTTCAAATCCTGCATCATTAGGGATAAATCCTAAGCTTGTAAGATGGCTGATTACTCTTTGGAGCTCTAAAAGTAAAGCATTTCTTTTTCTGATATGTATTGGTATTTCCACATGCCAAGCTTGAGCCGTGATTTCAAAAAATGCTATCTGATATGCTACACTCTCATTGCCACTTATTCTTTCAATTATAGCTTTTGCCTCATCTAGAGTTTTGTTCTCAAGGAGTTTTTCAATGCCGCGATATTTATAAAAATGTCTTACCTCTAGATGTAAAATATCCTCTCCAGCTTGAGAAAACTGAAAATGCCCTGATTCGATTATGCCTGCATGAATCGGTCCTACCGCTACTTCGAATATTCCGTCTCCGTTAATTCTTTCGTAGGGATAGGCTGTGGGTTCTACTAAGTCAAGAGATTTGTCATTAAAATTTTTCAACATAGGATGTATATTTTTTGGAAATCTTTCGTGGTGCAGAAGTGGACGAGTATCAAAAGCCCCTTCGACTTGTATGCCAAAGTCATCAAACATTTTTCTCTCAAACCATATTGCAGCTGGATATTTTTTTGTTAATGATTCAATAAGAGGCTTATTCTTATCACATTGTTGCACATCTGTTTTACCATTGTAGACAGTTATGACATCAAAATGGGTACCTCTATCTTTTGCAAATCTGGCAATGAGTCTCATACAATGCCCCTTAGATATTTCAAAGAGCTTGGAAGCATTAAAAATACAATGCAAAGTGCAAACAATGCAAGGGCCGCTATTTCGCCAAAATATACTTTCTTTTGCCTCTCCTTGCCCTCATATTTCATCATTTGGTACACATTCACAAATTTGTAAAATATTATGGAGAGAAGTAAAAGTAAAATAATTATATTCACAATTATTAGTAAAAAGTAATCACTCCCTTTAGCAAAACTTATCATCGCAGAAAATCCATATATTTCAGAGAAAAACATCGGACTTGGCGGTAACGATATAATGGCCAATAAAAAAAGTCCAACCAAAAAGAGAAATATTTTTCCCTTTACTCCATGATATCCTTTGAGTGCTCCGTTAAAATTATATTTTCCATTTGATTCTAAGATGCCGGTTGCTAAAAAAAGGGATGGTTTTATAAAGGCATGCGCCCCAAGATGCAAGAGTGCAGCAAAAGTTCCACCACTTACCCAAAATATAGCTACTAGAGCCATATGCTCTATTCCGGAGAGTGCAAAAAGTCTTATAAAATCTTTTGATCTATAAATTAAAAATGCAACAATAAAAATGGTAATAGTCGAATAAAGCATAGTAAATCCAAACAGATGCCAATAATTTACCTCTTTAGCAATATCACTAAATCTAAAAAATCCTAAAATTACAGATGTTTCTAACATGCCACTAAATAAAGCAGCAACAGGATAAAACGCTGCTCTTTCAATATTTGTAAGCCACAAATTCATAGGAAAGAACCCCATTTTGACGAATAATCCAACTGCACTGATGGCAAAACCCATCTCAAATAGAAAAGGATAGGGTATCTCTTTTGCATGCAGAAGAAGTGACGAAAAATTCATAGCATCTTCACCTAAAATCGGTTTAGCACTGGCATACATTAAAATGATTCCAAATAAAACCAAAGAGACTCCGATAGCACCAACAAGCATATAGTTCCATGCTTCAGCTGAAGCATTTTTACTTTTGTTTGTTTTTATCATATAAACTGTGCTAAGCGTGGCAAGCTCTAAACCAATCCAAAATATACCCATATGATTTGCAAGAATAGAGATGATAAGACCAACCCAAAAAATTGCAAAAAATCTGTAAAATCTATGGTATTCTCTCTCTTGTATCTTGACATGTTTGTAAAGTGTCAAAAGGGACAAAGAAACGCCAATGGCTACAATAGAAACTAAGAGAAGAACATAACTGTTTAGTTTGTCTACGATTAAATAATCATCCAAAAGATGAAATGGTTTTTGCATAAGAAATAGAGATACAATCGGAATAAGAATCAAAAAAGTGCTAAACGATAAAATATATTTACTATTTCTGGCATGTGAAAAACTAACTAAAAACATAAGAAGTGGTGGTAAAATTAATAAATATAACATTATGTCGTTTCCTCATTTTTTAAAAATAAAAGATTAATTATTACTATTGCCATCAAAAGATCAAAGAAGATACCAAGCTCAACTATCATAGGCATTCCTCCGGTTGCTGTAGTTGCGAGTAAAAATAAAGAGTTTTCAATAGTTAAAAAACCTATAATTTTCGGAGCTATACTTTTGTGTTGCATCATCAAAATAAGTGCTAAGAAGAGTGAAGATATAGAGATTGCTACATAATTGGCATGTTCTGACATCATCTGACTGAGAGGTTGTGCTAAATAAAATGTAAAAACCAAAATACCGGGGATAAGGATAATCGCATAATGAACACTAATATTTGGCGGAATAGAACGGTTTATTTGATGTTTTAAAGAGAGTTTTTTTAAAAAATATGGAATTCCAATAGCCTTAAAAATAAGAGTTACCATTCCGCTGATAATCAAAGGATTGTCATTTATATCTTGACCTATATAGAGTGCTAAAAAAGCAAGTGCTAGAGAGTTCATGGAGTACCAAAACAACAATCTATAAAGCCTGGTTGTAAAAAGAGCACTGATTAATGTTGCTAAAAACATACCTATAAAAAAATCAATCATTAGGCTTCCAGTACATAAAATGTAATCAAAGATAAAAAAGCAAATACTATTGCGACACCTAGTAGATTTGGCACTTTAAAGAGCCTTAATTTTGCCATATTTGTCTCAATAAGGGCTACAGCAATAGCAATAATAAATAGTTTCGCTATGAAAACTAAAAGAGCAAAAATTGGCGATAACTCTAAGCCAATAGGCATAAATAAAGAGGCAAATAAAGAAGCAAAAATAACAAATTTAACAGAAGCAGCCATCTCAATAAGTAGCAAATAAAATCCACTAATATCGAGTATCATCGCTTCGTGAATCATGGTAAGTTCAAGATGTGTTTGCGGATTGTCAACTGGAATTCGACCTGTTTCAGTAAGTAATAATATAAAAAAGCTTAAACCTGCAAATATAAAACTGGACATATGCTCTACAGGAAAATGAGACGAGAGATTGACACCAGCTTTGGCTATATCTAAATCTCCGGCCATCATTGAAATACTAAACATATTGAGTATCATGGCAGGTTCCACGAGTGCCGAGATAAAAGCTTCCCTGCTTGAGCCCATACCTCCAAAACTGTTTCCGCTGTCAAGTCCAAGTAACATAAGAAAAAAAGTTGAAAGAGCAATTAAACCTGTTATGGTAAAAGCATCCATAAAACTAACATAAAAAGCATTTCCAAAAATAGGCGGTAAGAAAAAAACTATCAACACAAGAGGTGAAAGCACTAAAAAAGGTGCTATTTTTGTTATGCTGCTACTCTCCTGCGAAATTACCACCTCTTTTTTTAAAAGTTTTGCAAAGTTTCGATAGGGTTGAAATATTGAGACCATTTTTTTATAAAATAAAAGCATTTGAATAGATTTTATAAAACCCAATAAAAGAGGAGCAATACTTAACAAGAAAATGATAGAAAATATATAGTAAATCATCATTTCTCCCCTATCACCAAAATTTTAACCGATATAATCATAACAATACTCTCTAAAATGAGGGTTGCCCAGCTAAACTCGTATACAAAATTTCTATAGCTAAATAGAACCATCAATAAAAGATTAAATATCATAGCCACATATCTTGTTTTTTCAAAATGAGCCAGTTTGTAAATCCAAAAACTAATAATATTTATGGCTTTAGCCGGTGCTAAATAGAGTGACTGCTCAAAGAGAGGTGTAACGTGCATCTTATATTCTGCTGTACTGAATTTTGTTTCATATCCAAAAATATTATCTTTTTTTATACTCTCATCAGGCTTGTATAGCCAATAAAAAAATCGTCTTATTGGACCTGTAAAACCTGTAGCACTATACTGTGTATTTGATGCAGTTCTATTTCCACATGCCCAAGTTCTATAAATACGAGTTTTGATATTTAAAAGTTTATAAACTCCAATTAGCAAACTTGTAATGCCAATAAGTGCGCCCAATAAAAGCACAGGAGAGACAACTCCTCCATTTTCTCCAGCAGAGTGAAGAGTGAAAATTCCATCTACAAATATTTTGCCATAGACGCTCTCCTTTCCAAGAGAGAGAAGAGCCTGGTCAAAATAGTAGATATAAAAAGGTGCAAACATCATTAAAGAAACTACAACTAAAGCCATCAAAACCATACCAAAGTTCATTAAGCCATTTACCTCTTTGGCGTGTTTTGCATTTTCACTTCTGTGGAGCCCTAAAAAAGTGATTCCAAAAGCTTTGACAAAGCAGGCTATGGCAAGACCACTTGTGAGAGCGAGAGAAAATACAGCAAAAGGGATAGCAAGTTTGAGTGACATATCGGCAATATTTTGCGAGCCAAGAAGTGCTTGAAAAGTCATCCACTCACTTATAAAACCGTTACTTGGAGGAAGAGCAGAGATAGATATGGAAGCTAACAAAAAAGTCCAGGCAGTGATGGGCATAGACTTTATAAGGGCACCGTATTTTTCAATATTTTTAGTTTTTGTCTGGTACAACACACTTCCTGCTCCCATGAATAAAAGAGATTTAAAACTCATATGATTGAAGATGTGAAAGAGTGCGGCTATAAAACTAAAAGTGCTTAAAGTACGAAATCCCAAGCTGTCAAAAATCATCCCCATGCCAAAACCAATCAATATAATTCCAATGTTTTCTATAGAGTGATTTGCTAAAAGAGCTTTGATATCATGTTCACTCAGTGCATACAAAACACCAACGAGTGATGAGATAGAACCTATAACCAAAATAAGAACTCCCCATTCCAACTGCCAAGGATAAAGTACATCAAACAAAAATCGAAAAAGTCCATAAATGGCAATTTTTAACATAATGCCACTCATTAGTGCTGAAACAGGAGAAGGTGCTTCCGGATGTGCATACGGTAGCCAAACATGTAAAGGAACTGCTCCGGCTTTGCTCAAAAAGCCAAAAATTAAAAAGAAAAAGAGAAGTGTTGGATAAGCGAAAGAGGAAGCAGTTTCGCTCATTTGTGCAAATGTAAGCTCAAAGTTGCCATCAGAAATTATTAAAAAGAAAAGTAATAAAAATACAAAACCAAAATGAGTCATAAAAAAGTAAAATCTTGCTGCACTGAGAGTTGATTTTTCATTATTAGCCTCTGTCAGAATAAGCTTCCATGATGTTAAGCTCATAAGTTCCCAAAAAAACAAGAAAACGAGGGCATTATTGGAAATTACAATACCAATCATAGAGAGTACAAAAGCAAAATAGTGAATTAAAAAGTATGATTTTCTTTGTATATGCGGGAGATATCCAAGTGTATAAAAAAAGTTTGGAATAAATCCAAGTATAATAAGAGCAATAAAAATAAGCGATAAAAAATCAAACTGAAACATTTTAATAAAGCTCCAAAAATAGAGTATAAATTACTAGCAGGAAGTTGACGAGCTAAAAATTTTAATAAAATTGTATCTAAAAACTAACGATTAGTTAAACCTCTTGTCCTGAAACTTGAATAAGCATTTTTATTCTCTAGCTTAGCATGTGAAATCATGCTAAGCTAGATATTAAGAGTGAGCAGTGATAGCGTTCGTAATTCGAAGTAAAGTCTCACTTTTACCCAAAATAGCCATAACACTGTCAAGTCCCGGACCACTCATTTTTCCAAGAAGTGCAACTCTGAGCGGATTTCCGATTTTTCCGAAACCTATCTCCATCTCATTGGCTACTTCTTCCATTAGATGGTGATAATCACTCGGAAGATGAAACTCGCTTGAAGCTGATACTTTCTCTTTAAAAGCATTTAAAACGTCAATAGAATCAGCTTTAAAAGCTTTTTTTACCGCACTCTCATCATAAGAAGTCGGAGTTGCCAAAACTTCTTTAATAAGTTCTGCCAACTCTTTTAAAGTTTTTGCTCTCTCTTTGAGTGCATCAAGTAAAATCTCTTTTTTATCATGAGAGGTTAAGATTAAGTCATAATCTGTTAAAAGCTCTGCCAATTTTGTATTTGAGAAATTTTTAATATAGTGAGAGCTCAGCCAGTCAAGTTTTTCGGTATTGTAAATTGAAGCAGATTTATTGATATCTTTAGGATTGAAAAGCTCTTTCATTTCATCTATTGAAAATATTTCCTGATCTCCATAACTCCATCCCAGACGAACTAAAAAGTTAAGTAGAGCTTCGGGTGTATAGCCCATCTCTTTGTATTGCATTACATCTGTAGCTCCGTCACGCTTGCTGAGTTTTTTGCCCTCTGAGTTATGAATCATTGGAACATGGTAAAAAGAGGGAATATCAAAGCCAAGCGCTTCATAAACTATGATTTGTTTTGGCGTGTTTGAGAGGTGGTCATCTCCGCGTATAACTTGATTTATTCCCATTAAATGGTCATCAATCGCTACGACAAAATTATAAGTCGGGCTGCCATCCGCTCTTGCAATTACGAAGTCATCCAAGATGTCCTCAGCTTGAAAACTTACATTTCCTTTTACACCGTCTTTAACTATGATTTCTCCGCTTAACGGCGCTTTAATACGAATAACTGCCTCTAAGCCATCAGGTGGGGTTCCCTCGAAATCTCTGTATTTTCCATTGTACTTTGTTCTCTCATTGTTTGCCATTTGAGTTTCACGAAGCTCACTCAACTCCTCTTTGCTCATGTAACACTTGTAGGCTTTGCCTTCATCTAAAAGCTGCTGGATATATGAAGCATAAATTTCATCTCTTTGCGACTGGTAAATAATCTCCCCATCATGCTCAAGACCTAGCCATTTAAAAGCTTGCAGTATTGCATCAGTAGCCGCCTGTGAGTTTCTGGCTTTATCAGTATCTTCTATACGAAGAAGAAACATTCCATTGTTTTTTTTAGCCCAAAGGTAGGAAAAAAGAGCAGTTCGAAGACCGCCAATATGAAGATAGCCGGTAGGACTTGGAGCGAAGCGAGTTACAACCATGAAAAAGCCTTTTATTTTAGTAAGCGAATTTTAGGCTACTGTTGGTTAAAAAGGGGTAAAATGCACTTTTTAATTTCTAACTAAATGGATTTATATGTATAAAACAGTTTTAACTCTTCTCTTCATAGTCTCTTTAAATGCGAAAATGGTAGACGGTGTCGCTGTAGTTGTAAAAGGGAATGCTATTACTCTTTATGAGATTAAAGAGTTGATGAAAAGCTCAAATATTGACGCCGGCAAAGCCGCTGACGTCTTGATTCGTAAAAAACTTGAAGACTCAGAGATAAGTGAGCGTAAAATAGAGGTTAGCAGCAGTGAAGTGTATGATGACATTAAACAAACAGCCGCTAGAAACAACATGAGTATAAGTGATTTTTATGAGGCTGTGAGAGAGTCAAACGGACTGAGTTCAACTGAACTCAAAGAGAAAATAAAAGAGAAACTCTTAAGTCAAAAACTTTATGCCGCTATTGCTTATTCAAATATATCGCAACCAAGCGATAGCGAAATTGAAGAGTATTTTGAGCTGCATAAAGAGAAGTTTGCGCATCCAAGTGCTTTTAGCGTAGTTATTTATGTTGCAAAAGAGAAATCCAGACTGCAGGAAAAAATAGACAATCCTATGTTCTACTCTGGAGATATTCAAACAAATGAGCAAGAGTTGCCTTATGATAAAATTTCTCCTGAGTTGGCATCTTTACTAGAGAAAACAACTCTAAATACTTTTTCAGAGATTGTTCCGGATGGGAAAGGGGGTTTTATGAGTTTTTATATAAAAGAGATAAAGTCTGCCAAAGAAGCTGGAATTGAGAGTGTAAGAGGAGAGATTCTCAGTTTAATAATGGCTGAAAAAAGAGAACAGGTTTTGGGTGATTATTTTGCAAGGCTAAGACTTAATGCAGATATTCAAACT
>Ga0210044_10008018_pt1 | contig 13274 bp, 9 predicted proteins | sample CryGey13umfilter_2_FD_183959 | JGI IMG/M metagenome (GOLD analysis project Ga0210044, IMG submission 183959) | Groundwater microbial communities from aquifer in Utah, USA - Crystal Geyser 4/9/14 3 um filter (SPAdes) (version 2) | ecosystem: Environmental > Aquatic > Deep subsurface > Groundwater... | reverse complement strand
ACTCACCTGCCCCGTTGCAACTGCTGATATTCATCTTGTGATGGCAATGTTCTCCAATTTGGTTTTACATCACGGTGCAGATAATCATCTAGCGGCAACGGCAGTGAGTTTCCACCGACATCTTCGACTTGGACGTCAGTTGCTTTTTCATTCGTGTAGATGACGAATAAGCCCTTGTATGAACTTGTCATTTTTAGTTCTCTAAAAGTTAAAAAACCCCACTGCCCAAGCACCAAAAGTCCCGCAGTGGCTTCTTTGAAATAACCCTCATATTTGTATTTTAAGTCTTTGACTGATGACTACGCTGAAGCAACACGATGAGCGTTATGTTCACTAACGTGGGTGTCCTTTGTATTATCGTGTCGAAAAACGTCAGGTAAGGGGGCAAGGTCATGTCAATTGAACTTGATGGTGTCACTGGCCTGTGCCTGTTCCAGCACCGAGGGCAAGGCCGCTTGCAAGGCTTTGGAATACGCCATGCGGGCGGTTTGCAGCACAGCAGTCTGGGCTTGCAGGCGGGCTAGCTCGGCATCGACAAATTGCAGGCTTTGCAGTTGCGCTTTGGCCTCGTCAGAGAGGGTGTCGAGGTCGTAGTCTTGGTTGTCGATTTTGATCATGTTGGGTTCCTTTAGGTCGTTAAAAAACCCCACTGCCTTGTGAGCAATGGGGTTTGAGAGAGTTTACCTACACCCCTTGCCGAAGCTTGGGGTATTGGGTGTCTCCGGGGGGAGGTTAGAACACCGAGAAACTAGCCAACACGTTAGCCGATGTGAAGTCAGTTGCGACCATACCCACACGGACAACTTCGGTAAATGTATCGGCAGTTGTCAGCGCTGTACCAATAGCGTCTGTATCCGTGACATAACCAAAAACAGCTTGACCATTGTTTGCATCGTAGTAAACAGCAGCGACGCTAGTGATGGTGGTGTTATCAGAGTTACCCCAACCTGTGGTCGCGTCCGTGATGACTGCGGTACCGATCGCAGTTGCGAAAGTTGTGGCTGCTGTATTGCTGAAAAATAGCAAGTTAGCAGCATCAGCAATGGCCGCTGTCACGTTAACGGCAACAGTTGCAGCAGTGCCCGCACCGGCGGCAATTGCAACGCCCAAGTCGGTGCCCACTGCCGTTGACAGGTTATCCATTACAGCTGCTTTGCTGTACGAAACGATATCCGTCCCAGCCTTGAAGCCACTAACAACGTCAACGTTGGCTGCACCAGACTCTGCGTACTTCAATGTATCAACAGATGAAGTTGCTTCTGTCAGGTTAATCGTATCTGCACCTGCACCACCGGTGATAGTGTCAATACCTAAACCACCAGTGATTTCGTCAGCACCAGCACCACCCAACAACACGTCAGCACCAGCACCACCAGTGATGATGTCGGCCTTGTCGGAGCCTGAAACACCAGTTGCCGATGTACCACCCGAACCAACGGTGATGGTGTAGCCAGAAGTGCCAAACAATGTAGAAGCAGCAACTTCAGATGTTCCAGTTACGCCTGTCAGGTTAATAGATGCAATGGACTTCACGCCTGTGGCGAGACCAGCGATTGCAACGTTACCAGCACCAGTGGCGGTAACAGTGCCAAGGGCCAAGTTGTACAATTCTGTGCCGGTGATGTCATTAATACCATTAACAGTCAAGGTGAAGGTTTCATTTGCGCCAGCAGTGATAGCGATAGAACCAATGGACTCATCCATAACCAGAGTGGCACCCGTTGCGTGTGCAGCAGTTTGAGCTGCAACGGTGAATGTTGCAGCAGTCACTGAACGCGCACTGATTGCACCAACAGTTACGTCAATAACCGCATCGGCACCCAATGTGAAGGCAATGCTGTCCATTTGAGCAACACCGGAACCAACGTTATTGCCGCCGCCGCTTTCATTTGTAGCATCGATTGCACCCAAAGCTGTCACGGTCGCGGCAGAGCCGAGATTGTATGTGACTGTTTTGAGAGCCGATACAGCAGCAACAGAAGTCGTATTCAAGGTTGCAGCATCAATGGCGCCCATATTCACAGCAGTGGTTGCGCCCGTAGTCACGGAGTAGTTAACCAACTTGCTAGCAGTTGTAGCGTTGTTGGCTGTACCAACAGCACCGGTGGTCAAACCAGCTTTGTTAGCCGATGTCAACACCAAGTCTGTCAACGCACCGCCAACAAACGCGCCTTGGATGAATGCACCGCCGTCAGCAGTCACTGTTTCTTTCGTTACAGCCGTGCCAGTCAGGGCACCCAATGTCAACGCAGCCAGTGTTCCAGTGGATGCTGTCAAGGTTGTAGCTGTTCCAACATTCACTGTTCCCAGAGTATTGACCACTACCGCTGTGTTGTCAGCATCTTTGACCGAATTGATAGCCACGCTTGCAGCGTTTGTCAATGCAGTTGCACCAATCGTCATCGCAGCGCCAACGGCTGTTGTCGAATTTTGCGTTCCAATGGTAATAACAGCAGCGGCAGCAGCACCGGTTGCGTAACCAATATCAACAGTACCGTGTGTTGCGCCGTCTTTGAAATTGATAGCGGTTGCCGTACCAGCCAAGTTGGTAACAGCTTCATTGACAGAACCGACTGTATTCAGCAGATTCAGTGTGGTGATGCCAGTTGTCTTGGAAGCGTTGTAGGTGCCAGCAGCTTGGAAGTCAGCTGTAACAGTCTCAATGCTTGTCAGAGCAGGGTTAGCCTGAACAGCCGTGCCGAGGGCAAAAGTCACTGTGTCGTTGCCAAGACCGCCATCTACTGTATCTGTGCTACCCAAGGTGGCGCCGAAAGTGAACGTGTCAGCAGCAGAGCCACCGGTTGCGGTGATTGCACCAGCGCCAAACGAAACAGTTTGTGCACCAGTTGCAGCAGCTGCATTGAATGTCAAGGCTGCGAGTGTTGCATCACCAACCAAGCCTGCATTTGCGGGGCCGGCCAGATTCAAAGCGCCAGCACCAGTTACGGTGATCGACTTGTTTGCTGTACCAGCAGTCAGGTTAACGAAGTTGGTACCAGTTGCAACGATGGTCACAGCCTCGATGGCATTGGTGTTACCGATGTCCACTGCGGAACGCACAGTAGCGCTGGTGCCAGCACCATTGAGTGCCAAAGCAACTGTATCAGCAGTACCGGCTGTGCTTGCTGCTGTCGTAGCAGTCAAGTTACCTTTGCCAGACAAGCCAACAACGGTCGCCAAGCTGGCGATATTCGTAACTGTTTCTGTATCAGCAGCAATCGCAACAACTGCATTGATGTTCTTAACACCGGTCACCAAAGCGTTGCTAAAAGTGTGGTTACCTGCACCCGTGTTGGTCAAGTTGATGGTTTCAATGTTGGTCACAGTTGCAACAGCACTGGCTGTTGCACCAACAATGGTCAAATTCAACACGTCAGCATCAGTTGTGGATGCATCAACAATGCTGTCACCCAATGTGTAACTGTTGTTTGCTGGGGTTGCGTCACCAGTGATACCGGAGCCGACGTTGTTGCCAGAGCTGAGGCTAGGGGTGTCCACACCTGCAGTGAGCGTGAAAGTCACGCCAGCCGGTGTAGTCCCCAAAGTCGTAAACGAACCACCCGCATTACCAGCAGTTTGCGACAGGGTCTGGCTGGTAGTCACTTGGTTGTTCCAGGCAGCAGCAGCAGCACCATAAATCGGATCGCTGGCAGGGGTTTGTGCAAAGCCATTCAAAATTTCAGCAATCTTGGCACCCTTGTTGCTACCGGCAGCGGTCAATTGAGCCGACAGCCAGTTGTCCAAACCCACCACAGCCGTCAGGCCCAGGTTGGCGATGATGGTGGTGGCCACGCTCAGGTCAGTAGCGCTGGAAAAGTCACGCACGTAAACAGCGTTCAGAAGCGCGTTCAGGTCATTGGTGTTGGACCAGGTGACCACTTCGTTGTAAGTGGCGTTGCTCAATTGCTGGTTGTAAAGGGCGCCAGCAAAACGGGCAACAACGGTTCCATTGGTGGAAATAGGCATGTCAGGGTACTCCTTAAAGTGACATTGTTTAAATTTACTTTCTGCAGAAAGCCGAGCTCCTACAAGAGGTTGACTCGCTTGAGCCCCCACGTGTATAGAGGCTCAGGCGAGCATCCTGTGATGAAGGCACGGCTATTCTGAATCAAGTGCGTGCATTGTATAGAGCTTGTTACGTGGATTTTTGTGCGTTCAATCACATGTTGAGCTGCGCTGCTTGCTTGTTGCTTGAATACATCAATTAGTTGACGGGGGATACAGGGGCTTTTATTGCAAAACCCAGCGCGCCCCAGCGTAAAGAGTTTGGTTGTGGATGTTGTTGATGGTGTTGTTAGACCGCTGGGTGGTGCGCTCCAGCTCTAACCCCAGGCTCAAGCTTTTGTTGACCGGATGCCATAGAGCCACACCCAGACTGGTCAGACGGGTGTCGGTTTTAAGGTTGCCCAGCAATGGGCTGAAGGCGGTGGCATCTTGGCTGCGGTTATAACGCGCCCACAAGCCCAGTTGCGTATTGACCACCAGCCGGTCGTGGCGCAGTTGCACTTCTTGCCGCTGGCGTGTGCCGCCAGGGCGGGCGCTGTCTTGGGGGGTATCTACCCCGGCGGTGAGCGTCAGGCGGGTTTGGTACAGGTCGCGCTGGCAAGCCAGCCCCAGGCGTGCAAAGGTGTAACGGCCATTGAGCACCGGTGAGGTGCTGTAGCTTGGGTGTGATGTGCCTAGCTCAGGCACCCATTGGCAGGCAGCCCACTGTGGCGCGGTTTCGTATTTGAAACTCAGGGTGGTGTCGCGGTAAGTGGCCTGGCGGGCTATATGAAGGTGTTGGGCTACCACCGTGCCCACCAGGGTGCCGGTGCCCACTGCCACCGCCCAGGCGGCGCCGGCCTCAAGCTGGGTGGGGTCTGCGGCGCTGGCCGGGTTACTGGTCTGGCGGCCGAGGTAGCTGGCGTACAGCTGCAGGCCACCTGTGGGCAAAGGCAGTGTGAGCTGACCCTGTGCCTGGGCTTTGCTGGCTGACCCGGTGCGTGGGCGCTCGGTGTCGGCCAGGGCAATGGTGACCGGGCCGTTGGGCAGCAGCAAGGTGATGTTTTGGGTGCTGGTGGCGTTGGCCAGGTTGGTTTCGTGGCCTCTGAGTATTTGCAACTGCGCGTTCCAGCGCCAGGCGGGGTTGCTGGCCGGTTCAATGGGCTGCAGTTGCGGGCGCAAGGCGGCGGGAAAGTCTGGCCGCTGCAGCACGCTTTGGAGTATGTTGCGCGCAGCAGTTTTTTGCCCGGCCAGAGCCAGGGCTTGGGCGTAGTCAAGTTGGGCACCGGGCAGATCGGGGTTGAGCATGAGGGCTTTTTCAAGCGCTTCCAGGGCTTGGGTGTTTGCCCCAAGGGTCAGCAGCAGCATGCCACGGTAGGCGTGGTAGCTGGCGTTGTGTTCGCAAGCGCCGGCCAGTGCAGCCAGTTGCCGCAGTTGTTGGTGCTGTTGCTGCGGGTTTTGAGTGGCATGGTTGGTTGGCATGCCCAAGTTGGCGGGGCATGTTGCCGGTTCGGTTTGGGCATGGGCTGCGCCGGCCAGGGCATGGGCGGCGGTTAACAGCAAAGCGGTGTGAAGTGGGGGGGCGTGCAGGCGCAAGGTGGGGCAGGCTTTAGCCGATGGCGCTGGTGAACTGGTCCAGGCTGTACACCAGGTGCATGTGGCTGTGGTCCAGTTTGACGGGTAGCGCGAACAGGGTACGTGGCTGGCTGAAGCCGGCCAGCAAGAAGTCTCCCAGCTTTTGCAGCCCAGGCTGGGCGCAGTTGCAGCTGGCGCGTGGCCCTAGCAGAATGGGGTAGCCCAGCTCTGCGGTAAGTTTTTCAAGCCGGGCGGCCACGCCCACGGCTTCGCCCATAACGGTGTGAACCCGCCTGCGGGCGGGGCCAAAAGAGCCTACCAGCACCGGCCCGGTTTCAATGCCAATGCCAATGTCCAGCGGTGGGGTGCTGCGGCTGGCTACTTTGGGCAGTTGTGCCAAGCACTGTTGCCAGATGGTGCTGGCGGCAGCTACGGCGCTTTGGGCGTGGTCGGCGCAAGGGTTTGAGCCGTTCCAGACTGCCATGACGCTGTCGCCCACCATTTGCTCTACCACGCCACCATGTTGGGTAACGATGCGCTCTGCGGTGGTGTAAAACAGGTGCAGCACAGTGGCGGTGTCTTCAGGGCTGCGGTGTTCGCAGTAGGCGCTGAAGTTGCGCACGTCTATGAACATGACGGTGGCATTGCGGTTTTGGGCTTGCACCTGAGCCGAGGGTGCAGCAAAGGCCACCTGGCGGGCGGCGTTTGCTGGCAGGTAGCTTGATAGGTTAAGAAACAGCCGCTCGCGTTCAAAGTGCAGGCGCAATTGTTCGGCACCACCCAGCAGGGTGGCCAGCAGCACAATGTAGAGCGCGGGTTGCCCCCAGTTTAGCCACAGGTGCTGGTGCAGCAGAAGCCATGCGTGCAAAATAAATAGCAATGCAACCAGTGTTAATGCGGACAAGGGCATTAAAAACATTGTTTTTCTGGTGGCTAGATTGGTGGCCAATATCAGCAGCAGTGCGGCTATTGCACCGGTGAGCCAGGGCCAGCTTGAGGCCCAGGCAGGGGCATAGGGCGTGCGGGCATCAAGGGCTGCGGAGAGTATCTGCGCATGCACTTCAAGCCCACCGACTGCGCCACCCTGGGGGGTGGGTATGGCATCGCCGGCGCCCAGGGCAGTGGCACCTATCAGTGCCCAACTGCCAAAGAGCAGGTTGGCGGGGGCACGGCCTTGCAAGACGTCTACCGCAGACACGGCTACAAAGCCGCTGCGGGGCATTTGGTATGAGACGCGGATGTGGCCTTGCGCGTCAATGGGCAAGGTGATGCCTCCCATATCAAGCATGGGCGTGCCCGCTTGACCCGCAGGCAGCAGGCGGGGTGCAGCGCCGGTGGCAGCACTGAGCGCGGCCACGGCAAGCGCCGGGTAGGTTTTGCCGTTGTGGCACACCAGCGCGGGTACGCGGCGCACCGCACCGTCTGGGTCTAGCACTGGGGTGATATGGCCCACGCCGTGGGCGGCTGCGGCCAGGGTGCTGGCAGGGGCAAGGTAGCCGGTAGCAGCGCTGCTTTGGGCTGGGCAGGCGGCAAAGTTGAGCGCGCCCGCGGGTTGCCCGCTGCGCATGGGCGGGGTGTGGTCAGGCGGGGTGTTTGGCAGGGTGAGCAGTTGGCCGATAACGCTGGGCGCTGCCGCCAGTGCGGTTGCCAGCGCGGTGTCTTGGGTTTGTGTGCCTTCAAAGAGGATGTCGGCTATGTTGAGTTTGACGCCGTAGTGGTTTAGCTGGGTGAGCAGTGTGGCAATGCGTTCACGTGGCCACGGCCAGGGGCCGAGTGCCTGGACGCTTTTTTCGTCGATGTCGATGATGACAACGCGCCGTTCGGTGGCGTTGGCATCAGACAGCGCCCAGGTTTGGCTGGCCAGGCGCTCGTCCCACTGGTGCAAGGGTTGACCCCAGATGGCAAGCACCAGCCCCATGAATGCCGTGGCCAGCAGGGCAGCACAGAGCTGCAGCCATAGCGGGCGTTGTAGCAGTTTGAGCCAGAGGGCTTGCATTATTTGATTTGGCTCCACTGGGTGGCTCCAATGAATGATCCGCCACCGGCGGGCGCGCTGAACAAGTAGCCGGCCTGGTGGGCATCAAATGTCAAGGCGCCGGCCAGGTTGGCGGCTTCGCGGCTGCCCGTGCCGCCCAGAAAAATACCGCTTGCGGTGTTGACACTGCCGGTGATGCTAAAGGGGTGGTTGTTAATGCCCTGGGTGGCCAGGGTCAGGTTGGTGCTGTAGGTTTGGTTTGCAAAGTTGATACCCAACGCACCACCGAGCACGCTGGCGGTAGTGATGTTGTTGGCAGGGGTGCGGTAATAGGCTGAAGCGGCTTGCAGGCTGAAGTCGATTTGGCGGGTCAGACTGGGCAGCAGGTTGGGCGTGTCAGGCTGTCTGAAAAGAAAGTAATACCCGTCACCCACCGTGACTTCGTTGCCTTGCAGGGCTTGTAAAAACGGCACAGTGAGGGTGTCGCCAGGTATGGCGGTATTGGCCCAGCGCCCCCAAACCATGCGCGATGGTGGGGCATCAGGGGGGGTGACGGGTGGCGTAGTGTTAGGGGGAGGGGTAGTGGCGTTGGTTTTGATGCTGTTGAATTGACGGTCAAGTTGGAGCAGTTTGGCACCGTCACTGCCATTGGGTGCAGTTTGCAGATCAGGGTCTGCTGCGCCGCGCTGGTAAATTAGTGTGAGTGAGCCCATGTCGGCACGCAGTTCGCGTGCGCGTGGCCCGGCGCATGCGCCCAGACCGGATACCAGGCAGGTGGTGTCAAGCGGGGCCATGACGATGGCGCCCTGGGTGACGGTGACGCGTGTGGCCTGTGTGTTGGTTTGGGTTAAAAAGTCGGTGCCTTTGACACCTATGGCCACCAGCGGGGTGTTCATGCGAAAGCGATCCCGCGCTGCTTGAGCAGCTTTGCCTGAGATGGAGCGGACTTCGCCGGTTTCAAGGCTAAAGCGCACGGTGGACAGGCCGGGTTGTGAGGCGTCGTAATGAAATTCCTGGATGCGAAAGATGGAGTTGGGGCGCACGCTGACCAGTGCGCCGTCTGCAAAACGGATGTGCACGTGGCCGTTGTTGCCGGTTTGGATGGTGTCGCCTGTTTGTATGGCAGCCCCTTTGGTGGCGGGGGATGTGTTGGTATTGACACGCTGGATATGTGCTTGCCCAATGACCAGCGTGACTTGGCCTGCGGATTCGGCCCCTGGGGCTGCAGGCTGCGCGTGCAACAGGCTGGCAGCTAGCAGCAGACATACCCATGCGCACACCTGTGCCCAGGGGCGGTGGTTGGGTGGGCGTGCGGGGGTGTTCATGGCGGCGTGGCTTTTGGGAAACGAATTTTAGTGGGCAAGGGGTTTTGCAGTTGTGCGTTCAATCACAAAAACAGCTGGCTGGCTGATTGGCGCTGGCAGCTGGCTGGCCGTTGCTCTTAAACTCATGTGCTGTTTCGCTATTTGATTGCCTTGACCTTACATGCCTATTCACCCGTCACTTTTGCGGCAATTTGCACTGCTGCGCAACCTGCCGGACGAGGATGCCCAGTCATTGGCGTTGATTTCTCAAACCAAAGAGTTTGCCAAGCGGCAGGTGGTGTTTGAAAAAAACCGCCCTGCCCTTTTTTTGTGTTTTTTGCTTGAAGGTAAATTGCAAGCGATAGATTTCACGCTGGATGGCAAAGAGGTGGGGATTTATTTTGTCAATGAAGGTGAGTATTTTGGCGAGATCGATATGCTTGACGGTGTGGGGCAGCCCGAGATGATCATTGCCATCAAAAAGTCAACCGTGGTGATGGTGCCAGCGCAGGCCATGAAGAAGGTGATGTTTTTGTTGCCTGCGGTGATGGAGGGGATTACCCGCGGTTTGACCCAGCGTATCCGCAGGCAAAGCCAGCAGCAGCAGTTGCTGGCGGTGAACCACCCGGTGCAGCGGATTGTGTTGCAGTTGCAGAGTTTGGCGCAGCCACATGCCCAGTTGTTGCAGATTGTGAATGTGCCCACGCACCAGGAGTTGGCAATTATGGTGAATTTGACGCGTGAGACAGTAACGCGTGCGTTTCAGGTGTTGCAGGCGCGCGGGGCGTTGCTGCGTGATGGCGATAACTTGATCATTGACAGCACAAAATTACAGGTGCCTGGCGAACGGTTGCCAGATTAAAAGGGTTTTTGGATGTTGCGTTTGTCTGATTTTTTGTGGCCCACGGCTCATGTCACGCTGATTTGGCAGTTTGCCCGGCGTGAGGTGTTGGGCAAGTACCGTGGGTCAATGTTGGGCCTGGGGTGGTCGCTGTTGACACCGCTGGCGATGCTGGCGGTTTATACCTTGGTGTTTCGCCATATTTTCAAGGCCAGATGGCCAGGCATGGATGAGGGTAACCTGACTTTTGCCTTGAATTTGTTTGCCGGTTTGATTGTGTTTAACTGGGCGGCAGAGTTTATTAACCGCGCGCCGCGCTTGATTGTGAGTCAGCCCAATTTGGTGACCAAGGTGGTTTTCCCTTTGCAGGTGTTGTCCTGGTCTGCGTTGCTGGCGAGTTTGTTCCACGCGTTGTTGGCTACGGTGGCGTGGTTGGCCATTAGCCTGCTGGCTGGGCATCGTGTGGGTTTGCCTTGGCTGGCATTGCCGTTGATTTTTTTGGCTTTGTTTCCTGTGTTGTTGGGGTTGGGCTGGTTGTTGTCTTCACTGGGTGTTTTTTTTAGGGATTTGGCGGAGCTGACAGGACCGGTGATGGGGATGCTGCTTTTTTTGACACCGGTGTTTTTCCCGGGCAGCGCCCTGCCGCTGGCCTTGCAGCCTTGGTTGCCGGTGAATCCGTTGAGTACGCCAATTGAGGCTTTGCGCGCCGTGGTGTTGCTTGGTGTCTGGCCCAATTGGGCGCATTTGGGGTGGTTGTTTGTGGCAGGCGTGGTTTTGTCTTTGGCCGGGAGCTGGGTTTTTGCCCGTACCCGTGGAGGGTTTGCCGATGTCATTTGATACCAAGCAGCTGGCGATCAGCTTGCACCAGGTGGGTAAGGTTTACCGGCGTTTTCGCCAGCCAGCGGATCGTTTTTGGCAGGCTTTGTGGCCAGGTTTGCGCGCACAGTCGCAAGATTTTGTAGCATTGGCACCCTTGAATCTTGAGGTTTTTAAAGGCGAGGCCTTGGGTATAGTGGGCCGCAATGGTGCGGGCAAATCGACTTTGCTACAGTTGATTTGTGGCACGTTGACACCCAGCAGCGGCACGGTGGCAGTGCATGGCAAGGTGGGCGCGTTGCTGGAGCTGGGTGCGGGGTTTAACCCTGATTTTTCAGGTCGCGAGAATGTTTTCCTGGCCGCTTCGGTGATGGGTTTGTCGCAACGCGAGATTGCTGCTTTGTATGACAGTATTGTTGCGTTTTCAGGTATTGGTGACTTTATTGAGCAGCCGGTCAAAACTTATTCCAGTGGCATGTATGTGCGTTTGGCTTTTTCCGTGGCTACCAGCGTGAGCCCCGACATTTTGGTGGTGGATGAGGCCTTGTCTGTGGGGGACGGGGCGTTTGCCAGGCAGTCGTTCGAGCGCATCATGCAGTTGCGTGAACGTGGCACAACGGTGTTGTTTTGCTCGCATTCTTTGTATCAGGTGGAGGCCTTTTGTAGCCGTGCAATTTGGCTCGACCATGGGCAGGTTCGTCTGGTGGGGTCTGCGTCATCGGTGGTGGCGGCCTATAACGACAGTTTGCGCGCTAAGGATGTTTCACCAGGTGTTGTAGCTGTGGCAGTAGAAGCACCAACAGAGGTGGCGATGCCTGTTATGGCGGACGGTAGCGCGCGCATTACCCGGGTGCGAACCTGTGTGGATGGTGTGTGCGGCCGGGAGTTGGTGGCCAAAAGTGGTGAGAGTGATGTGACGATCAGCGTGGAGTTTTGCTGTGCGCCGGGTATGCCCATGCCTGTGGTGGCGACTGGTTTTATCTTGCCTGACGGCCAAATTTTCAGTAGCGTGTATACCTTGTTTGACCAGGTTGAGTTGTCGGTGGATGCGTCAGGCGTGGGGGTTGCTACAGTGACGTTTGCGCGCATTGCGCTGATGAAGGGGCGTTTTACCGTGGGGGCTTACTTGTTTTGCGAGCGGGCTATTCATGTTTATGACCGGGTGCTGGAGGCGGCAGTGATTGATGTCACCCAACCCGGTGTGGAGCAGGGTTTTGTGCATTTGGCACATCAATGGGGCGGTGCGTCGGTTTGAGGCTGGGCATGTGCGGCTATGAGGTCAAAAAATTGCTGGTTGGGTGCACGGGCATGTTGGGCAGACAGCGGTATCAGGGCTTGCCCGATGATGTCTGCCTCTTGCTGGGCCGGGGCGATGGCTTGGTGTAGGGTAAGCATGTGTTTGCGTTTTTTTGGCAGGTATTCGATGGTGGCGGGCACCACCTGCACACCGGTCATGCGCGCCAGCCGGGCGGCTCCCGTGGGCAGGTAAATGGTGTGTTGCAAAAACTTGAAGGGGAGTTCTGGCTTTTCAAACCCTGGTTCGCGCACGTCAAGTGCGACGGTCAGGACATGGCCAGGTTGGCGCAGCCAACGCACCGCACCCATGGGGCTTTGGTCGGTGTAAAAGACGCAGGGGGCGTTGCAGCTTGAGATGACACGCTGATGCACGCCAAGCCAGAAGGCACGTTCTTCTGGTTGGCAAAGGTCGAGGTTTCTGCGTGAACCAATGGTGGAAACGGGTAGCCCCAGCTGGTGGTGTAGTGCGCCGTTCATCAGTAACCAGCTGCCCTGGTGCATGAATACGACCATAACGGGTGTCTTGGCTAGTGCGTTGCGCAAATGGTGAGCGCCCTGGATGGTGATGCGGGCTTTGCAATAATTGGCGCTGTAGAGCCAGGTTTCTTGGCACATGAATTGACGATAGGCGGCCAGATCGTAGTTTTCTGGCAGGTCGGGGGGCTGTGGTGCGTTGATGGCACCCGGCATGTTGGATTGAAGCCAGTTTGAGAGTCTGGCGAGAATGCCCGCTATTTTTTTCATTTGATTTGGAACCTTTTTATCGCATGTCAGAACATAAATACGCGCATCAGATTGACCCGGATGGTGGCAGCGCCGCAGCGCGAATTGCCAGAATGATAGAGCCTGGTTTGCGGGTGCTGGAGCTGGGTTGCGGCCCAGGTACGGTAACGCGGATTTTGCATGCCAAAGGATGCCGTGTGACTGGCATGGACATGGACAGCGGTGCGCTTGCCGTGTGCAAAGCGTTTTGTACGCGGGTGATTCAGACCGATTTGTCGGCAGCCGCGTGGGTGCAAGCGGTTAAGGGCGAAGTGTTTGATGTGATTGTGTTGGCTGATGTGTTGGAGCATTTGAATTGCCCGCAAGATTTGCTTGAGGTGCTGGGAAATTTATTGTCCAACAACGGTTATGTGGTGTTGTCTGTGCCCAATGTGTCGCATTTGTCGGTGTTGGGGTGCTTGATGGCTGGAGGTTTTCCGTATCAGTCCACAGGGCTTTTGGATCGCACGCATGTGCGTTTTTTTGGCCGTCACGATGTGGAGCAACTGTTGCTGGCAAGCGGCTTTCTGGCTCAGCGCTGGGAATATGTGGAAGTGCCGCCGTTAGCGTCAGAGTTGGCATCGTTCTGGACGGGACTGGATGAACCAGTTCGCCACTTTCTGCAAGACCATGCGGTAAATGGCATGGTGTACCAGCATGTTGTAAAGGCTTACCCCAGTTCGCAATCTGGGCATGTGGCCAAGCTTCAGGCAGAGCTGAC
>Ga0210044_10008017_pt1 | contig 13274 bp, 8 predicted proteins | sample CryGey13umfilter_2_FD_183959 | JGI IMG/M metagenome (GOLD analysis project Ga0210044, IMG submission 183959) | Groundwater microbial communities from aquifer in Utah, USA - Crystal Geyser 4/9/14 3 um filter (SPAdes) (version 2) | ecosystem: Environmental > Aquatic > Deep subsurface > Groundwater... | reverse complement strand
TCCCGGAAGTTCAACGACCAAAACAGCGAAAATTGAAGTGGTTATTTACGATTGGGGACAAAACTAACATTAGATTTTTTGAAAATCAAATTTTTATGAAATTTATGAAAAATATCAAAAACAAAAGGGGATTTCTTTTGATTGAAGCAATAATATATATTTTTGTAATGAGTCTTTTGCTCGTGGTTATTTTGGGTTCCGCCGGAGGATATTTGAAAAATCGGTATAGTTTGAAACATTATCAGCAAGATATGGAAGAAATGTCTTTAATCATCAATGAGTTGGCGAAAAAGGTTAGAATGAGCAATTGCGGAGAGGATAATAATAGTTGCACTTTTTCAGATTCTAAATTGGGTGTTGTTGATAATATAAAAAGTGATGATGGCACTGATTCTTCATGGGAAATCCATTTTGATGGTACAACATTAAAAGATAAAAGTGATTATATAATATTAGAAGATGTGGAGGGAGGATTTTTTTTCAAAAATGGAAATCCTGCAACCGAAATTCCTTTAATCACGATTTATATTCAGAAAGCCGGCAAACCGCAAACAAAAATGCAAACTTCCGTTTCGCAAAGAAGCGGTTATGAGCTTTAAGTTTGTTTCCGGGAGTCAATTTTAAAAGGGAAAAAGTTGAGAGAATAAAATCTGTGTCGGAATTGTTTGAAAGCGGTTTTTAGAATGAATTTTTGGGCTGAATTTTGAAATATGTCTTTGAAAAATGAAAATAAAATTGAAGAATCTAAAATGTAAACGAATAAAAAAAATGAAAAAAAGATTTTTTTTCCAAAAACAAAAAAAAGGTTCAATGCTTGTGGGAGCTTTGTTGGCACTTTTTATGGTGGCGATTATTTCTTTGGCGATTATCAAGCGAGCAACGATCGGACTCAACATCTCCATTGATTCCGGCAAAAGTTATCAGTCTTATCAAGAATCTGACAAAAATGCGGAAGAAATTTTGACGAATATTAGAAAGTTTGATAACAGTGGTTTTTTAAAAGAATCTGCTATTATTGATATTGATGAGGAAAGATTTTTATTCAAAGAACCATACAGTATTCCAGAAAATACAAATGCTTTGGATAAACTGGAATTTTGTGACACTAAAAACAAATGTCAAAAAGCGGGATCGGATGGGACTTTTGTGGATATTGATGATAATACAAAAGTTTCAGAAGTGCTGAGGATTATTAAGGAAGGAAAAAAATCGTCTTCTGAACGGGCTGTTTCAGTCCCGATTCCGCAAAGAATTAACAATACGGTTAATGATTTAGAAGTTTTCCCTTGTGTGAAAGAATCGTCTGAGTGTCCAGGGTTTGAAGATGATTATCTTTTACCTTGTCTTGTAAAAATAAGTTGGAAAGATGAGGTGTCATTGTCAGGAGAAGTTTTTGATGATGAAGATGATGAAAGAGTTGAAGGCTATGAAATGCGGAGATATGCTGGAGATGACTCAAGTGTAAGTTGCGATCTTTCTCAAAGCAGTGAAAAGTCTGGATGGTTTATAATTTATCCTTATACAGGAAGTAAAAGTAAATCCAAAAGTATAAAGGCTTTTGATTGGAAAAGCACGAATTATGAAATAAAAGAAGAAGTAGTAGCTGGAGAGAAAAGAAAATATTTTATAACAGTCGGAGGAGATACTGATAATTTAAAATATGCTTATACTATAAAACAGAAAAACAAAAAAAATTTTTGGTTAGATTCTTTGTATTATAATGGTAGTGGTTGCGAAAATAGAACCACAAAATTGGGACAGGGAGCAACAGGAGAGTTAGGAGAATCATGTTTTTTTTTAATGGATGGTATTGGTCTATAATTTTTTTGATTGTTTTGTTTTAACAAATAATCTTTCTAAATTTGGTTTGGTCATTTTTTCTCGCTCTAATGAGCGAGAATTTTTTTGAAAAAATTTGAAAGACGGGTATAATGCCAATATGGAAGAAAAAGACATTCAAAGTCGCATTCAAAAATTAACAGCGGAAATCAACAAATTGCGGTGGGAATATCACGTTTTAGACAAACCGGAAGTTACCGACACAATTTATGATTCTCTGACGCAAGAATTGAAAGCCTTGGAAGAAAAATATCCCCAGTGGTGTCAGAAAGATTCTCCGATTGGAAAAATTGGCGGGGTGGCCTTGGAAAAATTTGAAAAAGTTTCGCATCAAGTTCGCCAGTGGTCGTTTGACGATGTTTTTAGTTTTTCCGAACTGCAAAAATGGGAAGAAAAAATTCAACGAATGAAAGAGAAAAAAAATGCTCAAGAACTTTTGGAATATTGCGCGGAACTCAAAATTGACGGGCTGAAAGTGGTTTTGACTTATGAGAAAGGAAAATTTGCTTTGGGCGCTACGCGCGGAGACGGAGTAACGGGAGAAAATGTAACTCAAAATTTAAAAACAATTTATAACCTTCCTTTGGAGTTGAATTTTCCGGTGTCGGGAATTTTTGTGGGAGAATGTTTTTTGGGAAAAAAAGAATTGGCAAGGATAAACAAAAAAAGAATGGCGCGCGGAGAAATTCCTTTTGCCAATTCACGCAACGCCGCCGCCGGTTCCATTCGTCAATTGGATCCACGCGTGGCTGCCAGCAGAAAATTGGATATTTTTTTGTATGATATTGACGCATTGGAAATTGAAAAGATCAGTGAAATAAAACTCCCTCAAACCCAAATAGAAGAATTGAGTTTGCTTCAAAAATTAGGTTTCAATGTTAATCCGCGATACAAATTGTGTCAAGACATTCAAAAAGTGGAAGAATTTTACCAAAGTTGGATTGGAAAAAAAAATTATGAAGATTATGGAATAGACGGAGTAGTAATAAAAATAAATTCAGTTAAGATCCAAAAATTTTTGGGCTATACCGGAAAATCTCCGCGTTGGGGAGTGGCATATAAATTTCCGGCGGAACAAGTTACCACTGTGGTGGAAGATATTCAAACTCAAGTGGGACGAACCGGCGCGCTCACACCAGTGGCGATTTTGCGTCCGGTGAAAGTTGCCGGTTCCACTGTTTCTCGCGCCACTCTTCACAACGAAGACGAGATTCAAAGGTTGGATATCCGAATTGGAGATACGGTTGTTATCCAAAAAGCGGGAGACATTATTCCTGAAGTGATGGGGGTTTTGACAGATTTGCGTTCCGGCAAAGAAAAAAAATTTGCGATGCCGGTTGTTTGCCCGATCTGCGGAGGAAAAGTGGCGAGAAAAAAAGGAGAAGCGGCGACTTATTGTCTCAATCCAAAATGTTTTGCAGTGGAAAAAGAAAAAATCATTCATTTTGTTTCGCAAAAAGGTTTTGGGATAGAAGGTCTGGGAGAAAAAATAGTGGAACAATTGATTGCGGAAGGTTTAATCTCGGACTTGGCCGATATATTTTGGCTTAAAAAAGGCGATTTAGAACCGTTAGAAAGGTTTGGAGAAAAATCAGCGGAAAATTTGATAGTGGCGATAGAAAAAGCCAAAAAAATAGAGTTGAATAAATTTTTATTTTCTTTGGGAATTCGTTATGTGGGAGAAGAAACCGCCATTTTGATTGTTGAGGCGATGGAAAAAGAATTTTCAAATTTCAAATTTTCAAAAGAATCACAATTTTCAATTTTCAATTTTATAAAAATTTTTCCGAAAATAAAATTGGAAGATTGGAAAAGCATCAAAGGCATTGGAGAAAAGTCGGCGGAGAGTTTGTTTTATTGGTTTAGAAATGAAAATAATTTGAAAATTTTGGAAAAAATGAGAAAAGCGGGAGTGGAGATAAAAAATTTTTCAAGGGGAAAAAAACAGAAAGGAAAATTTTCCGGAAAGATTTTTGTCCTTACCGGGGAGTTGAAAAACTGGACAAGAAATCAGGCAAAGGCTATGATTATTGCGGAGGGAGGAAAAGTTTCCGGATCGGTCAGTTCCAAGACGGATTTTATTTTGGCGGGGGAAAACCCGGGAAGCAAGTTTGATAAAGCCAAAGAATTGGGGATAAAGATAATAAACGAAGAGGAATTTAAAAAGATGTAGGACTTACGCTTTGTCTTAAAATTATTAAAGCGTAAGGTGTGAAATTAAGTTAATCTCTGCTAGTTTAATCAAGGTTAAATTGTTTTTGAAAGATTGCCCTTATTGATTTTTCGCCAAACGTGTAAATCCTAAAGATGATTAAATAATCTTTTCTTGTTTTTTAAATAAGCGATCAAATAATTGAAAATAATAAAATATGATTTCAAAAGAAGAAACAAAACATATTGCCGGTTTGGCGAGAATCGGTTTGAGCGAGAATGAAAGGGAAAAAATGTCAGAGGATCTTTCGGCTATTTTGGATTGGATGAAAATTTTGCAAAGGGCAGATGTCTTGGCGGTTTCGCTAATGGAACATATTACTGGTTTGGAAAATTCCGCAAGAGGAGATCAGGTGGAAATTTTTGAAAAAAGTGAAAAATTGGTGAAGCTTTTCCCAGAAAATAAAAACGGTTTTGACAAGGTCAAGTCGGTTTTGTGAATACAAAAAAGTTTAAAGTTATTATTTTTTATGATCAAAAAATTGCACAAAAAATTGATGGAGCGAGAAATTAGTTCGGTGGAACTTACGGAAAAATATCTTGCCACGATTGAAAAAAAAGACAAAGATATCTTTGCGTATCTTACTCTGACAAAAGATATCGCGCTGGAGCAAGCGAAAAAAGTTGATAAGAAAATTGAAAAAGGAGAAGAGGTTGCTCTTTTAGCGGGGATACCTTGCGCTTTGAAAGATAATATTCTTTTGGAGGGCGTGCGTGTAACAGCCGGATCAAAAATTTTAGACAATTATATCGCTCCTTATGACGCAACAATTGTTTCCAAATTAAAAAAAAATGATGTCGTAATTTTAGGGAAAACCAACTTGGATGAATTTGCGATGGGATCTTCTACTGAAAATAGCGGTTATGGACCAACAAAAAATCCGTATGATCAAAATCGCGTGCCAGGTGGATCATCTGGCGGATCAGCAGCAGCGGTGGCGTCAGAAGAAGCCGTTTGGGCGATAGGATCGGATACGGGAGGTTCCATAAGACAGCCGGCGTCTTTCTGCGGTCTGGTAGGGCTTAAACCGACTTATGGAAGAGTTTCTCGTTACGGTTTGATAGCGATGGCTTCCAGCTTTGATCAAATCGGTTCTTTGACGCAAAGCGTGGAAGATGCCGGAATAGTTTTAAGCGCAATTTCAGGAAAAGATAAAAAAGACGCAACAACAGTTGATTTCTTTGATAAAAAATTTGAAGAAAATTTGGAAGAAAAAAAGAAAAATTTGAAAATAGGAATTGTCAAAGAATACGAAAAAAATTTGAGTCCGGAAATGGGAAAAAAAATGACAGAAGTGGCAAAATTTTTTGAAAAAGAAGGAGTGGAAATTTTGGAAATAGAACTTCCCAATGTGGAATATTCTTTGGCGGTCTATTACATAATTCAGCCTTCTGAGGCCAGTTCCAATTTGGCGAGATTTGACGGGATAAAATACGGGTTAAGAGTAAATGATGAAGCGGATTCTTCTTTTTCCGAAAGCGGAATTCCAAAAACTCTTTTGGAAACATATTTGGACGCGCGACGATACGGATTGGGGCGGGAAGTAAAAAGAAGAATAATGTTGGGGACTTACACTCTTTCTGCCGGATATTATGACGCTTATTATATTCAGGCGCAAAAAGTCAGAACGTTGATAAAGACAGATTTTGAAAACGCCTTTGAAAAGGTAGATGCTATTCTTACTCCTACCACTCCAACACCGGCTTTTAAATTTGGAGAAAAAAGTCAAAATCCTTTGGAAATGTATTTGGCGGATATTTTTACCATCACGGCTAACATTGTTGGAGTGCCGGCCGTTTCCGTTCCGGCGGGAAAGATAAAAATTGACAATAAAGAAATGCCGGTTGGAATTCAGTTTTTGGGAAAATGGTTTGACGAGGAAAATTTATTGAAAATTGCCCATATTTGGGAAAAAAATAAAAATTAAAAATAAGGCGGAATGGAAAATTTTTTGAATTTTCAAGATAGTCAAACAGTGCTTGGTTTTTTGGATTCCGGATTTTTTTCCGCGCTTAAATTTATTTTAGGAATTTATATGGTGGTTATTTTTTTGGATATTGTGCTTCTTTTGTTTCAGCGAGGATTGAAAGGCGATATAAAAGACACTTGGATAGGGATGAATGCGCCGATGGAGCTTTCAGTTGGACGCGGACGTTTTAGAAAAAAGTGGAATAAGATAAGGAAAAAAATAGATGGAGAAAATGAATCTCTTTGGAAAGTGGCGATAATTGAGGCGGATAAAGAAATAGACAGTCTTATATCCAGAATGGGATATCCTGGAAAAAATATGAAAGAACGGTTGGACAATATCAATCCGATGCAAATTGAAGGAATAGAAGAATTGAGAAAAGCTCATGAGACAAGGAATCGAATTATTCACGAAGAAGGATTTAAGTTGGAAGAAAAGGAAGCAAAAAATATATTTGGATATTATGAAAATTTTTTGCGATATTTGAGAATTTTAGACTGATGTTTTGACAGCTGCTTTTTTTTGAGTTAGAGTAAAAAAACAATATCAACAAAAAAAGAGAATATTTTTCGGCAAAAAATTTGAAGATGTTTGGGGAAAAAAGGAGACGAAAAAAGTTGAAAATAAGAATTGCTAAAGAATAAGAAAAAATATCGCGGGGTAGAGCAGTCTGGTAGCTCGGGTGGCTCATAACCACCAGGTCGCGGGTTCAAATCCCGCCCCCGCAACACAAAAGCAAATTACTGGAAGATGTTATTTTTTTGGTTTTTATAAATCATCGGCGTGCGAATATAGCTAAAAAACTTTCATTCTAGACCAACGGAGAATAAACCAAAATTTTGAAAATTTGTGGAGCGTTTTAACAGGACGAATTTCAAAAATAATATTCTTCAGAAAATAATAAAATATTTGAAATAAATAAAAAATTATTAGAAATATAGTAATTTGCGTTTTGTCTTTGAGGCGTTGGTTTTTGGTATTTTGCCAGGGTAGCTCAGTTGGTTAGAGCACAGGACTCATAAGCCTGGGGTCGTGAGTTCAAATCTCACCCCTGGTACAAAAATGATTTATAATTTTTTAGACAATTATTTTTTTGCAGGTGCGAATTTTTTGACGCAAGTTTAATGGATTGTTAGGAAGTGATTGTTTGTTAAAAATGTGAAAGAAAGCAAAAATATAAATTGGGGGCGTAGCTCAGCTGGTTAGAGCGACTGCCTGTCACGCAGTAGGTCGAGGGTTCGAGTCCCTTCGTCCCCGCCAATACAAACACATTTTACCGAAATATTCTAGGATCTCAAGTTTAAAAAAAATAGTTAAGAAAAAATTCAAAAAAAATTCAGGCTTGCCAGATTGTTTTTTAGAAGCTATAATTGATTAGTGGCTTTGGTTTTGTTTTTTTAAAAAAGCCTATATAAGAACAAAAAAATGACATTGAGATCGTATATTTGGGGGATGCTTTTTTTGATTTTGCTTTTCGCAGGAATTTTGGGAGCGGTTGTCTTTTTTATTGATCCCGATAGTTCAGGATTTTTGGGAATGTTTTTATTTTATTCAACATTTTTTTTTGTTTTCAGCGGAATATTTAATCTGTTTTTATTGTTTTGGAGAAAAAAATTTTTAGATGAAAAATCATTGGCGAATAGTGTGGGATTGAATTTTCGTCAAGGAATTTTGTTGGCGATTTTATTTTTGGGAATATTGATTTTTCAAGGATTGAGAATTTTGATTTGGTGGGATGTTTTGTTTCTTATCGCAGGAGTTTTTTTGTTGGAATTTTTTTTCTTAAGTCGCGAACCATAGAAAAAAATTGGGAATAAATCTGAAAAAAATTTTATGAATAATGACAAAATTGAAAAAGACAAAAATGAATATAATGCCAAATCCATTCAGGTTTTGGAAGGTTTGGAACCAGTCAGAAGAAGACCAGGAATGTATATTGGCGGCACTTCTTTGGAAGGTTTGCATCATTTGATTTGGGAAGTGGTGAACAATTCAGTGGATGAAGCAATGGCGGGATTTGGAAAAAATATTGTAGTCAGATTATTGCCAGAAGATGTTGTGGAGATAACCGATGACGGGCGAGGAATTCCGATTGAAAAACATCCCCAAACAAAAAAATCCACTTTGGAGACAGTGCTTACAGTTCTTCATGCTGGAGGAAAATTTGGCGGAAGCGGATATAAAATTTCGGGCGGACTTCACGGAGTGGGAGTTTCAGTGGTGAATGCTCTTTCTGTTTGGTTTCGCGCTGAAGTCAAAAGAGAGGGAAAAATTTTTGCGATGGAATTTGAAAGGGGAAAATCCAAAACTAAAGAACCGCAAGTAGTGGGAAAATCTCAAGAAACCGGCACGAAAATATCTTTTAAAGCTGATCCAAAAATTTTTCCAGAGATAAAATATTCTTGGACAAAAATAAACGCCTATTTGCGTCAGCAGTCATATTTGACCAAGGGATTGAGCATCAAAATTTACGATGAAAGAAAAAAAGGAGAAGAACAATCTTTCGGATTTCTTTTTGATGGAGGATTGGTGTCTTACATAAAATTTATCAATCGCGGAAAAGAAGTCAAAAACGAACTTCCTTTTTATGTAGAAAAAATAGTGGATGAAACTTTGGTGGAGGTTGCGATGCAATATACCGGAAGTTATAAAGAGCATATTTTTTCTTTTGCCAATAATATTTTCACTCCTGAGGGCGGGATGCATGAATCCGGTTTTCGCGCCGCGCTTACCAGAGTGATAAATTCTTACGCTAGAAAATCCGGTGCATTGAAAGAGAAGGACGATAATTTTACTTCTGAAGATATGCAAGAAGGATTGACGGCGGTTATCAGTATAAAATTGAAAAATCCTCAGTTTGAAGGACAGACTAAAGCTAAACTAGGCAATGGAGAAGCAAGAGGAATTGTATCGGCGGTCGTGGCGGAAGCGTTGGCGGAATATTTGGAGGCCCATCCTAATAACGCCAAAGCGATAATGTCAAAGATAAGTATTACCGCCAAAGCCAGAATCGCGGCACGCGCCGCCAAAGACGCTGTGATTAGAAAAGGCGCTTTGGAAGGAATGACGTTGCCTGGAAAATTGGCGGATTGTTCTTCTCGCGATGCCAGTCAATCGGAACTGTATATCGTGGAAGGAGACAGTGCCGGTGGATCTGCCAAGCAAGGAAGAGACAGAAAGTTTCAAGCTATTTTGCCTTTGCGAGGGAAGTTGGTTAATGTGGAAAAAACCACTTTGGACAAAGTGGTAAAGTCGGATACTTTAAAACCGATTATTATAGCGTTGGGGGCGGGGATTGGAGAAACTCTCAATTTGGATAAATTGAGGTATCATAGAATTATTATTATGGCGGATGCCGATGTGGATGGGTTGCATATACGGACATTGCTACTAACATTTTTTTATCGTTATTTTGAAGAATTGATTAATAGAGGTCATATTTATATCGCGCAACCTCCGCTTTTCAGAATTCAAAAAGGGAAAGAAGTAATTTATGTTTATAGCGAAGAAGAAAAAAATAAATTGATAAATTCTTTTCGTCAAAAAGAAAAAAATAAAAGTTTTGAGGTGAAAGAAAACTTTCAAAAAAATGAAAATAACGAAAATGAAAATAATGATGAAGAAAAAATTGCCGGAGTGACTATCCAACGATACAAAGGACTTGGAGAAATGAATCCGGAACAACTTTGGGAAACCACGATGGATCCCGAAAAAAGAATGATGTTGAAAGTTACCGTAGAAGATGCCGAGAAAGCCGATCAGATGTTTGAAACTCTTATGGGATCGAATGTGGAACCGCGAAGAAGATTCATTCAAACTCATGCCAAAAATGTGAAAAATTTGGATGTATAAATTTTGATATTTTGCAAAAAAAGAAGCGATCTGAGTCGTTTCTTTTTTTATGACTTATGCGTTTTCCTTTAAATTATCGTTTGCTAAAAATAAAATCGCGTAGAATTTATTTCTATAAAAAAACTTTATTTAAGCCCATATTTGATATCAAATATGGGCTTAAAACCGAAAATTGAACTGTAAAAAAAAGAAAAACGAATTGAGAAGAGGCTTGGGAAAATAGAATTTTCTAAAAAACAAGAAAAAATTGGCAAAAATTGTTTTAGCAGAAGAAAATTGCAAAGAAAAAACAAAAGAAGTTGTCTGAAAATTTAAGTTTTCGTCTTTCTTTCTTGTTATTTTTCATTATTATTTTTTTGAAAAATATAAGAAAATCTAATCTAATAGTTGCAGAATTTTTTTGAAAAATAATGATTGGTAAAAAAACTTTTTTGCCTGTGGATAACTCTCATTTTTCTCTTGTGCGGAAGAAGAAAAAAATGTATAATTCAAGAGTAAATTTGAGCGATATTTGATATCAAAAATAGTGGAAAAAGAAAACAAAAATCAGGAGGAAAAAAATGAATTTATTTCTCTTTCAGAGGTGGCCAAAATTATTGGTTATACGCCTGAATATTTAAACTTGCTTTCTCGCAAGAAAAAACTCAAAGCCGAAAAGATCGGTCGTAATTGGTATACCAAAAAAAGATGGCTGAATGATTTTTTGGCGGTGGCGCCCGGCGATGGTTCCAAACAATGCGAAAACAAAATTTCGTGTTCAAACTTTGAAGCGGAAAATTTTGAATTGCCTGAAAAAGTAACGGAGGCAAGAGAGGTTGAAAAAAGAGAGAAAGAAAAAGCGGATATTTTTTCTTTTCAACAGGAATCAAAACAAAGCCAAAAGTTAGAGGAGGCTAATCCGGAACTGGGAAAAAAATGGCTGAAAATTTTTTCTTTTATGTCGGTAACAATGATTTTAGTCCCGATGATTTTTTTGGTTATTTATTCTCTTAAAAATTTTTCTCAAAAAAGAGACGGAGAATTGGAAAGAATTTTGGAAAATCAAATTGTTGAATCGGGAATAATGAATGAAAATAGTCAGTTGGGGAAAGTGGCAGGAGAAGAAAATTTGTCTCAATCAAACAGTCTTGTCGGCAAGACTGCCTTAGCGAGTGAGAATTTTAGAATAAACGATATCAATATTGGAGGAGATATTCTAGTTTTGGAAAATGGAGAAAATTCTCCAATGGAAATTTACAATGTAAAATCCGAATCGTTTGTCGCCAACAAAAAAGATGAAGTGAAGTTAGTTGTCTCTTGGAAAACCAACAAGATGGGAAATTCTCAAATCAGTTATTCTAAAAACAACGCTCAAAAGGGAAAAGATATAAAAGAAGATTCTTATGGTTTCAATCACAGTGTTGTGATTTCAGATCTGGAACCGAGAACTTCTTATGTTTACCAAATCAAATGTCGGGATCGTTGGGGAAATGAAGTTGAATCAAATAATTTTGGAATTTATACCGCGTCAAAACCAGTATCTGTTTTTGATTTGATTGCCAATGCTATCGGAGAAGTTTTTGGATGGGCGCTCAAAAAATAATTGAAAATAAACCAAGAGAAAAATCAAAAAGGAAAATGAAAATTAATTTCAAAAATAAAATAGCTATTTTTTTTACCATACTGATTGTAGCGACTGAAGGATTTGGTTTGCTTTTTGATTTTTCTCAAGCGCAAGTTGCTCCTTCCAATTTTTCACTTAGACAAATTGATATGGCGGCTTACATTGTCAACAGTGAAAATAAAGAAATTCCCAATGGAGAATATGAAGCACGTTTTGCTCTTTATCAAACAGACAGAAATGAAACGGATCCTTTCCCTTCAGATACGGATGCTAAGATTTGGAGCGAAACAAAAAAAATTCAAATTGAAAATGGAATGTTAAAAACTCAATTAGGTTCTGTCAATCCCATTCCTGAAAATTTGAATTTTTCTCAAGGGGTTTATTATCTGGGAATTAGAATTGGGCAAGACAGTGAAATGATTCCGCGAAAAAGAATTGCTGCCACTCCTTTGGCCATCAATGCTTTCAATGCTCAAAACGCCAAAAATGCCGAGACTCTTCAAGGTTTCGCAGTTGGATTCAAAGAAGGGGATATTTTAAAATTAGGCAAAGGCGGAAAAATTGATATTAAAAATTTGCCTACGGGAAATTCTGGAAACAATTTGGTTTTAGCGAGTGATCTTCCGGAAAGTAAAATTACTGTTACGGAAGAAAGTAACTGGAACAGCGCTTACAGTTACAGAGTAGAAACTTGGAACTATCCGCTGTCTATTTCTGGCAATGCGGTTTCTTTGGGATACAATTCCACCAACTTAAAACTTACGACTAATCAGCTCAATACTATCCAAGATATCAATTCTACCGCTACTCCGACCTTCCAAAATGTTACTTTGGGATATGACGGAGCCGATGGATCTCTCACTATATATAGTGAGCAAGGCGGAACGGATTATAGCGTGTCTCTTTTTGCCAATTCTGCGATGACTTCCAACGCTTCTTTTTATCTTCCCGCCGATGAACCGATTGGAACTTATCTCCTCAATATGACTTCCGGAGGAGTGATTGGTTATGATACTAACACTTATCTCACTTCTTATACCGAAACAGATCCAATCTATGGCGCTTCCCAAGCTTCCAATATTGATTCTACTGATATTGCCAATTTAAATAATCTGACATTAGCTAACGCCTTTACCACCGCTGGAAATTTTGCTTTAACACTTACCACTACCGGAACTACCAATGTTACTTTGCCTACATCCGGAACACTCGCTACCACTTCCCAAATTATTTCTGATCACGGCGGACTATCCGGACTAACCGATGATGATCACACTCAATATGCGCTTCTAGCCGGTAGAAGCGGGGGACAAATCTTGATTGGTGGAACGGTTGCGGATAATACTTTGATTTTGCAAGCCAATAGCGCCACTTCCGGTAACACCTTGACCAATTCCGGATTGCAATTCAAAGTAGGTGATTCAGGAGCGACTACCGCGATGACAATTTTGAATAACGGCAACGTCGGCATTGGGACCGTTTCTCCTACTGCACAATTGACTCAGAAATCTACTGCTGCTTTGGAGTCTGCTCCACTGGGTTCAGAATTGCTTTCATCGTCCGGATGGACATCAACAGGGTGGACTGGCGATTGGGCGAGCGGGTTCACTCATACAACAGGGAACACCACGGCTCTGACCAATACTTTGGCAGCGGTGAATGGAAATTTATATCAAATTTCGTTCACGGTTACTGGTAGAACCGCAGGGACATTTACTATCTCATTTGGCGGGGAAACAAGTGGTGGGTATTATGCAACAAATACCTGGGGACCGAAAGCCACTTCCACGGGGACATTA
>Ga0210044_10008016_pt1 | contig 13274 bp, 22 predicted proteins | sample CryGey13umfilter_2_FD_183959 | JGI IMG/M metagenome (GOLD analysis project Ga0210044, IMG submission 183959) | Groundwater microbial communities from aquifer in Utah, USA - Crystal Geyser 4/9/14 3 um filter (SPAdes) (version 2) | ecosystem: Environmental > Aquatic > Deep subsurface >... | reverse complement strand
ATTCAGCAATATTTTTTTTAATATATTTATTATTTTTATTTCTTTCAAGAAAACTATAAAAATTTAGGTCATCAAATTCTAAATTTACATGTTTATATGTTAATTCTTCCATTTTGTCAAACCAGTCGAACATTAACTCTGATGCAATTTCATCTCCATGTAAAATATTTTTAACCATATATTCCATTTTAATTCTAGAATTATTTGTCATTAAATAATTAAATTTATTTGATAACGTTCCAGAATATTTATATAATAAAACTCCTCCAACAGCAATTGCTCCTCCAACTCCAACTAGTTTTTTAGTATTGGATGCATTTTTCCATAAATTAGATAATTTTAATCCCATATTTATTATATATATATATTGAATATAAACTGTTTATATATTAATTATTTCAATTTTTATCATCTTCTATATGAACATATTGAATATCTTGCCCTAATGTCTTTATAACATTATTCATTTGGTTATTTAACATAGACGGTTTATAATTAATATACTTACTTTTTATTCTTTCAATAGTCGGTTTAATTTTATCTATTTCATCTAAATTTAATTTGATATATTTATTTTTCAAATTACCCGTCAAATTTGCTTTATAATATTCATCTGTTTTATTATTATAAATATAATCAATTCCATCTTCTAAAAAATTACCCAATTTAATTAATTCATTTTCATCAAATTGATCTAATTCAAAGTATTGTGGTGTTTCTTTATTATCATCTGATACTATAACTGATAATGGACCCTGTATTTCTTTAAGTCTTTCAGATAACATTGGTAATAATTTTTTTAATTTATTTTCATTTACTTTGTAATATTTATATTTAAATTCACCACTTATTGGCGCATTATAATAAGTTTCTGTTTTAGTATCATATCCATATACAATTCCATCACGATATAATGCTCTTAAATTCAATAAATCGTTATTATTACCTTCGTAATATTCCCTTTCACTTAATTCCTTTTTGTGTTTAATTTCTTTTTTTAAATTTAAATCATCATTGTATATTTTATCACATAATTTTTTATCCAAACAATAATATAAAATATTTTTTCCATTTTTATCGGGAATATTTGAATAAATACTTTCTGCTTCTCTGCATTTAATTTCATCATGGCATTTAACACATTCAACAATACGTGATTTATCTTGCTCTTCATTGATATTTATAGTTGGTCGGTAATACATTGTAACATTTCCTTTTTTCTCAATCTTATCGATATTTTTTGGTTTTTCTTTTTCATTTTTATTTTCATTTTCATTTTCACTTGGTCTATTTATATATGTTATATTTGAAGTATTTTTTTTTATATTTGTATCAAAAATCATTTGTTTATTACATGATCGTTGCATGATTAATATTGTTAGATACTATTAGATATTAAAATATTTTTAAGTGTATTTTTATTTTATCCAAAACCAACAATTTGATCATGGGTTTCAGGGCAATAATTTAATCCTTTAAATTTTAATAACTCATAAATTTTAATATTTTTTTTATGATTAATAGCGCATTTTAATAAATTTATATAATCATCTTCTTTAATATCAATTGAATTAAAAATATAATTAAAAATTTCTTGATTTTTAATAATTCTTAGATTTATTAAATCCAATATTTCCGTATAAGTTAATAATTTAAATATATTTTTATTTGATTTTTTTTCACTTTATAAATTAATAAAAATATCTTTATTATTATAATAATTCATATATAATTTAATTGCATCAATATTTTTAGAATAATTACAAATAAATAATTCATATATTTTATAATGAATATCGTTATTTAATGTTAATTGATATTTTTTTTCTATTTTATCAAAATTAATATTTTTTTGCTTATTAAATTCATTTAAAAAGTGTTTTAAAAAAATATGTTCAGAAGAATATTTTATATTTACACAACCCATTATATAAAAACAATATAATAAATTTATAATAAAAATTGAAAAAAATATATATATATATATAATAATACTTATAATATTATATATAATATGAAACGGAAATTTGAAAAAAATGATGTTGTAGTAAAAAATGATGACGGTTATAATAGAAAAAAATATTATGCAATTTGTTCTGATCCAATTAAAGTAAATAATAAAAAAATTTTACCAATTGCTTCATTAGAAATTACTAAAGCAAATAAAAATAGTATTGAATATACTATTACCGATAATTTACAATTCATTTCTTGTAATAAATTAAAGCATGTTGATAATTTTATTTGTAAAAATAATGTTAATATGAATAGATATGTTGATTATACAAAACAATCTATTAATTATCTTATAGAAAATCCGGAAAAAAGATTATTTAATAAATATCAGGCATTTTATACAAAAGTTTATAATTTAGTTTGTGCAAATTATATGAATCCACTCCATGAAATAACAACAGATGATATTACTGACTATGTTCATATGACAGAAGATGATAATCATATAATTATTAAATTTGATGAGTTTGATGATAAAAAAAGTAAACAACTTTTAATTGTGATGTCGAGCAAAGAATATAATAAAAATTTGATTAAAGCATATATAGAATCAAAAAGTATTGATTATTTAGGTTTTACTTTCAAACATAATAATAAAGATTCAGGATATGCTTTGCACCATGATTTAAAAACAAAATTTAATTCATATTGTAAAATTGAATTAGAATTTAACGATGATACATTTAGCTTTATTTTATTTAAACTATATTAAAAATTGAAATTCAACATACATTAGAGGAGTATATGATTATAATATCATAATCATGTTAATACCGCATGAAATATTTAAATTTTTATATAAAAATACACCTACAATAATTAATAAATTTTTCAATAATTTCACAAGAAAAATGACAAAAAATGAATCATCTGGCTATATATATATTTATGAAACGAATGGGAGATATAAAATTGGAAGAACAATAAGACCATTTTATAAAAGAATAAATGAACAAGATAAAATTTCAGGAGAAAAAACTTTAATTTTCGCTAAACATACAAAATTTAATATTCGAATAGAAAATTTTATTCATCAATTATTTAATTATTGTAGACTAAAAAGTATTGAATCAAACGAATTATTTTTGTTGTCCCCCTAATATAAATTTTAAATTATTTGTTACATATATTAAAATTTTTGAAAGAAAACTTGAACATATTGTTAATAAAGAAACAAAATCAAATATTAATATTTTTAATAATGAAACTGATAATATTTGTCAATTACAAGGCAAAGTTAATATCAATAAATCTACCGAAAATGAATTGAAGACATTACCTGGAATTGGGGAATCATTAAGTAATAAAATTATTGAATATAGAAATAAACATTTTTTCAAATCAATATATGATATAACACAAGTACCATATATTAAAAATAAAAAATTCCAACAAATTCAAAATTTAATAACAATATAAAAAATTGAAATTTATTATATATATTGTATCATATATTTATTTACCATTATGTCTAAAAGAAAATTAATGAACACATTTTTCAAAAGGATCAGTCTTTCTCGCGCATCTTTATCTGAATTGAGAAGGTTGCCCGGCATTGGAAAGAAGCTGAGTGATAAAATTGTTGAATTTAGAACCGCAAATAAATTAAATACAGTATATGATATTATGCAAATATCATATATTAAAAAAAAACGTTTTTCTAAAATTGAAACCTTTATCTCGATCTAATTTTTTTTTATAAACAAACTGAACGGAAAACAACATTTTCACCATAAAATGCTTTGTCTAATTCAGATAAATCAGTAATTTCACTCCAAGTATTATCATTTAGAAAATCAGAAAAAATTTCTTTTACTGGCTCACTTCCTCTGATAATCCAATATCCAGTTAATTTATATCCGTCATTTTCATTCTTTTCTAAATTAAGTGTTCCCATAGTATATTTTCTTCCGGTAATTTCTTGGATGAATCCGCTGACTGAATTAAAATTAATATAATCAGCTCTTCCTTTAAATTCACTGTTATAAATATATTCAGATTTAAAAACAGAATAACCATCGTGATCAAAATTATCAACAAATTGTGGAGTTGAAAAATAAGTCATATCAGTTTTCTTATGATTATTGTATTCTCTTTTGCATTCATCTAAACTCATTGGCGATCTTGACATTAAATCAAGATGATTCTTCTCTTTCTTTTCTTCGTAATTATCGGTCATTTAAAAGCGCTAATTAGTAATAATATATAATATATATTGTTTATAATTAAATATTCATTTTTTTTTAATATACACATAAGAACAAATATATATTAATATATATATTATAAATATGCAACATCAAGATTGGACACCGGTTGTTTTACGTAAAACGAATAAAGACTTAACAAATAAAGAGAAAAAGCAGAAAGGAATTGTTATACCGGTTTCCAAACAAACTGAAAATAAACAATCGCATATTGATGTAAATATGAATAAATTAGAAAATGACGAAAATTATAAAGTGCCTATTATATCACATAATTTATCTCAACAAATACAACAAGCCCGTAATAATAAAAAATTAACACAAAAAGAATTAGCACAAAAATGCAGAATACAGGTTTCAGTTGTTCAGAATTATGAAAATAGCAATTCAAAAACAAAAATAGAATCACATATTTTACAAAAAATGTCAAAAATTTTGGATGTTACTTTGAAAAAAAAATAATTTTTATTTTAATTGTTGGTTAAAAACGATATAATAATATAATTATATAAATTATATTATGTTAAATTTAAATTCTTATTCGAGAATAGTTGTTTATCAATTTGGGAAATGTGGTTCAACTAGTTTATTACATTTATTTACTGAAAATAAAAATAATGTATTACATACACATCATGACGATTTTGTAAATGACAATACAAAGGGAAAACAATTGATTATCACAGTTACAAGAAATTTAATTGATAAAAATATCAGTGCTTTTTTTCAAAATATGACAAATACAGAAAACAACTGGTGCGTACCAAAAAAACCGTCCGAATATAAGACAGAAGAATTAATTGAACTTTATAGGAAAAAAAACTTAACTTATCTTGATAATGTTATGAAGAATTGGTATTCTAATTTCAATAAAAAATTAAATGTTAATATTTTTTCGAAAAAATTTGACATGAATAAAAAATATATTACTTTTGATAATCCAAAATATACTGTTCTCGTTATGAGATACGAAGATATTTCTGAATGGAATAATATTTTAAAAAATGTATTTTCAAATAATAAATTACCACAATTACCATGCAGTAATGTCACAAAGAAAAAAGATATTGGCGATATTTTTGTTGATTTTAAAAAAAAATATAAAATATCAAAAGAAGAATTAGATGATATTTTAAATATTGATGTCATGAAAAATTTTTATACAATGAATGAACTAAAACAATTTAAAGAAAAGTACCAATAAAAAAAGTATTTACATAACATAATCTCTCACCAACTCAAACAGAACAATATGTCCTCCTGCATAAGGAAGTGGTAGAACAGAATGAACTTGATCTGATTGATTCGAAAAGGAAGACGACTCCACAACCAGAGGAGTTAAATGAGACATGAGATCCTTCTTGAAATGCTCGATGGTAGTTACATATCCACGATACATCCCGCACGTTGGTTTCAATAGTGCAAAGGGGTAATTGTATTCATATTTAAAAGAAGATCCGCACGATGCACAACAAATAATACCCTTTGCACACCGCAAACACATGCCTCCATACTCTATGGAAATGGAATCAAAACACTTACTGCACATTTCCCCCAAACATGCATCACATCCATAACCCCTACACCACTTACAGTTCAGGGAATTATCCCACTGCAAACGAATAAATTCATCATCATAAATAGACTTTTCATAAGACAAATTATCATTGGGGACGTAGTTGTTGCAAGTATTTCGATAATGGTAAAAGTCATTGTCAGCGGGTTCATCAACAACACAATCATTGTCGTCGGATAATCTTGAAGCCATAATCTTTATGGAAATAAAGATAAATAGGAAAATTGCAAACAACAATGGTATTCTCACAGTATATTTTTAGACTTTTTAAACAAAATAGAATTTCAATTTTTTAATAAATTTTTAATAAAAAAATTACATTATTACATAATCACTGATCAATTCAAACAAAACAATATGTCCTCCTGCAATTGGTAATGGTACAACTGATTCAATTTTTCCATTTCGAGATACCGGTGATGTCATTGCATTCAGTAATAAAATCTTAAACTTGTCAAAAGTAGTGGTTCCTTTATGACTTATTTTCAAACAATTAAGCATCAGATATTCCCTTGATTTCGATGCTGTTTTCGGGATATAATTCATTCCGCCACACATTTTACAACACAATTTGTTCTTAACGCAACACAAAGGACACCATCCATAAGAGTAAATATTTAAATGCATTTTGCCACAATCACTACATTTTGAACGAATCATTTATTTTTAAATATTAGTTATGTATATATATATATATATTTATTAATTTCAATTTTTTTAAAATGGATTATATTATGATGATTACCATGATAATAAGGAAAATTATAAACTTCCCATGATGGTAATTCATTATATTTGTATATTTGTGTATCATTAAATTGTTTTCGATAATCTTTTGAACAACAATATAATCCTTTTAAAATTTTAACATAATGTTTATTATTACAACACTTATATGGATTATTTGATGGATATAGCGTGCATTCAATAAAATTATTTATATTTTTTTCATATATATATCCACATCTTGATGATTGCCCTTGTGATAATGGTGTAATATCACATGTCAAATTAAACACTTCTAAATAATAATATCGCAACGGTTCACAAACATAACATCTCTTTTCATCTCATTCTGAACAAATAAATATATCTGCTCTATTTAAACATTTTTGACATTTAAATCTCGGATCTAAAAAATCAATAACAATATAATTTATAATTTCATATGGTAAATTAGAATATTTTTCTATTTTATTTTTAACTTTCAATAGATATTCTTTATTTTGATATGTTGGCATATTCCCTTCTTGACATTTTTTACAATATTTACTAGATTGCATATAACAAGTATGTTCACTATTTTTATTCATAATAAATAATATATTTTATTTTTTAAATGTTAATAAATTATCTTTCCTTGATATAATTATATACATTTTACATTTTGTCCCATTATTCCTTTTTAACCAATTCATAAATTGTAAAAGACATGGTTTACTTATTTTTGTTCTAATTCCAATTTTATAATATAATGGTTGTAAAATTTCCATCCATACTGCATCAGTTAGGTCATCTTCAAATGGAATTGTAAATCCATCTGCTGATATAATCGCTTTATCGATAATTGGTTTAATAATTTTTTTATGAATCATATTATTCCACATATCCGACTCTTGTCCGATATTAAAAAGATGATTATCAATATATCCAAATTGTTTGGTAATAAGTGGATTTATTTTTTTTCTATAAGTCCCTCTACAAGACCAATCTGGAGTAGTATCTTTCATATAATAAATTCCAAATTTATCTGCAAAATTATAAATATCTTGTTTAATATGTTTTAATAGTGGGCGATAAATATTTATATTATTTATAGTGCATTTATCTGTCATGCCAGATAAATTGAGGACACTTTCTCCTTTCATAATATTCATAAATACATTTTCACTGATATCGTCCCGATGATGCCCTAAACATATTCCATCTAAATCATATTTATCAATTGCAAATTTATAAAGTGCAAATCTAATATCCTTTGTTACTTTTTCATATAATGCTCTATCAATATCATTCCTTTTAAATTTAACTTCCCTTACAATAAGTGGTATATTATAATATTTGCACCAATTAATAATAAATTCTGTTTCTATTTTACTTTCTTCCCTATTATTATATTTTATATGAATTGCCGGCGATTTTTTTATTTTATTTAAAATATAACAAATTACCATTGAATCGATTCCACCAGAAAGGGACACACCAATTTTTTTAGTTGTAAAATTATTTAATGTTTTATATAAATTTTCACTGATAATATTTTCTTTATTTTTCATATCAATATTATCATAATATTGACATTTTTCATCATGAATATAGTTGTCATATATTGGTTTTTGTATATCTTCTTTATATTCATTATAAATTTGTATATTATCAGTTAAATTTATATATGATTTAACAGTTGCTATTTTAAATCTTTCAAAAATGGGATGATATGAATATAATTTTAATCTATCCATAACTTTATCTAATAATAATTCATTTTTTTGATGACGTAATGGTAACAAAATAAATATTCTCTGATTTGGTGGATATGTTAAATCTTTATTATTTTTTAATAAATCTAATGCGATATTTAAAGCAATTGAATCATTTCTTTTTTTTATATCTTTTTCTCCATCTCTTCTATAAATATTTCTGGTAAATTGATCAAGAACAATAATTTTTGCTATTAAATCTTCTTTTTTTGTCCATTTATCTAATAATAACATTAAAAATGGATTATCAACAAGATTTTTATATTTTTTTTCAATGTAATCATCCACTGTTTGATCAAACCAAAAATCTTGGAATTTATCATTTGGAAACCAAAAACTGATAATATCGGCAGTTATATCTGTTGATGTCATATTATAATACGGTTGTACAATAGATAATTAAAAATAATCAAGAAATTATTAATTTCAATTTTTCATAAATTTTTATACAAGTGGTAAATCTAAATAAGAGTAATTTTCCCATATTTTTGGTATAATTATCTCACCTTTAATAATTGCAGGAGATGTTTTATATAATGTTTTTTTATATGTGAATCAAAAATTTTATTCTCTGATTTATTTTCTTGTTCAATTTTATTATTTAATTTTTTTGTTACTTCAGTCGCCTTATTATTAGTATAAGTATCTTTGTTAGGTTGTATATTTATTACCATATTAATTTCTTTATTTGTTGTTGATTTATGTGAAAAACATAATCCCATAAATGAAATAATTTATATATAATAAAATAATATTATATTATAATATGTCAGATATATTTTTAAATGATGTATTAGATGAGGATGTAAAGCTTATTTCAAAAACAATACATATAAGATTACAACAACGTAATGGTAGAAAATCTCTTACTTTGGTTGAAGGATTAGATCAACAAATTGATTTTAATAAAATAATAACTGATCTTAAAAAAAATTAGGATCAGGTGAAGCAATATTAAAAAATGAAAACAAAGAAATTATTTTACAAATGAATGGTGATAAAAGGAATGATATAAAAAAATATGGACATTATCAGATCAATCAATTGTTATTCATGATGTTTAATTTTAGTTATATATAATTTTGATTTATCATCAATATGTTCTTTTATTTCTTTATTATTATAATAATAAATAAAATCATCTTTATTATATTCATATTCTTTACTTTCTCCCGGTTTAGTAATACACGAAAATATACAACCCATATATTATAAAAATTGAAAATAATAATATTCTATAAATTTACTTATATTATAATCCTATAAAACACTTAATAGATACAATGCCTTTACCCTTTTTTGATGAACTCCATTACGATATTGATAATAATATGTTGATTACTGAAGCAACAAATGCATATTTGGAAGATGAAAAAAAAAATGATGATACTTCATTATTTGAAGAGCAAGTCCCAAATATTATTTTTCATTCTTCTTTAAATAAATTAAATAAATGGAATATTATTGAATATGAAAATTATTCATTTCAATACCAATTGAATTTACAATGTGTTTGAATTAAGATCATAAATAACTTTTTTCCCAAAAATAAGTTTAGGATTAACAATTTTATCTTCAGGATCATTTGAATAACTAAGAATAAGTGTATTATTAAATTTTTTTATTAAATATTTTACAGAAGGAATTATTTTATATAATTCAACCTGCATTATTTCTGGATCAAAACTATATAATTCATATATATTTATAAATGCATTATCATTATCATCAATATCGTCAAAATGCATAAAATATTCGCATATTTTTTTAAATAATTTTTTTTTTAATTTATCTGTATCATCTTTTTTAGATTTTGCATAAATAAAATATTCATCCGGGAAAATATTTTCATTGTTATATAAATTCATAGATACACAATAAACTAAATATTCTTTCCGAGTAATTATTATTCCATTATCATCAACTTCTATTTTTGCATTTCTATATGGTTCCGGTTTATCATATTCAATATTTGTATTACTTTCAAGTTCATCATTATTTTTACAACATTTATTTCCCATCTACTATATTAATTACTTAATATAATTGATATAACAATGGAATAAATGAAATAAAATAAAATAATATATTATTCAATACATTCAACATTTAAACTTATTGTTGATCATTTGAAATGATCTATATATACTTTTTTAGGCTTAATGATGTTTTTATTTTCATATTAAGGTTATCATTTTATTCTCATAATTTTATAAAAAATTGAATTATATTTGATAAATAAGTATTTATAATATTATAATGAATAACATAAAAAAAAATAAAATAATAACTAAAAAAATAAAAAATAATACATTTTATAATATAAAACAAATTATCACCATTCAAAAATATATTAGAGGATATTTAACACGTAAATACATTTTGATTCCATCATCATATTATCAAACGAAAAATTGGCGTAAAAATAGAAAATGGTATTATAATGGAAAATCAAATGAATGTGAAAAATATCAAATTAACTTAATTCAAAAAATTATTCTAAATAAACTAATGAGTACATATGATAGAATTAATATTGAATCAAATAAAATTATTAGTAAAAAAAATCCAATAAAAAATGATAATGGTTATGAATGGAGTGAAAATTTTGATGGTCTTATAATAAAAAAAATATAAAATACTATTTTAATTTAAAATTTGTATGTGATAATGGAGGGGCGCAAACAAGAACATTGAGGGAAGTATATCATTTTATTAAATATCAATTGGAATATTTAATTAAATTTAAAATAAATAATATTTACTTCATTAATATTTTAGATGGAGATACAAGTTATAATAATATGAATAAATTTTAATATTTAATTGATAAAAAAAAATACAATCATATAAATAAATATATATTTATTGGTAGTTTATATGATTTTCAAAAACACGAAATAAAATCACTAATTATAAATAAATAATAAAAATTTATTGTATATCATTAAAATTTTCTAATATAAATTTAGTAATAGAATATACTAAATCAAATGATATTCTCTTTCTTGCAATATCTTTACTTTCTCTATAATTAGTTAAAAATAATGAATTATATTTTTTTCTATGTTCTCCTAAATATTTATTAAATTTTTTTATTAGCTGTTTTTGTTTATCTTTTTCTATTTTTGGTTCAATTATCAATGTAGCATACGTTCTTGCTGTTTGGTTAGGTGTATTATCTATATATATTTCTTTATCTTCAACATAAGATAAACCTATTTGTGAATTAATATTGTCGTCTATACATTTTACTAATATATTTGTATTTACTTTTTCTTTATTTTTTTTTGTTAATCGCGTTATTTTATATATATTTTTTAATTTTAGATTGTAAATATCACCACCAATCATATAATTATTATTGTCATTTAATTCTGTTTTTATTTTTATTTTAGATGGATGAATGATAATATTTAATTTATTATTATTATTATTTTTCAGTTCAAATTGAAAAGAACAAATTGTATATGATGTATCATTAAAAACTTGTTCTTCAAATATATTCAGTAATATGATATCATATTTTTCTAAAAATAATTTTCTTAATTCTATATCTGCTATACGTATAGAAGACCAAAAATTTAACGGAATAATAAGTATCCCACCTAAACAACTATTTGTCAATAGTTCTTTAATGACACATTTATATAAATCATTCACATTATATTTGTCAAATAATGATTTCTCTTTTGATTTATTTCTTGCTAAATATGGGGGATTTGTTATTAAAAATTTATTTTTATAATCAGGGGGATTTTTTATTGTATCTTTTTTTTTTATATATTTTTTTTTTGGTTCAATGTCATAACATTCAATATTATATTTAATATTATTTTTTTTTTCTTCATTTTCAATAAAAGTTATTAAATCACCATTACCTGAAAATGGTTCTATAATAGTTTTTATATCATTTGAAATAGGAATTTTCATTCCTTGTAATATATATTCTTGATTTGTTGTATAAAATTGACCTAAAATTTGTTTTGATTCTTTTTTTTTATCATTTTTATCATTTTTACCAGAAATAGCATTTTGTTCTTTATTCATATTATTATTATTTATATGATTATTAGATATATTAAATTCAATTTTTTTACAAATTGAATCAACAATTTATAAAGTAAAATAATATCTCTTTTAATTAATCTTCTGATTTATAAATCAAAAGACATAATAAATTAAATTAAACTGTTTGAATATCCAGAGGATTTAGCACTCTTAATTTGATTGGTTTCCTTCCATTAAAACACTCTTGCGAACAAAAAATTTTAACAATTTTATGAGAAAAAGTGCATTCATGGATTCTGATTACCTTTTTACACTTGGCACAAAAAAGTTTTTTTTTATCAAGTTCAGATTTACACCTTTGAAGATTTAAAATGCCGATTTTTTTAAATATATATAACTAAATTATTATAAATGTCAAAACATAAAAGTGAAGACTACAAAATAACAGCAGTTAAATATTATTTAGAAAATGATTCTAATTATACAAAAACATGTGATATATTTAAGTGTTCAGAAAGAAGTTTGAAAAGATGGATTGAAAGATATAATAATTTTGATGAAATAAAAAGACATAATAGAAAATCAATATCTTACAAAATTACGAAAGAACAAGTTAGATATGCTATTAAAAAATTAAAAGAAAATGAACAAATAACAATGGAAGAATTACATAGAATAGTTAGAAAGAAATATAAAGATTTTGATGTAACACCACAACATTTAGGTCAAGTAATAAGAGACAATAATATAAACAAGAAAAAGAACCAGACATGAACATTATCCAAAAGAGAGATATGGAAAACCAACTGATATTAAAAAAGAATTAAAAGCATTTTATAAAACAATATCTAAATATAAATTGAATAAAATAATCTGTTTAGATGAAACATCACTACGACCATTAATGTATAGTTCTTATTCAAAATGTCTATTAGGAAAAAGATGTGTTGTTAAATCAGATGATAACTATATTTTTAGAAAATT
>Ga0210044_10008011_pt1 | contig 13279 bp, 9 predicted proteins | sample CryGey13umfilter_2_FD_183959 | JGI IMG/M metagenome (GOLD analysis project Ga0210044, IMG submission 183959) | Groundwater microbial communities from aquifer in Utah, USA - Crystal Geyser 4/9/14 3 um filter (SPAdes) (version 2) | ecosystem: Environmental > Aquatic > Deep subsurface > Groundwater... | reverse complement strand
GTGAACGCTTTTCGCTTTGACCTAGTTCAGTTGTTGCTGCTTGCGGCTGTTTTCATAGGCGGCGGCAAAGTTAACCGGCTCCAGCAGCAGCGGCATGAATCCACCGTCTACCGTCAACTGGCTGATGAGCTGGCGGGTATACGGGAAAATGATGGTGGGGCAATCAATGCTGATCACAATGGGCATATGCTCTTCCGGAATATTTTTCATGAAAAACAGTGCTGCATGTTCAACTTCGATTTCAAAAAGCAACTTTTCACTTTTACTGTCGTGTGCCTTGGCCGAAACTTTCAGTGCTACTTCCCAGTGTTCAACATCGACCTGCCTGTGCTCCATGGCCAGATTCATCTCGATCTTGGGCATGCTATCCGGCATGGCAAAGATTTCAGGGGCGTTCGGGCTCTCAAATGAGATATCCTTCACATAAATTTTCTGTACACCGAACGCCGGTGCGTTTGCTTCACTGGCTGAAGTTTCATCGTTTGACATAAAAGCTCCTCATTTTTTTGTATCAAATGTTATTAAAGTCTCTAAAAGTGTTCCAGTCCGGATTATTAGGAGCCTGTCGGACTTAGGGTGATCGTAGCGAGCAGGTGGGGGAGCGAGTCAAAAACAGCATGATTTTGAGGCACATAGTGGTAACTATGTAACGATAAATCAGGTTGTTTTTGGCCGCTATACCTGCCGCGCAGTAGATTTCTCATAAGTCCGTCAGACTCCTAGTACCCCAGATTCGGTGCCAGCCATTTCTCGGCCTGCTCCATACTCATGCCTTTACGTTTGGCATAATCCGCCACCTGATCCCTGTTGATTTTGCCGACAGTGAAATAGTGAGCTTCAGGATTGGCAAAGTAGAGTCCGGAGACCGCTGCAGTTGGCAGCATGGCATAGGACTCGGTCAGCTGCATACCGATACGGTTCTCCACATCCAGCAGTTGCCAAAGCGTGCCTTTTTCGGTGTGTTCCGGACATGCCGGATAACCCGCAGCCGGGCGAATGCCCTGATACTTCTCCCTGATGACATCTTCGTTGCTGAGCGATTCATTGGCAGCATAGGCCCAGTATTTCGTACGCACATCCCTGTGCAGCATTTCAGCCAGTGCTTCAGCCAGACGGTCGGCCAGCACCTTGATCATAATGGCCGCGTAATCGTCATGGGCGGCTTCATAAGCCCTGGCCTTCTCTTCAGCGCCGAAGATGCCAACGGCAAAACCACCGATATGATCATGCTCTCTGGCAATGAAATCGGAGAGACAGAGGTTGGCGCGACTGTCTTTTTTGTCCTGCTGCTGACGCACGAAGTGGAAGCGGGCTGCTTCAGTTGAGCGGGACTCATCGTTATAGACAATCACGCTGTCATCCGCTGTGGAGGCGGCGGGGAACAGGCCGAATACGGCTTTGGCCGTAAACCATTTCTCGGCAATGATTTTATCCAGCCAGACCTGAGCCTCGTCAAACAGCTTCTTGGCTTCCTTGCCCTTGTGCGGGTCATTAAGAATGCGCGGGTAAGCGCCGTTTAATTCCCATGCAGAGAAGAACGGTGTCCAGTCGATAAACTCGCGGATATCGGCGATGGCGATGTTATCCAGCGCCTGCACACCGGGCTTGGCAGGCGCTGCTGCAATGGTGTCGTTGTTCAAGACAGTCGGGTTGGCGCGCGCTGCAACCATTGATAGCCAGTCGGTCTGACTCTGACGGCCAAGATAGCGTTCGCGCACGGCTTCGTATTCGCTGCGGATCTTGCTGACAAACCCGGCACGGTTGGCGACGGAAATCAGGTTCTGGGCCACGCCTACGGCGCGCGAAGCATCTTTCACCCAGATTACCGGCTCATCGTATTCAGGCATGATTTTCACAGCTGTATGCGCCTTGGAGGTGGTGGCACCACCGAGCATAATCGGCTTGGTGAATCCGAGACGTTTCATCTCTTTGGCGATATGCACCATTTCATCCAGTGACGGGGTAATCAGGCCGGATAGCCCGATGATATCGACGTCATGAAGCTTTGCTTCTTCCAGAATCCGGGCGGCAGACACCATCACACCGAGGTCAATCACCTCGAAGTTGTTACACTGCAAGACCACGCCGACAATATTCTTGCCGATATCGTGAACATCGCCCTTCACGGTTGCCATGAGCACTTTGCCGTTAGAGGAGGAGGCTCCGGCAGCTTTCTCTTTTTCAATATGCGGCATTAGCCAGGCTACGGCCTTTTTCATCACACGGGCGGATTTAACCACCTGCGGCAGGAACATCTTGCCATCACCGAACAGGTCGCCGACGACATTCATGCCATCCATCAGCGGCCCTTCGATCACTTCGATCGGGCGATCGAACAGCAGGCGCGCCTCTTCTGTATCGGCATCGACAAAGGCGTCGATACCCTTGACCAGCGCATGCTCCAGGCGTTTGGCCACAGGCAGCTTGCGCCACTCTTCATCGGCCTTTTTGGCCACGCTGCCGTCGCCGCGATAGTTGTCGGCTATGGAGAGCAGGTGATCTGTGGCATCCGGATTGCGATTGAGCACGACATCTTCCACCGCATCCCGCAGCTCTTTCGGCAGCTCCTCATAAATCTCCAGCATGCCTGCATTTACGATACCCATATCCATGCCCTGTTTGATGGCGTGATAGAGAAACACGGAGTGGATCGCTTCGCGCACAGGATTGTTGCCGCGGAAGGAGAAGGAGACGTTGGAGACACCGCCGGAGATCATCGCATACGGCAGGTTCTGCTTGATCCAGCCGGTCGCCTCAATGAAATCCACGGCATAGTTGTTGTGCTCTTCAATACCGGTGGCAATGGCGAAGATGTTCGGATCAAAAATAATATCTTCAGGCGGAAAACCGCACTCATCCACCAGAATACGGTAGGAGTTCTCGCAGATTTCGATCTTGCGCTTGTAGGTGTCGGCCTGACCATCCTCATCGAAGGCCATCACCACAACCGCAGCGCCGTACAGTCGCAGCAGCCTGGCATGATGCACAAAGGCTTCCTTGCCCTCTTTCATAGAGATCGAGTTGACGATGCCCTTACCCTGAATGCATTTCAGCCCGGCTTCGATAATCTCCCATTTGGAGGAGTCGATCATGACCGGAACACGCGAGATATCCGGTTCGGAGGCGATCAGGTTAAGGAAGGTGACCATGGCCTTCTTGCCATCCAGCATCGCTTCATCCATGTTAATGTCGATGATCTGGGCACCGTTCTCCACCTGATCACGGCAGACATCCAGCGCCTTGTTATAGTCGCCTTCGAGAATCAATCGTTTGAACATGGCCGAGCCCGTAACATTGGCGCGTTCGCCGACATTCACGAACAGCGCGTTTTTATCGATGTGCAGCGGTTCAAGGCCGGAGAGCCGGCACATTGTCTCACGCACCGGAGCAGGGCGGGGGGCTATGCCTTCGACCGCTTTGGCCATGGCGCGGATATGCTCGGGGCCGGTGCCGCAGCAGCCGCCGATAATGTTAAGAAAACCGGATTCGGCCCACTCCCTGATTTCGGCCGCCATCTCTTCAGGGGTTTCATCGTAGCCGCCGAAAGCATTGGGCAATCCTGCATTCGGATGCGCGTTGATGGCACAGGAAACCGTGTTGGAAAGTTCTTCAATATATTGACGTAACTCACCGGCACCCAAGGCACAATTCAGTCCTATGGAGATCGGATTGGCATGCGCCAGCGAGTTGTAGAATGCCGTGGCTGTCTGGCCGGACAGGGTGCGTCCCGAAGCATCGGTAATGGTGCCGGAGATCATGATCGGCAGTTCCACACCGGCAGTTTCGAAATACTGTTTGACGGCAAATACTGCCGCCTTGGCATTGAGCGTATCAAATACCGTTTCAATCAGGATGATGTCGGCGCCGCCGTCAATCAAGCCGCGCGTGGCAACCGTGTAGGTCTCAACCAGCTCGTCAAAAGTGACGTTGCGAAAGCCCGGATCATTGACATCGGGAGAGATCGAACAGGTACGCGATGTCGGGCCAAGCACGCCGGCAACAAAACGGGGATGAGTGTCGGTGGCAATCGCCGCGCACGCTTCGCGTGCGACTTTTGCGCCGGCGACATTCAGCTCGTAAACCAGTTCCTCCATGCCATAGTCGGCCATAGAGGCCGCGTTGGCATTAAAAGTATTGGTCTCCAGAATATCTGCCCCAGATTGCAGATATTTTGTGTGGATTTCACGAATAATCTGCGGCTGGGTCAGCGAGAGCAGATCGTTATTGCCCTTCAGCTCGCTTGGCCAGTCGGCAAAACGCTCGCCGCGATAATCGGCTTCCTGTAGTCCGTAGGACTGGATCATCGTGCCCATGGCACCATCCAGAATCAGGATACGTTTTTTCATCTGCTGTAGAAAAAGGTCGGCTCTGTTCATGGCGCGGGACACTAACAGCTTGCGCCTGTCGGTGAAACGGTGAGAAACACCACCATTCAAAAGCTTTCACCGCAAAGGAACAAAAGCTTTCACCGCAGAGGACGCAAAGGACGCAGAGGAAAAACAAATAGAAGATAGATAGAGGGGTTTTTCTGTTGACTGTAGTTATTTACAAGGCAACTGAACAATCTCATCCCTATCATAGTGCCCGGTTCCACTGTTGTTGATACAACCTTATAGTTTTTACTCTGCGAAACTTTGCGTCCTCTGCGGTGAACGCTTCATAAGCTTCTGTCGATTACATAGCGCAGTGAACTTGTTATGCTTCGGCTTGTGACACATATCGACTCGCACCCCTCAGTTCAGGGCAATCGCCAATGGTTTGCAATAAGGACGAAGCCCCGCCAGGAGGAGCTTGCAAAGTTGCATTTCGAGCGACAGGGGCTTGATGTTTATCTGCCCATGATGCATGTAAAAGTCAGTCACGCGCGCAAGACCAGTGTTCAGGTGCGACCATTTTTTTCCGGCTACCTGTTTCTCCATCTCTCACCAGGGCAGCGGCTCTGGACAGCGATTCGCAGCACGGTCGGGGCCATCGGGGCGGTGCAATTTGGCACCCTGTATCCGCCGTTGCCGGACATGGTAATCGAACAGTTGAAGCAGAGCGAAGATGAGCGGGGGCTAATCGAACTGGATCAGAAAAAAACATACCTGTTTCGCAATGGTGATGCGGTACGTATTCAGGGCGGCGCATTTGAAGGTTTCGAGGCACTGTTTGTTGAAATGCGGAGCGAGCATAGGGCAATGCTGTTGCTGAACTGGATGCATCGAAACATGAGTGTAGAGGTACACCCCTCACAGGTTGCGAATCGATAGCGTGTGGCATGGGGCTTGCTCTCGCGGTTTGCTTTTCCGGATCCCTGGTCTATAAAGTGATCGGCCGCAGGGTGTGCAGGGGAAATCTACAGCGTCTGTTTTCAAGCTGACGCATGCACGACAGATGAGTTTTAACCAGGCGTAGCCTATCGAGGCTACTTTTGTGTGTAAGCTCCGGCCGGCCTTTCGGCCGTGAGTAGACATATAACGCCAGCAGGTGTTTTTTTGTCCGGACTATATCCAGCTGTGAATGCACCTGGATTGCGGTAGCGTGCCGGAAAGGCAGTAGTAACCAATGTTTTCCCGACTGGTAATTGGTTGCACACGTTGCTTACCACAAAGCATAATACGGGGAGGGTATCTCTAATCATGAAATATAAAATTGCCATTGCGGGGACCGGATATGTCGGCCTCTCCAACGCCATGCTGCTTGCCCAACACAATGAGGTGGTGGCACTTGATATTGACCATGAGAAGGTTGAGATGCTTAACCGTAAACAGTCGCCTATTGCGGATGATGAGATTGAAAACTTCCTGAAGAACAAAACACTGCATTTTCGCGCCACGCTGGATAAACAGGAAGCTTACGCCGGTGCCGATTACGTCATCATTGCCACGCCAACCGATTATGATCCCGAAACCAACTGCTTCAACACCAACTCTGTCGAGTCGGTGATTCAGGATGTACTGAGCATCAATCCGGATACAGTAATGATTATCAAGTCCACGGTTCCTGTAGGTTATACCACCAAGACCAGAACCCGGTTTAATTGCGACACTCTGATTTTTTCTCCCGAATTTCTGCGCGAGGGCAAAGCGCTTTATGATAATTTATATCCTTCACGTATTGTTATAGGGGAGCGCTCCGAACGCGCGGAAACATTTGCCAATCTGCTCAAACAGGGAGCAATCAAGCAGGATATTGCAACGTTGTTTACCGACTCGACCGAGGCCGAGGCGGTCAAACTGTTCGCCAATACTTATCTGGCCATGCGGGTAGCTTACTTCAACGAGCTGGATAGTTATGCGGCGACACACGGGCTGGACTCCAGACAGGTGATACAGGGTGTCTGCCTGGATCCGCGCATCGGAGATTTTTACAATAACCCTTCGTTCGGTTATGGTGGTTACTGCCTGCCCAAAGATACCAAACAGCTGCTGGCTAACTATCAGGATGTGCCACAGAATCTTATCAACGCCATTGTTGATGCGAATACCACGCGTAAGGATTTTATTGCCGACAGCATTCTCAAACGTAAGCCAAAAGTGGTCGGGGTCTATCGTCTGATTATGAAGAGCGGGTCGGATAACTTCCGCGCCTCCAGTATTCAGGGCATTATGAAACGCATCAAGGCCAAGGGTGTCGAGGTTGTCATTTATGAGCCAGAGCTCAATGAGGCTAGCTTTTTCAATTCCCGCGTCATTGGTGAGCTGAATGAGTTTAAGCAAATATCCGATGTCATCGTTGCCAATCGGATGTCAGGTGATTTGAAGGATGTCGAAAGCAAAGTGTATACACGCGACCTTTTTGGAAGTGATTGATTATTAGGTGCCATCCCTTTTCTTTGCAAAGGTAAACCAGAAAGCAAAGGGCGACCCCCTGAGGTGCTACTTTGCACTTTGAATATACTATTGATATATCCTTCCTTGTAGCTAGCATTTCACTGTGTGATAGTTCATGGAGGCTGTGATGACTGCAATCAATACTACGATTTTCAAAAGCAATCAAACTCAGGCAGTTCGTTTACCCAAAGCGGTTGCATTGCCGGAATCCGTCAAGAGAGTCGAGATTGTTGCTATTGGTAATACCCGAATTATTACGCCAGCTGGTGAGTCATGGGATTATTGGTTTGACGGGTTGGGCGTATCGGATGATTTTATGAGTGACCGGGATCAGCCTGCGGATCAGCATAGGGAGCCATTTTGAGTATGTTGAAGTACATGCTTGATACCAACATCGTGATCTACACGATAAAGAATCGACCGAGTCATGTGCGCGAAATGTTCAAGAAGCATGAGGGGCAGATGTGCATCTCTTCTGTTTCACTTGGAGAGCTTATTTATGGTGCTGAGCGATCATCTCAAACAGAGCGGAATCTGGCGGACATCAACGGTCTGATTGCACGCATGGATGTCGTGGCTTTTGACGAGCATGCCGCTGAACATTTTGGCCAGCTAAGAGCCGAACTATACAGGATAGGGCAACCGATTGGACCTTACGATATGATGATTGCCGGCCATGCCCGGGCAACTGGTTTGATTATGGTCACCAACAATATCAAAGAGTTTAATCGCGTGCCCGGATTACGCCTTGAAAACTGGGCATGATAGTCTCTGCAAACTAATGGCGCAGCAGGAAGACAAGATTGTTAATGTGATCAGGATGTGGTCACATTATGAATGAAATCGATAGTGCTATTGTTCGTAGTAAACCGCGTGACTGGAGATCTGATGGATGTTGAAAGCAAGGTGTACACACGCGATCTGTTCGGCAGTGATTAGGTGTTACTGACAATCATCGGGCAGCTTGCTCATCAGCTTTATTCCGCTATAAATGTATCCTGGGAAACCGTTGTTACTCTTGAAGGTAAAAAAACATCTATGCTTCGCGACATGAGCAAGATGACTTTTCACATTGCTAACCAACCCGTTGCAGTTACTCTGTCGAACCTTTGCTATATTTGGAGAGAAGAATGAACCGTTTGTTTCAATTGCTAATATGCCTGTTGCTCGGGGCCATTGCTATTCCAGCGACTGTCTATGCAGCCTCTGCAGCAGATCAACAGTTGAAAATGGCTTCTGCTCTGTCGACCAAAGAGAAAAAAGATCTGGCCAAGCAGGCAGGCCTGGATATAACCGGTTCTCAGGCCGCAACTCCTGATCAAACAGTTCCCCAGGTTCCGCCATCAACAGTCGAGGCGTTTCATGTTGAACTGTTGGGTGAACCGAGCTCTATCGAGACATCGATGCACAAGCGCTTAGACAATTTTTCCGACCTCATCAATAGTGATACCCGTCTGCAATCAGCTTGGGGAGATAAGTTGGGAAAGCAAGCGGGTCGTAAAGTAAACCTCAGTGATCGAAAGCGGTTGCAGACAGCCTGGAACGATCAACTGAATGAGCCGATCACGAAGGTGAAAGTTAGCAATGAACTGCTCCAATACGGCTATAATCTGTTTGCCGGCACGCCAACAACATTTGCGCCTGCTACCGAGATACCGGTTCCTCCGGAGTATGTGCTCGGGCCGGGCGATGAACTATCCATTCAACTCTATGGCAGCAGGGACGAGACACTGGCACTGGTGGTGGATCGCGAAGGTGTGATTGAGCTGCCCTCTGTAGGGCCATTGAATGTGATTGGTCAGAATTTCATGCAGGTCAAGGCCTTGATCGCGGAAAAAATTCATCAGAATATTATCGGCGCCACTGTCTCTGTTTCGATGGGCCGTCTGCGCTCAATGCGCGTATTTGTGCTCGGTGATGTGAATCAGCCCGGTTCCTATCTGGTCAGCGGGCTATCCACGATATCCAATGCACTCTTTGTTTCCGGCGGCGTGAGTAAACAGGGAAGTTTGCGTCATGTTTTGCTGAAACGCAGTGGCAAAAATGTCGCTGAACTGGATCTCTATGATTTCCTGCTCAAAGGCGACAGCCGGAATGATCTGCGCCTTCAACCCGGCGATGTGGTGTTTGTGCCACCTATTGGCAACGTTATCGGTGTTGCCGGTGAGGTGGTGCGCCCGGGCATCTATGAGTTGAAGCAGGGGCGTTCATATGACATGGCGGATGTGTTGATGCTGGCCGGCGGGCCTCTTGCAACAGCAGACAGACGGCACGTTCAGGTCGACCGCATTTCCGCAGGAGGTATCAGCTCCCTGATTGATGTAAACCTCTCTGTGAAAAAAGATACAACTGCCGTCAATGGCGATCTCATGCTTGTGTATCCGGTTCCGGGCATTAAAGAGGAGCTTGTTCATCTTAGCGGCCATGTAAAACGGCCGGGGGCCTTCGGACTCAAGGAAAACATGCATCTCTCGGATCTGATTGCTTCCGAAGATGATCTTCTCCCCTCAGTGTTTCTCGACTATCTGGTTATTCAGCGTGCAGACCCTGTGACCGGAGAGGTTACGCTTCTGCAGCCGCCTTTGGGAAAGATGCTGGGAGACGGCTTCACATCTGCAAATCCGTTGCTTCAGGCTGGTGACAAAATATTTGTGCTGTCCAATAAAGCCATGAATCCGCTGTCCAGTGTGACAGTACAGGGTGCTGTCCAGATGCCGGGCGAATATCCTCTGGGTAGCAGCATGCGTATAAGTGATCTGTTTCTGGTCGCAGGCGGACCGAAAGAAGAGGCCTACCTGAAAGAGGCTGAATTGACCCGTTATGAGGTGGTCAACGGTGAGAAGAGAATCTCAAGCCATATGCCAATTGATCTGACAAAAGCACTCGCCGGCAATGCAGATCATAACATTGCTTTGACCGCAGATGATGTGTTGATGGTTCGCTCGATCAGTAACTGGCGTCCCTACGAACAGGTGGAGTTAAAAGGCGAGGTCAAGTTTCCCGGCACTTACGCGATTGAAGAGGGCGAGACCATCGAGCAGTTGCTGGAGCGGGCCGGAGGGTTGACTGATTCTGCATATGTGCAGGCTGCTGTATTTACCAGGGTCTCAATCAAGGAAGAGCAGGAAAAACAGATGAAGGAAGCGGCTACCCGCTTGCAGCGCGAGATTACCCAGATGGAGACGGCCAACAATTCTATCAATGATCCAAAAATACTTGCCAATAAGCAGCGAGGTTTGACGACAGCGCAAAACGTGCTGGAAGCACTACTGGATGCCAAGCCGCAAGGGCGTTTGTTGATCGACATGGACAGTAAAGGGAAGCTCAGGGGCGGCTCTACGCTGAAGCTTGCCGATGGCGATAGCCTGCTAATTCCTAAACGCCCGGATCAGGTGATGGTGATGGGCGAAGTGTATAACCAGACGGCCATGCTTTATCGTCAGCACATGGACAAGGATGATCTGGTCGATCTGGCCGGCGGCATGACCGCGATGGCCGATGAAGACAGATCTTATATCATCAGAGCTAATGGCTATGTGGAAACAGGCAGGGGCTGGAACAGAAAGCAAGAGCTTTATCCCGGAGATACTGTTGTTGTACCGCAAAAACTCGAAACGTTCGACCTGCTTGACCGTGTGCTTGATTGGTCGAAAGTGTTGATGCAAACCGCAATCTTCACTGCTTCGATGCGTGCTGTAGGTATTATCTGATGAACCACAATCAAGGTTCAAATGGAAAGGATTCCGATTCAAATATGCCTTCAATAGATCCCCGTTTACTAGCAGCCATGTATGGCAAGCAGGAAGTGGATGGTTTGGATCTTCTTGAATACTTGCGGGTGATTGGGAAGTGGCGGTGGGTGGTTATTGGAGTTCTGATATTATCAGCAGTTCTTTCTGCAGGGTATTCACGGACAATCCCAAATACTTATCGTGCAGAAGTCGTGATTACACCTGTTGGCGATGAGGGAGGAGGGAGGTCCAAGTCTTTCGGAGGGCTGGGTGGCTTGGCTTCCATGGCAGGGATCTCATTGGGTGGAGGAAGTGGTAATTTGGAAGTTAATCTGGCTATATTGCAGTCACGTGAATTTCTATGGGCCTTTGTCAAAGAAGCTAATCTAAAACAGATATTATTTGAAAAGCGCTGGGATAGTGGCACTAAATCATGGCGTGAAAATGAACCTGATCAATGGGCAGTATACCGCAAAATAAGCAGTATTATTTCAGTTTCCACAGAAAAAAATCCCGGCTTGATTAAGGTAGCTGTCGACTGGACTGATGCCAATCAGGCAGCAATGATGGCAAATGATCTGGTCGTTCGCCTTAACAATCATTTGCGCAAGGAGGCTCAGAAACAGAGCGAGGAGAAGCTTGGCTATTTAAACGAAGAGTTGAGCAAAGTAAGACTCTTGGAGATGCGTCAGGCTCTGTTTGAACTCATCACTCAGGAACAGAAAAGAGCCATGCTGGCAAGTACTCAAAAGGAATTTGCATTCAGGATACTGGATGCTGCTGTGGCACCGGATATGAGGTCTTCTCCCAATCGAAAACGCATTGTAATCATGGCAATGTTGTTGTCTTTATTTTTTACCTTGATTGGTATTTTTGTGTGGGAAGGTATTTTGCGCAACAAGAGAAAAGATACTGCACCAAGTCAGTAATAGTATCATCTAAAGGGTAATAAATAGCCCTGAATAGTTGGTCGTCTCTCCAATCAATCACTGGAGTATAAAAAATACAACCAAATATTGTTAGTTTTCTAATTAATAAACATTATCTCAGGGTGAGGACAATATGAGCGAACAAATAGTTGCAGTAGTCGGATTGGGGTACGTTGGCCTTCCATTGGCGCTCGCCTTCGGTCGGGTAATGCCGACTATTGGGTTTGAGATTTCAGAAGACAAAATCAGAGCGTACCGTGAGGGGTACGACCCGACGGGAGAAATGGATAACGAACTTTTCGTTCGTGCTGAATACTTAAGCTATACAGAAAACCCTGCGGACCTGAACAAGGCTGATTTTATAGTGGTTGCAGTACCCACACCCGTTGACAATGCTCACATGCCCAATTTAACTCCAGTGATTAAAGCCTCTGATACAGTCGGGCGACATATGAAGAAAGGCGCAATAGTGATCTTTGAGTCCACAGTATATCCGGGTGTCACTGAGGATATTTGTGTGCCGATTTTGGAGCGCGAATCAGGAATGAAGTGCGGCGACAGCGGGTTTAAAGTGGGTTATTCACCGGAGCGCGTCAACCCTGGTGATAAAGTCCATACGCTTGAGTCTATTGTGAAGGTCGTATCAGGGCAGGACAGAGAGACGCTTGACCACGTGGCGGCTCTGTATGAGCAGGTGATAGAGGCAGGGGTATACCGTGCGCCGACCATCAAGGTGGCAGAAGCCGCCAAGGTGATTGAAAACACCCAGCGAGATCTCAACATAGCATTAATGAATGAACTGGCAGTGATTTTTGACAAGATGGATATCGACACACTTGATGTTCTGGAGGCTGCAGGAAGTAAATGGAATTTTCTGCCATTCAGACCGGGGTTAGTCGGTGGCCATTGTATCGGTGTTGATCCTTATTACCTGACGTATAAAGCGGAGACTTTGGGTTATCATCCCGATGTGATTTTATCCGGTCGGCAGATTAATGATGGTATGGGGAAGTTTATTGCTGAGAAAACAGTGAAGCTTATGATTGCAGCTGATCGAAAGGTAAAGGGTAGTCGTGTCGCTGTACTGGGCCTTACATTCAAGGAAAACTGTGAAGACTTGAGGAATTCACGTGTCATTGATGTGATTTCAGAACTTGAGTCCTACGGCGTGGATGTGCTTGTCTTTGACCCTGTGGCCAATAGTGCGGATGCCAAATCTGAGTATGATTTTGATCTCGTAGGTTTTGATGAGTTGGTGAATCTGGATGCGATTGTTGCAGCTGTTGCGCATAATGTGCTGTTAAATATCGATCTGACCACGATACATTCCCGTTCCACTGGAACGATTCCATTCCTGGATATTAAGTCGTCATATGACCGGGAAAAACTTACAACTGAAGGTTTTGATGTTTGGCGGTTGTAAATATTTCTTATTGAAGATAATGAAACATTAAATGTGTGGCATCGCGACAATTTATAATTATCAACACTCATGCGAAATTGATCATGAAGAATTACGCGTAATTCGAGATCATATGATTGCTCGTGGACCTGATGGTGCAGGTCACTGGTATTCTGCTGATGGCCGTATTGGACTGGCCCATCGGCGGCTATCAATCATGGATCTGTCAGAACATGGGGCTCAACCCATGTGCAGTGCTGATGGTAGATATGTGATCACTACTGTCCCGACGTTAAATCGAACAAATTCAATTGGTTACGCATATCGTCCTCCGGCATTGTGTTCTTACAATCTGTAAGAGCCTGAAATAGCGCCATTCTTTCGAACAACGTAACGCTCAAA